>ERZ808037.518-NODE-518-length-35114-cov-5.103319_pt1 | contig 35114 bp, 34 predicted proteins | sample MGYA00380190_ERZ808037 | MGnify/ENA primary metagenome ERZ808037 (study PRJEB31490, sample SAMN06133399) | mouse gut metagenome | isolation source: J9 | host: mice | place: China: Chengdu | collected 2015-05 ...
GAAATCTGCCTGCGCCTTGACAAGTCCGACTATTCCACTTATACGTCCATGTTCGATATGTTCCACGCATGGCAGGAACAAGCCGCCAAGTTGGAGCAGGGCGAGATTACAAAAGCAGAATACGACCAGTGGCGGTATCAGTACCCGGAACTGGACACCTCACAGCATAGGACGAAAGTCCCCTCACAGGCGGTCAGTGATATGCTCATGGAAAAATTACAGAAAATCGAGAAAGAAGAAAAGAAAACATCTAAACAGAAAAAGAAGAAAGCATAAAAAGACCTTGCCGATATTCAGTTACATATCTGAAAATCAGCAAGGTTTTCTTTATGCCATTGATGTAATTATCCAGTGCGTAATGTTATAAATGTTGCCAAATCGTTGCCAACGCTTAAACAAATTTGCTTGCAACCCGCATAAACACTAAGTTCCAAAAACTCATTTCATCACTCAAATTCAATCGTAGCCGGCGGCTTAGGACTCATATCAAAACACACCCTGTTCACATTCCCAACTTCCGCAAGTATCCTGTCTGTAATCTTCTGCAATACATCCCAGTCCACCCGCTCTATGGTTGCGCTCATCGCATCAATGGTATTAATCGCCCGGATAATCACCATATAGTCGAAGCATCTTGCATTATTCTTCACGCCCACGGATTTAAAATCCGGCACTACGGTAAAGTACTGCCAAACCTTCTTATCCAACCCGGCCTTTGCAAATTCTTCTCTTAATATCGCATCCGACTCCCGAACGGCTTCCAGTCTGTCCCTGGTAATTGCCCCCAGGCAGCGCACGCCAAGCCCCGGGCCTGGGAACGGCTGGCGGTAAACCATCTCAGCGGGAAGCCCCAGTTCTACGCCGCAGGCTCGAACTTCGTCTTTAAACAGCTGTTTTAACGGCTCTACCAATGCAAACTGCAGATCCTCCGGCAGTCCGCCCACGTTATGGTGCGATTTTACCATCTTCGCCGTTTTCGTCCCGCTTTCAATAATATCGGGATAAATCGTCCCCTGACCTAAAAAGTCAATGCCTTCCAGTTTCCTTGCCTCTTCTTCAAATACCCGGATAAATTCTTTGCCGATAATTTTCCTCTTCTGTTCCGGATCAGCCACGCCTTCCAGCTTTCCTAAAAAACGCTCCACTGCGTCCACATAAATTAGATTTGCATGAAGCTGGTTTTTAAACACTTCAACTACACTTTCCGACTCATTTTTGCGCATCAGTCCGTGATTGACGTGCACGCAGACCAGCTGCTTTCCAATCGCCTTTATCAGCATTGCCGCAACGACCGAAGAGTCCACACCGCCGGAAAGTGCCAGAAGCACCTTCTTATCTCCCACCTGCTGCCGGATCAGTTCCACCTGATCTTCGATAAAGTTTTTCATATTCCAGTTTGCCTGCGCCTGGCACACGTCAAAGACAAATTCCTTAAGTTCTGCCCCTTCCGGCAGCCGATCCATCTTCCTCTCCCCTTTTGCCCCAGGATGGTCAATGGAAAGCATCGGAAAACCGCAGGCATACAGCGCCGGATCAACATCAACGGCAATTCCGTCCACAACCCGGTTTTCCCCGCCGTTAAGCACAACCCCTTTTACATTAGGCAATGCCTTTAACTCCTCCGGGGTAATATCATGGGGATGAATCTCACTATAAACCCCCAGTTCACGAATCTGGCGGGCTAATGCCGCATTTTCCGTACTTCCCAAATCCAAGATTACAATCATATCCTGTTTCATCTGCTTCCTCCTTTTCTTCCTTTCGTACTTCCTTCTTTTCGTGCTTCCTTCTTTTCATGCTTTTAATGTACTCTTATCCCTTTACTTTTCCCGGATCACGCCCAGCTCATCAACCGAAGCATTCGCCGATATCGATTCTAAAAACCGGAACACCCTCTGCTGCTGCGCCGGGTCAGTAACCAGGCTTGTCCGGCAGTTCTGCTGAAGGCAGGGCACGAAGCGCAGTTCTAAAAGACCGTCCCTGCAGATATCAGCTTCCACCAGACCGGTATCTAATGTCCTGCTGTTAAACCAGTAATTGCCCAGACTGTAAAAAATGGGAACCCCTTTATAATACTCCACCCCCTGCAGGCAGTGTGGGTGATCCCCAATGACCAGATCCGCACCCGCATCAATATACTGATGACCCAAAAGCTGCTGATCCCCTTCAAACTGATTCACCCCTTCCGTTCCCCAGTGCACATAAACCACGACAAAATCACTGGTTTCTTCTGCCCTGCGAATAACCTCTAAAAAAGCCTCGGGAGAAAAAGTCCGCAGAACACCAGCTGAAGAGTCCGTCGCCTCCTTCGTAAACACATAGGAACGCTCTACCTGCGTCGCGCTGACAAAGGCAATCTTCATCCCGCCCTTTTCCATGTAGACAATCTTCTTTGCCTCCTCTAAATTCCTGCCTGCGCCCACATAGGGAATTTCATAGTGATCCAGGGTATCTAATGTGTCAATCAGTGCCGTTTCCCCGTAATCAAACACATGGTTATTGGCCAGGGAAACGATATCCACGGACAATTTCAGCAAATTTTCCGCCATCTCAGGTTTTGCCCGAAAGGTAAAAGTTTTCCCGGAAAGCGGAGCCCCGCGGTTGCTGTAGGTAAACTCATTATTTACCATCATAATATCCGCCGAATCCATCCGGGCAATTAAATCCGGGGTAATGCACTGGGCAATATCATTTCCCCGGCTGTGATAGCTGACCATGTTCGCATAGCCTTCGGCAAAGCTGATATCTCCGGCAAAGGAAAGCGTAACCCGTTCAAATGCCTGCTTCCCCTCTGCCATCTCTTTTTTCATTTCTTCTTCAGACATTTCTTCTCCGGATATTTCTTCTCCGGATATTTCTTCTTCAACGTTTTCCTTTTTTGACATTCCTTCCCCAAAGCTTCCTTCTTCAGATAATCCTTTTTCAGATCCAAAGCTTCCTTCTTCGGATACCCCCTCTGTCGAAATATAAATTTCCGTTTTTTCCGGAATGGTCACTTTGCCCCAAAGAATAAAAGAAGCACATAACATTGCCAGATAACGCACCACTTCACATACCCTCCTCTGTTCGGACTCTTTCTGTCCTGCCAGCCATTTGCCAAAAGCTTAACACAAAAATGCCGCTGTGACAAGCCTTCTGTTTCATTTGTTTTTTCTTCCAGTTTATATGTTTACAAACACTGAACATTTTTAGTTACTGTTGATGTAGGTCTGCGCACTTGCTGCATGAACCGCAGGTTAAGCTGAGCCAGTGAGCAAAAATCCTATCAGCAAAGGCGATTTTTATGGATTTTTCCTGTTGCTGTGAATGTGTGAACAGTAACCATTTTTACCGCCTCATCCAACATTTCATGCTTGTTTTTTCTTATTCTTTTCTTTACAATTAGTCCGGAAAGAAAAAAACTTGATAACATTTTGCCATTCCTGAAAGGCTATTACAGCAAACAAACAGCCATAACAGGCCAACAAAGGAGAGTCTGGAGGTTTCCATGGATTTACATTTAATTGAAAATATTCTTATGATCAGTGAAGAAAAAAGCATTGCCCGTGCGGCGGAAAAGCTTTTTATTACCCAATCTGCCCTAAACCAGCAGCTGCAAAAACTGGAATCTGAACTGGGGACTTCGCTTTTTGTGCGCACCCGTTCCGACTGGCAGCCCACACCGGCAGGGGAAATTTATCTCCAGACCGCAAAAACCATACTGGCACTGAAAAAAGATACTTACAGTAAGATTCACGATATCGCTGAATTTGACCAGCGGCATTTTACCATTGGACTGATTCCCGAACGGGGGGTGGATATGTTTACGTCCATTTATCCCCAGTTTCATCATTCTTTTCCGGATATTATCCTTGAGCCTGTGGAATGCAATGTGCGCACCATGCAGAAAAGAATAAGCCGGGGAGAGATTGACCTTGGGCTGATGACGCTGACCCGGCACCAGCGCGATGAAAATACCTATATGCACATGGCCTATGAAGAAATCGTTCTGGCTGTGCCGGCCGGCCATGCTCTGGCGGAAAAAGGAAGCCGGGACATTAAAAATGCCCCGGAAATTGCCCTGGAATCCTTTGCCCAGGACCCCTTTATCCTGATTTACCCTGCCTCTACGATGTATCAGCTGGTCAGGGAATTATTCACCTATGCGGGTTTTGAACCGAAAGTACTTTTTTCCACCAGCAGCAATATCAGCAAATACCGCATGGTTGACGCCGGTGTCGGCTGTGCCCTTCTCCCTGCTGTATTTGCCCTTCCGTCAGAACGCATGGTATTTTTCCGCCTGCCCCAGCACCCGCACTGGGAAATCAGCATGTGCTGCAGAAAGGACGCTTACTTAAGCAAGGCCGAAAAAGCCTTTCTTGACCTCTGCCATACCTACTGGAGCCGGGTTCTTCCTTAAAACGGTGTTTGAACATGCCCCTGCCATACGGCACCGGACACATCGATTTTGTCTATTTCTAATCAAAAAACGAAACCGCCCTGCACGCCGTCCGGTAATCGGCCGGGCTGATAATAATTCCTGTCCTGGCGCTGGCGGCATGAATGACCTGACCGCCGCCGATATAAATCGCCACATGGTTAATGGTATCGCCGCTGGCATAAAACAGCAAATCTCCCGGCTTAACCGCTTCTATGGCAATCTGCCTTCCGTTTGACGCCTGCTCCCGCGAATTTCTCCCTGTATTTATGCCAAAATGTTCAAATATCCGCATCACAAAGCCGGAACAGTCCGTACCGTTCGTCAGGCTGTCGCCTCCATAGACATAAGGATAACCCAAAAACTGCTTTGCATAGGCCACTAATGCTGTTCTGGCGGCGGAAACCAGTTCCTGAGAAGCACTTCCTCCCGGCCCGTAAAGTGAGGTTGTACTTTCTGGATAAACGTTTTCTGAACTGCCGGGACCGTAAGGACTGACCACCGCAGCCGCAGCCAGAGTCGGCGTCGTCCCGGGCGGTGCCACCTGCGGGTTATCTCCCTGCCCTAAAGGATTGGCGGCAATCGTTGCCGGAACACCCTCCATTCCCGAAGATGATGGCTTCTGCCCGGAAAGTCCTGCCAATGTACCCTGCACCGCTTCTGTCTGTCCCGAAAAACCTGTCTGTGTACCCTGCACCGCTTCCGACTGGCCTGGAATCACCTGTACCGAGGCAAAAAAACTTCCGCTTCCGCCGGAATCACTCTTTGCCTCCACCAGCTTTACTTCCTCAAGCTTCTGCAAAGCCGCCTGTGCTTCCTGCTGCCGTCTTGCCTCTTCGGCCTGCTGTGCAGCTTCCTCCTCCAGAGAAACCGCCTGCGGATAAACCATCCTGGTCTTTATGTAATCCATCGACACATAGCCGGTCAGGGTATCATCTACGGCAAGCCTGGCAAAATGATTCTCCTCCCCCAGCATAATATATTCTGCTCCCTGCCGCAGGGTCGTCAGTGCCGGGCTGGATACATCCGGTCTTTCCCGAAGCCGCAGTGCTGCAGTATTAATCATTGCATAGCAGATCCCAACCTCTCTTGCCGCAGCCTCAGCCTGGGCTCCCGTCAGAAAATAACTGGCCTTTACATAACCGTTCACACTTCCGGACTGAATCTGATACCAGCTTCCGCCCTCGCCGTTTACGGTCGCCAGAATATCGGCGGCTGCATTGCGGTAGATTTTTCCCACCACTGCACTGGCTGTCGTTGCCTGCTGGCGGATGTTGACATAGTTGGCGGCCTGACAGACCGCCAGGTTTTGCATATTCTCCGGTGCCTGCACATTCTCCCGCAAAACCCTGCTCGTCCTTAAATCAGCTTCTTCCTGCTCCTGCCGGGAACTTAGAATATATTCCGGACCAGACCAGCCAGCAGCACGGTAACAGCCCATAAATCCCAAAAGACAGCATCCTGCCGCTAAAACTACGCTTCTGCCTCCCAATCTCCTGCACCTCCTCTGCCCTATGCCCTAGTACTGCATTGCGTAAATTCCAGTGAATATGCACTTAATACTTTTCGTTCAAATACCTTTCCACGCTTGTCACCGCATTTGCACCGTCGGCAGCAGCCGTAATAATCTGGCGAAGCGCTTTCGTCCGCACATCACCTGCGGCAAAGATTCCCGGCACAGAGGTCTTACCGTCCTCACCGGCACGGATGTAACCGTTTTCCATCTCCACCACGCCTTCAAACGCACTGCTTAACGGCTTAATCCCTACCGCAATAAACACACCGTTTACCGCAAGATGCAGGGCCTGTCCGGACTTGACGTTCTTTAGGCAAAGCCCTTCCACCTTCTCTGTCCCTTCAATCTTTTCCACCACCGAGTCCCAGATTACCTCCACATTTTCCAGTGCAAACAGACGCTCCTGCAAAACCTTCGCGCCCCGGAGTTCGTCCCTGCGGTGAATCAGATAAACCTTTTCACACATTCTGGACAAAAAAACCGCGTCTTCAATCGCCACATCGCCGCCGCCCACAACTGCCACGGTTTTCTTGCGGAAAAATGCGCCGTCACAGGTTGCACAGTAAGAAACACCCATGCCTGCGAGTTCCTCTTCACCGAAAACCCCCAGCTTCCGGTGCATAGCCCCCGTGGCAATAATCACCGTTTTTGTCTTATAGCTTTTCTCCCTGCCTTCAACTTCGATAACGTCCTCTGTCCTGGAAATTTTTACCACTTCATCTTCAGCAAAAACAGCCCCCAGGGCATCTGCGTGTTCCCTGAACTTTGTTCCCAGCGCAAAGCCGTTCATCCCCGGAAGTCCCGGATAATTATCCACCTCTTCTGTAGTCAGCACCTGTCCGCCGCTGATCATCTCTTTTTCCAGCACCAGCGCATGAAGTCTTGCCCTGCGCGCATAAATTGCCGCCGAAAGCCCTGCCGGGCCTGAACCGATAATCACTAAATCATAGCATTCATTCATTGTTCTTTATCTTCTCCATAATAATATTCTTGCAAAAAGTGTCAAAAAGTCTATTCCCGCTTCTTGCAATTTTCTGTTTTTTAGTATATCATATTTCCACAAAATTAATCCAGCTTTATTTCTTACGATTATGTTACAGGAATAAACCGTTACTGTTCACCCATCCCGGCAAAGGAGTCTTTATGCTAAAAAAACACATTGACGAACAACCATTAAAGCATCCGTCCAAACGGCCAGCCGTCCTGATCACCGGCGCTTCCCGCGGAATCGGGAAAGCGGCTGCCCTTCGCTTTGCCCGGGAGGGCTGGCAGGTTGCCGTCACCTGCCGTACCCGCACAGACGAACTCTTAACGGTTCAGAAAGAAATTCTTTCTATGGGCATCCCCTGTCTGGCCTTCACCGGAAATATGGGCGATATGGACGACTGCTTACGTCTTTTTTCTCAGATCCATCAGGAACTGGGCCCTCTCGACGCCCTGGTCAATAACGCCGGCGTTTCTTATCTCGGGCTCTTCCAGGATATGCGCATAGAGGAATGGGACAACCTTATCCAGTCGGACTTAACCTCGGTTTTCTGCTGCTGCAAACTGGCACTCCCCTCCATGATCCGCCGCCGCCGCGGTAAAATCATCAATATCTCTTCGGTCTGGGGAATCTGCGGCGCTTCCTGCGAAGTCGCCTATTCTGCTGCCAAGGGGGGCGTAAATGCCCTGACCAAAGCCCTTGCCAAAGAACTTGCCCCCAGCAATATCCAGGTCAATGCCATTGCCTGCGGAGCCATCGATACCGAGATGAATGCCTGGATGGATGAAGACGAAAAAAACGCCCTGCTGGAAGAAATCCCCGCAGGACGCATGGGACAGCCCGAAGAAGCTGCCGATTTAATTATGCAGTTATGTTCTTCCTCCTCCTACTTAACAGGACAAGTTATCGCCCTAGACGGCGGATGGATTTAAAAATTTATTTTCATGGATTTTTGCCCGTTACTGTGAACGTGTGAACAGTTACGATTTTTTCTCCTCTGCCAAAACCTGCTCTTCCACCAGCCCCATTCTGCTCCATCTTCCGGTCTTATACCAGCTATAAGACATCAGGAAATTGACAATCCAGCCGACGGGGATCGCGTACCACACCGCCTGTATCCCAAAAACCGGCGCACAGAGATTGGCAATCGTTACCCGGATGCCCAGGTTGACCAGATTGGCTACCATGTAGACCGTCACATCCCCGGAACCCCTGAGCACACCGTCGGTTGTCGCCTTAAAGCCGATAAAGACAAAGAACCAAGCAATAAACATCAGATAAGCATTTCCCGTGGCAAAAGCGTTCCCGCTCACATGCTCATTGATAAACATCCGCATAATGGAATCGTGGTAAATGCCCAGAGCAGCACAGATCACCACGGCAAAGCCGATAACAATGAAAAAACTGCTGCAAAGTCCCTGTTTTACCCTCTCGGGCTTTTTTGCCCCCAGATTCTGTGCGGTAAACGTCGAAACCGCATTGCCCATGGCAATCATCGGGACAATGCAGATGGATTCCACCCGGGTTCCCGCCGAGTACCCGGCGATTGCTTCCGTGCCAAAGAAATTCACCACAGATTGCACCAGAAGCATACCGATACTGACAATCGACTGCTGGATAATGGACGGAATGGCAATCTTCATCCCGCTAAAAAACATTTTCCAGTCAAAAAGCTTTACCTTTTCTCCTTCCGAAACCGAATATCCCCGCAGAATCAGCAAGAGAACAAGGAAGGACAGCACCGCTGAAAGCCCCTGAGCAATCACCGTGGCAATGGCTGCCCCGGCAACCCCCAGCCTGCACTGCACCACCATCCAAATATCCAGAATAATATTCAAAACCGAAGAAAAAAACAAAAAAACCAACGGAATATAGGATTTCCCCAGGGCGTTAAATGTTGCAGTAATAACATTGTACATAAATAAAAAAGGGATGCCCGCAAAGTAAATCTGGAGATATAAAACCGCGTCCGAAAACACATCCTGCGGGGTTCTTAACAGCCGCATCAGCAGCGGATTTAACACAAAACCCAGAAGTGCCAGACACACACTGATCAGCAAAAAGCTAATCAGTGCAGTGAATACCGAAGTTCTCATTTTACCATATTCTTCCGCCCCGAGATACTGGCTGGTAAGTACCGAGGCACCGATTCCTCCGCCTATGGCAATCATAATAAAAACATTGGTAAACGCATAAGAAGCCCCTACGGCCGCCAGAGCCTGTGTACCGATGAAGCGCCCAACAATAATCGTATCCACCATGTTGTAAAACTGCTGAAACAGGTTGCCGATAATCATGGGCAGGGCAAAAACAAACAAAACCGCCCCCGGATTTTTCGTTACCATATAATTTTCTTTCATCAGTGATTTATCCATGTTTCATACGCTTTCTTTATCTGCTCATTTGTTACTGTTCATACGTTCACAACAACGTTCATTTTTCCGGCACACAGTTTGTCAATCATAGCCCGGCACAAGCTGTACCGTCATCGTAAGGTACTTGACTACACTTCCTTCCTCCAGTTTTAAATCCTCTTCATGGCTTAATTCGGGCAGATCAAGCCCCTCCTCCATCTCCACAAGAATCCAGTCGGTTGCCGCTTCTCTGGCCCGATCCGCGGTATCCTCCAGATCGGTTCCTTCAGCCACACAGCCTTCAAGATCCGGAAAATATGCTCTATAGCCGCTGCTGTCTTCCTTCTTTGTAAATACTGCCGGATATACGATTTTCATTGTAATTTTCTCTCCTTTTTTCTCTTCTTTCCGGAAACCGGCTGTTCCTGCTCCCTTACTTTTTCCAGATAGGCAGACGTTTCTTTGTTCACATTTGCAAACAAAAGATTGGTCTTTTTCGGAACATGTTCTAAATATTCTTCCCGGATCGTCTGGTTCGTCGCCTCGATTTCTTCTTTTAACTCCTTTGCCGACAGCCGCAGTCCGCCCTGCCCTAAGATAATCACCTGTTCCAGGCCGTCGGATGTAGCCACCCTGACCCGGTGCTTCTTTCCCAGTTCATGCACGGTCTTTTCGATATACTGATCCGCGGTTTCGGCCTCCTTGGTATACACGACGTAAATATTGTGGTATTTCTGCACCTCGCAGACATGACCTTCCACCTTGTAGGCGTCAAAAACCAAAATCACATGGCAGGCTTTAAATCCCTGATAATTGCATAAGATATCCATCAGCCGCACCCTGGCACCGTCCATGCTGACCTTTGACAAGTCCTTTAATTCTTCCCAGGAAAAAATAATATTATAGCCGTCCACCAGGAGATATTCCTCCATCGGCTCCGGTTTTTCCCAGGTTCTCTCCCTGATCACAGGGTTTCCCAAAGACGCTCTTCCTATTCTTTTCCTTTCGGACAATGCCTTTTCGCGCTTACTCTCCCCAAAAGTTCTGCGGAAAATTTCCTCCAGTTCCTTATCGCTTTCCAGGGAACCGGAGTAATCCTTCACCCCTTTTGCCGTTTTTTTTTCATTCCCTGCCGCCCCAAAAGCACCGGAAGTTGACATCCGCCCCGATTCCCGGCCCAAATCACCTGTCCATCCCGGTTCTGCTTTATCCGCCTGCTGCCCTTCCTGCTCATCTTCCGTTTTCAGACCGCTTTCCAGGTGCATATAGTTTTCCACTTCATACCAGGGAACCACAAAACCGGCACCGTGGGAGCAGAACACCGAACCGGAAGGGTTGTCCAGATCGCTTTCGTCATCATAGGCGGCGGCTTCGATAACCTCTTCGGCATTATGACAGGGTTCATAGCCCTGCATTGTACAAAATAATCTTCCCCTGCCCTTTGCATAGGCCGCCACCTGGGTCTGGTAATTCTGCATCTTCGCTACGGGGGCAGAGCCGGTTAAAACAGCACTGTCCCCGTCAATCTGCGGCGGGTCAAAGTTTCCGTTCATCTTCTGCACATCCGTCATTGCCCGGCCAATCAAATCTGCCGGAAGTTCCAGGCGGAAATGATAATAGGGTTCCAGCAAAAGGCTTCTCGCTTTTTTCAGCCCCTGACGAACAGCCCGGTAAGTTGCCTGGCGGAAATCCCCGCCCTCGGTATGTTTGCTATGGGCACGCCCGGCCACCAGCGTTATCCGCACATCGGTGAGCGGTGCCCCGGTTAAAACCCCCAGATGTTCCTTTTCTTCCAGATGGGTTAAAACTAACCTCTGCCAGTTCCGGTCAAGAAAATCCTCACTGCAGGCAGATTCCACGCAAATCCCGCTTCCCCGCTCCCCGGGTGACAATAAAAGATGAACCTCGGCATAGTGACGAAGGGGTTCAAAATGCCCCACCCCCTCCACCGGAGTTTCTATGGTTTCCTTATAGACAATATTTCCCGTGCCAAAGCTTACCTCGATGCCAAACCTTTCCTTAATCACCTGCCGCAGCACATCCGTCTGAACCTCGCCCATAAGCTGGACATGGATTTCATTCAGCTTTTCTCTCCAGACAATGTGAAGCAGAGGTTCTTCCTCCTCCAAAAGCCGCAGCTTTCCAAGCACCGTGTGTACATCGCAGTCTTCGGAAAATTCCACCCGGTAAGAAAGCACCGGCTCCAGCACCGGAAGCCAAAGCCCCGCATCCTTTCCCAGCCCTTCCCCGGCACAGGTTTTTGTAAGCCCTGTCACCGCACAGACCGTCCCCGCCTCTGCCTCTCCCTGCGTTTCATACTTAACCCCGGAATAGATGCGGATCTGGTTCACCTTTTCCTCCCAGTCCTCCCCGTCCTTTTCCCCGGACAAAACATCCTTTACCTTAAGCTGCCCCCCGGTAAGCTTCATCCAGGTCAGCCGGTTCCCCTGTTCATCCCGGGAAATCTTAAACACCCGTGCACTGAAAGCCTTCGCCCCGGTCGGATAATCCGGCATCTTTCCATAAGTACTTATACCGCTAAGAAGTTCCTCCACCCCTTCCAGCTTCAGCGCAGAACCGAAATAGCAGGGAAATACCTTTCTCTCCCGGATAAGTGCCTGAATTTCGTCCTTTTGGATCTCCCCGGTTTCCAGATATCGCTCTAAGATTTCCTCATCGCACATCGCCAGATTCTCAAAAAAGGCCGATTCCTCCCCGGTGGCCGAAAAGTCCACACAGCGGCTGTCCAGGCGTTTTTGCAGTTCCTCAAGGATTCTCTCCCGATCGGTTCCCGGCTGATCCATCTTATTGACAAATAAAAATACAGGGATGGAATAGCGGGTCAGAAGATTCCAGAGGGTTAGGCTGTGCCCCTGGATGCCGTCTGCGCCGCTGATCACCAAAACCGCATAGTCCAAAACCTGCAGGGTTCTCTCCATCTCCGCCGAAAAATCCACATGCCCCGGCGTATCCAGGAGGGTGAGTTCACATTCATCAAACTGCAGCACTGCCTGTTTGGAAAAAATCGTAATTCCCCGGGCACGCTCCATAGCATAGTTATCCAAAAACGTATTTTTATAATCCACACGCCCCAGATTCCGGATACTGCCGCTTACATAGAGCATCCCTTCGGACAGGGTAGTTTTCCCGGCGTCTACATGGGCAAGCAGACCAATGGTAAGTTTTTTCATTCTATGTTTTCTCATTTCCTAAATTATTTCAGTAACATCTTATCACCTTTGTATTCCCGGCGCAAGCAGTATGGCTTAATCCTGACATCGATTATCCTGGCATCCTTTCTGTTCACCCGTTCAAAGAAGCCGCCGAAATTTTGCAGAAAACCATTTACCCGCATCGCCATCCCGGATAATACTTATTCTTCAGACGATTTCCTTCTCCTTTCGCCCACCCGAGAGGAAAACCGCCCTCTAAGCAGACAAGACACCAGCCCCGGATCTCTTCCTCATCATCTTCTAAGACAATCGTTTCCCCCTTTCGATAGCGCAGCACCCGCAAATCTTCACGGGAAAGCGTAATCGACGGAGAAAAATCATCTGCCCGCAGAGTCATGGCAAGGGCCTGTCCAGGTTCAAAACGCCCGTGGTTTAACTTTCCAAGCAGCAGCCCCGTGCGAAGATAACGAAGGTTCGCCCATGAAGGAAAATCCTCAGGCAGATAATAGACCTTATCCTGGAGCACCCGGATTCTTGACGCTTCAGCCGCAAAGGGAAGTTTCTTTAAAAACAGCCGGAAATCTTCGGAAAGGTTTTTCAGACCGCCTGCCTTTGGATTTTTTAATGCATTGGAACTGAAAACTACATCGTTTTTGTCTTCGCTCTCTTCCTTTGCCTTCGAACCGCCTTCATCTTCCTCCCCTGGCTTTCCCCGTTTCCGAAGAAGCGCGATAAAATGTCCTTCCCCGCGTATCTTATGCGGAAAAAGACGGAGAACACCCGAAAGTCCAAACCCATCCGACGCACCGGGAAACAGCGAAAGAGGCACCAGTTCCATCTTTGGCGCATCGGCAAGAACAGACGCAATAACATCCTCATCTTCCGCCTTTGAAAACGTACAGGTAGAATACAGCAAAAGACCGCCGGGCTTTAACATCCTCACTGCCTGCCCGACAATCTCTTTCTGGATAGGCTGATAATAAGCCGGGCCTCGCTCCTTCCAGTCCTTTACCATCGCCGGTTCCCTGAAAAACATCCCCTCACCGGAACATGGCGCGTCCACAAGAATCTTGTCAAAAAATTCCGGCAGAACCTTTGCAAGCCTTCCCGGAGATTCACTGGAAACACAGATATTGGGAATGCCGAAAAGTTCCAGATTTTTTAACAATGCCATGGCACGGGAATTGCTGATATCATTGGCAAAGAGCAGCCCCTTCCCCTTTAGCTTCACCCCAAGTTCCGTTGCCTTACCGCCGGGAGCCGCGCATAAATCCAGCACCCGATCCCCGGGGCTGACCGGAAGAAGACTCGCCGGGGTCATCGCACTGGCTTCCTGGAGATAATAAAGACCTGCGGCATAATCCGGATCTTTTGCCGCTTCCCAGCCTTCCTCGTAGAAAAAACCATTAGAAATCCATGAAACCGGCGTCAGCTTCTGACGGCAGCGCTGTATAAATGCCTGCGGGGAAAGTTTGGCATCATTGACCCGAAGGGCATGACTCCTTTCTTTCTTAAACGAATCCAGATACTCCGTAAATTCCTCGTGTCCCAGAAGTTCTTCCATCTCCCGCAAAAACTCCAGCGGCAAAAATCCGGTATTACTCTCCATCCGTTTCACCCTCCCCTATATTCGCTGCTTCCTCCCCCTCCCTTATAACCGCTGCTTCCGGCTTCGGGTTTTCTGCTGCCTGCTCCTTCAGCCATAATTTCTGCCGGATAATCCGCTGCAGGGACTGATCAAGCCTCTCCCTGGACAGCCTTCCCTCATTTACAGCCTGAAGCACGCCCTGGAAGGCAAGTTCAAAATCCTCCGGCAAAAGCAGGATATCCGCCCCGGCTTCTAACGCCCGCACTGCCGCTTCATCCGAAGAATATTCATCGATAACCGCTTTCATGGCAAGGGCGTCGGTAATAATGATTCCCTTATAGCCCAACTCCTCCCGCAGAAGATCCGTCATGATATAAGATGATAGCGACGCCGGTGTATCATCCCCTATCACCTTGGGCAGAGAAATGTGCCCCACCATAATCATCGGGATATCCCGCGAAATCCCATCTATAAAAGGAAGAAGTTCACACGCCTTTAACTCCTCAAGCGTCTTATCCGTATAGGAATAACCCTTGTGTGTATCCCCTGCCGTGGCACCGTGTCCCGGAAAATGCTTGTAGCTGCCCAAAATTCCTTTGCTCTGTAATCCTTCGGCAAATGCTGCCGTCATCGCCGTTACCAGTTTTGGGTCTGCGCCGAACGACCGCTTCTTTACCACGGTGTTTTCAGGATTGCTCAAGACATCGGCTACCGGGGCAAAATCCACATTAAATCCCAGTTCCGAAAGATAGCCGCCGATAAATTCGCCCTTCTGGTACGCTTCCTCAGGATGATTTCTCGCTCCAATATCCGCCATATCCTCCCCGCGAGGGATAGCCAGCGCTTCCGTTCCGCCCACCGAAGTCACTTTTCCGCCCTCTTCATCCACACATAAAAATGCCAAAAGTCCCGTCCGGGAAAGGCTGATCTCCTGGAAATCCGAAAGCATGGTCTGCACCTGCTCCTTCGATTCCAGGTTTTGGCGCATATAGATGAGTCCGCCCACCGGCCGACGGTCAAACGCCTCCCGGGTCATCTCCCCTGCAGCCGTAACCCGATTTACGCCGCTGACCAGCGTTTCCGGGTAAAGGATGAAAAGCTGGGCAATCTTATCCTCCAGCGTCATATTGTCCAGAATGGTCTGCACTTCATTATCCAGGAGAGGGTTGGATTCCGGGGAGTCTGAAGTTTTTGAGGAGCCGGGATCTTTTGGGGACTCCGATGCTTTTAGAGATTCTGGATCTTTGGAGGATTCAGAAGAAACTCTTTCTTCGGCTGCTTCCGGAGAAGAACCTTCTTTGGCGCTTTCTTCACTGTTTTTTTCTGTATTTTCTGACAAATTGGGGGATTCAGGTTCCTCCGAAGAAGAACTTATTTTCGTTTCCCCGACATCTTCTGAAAAAGTCTGATCTTCGATGGTATTTTTATCTGTTTCAATTCTTTCGTTTGCCGATGTTAAATCCGGACTCTGGCTCTTTGCATAAAAAAGACTGCATCCGCTTAATACAGCCGCTATGCATCCGGCAAATACAAGTAAACGGTATTTATTTTTCATCGCATCCACCATCCTATTTTTTTATTTCTGCCGTTTATGGGCATGTTTGAATATTTATTCCAGCTATCTTCCAGCTACATTCCTTCTATATATGTTTCCTAATTATATTTTTTACTATATTTCTGCTATGTTCCTGCTATTTTAGGCACACTCTAAAGTATACTACACAAGGTGCATATATGACAAGAGTTACGTTACATCTGCATTGCCATTCACCTATTTACATGTTACTGTTCGCCTATTCACGTTGCTGTTCACCTATTCATGTTGCTGTCCACATGAATTCACTGTAACCGGAAAAATTCGTATTAAAAAAGATTGAAGAACATCACATTTTATGTTATTTTTGTTACAAGAAATGAAGAATTTTCCATTTCATCCGTTTTTTGTAACGTTTTTACTTATAATCCCGGATGAAACTGACGATTTTATAATTAATAATCTCGTTTTAAAGCACAAACATTTAGAAAATATTGTATAAATTAAGAAAATTTAAAAAACAGCGGATATGCTTAGGTTGAGTGTAACACAATATAGAATTATGTTACATTGGGCCAACTGTTTTTTATGTTTTTTTGACTTTATGTAAACTATAATTGTGAAAAGCACAGTAATTATGACCACATACCGTTTTACATTTTATACAATTACATGCATAAATACACTTCAAATACCGATTACATACGCTTACAAAAAGGAGAGGCGACATGGCAAAACGCATTGAACAACTATCCGATTCTCTGCTCGACCACTATCTTGTTGTAAGCCTGCTGCTCGCCCTGATTATCCTGACCCAGGTGGGCGTGGGGAATATAAAAATTGTAAGTCTGCTCGGACTTCTTCTCTGCGCGATTGGAATTCTTCAGAGAAACATAACCGTAGATCTTTGGATCTTTATACCGCTTGTTTTGTATACCTTGATCGGCACGGTATCTTCCTGGCGGGTTTATGGAAATATATGTTTACCTTGAGGAAGATGACGTCCCCTTAACGGGACTAAATGATCCTTCCCTCCCCAGAACCAGTGACAATACGAATTTCTTCCTATGGATATCTCTGGTCAGTGCTTCCCTTGGCGGAATTATTATCATAGGATATCGCCGTTTCCGAAAGGAGCACTAATCAACAACCGCACACCATCTAAAACAACTGCGGATAAAAACAATTAGAAATCGTCTAAACACAAAGAAATCCCGAATGGCATTATTCTGCCACTCGGGATTTCCTGCTTTATTTTCTGCTGTCCACGCCAAAGTTCCTCTTCAATTTTCTTCTTTTACCGGCAATCCTCTAAACCTCTTCCCATATTCTGCCCACTAAGCATTCATATAACCGCCGTCCACCACAAGAAGATGTCCATTTACATAAGCGGCCTCATCCGAAGCCAAAAACACAACTGGCCCCATCAGATCGGAGGGCTGTCCCCAGCGCCCTGCCGGAATACGGGCAGTTATCGCTTCTGCTTTCTCTTTTTGTGCCCGCAGCTTATCGGTATTATCTGTCACCATGTAGCCGGGCGCAATACCGTTTACCGTGATTCCATACTTTCCCCACTCATTTGCAAATGCTCTTGTAATACCGGCTACCGCATGTTTGCTTGCCGCATATGCAGAAACACCGTTTCCGCCCTGCATGGACTGAATGGAACATACATTGATAATCCTGCCCCAGCGGCGTGTTTTCATATAGCCGCCAATTTCCCTGCTAAGGAGAAACAGAGCCTTTACATTCAAATTCATTACAAAGTCAAATCCGTCTTCCGGGTATTCTTCTGCCGGGCTTCTGTAAATTACGCCTGCATTATTCACCAGAATATCTACCTTTCCATAAACGGCTTCTAATTTTTTTGCAAGTTCCGGAATTTCGTCGGTTTTGCTTAAATCGGCCGAAACTGGCGTAAAGCTCCCGCCATCTTTTTCTATAATTTCCGCTGTTTTGGTCATATCTCCAATATCCACGCCTATAATGTCTGCGCCGGCCCGTGCCAGTGCAGCAGACATTGCCTGTCCCAGTCCTTTTCCTGCCCCTGTAACAACGGCTGTCTTTCCCTCAAACATAAGTTCCTCTCCTCTTTCTGCTAAAATAAAGGCTCCGGCAAATAGCAGTCCTCCTCCAAAAAGGCCGGAGATACGATGCAGGACACCAGGGCAAATCCATGCTTCCTCTTTGTATCCAGCCTTGTCGTCTGCCATATTCCCCCAGGCACGACAAACTGAAATGCATCACCCTGATCCAGCCTGTTTCCAATCCTTATCTGCTGTTCTTGTTCCGGCGTTTCCCCGGCCCCGCCCAGTGTCATAATCAGAGAATCCCCGCAGTGCCAGGTCCAGATCTCCGGGGATTTCAGCTGATGCCATCGGGATATCTCCTCTCCCCAAAGCAGATAATAGATTAAGCTGCAGAGAGCACGCTCCCCTGTATATGCATCGCCTAATGTACTTTTTGCTGCCATTTTCTCATGCCTCCACATAAAGCGGTACCATCCGCCTTCTCTGTGAGGCTGCATTTCCAGATGCCTGATTATCTGATCCGCTTTATATTCGGTCATGCAAAACCCCCTTTTCCTCTACCTGCAGTCTAATTTTCTCAGACTTTGATCATATGGCGCTCTTAATATCCCCTTTTCTGTAATAATTCCTGCAATCAGCGCATGGGGGGTAACATCAAACGCAGGATTAAAAACCTTTGCACCTTTAGGGCCGGTCCATTTTCCCATACCGCACAGCACTTCCTCTGCCGCCCGTTCCTCAATTACAATATCCTCTCCTGAAGGTGTCTTCGTATCCACGGTGGAATAGGGACAGGCGACATAAAACGGAATATGGTGAGCCTTTGCAAGAAGCGCCACGCCATAGGTTCCTATTTTATTTGCCGTATCTCCGTTTGCCGCGATGCGATCCGCCCCTACAATCACGGCATCTACCCATCCCTTTTTCATAACAACCGCAGCCATGCTGTCAGTAATCACCGTTGTATCGATTCCCGCCTTCATAAGCTCATAAGCCGTCAGCCGGCTTCCCTGCAGCAGGGGGCGGGTTTCATCCGCAAATACACGCACATGAAGACCGTTTTCCCTGGCGACATAAATAGGTGAAAGTGCGGTTCCGTACCGTGAAGTAGCCAGAGCACCTGCATTACAGTGGGTCAGAATTCCCATTTTGTCCTTTATTATCTCCTGTCCTGCCTCGCCAATCTTTCTGCACATTCTTACATCTTCTTCATAAATCGCCTTCGCCTCTGCCCTTAATACCTCTTTCAGTTCCGCAACCGTCGTTTTATCACTTGAATGCAGCCTGCTTTCCATACGGTTAAGCGCCCAGGATAAGTTTACGGCTGTTGGCCTTGAACAGTTTAAATACTCCTTGATTCGATGAATTTCCTCACAAAAAGCAGAAACCGTTTCCATCGCCAAGTGGTCTGCACAAACGCTCAGCGCATAAGCCGCCCCGACACCGATAGCCGGCGCTCCTCTTAAAACCAGACGTTTAATGGCCGTCCACGCCTCTGTTTCATTTGTGATTTCCACATATACTTCCTTTTCAGGCAGTAATGTCTGGTCCAAAAAAAACAGTCTTCCGTCCTCATATTTTACTGCTAATGCAATCTCTTTATCCATTTCCCGCTTCCTTTCCCGCTTCAATAAGCCGGATTCCCTTTTGAAAAATAAACTCTTTCCATTTGGATGAATCCAATCGGTCGATTACCATGGTATTTACCAGATCAAATGTGCCGATCTGATAAAAATTAGTCAAATCTATTTTTGTGCTGTCCACCACAAGATACCTTTGTTTTGCATGATCCAGCATAATGCGGCGGATTCTTCCATTACTTTCGCTTCCGTCCGTTATGCCCGTCTGCATATGAATACCTCTGCAGGACACAAAACATTTATCCACAAAATAGCTGGCTAACAGCTCCTCGCTTCTGTGATTGACAAAACACTGTATTTCCTGGTTTAACTCGCCGCCAGATAAAATCAGACGAATCTTAGGGCATTCTGAAAACACCTCTGCAATTCTTAATGAGTTTGTAAGCACTGTCACATCGGTATGTTCCGTCAGATTTTTTGCAATATGCAGACAGGTTGTGCTGCCATCCAGACTGACCGTATCACCATTCTGAACCAGGGATGCACAGACAGCGCCTATGGCCTTTTTTTCATCGGTGTACAGGCTCTCTCTCAATGTAATCGGTATCTCGTTCTGAACTCCGTCACATACATAGGCTCCGCCATAGGTCTTTAAGATTTTCCCTTCTTTTTCCAGAATCGCCAAATCCTTTCGGATGGTTTCCCCGGTCACGTCAAACATAACGCTCAGGTCTTTGACTAATACGCTTTTCTTTTGGATCACTAAATTTAATATCTGATTTCTTCTTTCGGGAGCTAACATAATTTTTTATTCTCTTCTTTCTCCAGCTAATTTTTTATAATATCCGCTTAAATGATAAAGTTCCTCCAGCTCCTTTTCGGACAGTTCCCAGCCATTGCCTATCATCTTTACATTTATGTAAATCCTGGCTGTATGTTCTACGGTTTCCATACGGTGGAATGCGCCCCATAAATCCCGGGCCCAGACAATAACCCCATGGTTTGCAATCAGCGCACCGTTGCCGTGAACAAAAGGCTTTAATGAGTCCGGCACGGCCTGGGTTGACGGAAGGGCATACTCCGTTACCGGTATGGGGCCCAGATTTAATACGGTTTCCGGCATATACATACGATCCAGCGGCTTCCGGCAGACAGCAAATGCTGTAGATACCGGAGGATGGGCATGAATAACCGAATAAATATCCGGTCTTTCCCTGTATACGGCCAAATGCATCTTCATTTCTGAGGAGGGGTAGCGGTTTCCTTCTAAAATATTGCCGTTCCCGTCTACCTTAACCATCATGTCTGGTGTCATTCTGCCTTTGCTTACGCCTGAAGGAGTGATAATAATCTCATTCTCGCTTACCTTAACAGAGATATTTCCATCATTGCTTACTACATATCCCCTGTCATACATCAGTTTTCCTATTTCGCATATTTCTTCTTTTATGTTAAAGTTTTCTCTGCCCATATTTTGCTAAACACTTCTTTCATTATTTTATATGATTTCAACGATTTTTTCCAGCAGTTCTGTAAATTTCCGTCCTGCTTTTCCTGCAGTTTCAATCACTTCCTCACCGGAAAGAGGCTGATCCAGAATTCCGGCTGCCAGATTGGTAATGCAGGACAGCGCCAAAACTTCTAAACCGCAGTGGGACGCCGCAATTACCTCAGGAACGGTGGACATTCCTACTGCGCTGCCGCCAAGCATCTGAAACATCCGGATTTCTGCCGGCGTTTCAAAACTCGGGCCGCCATATCCCACATAGACTCCCTCTTTTAAATCTATGGAAAGCGTCTTTGCACAGGCTCTGGCTTTTCCTGCTAACTCCTGATTGTATGCCTTTGTCATATCGGGAAATCTGCATCCAAGCCAATCCTCATTCGGGCCAGTCAAAGGATTTGCTCCCATAAAATTAATATGGTCTGTAATCAGCATAAAGTCCCCTGGTTTAAAGTTTGGATTCAGGCCGCCGCAGGAATTGGTCAAAATCAGCTTTGGCGTGCCCAGAGCCTTTATGACACGTACTGGATATACGATTTGTGCCATGGTATAGCCCTCATAATAATGAAATCTTCCCTGCAGACACAGCACATATCTTCCTTTCTTTTTTCCAAGAACCATCTGCCCCTTATGACCCGGAGCCGTTGAAACTGCAAAGCCCGGAATTTCTTCATAGGGAAGAATAACCGCATCCTCCAGGCTGTCCGCAAATCCTCCCAGCCCTGAGCCTAACACTATCGCCGCCTCCGGCAGAATGCCTGTTTTTCCCTTAATATATTTCACCGTTTCTCTTATCTGCTTTTCCAACATTGCATTACTCCCTTTCTTCAATTATTTTCCCCATGCTTGCCGGGGGTCTTACATCCTTTACCGCCAGTACCACAGCCAGAAGCGTTACCAGATACGGAAGCATCTGAAGAAGCTGTCCAGGAACCTTATCGCTTTGTATCACCAGCTGCAGCGCATCCACAATGCCGAAAAACAGGCTTCCGACCAAAATACCGCCCGGAGTATATCTTCCCAGAATATCAATGGACAGCGCAATAAAACCTCTGCCTGCAACCATATCACGCACAAACATATTTAAATGGTCAATGGATAAATACGCCCCCGCCAGCCCAGAAAGCACGCCAACAATAATCAGACTCTGAAACCGGACACGGTTTACGTAAATGCCCAGGGTTTTTGCTGCTGCAGGATTCTCTCCCACCATACGCAGATGAAGCCCGAAAACCGTTTGATACAGCACATATACGGAAGAAAATACCGCAGTAAAAGCCACCAGAAGCAGTGGTGATACCTTCCCCAGAACAGGAATCTGCACATATCCTATTGTATTCAGCATTTCCGATTTTCCCCGGTTTCCCCATACCATTTGTAAAAAAACCGTTGTAAGACCCGTCGCAAACAGATTCAGGCCAATCCCTCCGATTACCTGATCCAGACGGAATTTAATCACCAGAATCCCATGAAGCACAGACATGGCAACACCGGTCAAAACCCCCCCTAAGATTCCAAGGTAAGGATTTCCTGTAAGCCATGTCACATATGCCGCTGCAAACGATCCGCTGAGCATCATGCCCTCAAGCCCCATAGCGACAATACCTGCCCTGGCAGAGAATACACCGGCCAGGGAAGCCAGGATAACCGGGATACTCATCCGCAGAGCCGTCGTTACTAACGACGAGATAACCGATAGCATCTCACCCGACATAATGCTCTCCTCCCTTCCTGTTCCATTTTATTTTTCCGCCAAGAACACGCCACATATAAGGCGCAGCGATCAGGACAATAATCAGCGCCTGAATGACAATAGCAAAATCATAGGGAATTTTTGCAACACGGTTCACATACATGGCTCCCGCCCTTAATGCGCCGAAAAAGGCACCGGAGAGCAAAACCCCTATAAAGTTTCCATTAGCCAGTGAAGCTACAGCGATTCCATCGAAGCCATAACCAGAAGAAAATCCGTCAATCAGCCTGTAAGAGCAGCCCAAAATCATAACCGAACCACACAAACCCGCAGTTGCCCCACTGATAAACATGGTACGAATCATGATCTTATCGACATGAATCCCGGCGGTTCTGGCTGCTGCCTTGCTTTTGCCTGTAATCGACATCTCATACCCGGTCAGTGTCCTTTTATATAAAAAAGTCATAACCACGGCAATGAAAACTGCCAGCAAAATCCCGGAAGAAAGCTGATATCTGGCAGAAAGCAGGGGAAGTTTTGCACTGTCTGCAATTTCCACGGTCTGCGAGATCGAACCCTCCTCCTTTAAGGGATAATTTACTAGAAAGCTTACAAAATACTGCATAATATAATTGAGCATAATCGCTGTGATAATTTCCTGAGCTCCAAAATAAACCTTCAAAACCGCAATCAGGCTTCCCCAGCATCCGGCAAAGAAAACACCTGCCAAAATACAAATTGGAACATGCATATATCCTGGTATTCCCTTTAAATAAATCCCTGCCAAAACAGAACCCAGGGCACCTGCATATAACTGCCCTTCACCTCCAATATTGGCCACGCCGCCTTTCATCGCAATCACAAAGGCCAGTCCTGTAAAAAGCAAAGGGGTTGCCTGCACCAGGGAATTCAAAACAGATCCCGGTGTTCCTGCCGCGCCGTAGATAATCTCGCCATAAACGCTAAAAGGGTTATATCCAACCGCCATAAAGAGAAAGGAACCGAAAAACAGTGCCGCCCCTAAGGAAAGAAAGGCAGGAATCATTTTTTCTATTCTTTTTTTCATCGCTCTGCCCCCTTTTTAGAACCGGTCATATATAACCCCATCTGTGTATCGTCAAATGCATCCGTCTGGCCCTCAGCAACAATTCTTCCCTTGTAAATCACTGCAATCCGGTCACTCATTGCCTTCACTTCCTCTAAATCTGCCGAAATCAGCAGCATCGCATATTCTGTACCCACAAATTCCCGCATTCTCTGGTGAATATACTCAATCGAGCCAATATCCACACCCCGGGTAGGCTGTGCACAGATAACCACCTTTGGATTTTCGCTGAATACCCTTGCAATAACTACCTTCTGCTGGTTTCCTCCGGACATCTCTGCAATGGTTGTCCTTGCAGACGGCGCTTTAATCGAATACTTTTTCATACATTCATTTCCAAAAGCTTCCGCCTTTTTATAGTCCATCCATCTGCCCCGCCGGAACCACTCCTTAAAATGATACCCCAGCATCAGGTTTATGCTGATGGATTCGCTTTCAACGACCGCTGTTCCAAGGCGATCCTCCGGCACATGTCCGATTCCCCGGGAGATAAAATCACTGGCGTTTCCCGTCACAGCCTCCCCGTCCAGAAAAAGCTCCATTTCATCCGGCTTTTGAAGGCCGGTAAGACAGCGTATCAGCTCCGTCTGCCCATTGCCCTCCACTCCTGCAATCCCAAGGATCTCTCCTTTATGGATTTTTAAATGAATTCGATCCAGTACCGTCTTTCCCGCTGCTGTAAGGGTCAGATTTTTCACTTCAAAATATACATCCGACCCGATATGGCCTGCCCTCATACGCTGATTTACCTTTATCTCACGCTTTACCATCATGGCCGCCAGATCATTAATGCTTACATCTTCAGGCTCGCAATGGCCGGTAACCGCCCCATCCCGCATTACAGTAATACGATCTGCGATCGCCATTACCTCCTGAAGTTTATGGGTTATAATGACAATGCTTTTTCCCTGCTCCTTAAATTTCCTTAAAACTGTAAAAAAAGCTTCCGTTTCCAGCGGCGTCAAAACAGCAGTAGGTTCGTCAAAAATCAATATCTTGCCCCCGCGGTACAGCACCTTTAATATTTCCACTCTCTGGCGTTCTCCCACAGAAAGTTCCTCTATCCTGCTGTCCGGATCAAGGTCAAAGGCGAACTGCTGAATCATTTCCTGTACATTCCTGCGGGCCTGCCTGTAATTAATTCTTCCCCTGACCGACACTTCTGCGCCTGCAATCACATTTTCAAGCACGGTCAGCATATCGGCCTGCATAAAATGCTGATGCACCATCCCGATTCCGGCAGCGATTGCTTCTATTGGCGAAGAGAATCTTACCTGCTTCTGGCGGATATAGATTTCGCCTTCATCAGGAACAGTCATTCCATAAAGCACCTTCATAAGCGTAGTTTTCCCTGCTCCGTTTTCTCCCAGAAGAGCGTGTATTTCCCCTGAACGGATCACTAAATCCGCATGGTTAAGAGCCAGCACTCCCGGATACTGCTTTGTAATATTTTCCAAACGAACTACTTCCACTTTCCGATTCACCTCGCCAATCTTATCATTCATAATCATCGAATGCTACCTGCCATCGCCTTTGTGCCCGTCGTCAGTTTACGATCCTGACGGCTTCCTCCAGCCATCCGTCTATTTCTTCAGCAGAGGAGGGCAGGATAAGCTCTTCCTTTTCCATCAAAACCCTGACATGATCTATTTTCTTTATTATTTCATCCGGAACAGCAACTTCTGTACCTTCAAAGGTAATATTTACTCCGCCGTTTGCGATTATTCCCATATCTATTCCGGCCTTCCAGGTTCCGTCCAACACCGACTGCACATCATTGTACACTCTGTCGCCCAGAAGCTCCACAGCGGAAGCCGCGATTACATCGGGAGCCGTTGCGTTTACATTGGAAGTTCCGCCAATTACCAGACGTTCCGATTCCTTAGCCTGGTTTGTAAGACCAAGACCGGAGCCTCCTGCAAAATTCATAATAATATCTGCACCCTTATCATACATAACCTTTGCTGTGTCCTTTCCTTTTGCCGGATCGCCGTATGAACCTACGATACCCGTCAGAACCTCCGTATCCGGATTCGCCAGCTTAGCCCCTGCCGTAAAACCTAAAACGCCATTCTGCATATTTGGATTGTCAACGCCAATCATAATACCAACACATGCGTCTTCATTTACCTTATCCACGGAAGTATCCGTTGTAAGAAGCCCGGCAAAATATCCCGGCAAAAATGCAAGCTGGGAAAAATCTTTTTTGATTACCTTCACATTATCCGCCTGAATGTCCATATCAACAGCGGAAAACTTCTGATCCGGGAATAATTTTGCAATTTTTTCCAATGCAGACTGGGACTGCTGATCCAGCGATAAAATCAAATCATAGCTTCCGTCCTGGGCAAACTGGCTGATTAATGGTTCAAAGTCAGATACTGACTGGGGTTCTGCATACTCCAGCTCGATCCCAAGTTCCTCTTCTGCCCGCTTCAGCCCCTCATACGCAATATCATTAAAGCCCTGATCTCCAAGCCCTCCTGTTCCTACAATAAATCCTACCTTTATCGTTTCCTCCGGACGGCTCGCCTCGGCCTTTGCAGCTTCAGTTCTTTCTGGTTCACGGGTAATGGTTTTTCCTGTGCATCCTGTGATACTCACCGCCGCCCCTATCAGCAGTAATTTAGCCATGATTTTTTTCATCTGTTTTCTCCTTTCTTTTCCAACATAATCCAACATTTTACAACAAATAATAACCGAATCAATAAATTGCCGCCGACAGCAGGTGTACAATGTACAACCAGATTCTGGAGTAATTATACCATAAATCACATTTATGTCAACTCTTTTTTGTTTGTTTTTATTTGATTCTATTTGTATTTATTTTATTTATTCGTGCAAATATCCAATATTATTTTATTTTTCCTAATATTTTCCAAAAGACAAATTAAAACCAACAAAAAAAGTCAGGATATACCAGATAAAACAAGAACATCCGGAATACCCTGAAATGAATTTCCTTTTCTATTTATTCATCGATTTTTACGGAAAATCGTCAAACCGCTGTTTTACAGGAAATCGTCAAGCCTCACAATATTTCTGTGTAATATTCACACTTCTTAAAATATCATCCCACTCCCATATATCATACGATAAACGAATTAAATTGCTTTATTCGTTTCACATCATCCGGTGAAAACTGAAGTTTCTCCAAAAGAAAGTTTCTGTTATCCATCGGTGTTTCGGATACCAGCACCTTAATGGCTATATTCTGATAATAAAACGTAATCGAACTCAGCATACCGATCTTATACTGTGAATGCTCCGAAAGAGCCGGCATACTGAATGTTATCATGTCAAACGGAGGAGCCATGTTAAAAAACACAAAGCTAATACTGACATCGCTGTAAATGACCTTGCCGGAATAAACAAAGCTGCAATGATAAATATCGGAAGCATCCGGCACATCCAGGTAAAGCGTTGCGCTTGTTGTGGTATTATCAACTTTAATAACATCCAGGTGAATTTTATTTTTATGCCCAAGATAACTGTAAAGATAGAGTTGTTCGATAAAATGCTGATGATATCTGCTGGCGTTGCCCTCCTCCTTATGGGTGCCGGGCAGAAGGGAGGAAATGTCCACATTAAGAAATCTGCACCAATCGATCAGCGTTTCCAGATCAACTGCAATCTCGCCTTTCTCATATTTGGAAATCGTAGCAATGCTTTTGCAAAGCTCACCAGAAAGCTGCTGCAGTGTGATCTGCTGTGATTTTCGGCAGGCATGTAACTTTGTTCCCAAGTTTTTATAAAACAGGTTCGACAAATCTTCTTCTCCTCTTCATTTTTTATAATAGAAAACAGCAAATATTTCTGTCACTTCCTATCGTTTTATTTTATCACACCCATTCGGGAATTACCAGCAACCATCTTATAATTTTCGTATAAATTGAAAATCCGTTAAAATGTCAAAAAAACTGCCCTGCTTCACCAATAAATCCCATCAAATTTCCAAAATATTTCATTAGAAGAAAAAACGAAAGCCTTTTATTTTCCTGCCAAAAAATTCGGCAATTTGACAAAAAAATAATTAAAATATATAATTTTATTGATTCGAATCACTATATTCTTTCCCTTTTCTTTAAAAATAATACAAACAGAAAGGAATAAATATGAGCGAAAAAACAGCTTCTAAATTAAAAAACAATATGGGGCGGTTAGTCATCTTAACCACTGCCGGATCGCTGATTTACGGGCTTCCCTATTTCCGTTCTTACTACTATGATGCCTATCTGGAAGTATATCATCTGACCAACACGCAGATGGGTACATTCGGCTCTATTTTTGGGGTTCTGGGCGCAATTTCCTACCTGTTCGGCGGCATAGTCGCGGATATGATTTCTCCAAGAATGATTATGTCCGTTTCCCTGATCCTGACCGGAGCAGCCGGATTGCTGCACCTGACCAACCCAAGTTACGGCATATTGGTGCTGATCTATCTTATCTGGGGCTTTACCTCGCTGTTTGCCTTCTGGCCCGCACTGCTGAAGGGACTTCGCGGCCTTGCTGCGGAAAATGAGCAGAGCAAAGCCTTCGGTTTCATGGAAGGCGGCCGCGGAATCATCAACGCACTGCATCTGGCAATTACCTTGGCAGTCTTCAATTTCTTCAGCAAAACCGCCGGAAACCTGGCCGGCTTAAACGGTGTAATTACCTTCTATTCGATTGTCGTTATTCTTTTAGGCATCCTGACTTTCCTGCTTATGAAAAATGACAAAGAGCAAACGAAAAAAGGGGAAAAACTCAGCTTCCGGCAGGTCATTGATGTCTTAAAAATGCCAGCCGTATGGATCTTATCGCTAATCTTATGCTGTACTTACACTATGAACATTTCCATGTTCTATTTTACGCCCTATGCAACGGCTTCTTTTGGTATAACCGCGACGGCTGCCGCTGTCGTAACGATGATGGCCCAGTATATCCGACCGATTTCTTCCATAGGCGGCGGGATTCTGGCGGATCGGCTGGGAAGAAGCAAAATGATGTTTATCGGTTTTATCTTCATGGGAATCAGCACCGCTGTTCTCGTCCTGTTTAAAAATGTAAGCATTCCTCTTTTTATCGGCTTATGTATCCTCATCTACCTGGCCATGTACCTGAATTACGGCGTAGTATTCTCCATGATGGAAGAAGGCGGTGTACCTGCCCATGTAGCCGGTACAGCTATCGGTGTTGTGTGTACACTGGGATATCTCCCTGAGGTTATCTGCCCGGTTCTGGCAGGGCATGTCCTGGATACTTACACAGAATTAGGTTATAAGTATTACTTTATGGGCGTTGCCGTAGTTATGTTCATCGGCATTATTGCCCTAATCCTCTGGAATCGTTATCTTAAAGCCAGCAGGAACTAAGAAAACAGCAAATGTACACAATATGGAGGAAATCATGATTATTTTAAGAAATGCAAGACTGCTCCCTGTGTTGACGGAAGGTTTTGAAGGCAATTTCGCCGATATCATTCTGGAAGATGGCATTATCCAGGAAATCAAAGACACAAAAACCGCAAAAATCACTTCCGGGGCCAATGTCATTGACCTGACCGGAAAAACGCTGCTTCCCGGCCTGATTGAAGCGCATCTTCATCTGGACTTGTGCGGAATGAACGTGTATGAAGAAAATGTACAGCAGGAAAGCTACCGGGTGATGCGTGCACTGCGCCTGGCTCAAGACAACCTGAAAATGGGATACACAACGGTACGGGATCTGGGGGATCGGAATAACCTTGTGATCGGCATTGCCCGTGCCGTGAAAGACGGCCTTATTATGGGCCCCGACATCCTTGCCAGCGGTCAAATCCTCTCCCCGACCGAGGCAGGCAATGATTATTTTGAGGGAATGTACGCAGAGGCAGATTGCCCGGACGCTTATACCCGTGCGGTACGCCGTCAGTATCAGTTAGGTGCTGACTGGATAAAAATTATGGGAACCGGAGCAGTCATGAATCCCGGCGGTGAACCAGGAAAGCCCATTATCTTTGAAAAGGAATTACGTGCCGCCTGTGAAACTGCCAGTTATGCAGGACTGCCCGTAGCTGTCCATTGCCACGGCACAGAGGGAATTAAGATGTGTATCCGCTGCGGTGTTCGGACAGTAGAACACTCTACCCTGATGGATGAGGAATGTATCCGTATGTATAAAGCATCGAATCAAACCTTCCCGATTCCGACGATGTCCCCTATGGTAGCCTTTACCGAACATCCGGAAGGCAAACCAATCCATTATGTAGAAAAAGGAAGACAGAGCGCCGCAAAACTCATCGAAGGTCTGCGAGCCTGCCGGGAAGCCGGTATCAAAATGGGCTGGGGATCGGATGCAGGTGTGTATGAAAACAGTCACGGAAACGGGTTATACGAATTCCGGGCCAGAGTCGAGCGTGCGGGTTTTACACCGCTGGAATGTCTGCTGCAGGCGACAAAAAACAATGCGGAAATTTTAGGCATTTCCGATACAGTCGGTACAATCGCCTGCGGAAAGAAAGCAAATCTGGTCGCTTTTGATGGCAATCCTGATGAAAATATCGAAGTGCTGAGTCAGGTTTCTCTGGTAGTAAAAGCTGGTGTGGTTGTGAACGTGTAAACGGCAGCATTCGATTCTTTTATTGACGGCTTAAAAAAAGCAGAAAATTTCCTGTCCACCAGGTTAATTTAAGGGCTGTTCTGTCCTTTTGCGAAAAGCAATTTCAGGCTTTAGCTGCTTTCGTAAAAAGAACAGCCCTGCTCCAATTTTACAAACTCCCAAAACAATTAACTCCATACATTATATCCTTCCAGTTATTCTCTACATAGCGCAAAGTTTCTCCTTCATACACAATATTACCAGTTGCATAATCATCTACACTTAAGAATGCTGTTCTCTTCATTGCAACCAAAAATTTACATTCTAATCTATCTAACTTATCCACTAAATCCCTTGTTAAATACAAATCTGCATTATCTAAACAAACCAAATCATACCCCTTCGCTAAACTTACTAAATCATCCTTTTTCCCCGCCCCATACAGCCAGGAAAGCCCCATAATCAAAAATACCACTATCGTTATCCCAGGCCCGGCAAGCAGCCAGAACATAATAAAAATCAGGAAAACAACACCTGCGACAAAAACAACAGCCCTTATCTTTCCCTTTTTCTCATCGTTCATTTTTGCCTTATTCAACAGTGTAAATACAATCACCGACAAAAAAATCACCGCACTGAAAAGACAAAAAATCACGCCCAGACGATATTGAACCTTTAAATCATAACCCTGAATATAAAATTCCTCCGGGTTTTCAGGCCGGTAGCAAATGGTCACATATTCGCGGTTTCTCAATGGCTTAGGGCTTGACCAGGTATTCGACTCGCCGATGATCCATTCATCTCCCGCCTGATATTCCACCACAGGGCTGTACGTCCTGCTGCCATGCCGCCGATGCGTCCGATAATCAATAATCCTTCCTTCCGTCACCTCGCTGCAGTTTTCTTCCCGTGCATGGGCAAAATAAAGCAAACCGGCACCAACCGCCCCGAATCCCAGGACAAAAATCAAAAAGAACAGAACCAGAATCACTTTTCCTCCGCTCTGCTTTTTTCTTTGCTCTTCTGTTTGCTTTTTTATCTGCGCTTCTGTTTGCTTCTTTATTTGTGGTTCTGTTTGCTTTTCCATTTACCTTATCCCATTCCCCTTCATCTCTTCCAGCAAAGCAGCCGTAATATCCCTGGCTATCCCGGAAGCTTTCTGGCAATTTTCTTCAAAACGTTCCACCCCGCTGTGCTCGGCTGTATCAGTAATACATCGAACAGCGATAAAGGGAATATGATTTACATAGCACACATGGGCAATCGCGGCAGTTTCCATATCTACGGTTAAAGGCGCATAGATATCCATAATTCTCTGCCGATCTTCATCGACAATAAATGCCTCACCGGTAACCATCCTCCCCCAAAAAACCTTATCTTTCATCTTAAGCTTTGATATAGCTTCCCTTGACAACTCTAATAAACGGCTATCTGCCTGAAAATAAATGCTTTCCATCCATGGATGAAATTCCGTTAAAATATCTTCGGCAACATCATGATATGCTATTTCGGTGGAAATTACGGTGTCGAATATATGTAACCGGGAATCCATCCCCCCGGCACATCCCGCATTAATTACCGCATCAACACCGTACACTTCAATCAGTAATTCTGCCGCAATCGCAGCATTCACTTTTCCTACGCCCGAAAATAAAACAACTACATCCACGCCGCCTATCTTTCCTTCATAAAATTTCAGCATGGCTTTTTCACTTACCTTACATTCATCTATCTGTGAAAGAAAAGGAGCAAATTCATCATCACCTGCACACAAGATTCCTGCCTTCTTCACTTTCAGCATGAGAACACCTCTTTTCTTCTCCTTATTCTGTTATTTTTACCGGAAATCATCAAGCCTTACAATATCTTTATAAAGAATCCTGTGTTTTTTATCGAGCCAGTGATTGACATGATAATGACCGCAAAACCAGCATTGATATTGCAGTTTCTCCTCCAGTTCATCAAAATATTGATTTAACACATCTTTTTCACAAGTGCTGTCATCATGTTCCCACACAGCGCTGTCAAATAGCTGATCCTGCATAGAACCAGCCATACAATGGGTAATTACATAATCGACCAAATAGCCAACTTTTTCAAGATTATCACGCCCCTCCTGAAGTTCTGCCTGGGTCGGAAGTTCCTGCTCCCACCAGGATACATTTCTGACTCGATAAGGCAGACCGCTCCGAATGGCTCTTTTTTTCTCTTTATCATAGGTCGGAGAATCCCTGTCCAATATACCACCCTGGATATCATGGCTGGATGCCCCGCCAAATGTAAAAAAGCGATTTCCTTCTATCGTAAACACCTGCCCACGTTCCAAAAGGATAATCTTATCCCTTGCAATATGGCGTACCTTGCCCCCATTCCACCATTCCAGCGGATACTCGGCAATCATCGCATAATTCTCGTGATTTCCCTGTACCCAGAGAAGCTTAAACGGAAGCGCCAAAAGCCACTTTAAATCATAGGCAAATGTTTTATCCTTTGCCCATAACAGACCCAAATCACCGCATACAATCACATAATCCTCCGGCTGCAGAAAGTACGGCAGACGCATACGCTCCCGCTTTGCAAAACGCCCAAAATCACCATGACAATCACCGGTCAAATAAATCATTTAAGCCGCCCCCTATTCCTAATACCCGTTTAACATGCAGTCAGCGCAGCAAGTGCACAGACCTGTGTGAACAGTAACCTTATACCGTTTTACAGCCTCTATTTTTATTTAAGACTTGAACATTCCTGATAAATGTGTTATATTTTAAGCATAAAAGGAGCAACCGCCCACAAAGTGGTTGACCTCCGGGATAAGTTTTTAAGCCTACCTAGACCGCCAAGTACAAGGTAGGCTTATTTATTTTCTCTTGTGATTCCTATCAATATAGGCAAGCAGTGCGACCAGAAAAGTACTGCCCAAAAACAGCAGGCTTAATACTATACCACAACAACCACAACAACCAAACACATCAAACGTGTGTGCTAATGTACAATGGCTGGTGCAAAAAGTCAAGTTATTAAACCCTTTTTCTGGCTCTTTCTACAACATTTCTTTATAAAGCTTACTTAAATGGATAAAGAGATCAATTATTTTCTTTTATCAATGTACCTATCGATTATTATAAGCTATTACAAATTCTTTACTGCCTCTTCAAACTCCTGCTCCGTTTTAAGGAAATGGTAAGGCTCGTATTCTCCATAAGCAGATGGACGACTGATTGTTACTAATTGGATAGAATCATATCCCACAGACCTTATCAGTTTCTTCTTAAAATCTGCCAGATGCTGGCCATGTGATGTCTGCAAAGCCAAACATCCCACATCATTGAACTTCTTCGCTATCAGATAGCACATTTTCAAGCACCTCCCTAAACTCACTCTCGTTTTTTATCTTACCACATTCATATTTCTGGCGCAAGCTATATCCAACTTGATTCTTATACCCCCTCTTATATAAATATTTATGCAACCAGTTATTGATCTGGCGGTCATAATAAGTATTGTACTGAATCTTGATAGGATAGTGAAAGCTGCTTAACTGGAAATACACATGAACTCCTCGATACCCATCATCCTTTGCCTTGCCAGAAGACATATCTGCCACCCGGATATTCTCATACTTAGCCATTTGCAAGATATCATCATATTTATCGCAGAGAGTACGAAAGCCCAACAAATCATTAAATACCTTTGCCACTTGGTGATCTGGATAGTACCTCTCATATTTTAACATAGCTGATTGTATACTTTTTATCCGGTAATCTATGGAAATACCCTGAAGCTGACTACACGTATCATACCACTCATTTATCCTTTCCAACTCATCAAATAGTTCTTGTTTATCAAAATAGTGTAAATTCTTCTTTAGCCGGATACCTAAGTCTGACTGATAGGACAACGACTTCAATAGTTCAAACGACAATCCGTCTTTTTTCAGTATGTCCTCCAAATAATCACCTCATAAATAATAGATTAGAAGAGCAACTTACAACTTTTAAGTATTCAAAACAATTCTCATTAATCTTAACTAATTCTGTACTTTGATTAACTATTATATCTGATTTATATATTCATATATCTCCATAACTTCATTTCTTTGTTTTTATAATTTCATATAAATGCAAGAATTATATCAACAAAATCCTTAAAGCTTGCTATTTTAAACCAATTTATTATATTTCTTAAATTTTCCATAATAAAACACCTCCCTGATAAAAATAATGGCCAGTCAGACCAATTCTCAACCTGACCAGCCTCAATCGAACTAAAACCATTCTACACTTACTAAAGCACAGTGTCAAGATCAGCCTTTCTTTTTGGCTTTCTTACGTTCCTCCATCTTCTGGAACTCGACCTCATCTCCCTGATACACATACCCGGTCAACTGCCAGAGCTTGAAAGGTGAGATATAAAAGTCATATTGGTCACTCCCCTCCTTCTTAAAACACACGGACTCGCCACCATCTTTTATTCTTAGCAGTCATATACAATGTCACACAGCCACTCCCATTACCTCGTGTTCTCATCAGAATCCACCTCCGAAAAAATTTTTTTGAAACAATACACATACGGCATATCAGGCTGCTGATTTCATCATGCAAAAAAACTCGGATTTTAAAGCCTGATTTCCATGTCAAGTAGAAGTGATTTTCATGTCAAGTAGCATGTCAAGTAATGTCAAGTAGCACAAAAAATCAGGGCATACCAGACAAAATTGATAAGTCCGGAATGCCCTGAAATCAAGGGTTTTTCAGTGTTTACTTAGAATTTCCCAGCCTCGGCTGCTTCTTGGATGCTAACCGCAACCGCCACAGTCATTCCGACCATAGGGTTGTTGCCTGCGCCGATCAGACCCATCATTTCTACGTGAGCCGGAACGGAAGAAGAACCTGCGAACTGCGCGTCGGAGTGCATACGTCCCAGAGGATCGGTAAAGCCATAGGAAGCGGGGCCTGCAGCCATGTTATCCGGATGAAGGGTACGTCCTGTACCGCCGCCGGAAGCAACGGAGAAGTACTTCTTGCCTGCCTCGGTGCGCTCTTTCTTGTAGGTGCCTGCAACGGGATGCTTGAAT
>ERZ808037.519-NODE-519-length-35053-cov-4.541829_pt1 | contig 35053 bp, 26 predicted proteins | sample MGYA00380190_ERZ808037 | MGnify/ENA primary metagenome ERZ808037 (study PRJEB31490, sample SAMN06133399) | mouse gut metagenome | isolation source: J9 | host: mice | place: China: Chengdu | collected 2015-05 ...
TTACAGCCGGTTTTTGCAGACAATACAGGACAGATCAATCGTGATTTTTGGTGCAGGGAAAATTTTTAACAGCTGCAAATATATTCTGGAAGAAAAACCGTTAAGAGATAAAATTCTGGCAGTGGTTGATAATGATACGAGAAAGCATGGAACGGAAATAAATGTGCAGGGAAAATGTTTTTCGGTCATAAGTTTTGAGGAGCTGACCGATGTCTGCACCGGTCGTGCATTTCTGATCCTTGTAACGACAGCCTGTTTTGATGAAATACAAAGGCAGATAAGTGGCTGTGAGAAATTACGTGATATAGAAGTTTTGGATGCCAGAGATGTGCTGCAGAAAAGAGAGAGCTATCTGGCGTCCTATTCCAATATTTTTCCGGGTATGCGTACAGAAACAGGGGAAAACGGAGAAAACATGTCGATTTCCGTGCTGACACACAACCGGGTGGAGCTGACTGTGAAGCTGCTCGAATCCATACAACAATTTATGCCGCAGTTCAAGGGAGAAGTGTTGATCGGTGACAATGGCTCTGATGAAAAGGAACGGACTGCTTTAGAAGACACTTTGAAACATATGCGGTTCGACTACAGGTTATTGAAGTTTGACAGGCATTACCCGATCACGGCCGGCAAAAACAAACTACATCGGGAATGCAGGAAAAAGTGGATCTTACAGCTTGACAATGACGTCTATTTCACAGGTAATCCGATTCAAAAGATCAATGAAGATATAAGTGCGCTCGGCTGCCGGCTGTGGGGGCTTCCTTACTATGACGCGTGGACGGGGAAAGTTGCCAATTATGGCAGTAATCTGGAAATCAGGCTGGATGAAAACGGAGAAAAATATCTCGTGTGCCGGCTGGATCTGCCGTTTTGTGAAAAAGAAGCGCAGTGGCCGCCTATACTGTGCACCTATTCTTCGGGGGCGGCGACTTTGATGGAGAAAGACTTTTTTATGGAAATGGGGATGTATGATGAGAACCTCTTTATGCACCAGGATGTGGAATTTTTATACCGTGCAAACCTGCGCGGCTATAAGATTGGAAACATAGGAATGAACTGTCTTGTACATGACCATAAACAGATTGACAGTGAGTCGGGCAGGAGATACGAGGCGATAAGATTTGATGAAGAAAGACTTAAAAAAAGCAGGCAGTATCTGAAAGAAAAATATGGACTTGGCAGCCGGCTGTAATTTGAGGCAGGATATACAGTCTTTTGTGTGGACAAAGCTGCAGTTTAGCGTGGAAAGAGGATGGGAATGAAAAAAGTATCCGTTATCATGCCGCTGTATAATGCGGAAAAATATATGACAGAGGCAATAGAGGGTATCCTGAACCAGACGTATGGGGATTTTGAGTTGTTATGTATAGATGATCACTCAACAGATAATACGGCGGGAATCTTGAATGATATTGCCCAAAAAGAGCAACGGATCCGGATATTGACAAACGGGCAGCGGTTGGGAGCGGGTGAGTCGCGGAACAGAGGATTAAGAGAGGCAGCAGGCAAATATGTCGTTTTTCTGGATGGAGACGATATTTTTCATGAAAAGCTGCTGGAGACGACCTGTGAAGCAATGGAACGCTGTGAGGCAGACGTTGCGCTGTTTGATGCTGCCAGGCATGTGGCAGGTGAGGATATCCATATAAGAAAAGCAACGGAATATACACAGGAGTTTGTGGAGCGATATTGCATAAAAACGTTCTGTATTCACGATTTTCCGACAGGAGAATTTCCTCTTGGGTCGGATGCGATCGGCGATAAAATGTTCTTAAAAAGTTTTATTATGGACAATCGACTGCAGTTTCAGGATCTGGCATCCTCAAATGATGTTTATTTTGTAAGAATGGCTTTGTACTGCGCCGCGAAGATAATATGGGCACGAAGCGATGAAATGCTGCTCTATACGCGAGAGCATTCGGAACCGTCCAGAATATCAAATAACAGAGATCCGATGTGCGCCTATTACGCGTGGGAAAAACTGGCAAGGGAATTGTCCGGAAGGAATATGCTGGAAGATCTGCAGCAGCATTTTTACAGCACATTTGCAGGAGCTGTGGTTGACCGGATTCAAAGGGAACGAAGCGTGGAGCGGCGAGAAGATTTTTACAGATTTCTGCAAAGAGAAGGCATCGGAAAGTGCATGGCATATTCGACGATAGACCGTGATAAAATAGATGATTACACATTATATATTTTAGACGGTATACAGAAAAATCCATGTGAGAGCGGCTGGATTTTTTCCATGGATTCCTGTTTTCAGTTTTATTTGAGGAAAAACGGAGAAAAAATCTGTCGGTTTCTGCAGGAATTGCCATTGCAGGAGAGAAAGACAATACTGTGGGGTGCAGGACACGATGGAACAGCGCTGTTGGAATATCTGGACGGGCATTCCATAAGGCTGTCCGGGGTTGTTGACTGCAGCACAGAGAAGCAGGGGACTGTTGTACGGGGGTATGAAATAACCGCCCCGGATTTCTTTGAGCAGGAAGCGGATCATATTCTTGTCACCTCGAAGCGGTTAGAGCAGGAGGTAAGCGGGATGGTAAAGCATACAAGAGCTGTGGTGGTAAATCTTCTTACGGTGTTGTTTTAGAAGGAGACGGATGCATGAGGATCATTGTTTCGCTCACATCTTATCCGCCGAGGATAAATGGTGTACATAAGGTAGTCGAGAGCCTGTACCGGCAGTCTGTGAAAGCGGATGAAATCGTGCTGTATTTAAGTCTGGAAGAATTCCCCGAAGCAGAAGAGGATCTTCCGGCGACACTCAGGGCACTGATCGGGAAAGGCGGGTTCCGGGTGGCCTGGGTGCATGGAAACCTGAAATCCCACAAGAAATATTATTATGCATTGCAGGAATATAGAGATGCCGTTGTGATTACGGTGGATGATGACACAATGTATGCAAAGACCATGATCGGCGAACTGGTTGCAGGTCATAAGCGGTTCCCCGGTGCGGTATCGGCGAGAAATGTAAGGATCATTCTGAAAAAGGATCAGACGTTGGAAACGTACCGAAGGTGGGAAAGAGAAGACTGTCTGGAAGATCAGCCGAGAATGGATCTATGTGCCATCGGTAACGGCGGCATCTGCTATCCGGCGGTGCATCATGAGCGCTGGTTTGATCAGGAGACGATCATGAAGACGGCGCGGGATCAGGATGACCTTTGGCTGAAATACAATCAGATCATGGATGACATTCCGGTTGTTTACACGAAGCCTTCTCAAAAAGATATCACGATAGAAGATTCACAGTGCAGCAGTCTGGCGGCCGACAATCTGCGTGGGACGGGAAATGACCGGTGTATTGCCGCACTGTCAGCGCTGTGCAGGCAGCAGGATGCAGGACGCTGTCAGAAATGGTTCCGGAATCTGCTGACATGGGAGGCATATACGGCTGCAAAAAAGAGATACTATGCGGGAATCTATGGAGCTGTACTGGACGGGGTCGGAAATCTGCCGGTTTATTTTTATGGGGCAGGGGAAATCGCGCGGTATTTTTTAAGGATTCTGGCAGATTTGGGATTGACGGAAAGGCTGGAGGCGGTTCTGGTCACAGACAGGTCGGGGAATCCTGCCCGCCTGTACGGTCTGCCGGTGCGGGCATTATCAGAACTGGAAGCCGGCCGGGCGTTTGGGGTAATCTTAGGCGTGAGCGAGACAAAGAAAAAGGAAATCATGGATGGACTGGCAGAGTATCATTACAAAACTGTGGAATTGGATCTGCAGGTGATCAGCCGTTACTATCCGGAGTGAGGCACATAAACTGTGTATTTAAGACGCACCTTGACAATTTCATACTTTACATCAGATTGGATGTGTGTTACGCTGTTGATAGAAACACGAAGATTCGTTATGCGGAGAAGAGGATATGCGTTATAAACCACTGCCCATAGGGGTTGACGATTTTAGGAAACTGATCGAGCATGGATATTATTATGTTGATAAGACGGCCTTTATTCGGGATTTGATCGACAGGAAAGGGGAGGTCAATCTTTTCACACGTCCCAGACGCTTTGGTAAGACATTGAATATGAGTATGCTGCGGTATTTTCTTGAAGACATGCATACGATAAAAGGCGAACCCATGGATAACAGGGGACTTTTTGAAGGCCTGAACATCATGCAGGCCGGGGAAAGCTATCTGTCGTATATGGGAGCGTATCCGGTGATCACACTGACGCTGAAAGCAGGCAGGCAGTCTACCTTCGCGAGTGCATACAGACAGATCACCATGCAGATCGGCATGGAGTTTGAACGGCACAGCTATGTGCTGGATTCGGATCTGCCGGATGAGATGAAGGAGCGGTATAAGAGTATTCTGAGCGGCCATGCGGATATGGATATTTTTAAAGGTTCGCTGCAGTTTCTCTCACACTGTCTTTCTTACTATTATGGAAAAAGAGCTGTCCTGCTGATCGACGAATATGATGTGCCGTTGGAAAATGCTTTTCTGTGTGGATTTTATGACGAGATGATCGATTTTATCCGGGCGCTTTTTGAGACTGTGCTGAAAACAAATGCCGGTCTGGAGTTTGCAGTCATTTCAGGATGCCTCAGGATCAGCAAGGAGAGTATTTTTACCGGGTTGAATAATTTAGAAGTTATTTCGATTTTAAATGACAGCTATCATGAATACTTTGGATTTACAGACTGCGAAGTCAGGAAACTGTGTGATGATTTTGCTCTTTCTGAAAAATATGAGACGGTGAAAGCGTGGTACAACGGATATCTGTTCGGAAATACAAATGTCTACAATCCGTGGAGTGTGGTCAGATATATTAAGGATTTACAGGCGAACGAAAACTGTTATCCGGTTGCGTACTGGGCCAACACTTCATCAAACAGTATTGTGCGGGAGCTGATCGAGTTGGCGGATGAAAGCGTAAAGGCGGAAATTGAACAGCTGATCGATGGCGGTGTGATCGAAAAGCCCGTTCATGAAGATATTACCTATGCTGAGGTGTATGAAAGCATGGACAATCTGTGGAATTTCATGTTCTTCACAGGTTATTTCCGGAAGGTCAGTGAGCGGATCTGTGAAAATGACATCCGGTATCTGACATTTCGGATTCCTAACAGGGAAGTGCGTTATATTTTCTATACCAAGGTGAGTGCATGGTTTCAGACGAAAATAAAGCAGCGTGATATGAGCAGGCTTCACAACGCCTTGCTACAAAAGGATGTGGAAACATTTGAAGCAGAGCTGAATGATATTATGCTGGAGACCATCAGCTCCATGGATGAGCATGAGAATTACTATCATGGACTGGTCGCCGGTCTGCTCACTGGGATCAAAGGGTATATCACCAAGTCCAATCGGGAGTCCGGCAAGGGCAGATGTGATCTTTTCGTGAAACCGGTATCGAGACGGAAGGAGGCTTTTATCATAGAATTTAAAGTGACAAAGAAGCTGGGCGAACTGGAGGCAAAGGCGGATGAAGCGCTGGAGCAGATCGAGGAGCGGCATTATGAAAAGGAGCTGCTTGATGATAACTACAGTGTGATCAGCCGATACGGTATTGCGTTTTGCGGCAAGGAATGTATGGTCAGGCTGGCGGCGCAGTAAAAGACCCAGCAGCAGGCTGACGGGGCATCAAAATTCCAGCGCAGCAAGCTGCGGAGTATTTGACCCTCGCGGCAGTCGCTAAATATTCACGCACACCTGCTGTGCAGCATGGATCCTGATGGAAACGAATATGAAATAAAATGCGGAAAAACTGGTGTAAAGTATGAAAATGTCACACTTTACATCAGTTTTTTGGTTTTTTGGGTTACTTATGAATTTTCATATTTAGACAGGGGAGACTGGATATTCATGGATATGATACAGGAAGCGATGGCCCATAATAAGCATATTTCAGATTATAAATTTGACGGGGAACAGACATGGGCCGCATTCCGGAACAAGGCGGCCGGAAGAGATGTCTATCTCTATGGACTGGGAAACGCCGCCGGTTACTTTATAGAAAAATACGGTGATAAGGTAAAACTCTGTGGTGCGATTGACAGCTATATCGGTCTGCAGGGATTTTGTCTGGGGGACTATCTGCCGGAAGCAGTGGATACAGCCTGTGAACGGATTCCGATTTATGATGCCGGTATTCTTCCGTCGCTTGATCCGGAGAAAACGATTATTTTGATCACTGCCGTCAATGCGTATGAAGAGATTGCCCGGGAGATGGCGTCTTATCGTCTGCAATGTTTTGTCCTGCTTTTGATGGAAGCCGATGCGAGAATCCGTTTTCAAGACGAAGATGCCCAAGCATATGACGGAAAGCAGATTGACAGAAAGCAGATTGGAAAGCACACCGCAAAACATAACGCAAATCACACCGCAAAATGTACCGGAGAACAGCCGGATCTGCAGGAGCAGAGAAACGCATATGCAGATAAATGCTGCAGTCTGCCCATTGCGGAAAATAAGATCGTATGCATGATCGGCAGGTATGGCGGCCATGCAAGATACATAACGAAGGAGCTGATCAGGCAAAGCGGTATCGGAGAAAGGAATGCCAACAAGGCCGGCAGCGGAAAAGCCGGTGACAGGGAGGGCGGCAGCAGGCAGAGCAGTGACAGGGAGGGCGACAGCAACCGTCGAGTCAATCTGGATATCGTCTGGCTGGTGGAGGATCTGCGGATGAAAGTACCCGAAGGGGTGCGGCCGGTTCTGATCGGGAATTGGAAGAAATACATTTACGAGATGGAAACAGCCGGCATCTGGGTGTTTGATATTCTTGTGCCGGCATTTATACGGAAGCGGGAAGGGCAGATTTATATTCAGACCAAGCACTGGCCGAGTATAACGTTGAAGAAGTTCTTTCTGGACGACCCATCGACAACAAATACGGAACACGCACGACAACTGGTGCGGCAGAACGGCAAGATCGCGGATTACTTCTTTGTGGGAAGTGATTTTGACCTGCAGACATGCAAAAGCGGGTTTGCCTGTGAGGGAGCGTTTGTTTTTGTCGGTTCGCCGAGGACGGACGCATTATTTGCCAGGGGGAATGGTTGCAACATTGATAACGAGAACAGCAGCAATAACGAGGGCAGCAGCGGCAGCAAAGACCACCGGGGCAACAGAACCAACTCTGTCAACCGCAATAAGGTTTATGCCAGATACCACATTGCGGCAGACATCCACACGCTGTTATATGCGCCGACTTTTCGCTTCGATCAGGAAAAAAAGCAGAAAAGGACAGTGCAGGGATTAGATTTTACGAAACTTTTAAAACAGCTGGAGCGGCGTTTTGGCGGTCAATGGAAGATTTTGTTCAGAGGGCATCCTTCTCTTTTGCATCTGAAAAACAGAGAAGACAGGGGGCATAACGTCTCGGTGATCGATGTGAGCGGGTACGAGGACAGTCAGGAGCTTGTGGCCGCCTGCGATATACTTATTTCCGATTATTCGAGTATTCTGTTTGAGGCGGCATTTGTGGGGAAAGCGGCGCTGCTGTTTGCACCTGACAGGGAAGCGTATCTGGAAAAGGAGCGGACGTTTTACATAGACTACGATGCGCTGCCGTTTCCGGCGGCACAGACGAACGGGGAATTGGCCGCCGCGATCGAGCGGTTTGATGAGGGTGCCTGTCGGAAGAAGACCGCTCTTTTTCTGGAACAGTACGGCGTGTGTGAGGACGGTCACGCCAGCGAAAGGGCGGCGGCGTTTCTGTTGTCCCGGCTGGAGCGCCGGCACAGGATTTCCGTCATCATACCTTTCTACAACACGGCCGCTTATCTGCCGCGCTGTATCGAAAGCGTTCTAAACCAGAGCTGCAGGGATCTGGAGATCATTCTGGTGGACGATGGCTCTACGGATGATTCGCTGCAGATCTGTGAAGCCTATGCGAAGAAAGATCCCCGTATCGTTCTCATCAGTCAGGAAAACCGCGGGAATACTGCGGCGAGGAAAGCCGGGATAAAAGCCTGCAGAGGAGAGTATGTGATGTTTGTGGATTCCGATGACTGGATCGGAACCGATCTGGCCGCCCTGCTGTATGAGCAGGCGGAGAAGCATCGTGCGGATCTGGTTGTTTCCAATGTGTTGAAGATCCGGGCAGGCGGACGGGAGGAAGAGCGGAGAAACCTGATCGCTCCGGGGGTTTATACCAACCCCGGGGATGCGGTGAAGAAGTTGTTTTTTGATTATGAAGACTGCCGGTACGGCATTTTGCCCTATCTGTTTGCCAAGTTGTACCGGAGAGAGCTGGCAGTCCGTTCCATGGAAAAGATTGACGACAGGATCCAATACGACGAGGACCGGGCGCTGGTGTGGACCTGTCTTATGCAGGATATCACGGCGGTCTTTGTTGACAGCAGGGCGTATTATTACTGTCAGCGGGCCGAAGGGCTGGTGCGCGCCAGAGACGAGCTGTATCTGGCGAAGATCAACTATTTCTACTGCTATATGCGCAGGCTGTTTGCGCAGGAAGACGGGATCTTGAGAAAGCAGCTGGAGCGGTATGTGGCCTGGAACGTGCAGATTGCGTTTCAGTGGAAGCTGGGCATGGGAGAAGGCGCTTTGCCGAAAGCGCAGGGAAACGGCGGGGAGAGCAGGCAGGATGACCACAGAAAGTCATCAGATTCCCGAAAGCGGCCGGTATCCGGGAGCGAGATGAATGCTGCCGGCGGCCCGGATCCGGCAGGACACAATGTCAAAGTATCGGTGATCATCCCTTCTCTCAATGCCGTCGGCCAGATCAGGGAGTGCCTTGACAGCGTCAGGAGACAGACGCTGCCGGAGCTGGAGATTCTTTGTGTGGATGCCGGTTCGACGGACGGGACGGCTGCGATCCTGGAGGAATATGCTGCGCTGGATAACCGGATCCGTTATCTGCAGTCGGAGCGGAAGAGCTACGGTTTCCAGATGAATGCAGGGATAGAGGCGGCAGGCGGTGAGTACATAGGCATTGTGGAGCCGGATGATTACGTCGCGGAGGATATGTTTGAGAAACTGTACGATGTCGCCCACGGCAACCGTCTGGATTATGTGAAATCCAATTTTTATAAGTTCGTGGATTACCGGGGCCGGCGTCATTACCGGAAGTGGGAGCGAAGCTACTGGGGACAGGACGGCGATATTTTCGGACGGGTGATCCTGTTAAAAGAAACACCCCGGGCGCTGGTCTACGGTGACCACGGCAATATCTGGTCGGGCATCTACCGGCGGGAATTTGTGCTGGGGCGAAAGATCCGGTTTCATGAGACACCCGGGGCTTCCTATCAGGATACGGGATTTGCCCTGTTGTGTTCGCTGGAAGCGGAGCGGGTGATGTTCGTGGAAGACTGTTTTTACCGCTACAGGCAGGGCGGCACGGGAGCGTCGGTGCGGTCCCAGGACAAGCACAGCGTGATCATTGCCGAATATGCATGGATCTGGGAGCAGATGAAAAGCAGAGGATTTACGGACGAAGTATGCCGCAGCTTCTATATGGTGATGAAATTCCACTCCTATCTGTGGAATTACAACAGGCTGCGGCCGGAAGGCAGGAGACGGTTTCTGGCAGGCCTTGTACAGGATGAAATGCTGGAATTTCGGGAGGAAGTTCTGGCGTTTCGGATTCCTGAAAAGGACAGGATGCTGCGATTATGGCGGGGGAACCAGACACAGGAAGATATTTTTAACGAGGCGGAGGAGAGAAGAAGAAACGATACGGAGGCATTCCTGCAGCTGATGGAAAAGGCGGCACAAATCGTGGTGGTCTGTGCGGGAGCGCGGGGCAGGGCCCTTTTGAAGCTGTGCGGAAAGCTGGGGACAGGAAATATCCGTGCCGTCTGTGATAATGCTCCTGCTGTTCAGGGGCAGACCGTGGAGGGCATGGCGGTGCTGAGCGTGGAACGAGCAGTCAGGCAGTACCCCAAAGCCTGTTATATGATCGCCAATCAATGTCATGCAGAGGAATTGTCCGCGCAGCTTGCCGGCGCGGGGATCAGCGCAGAGCAGATTTCTGTCTACGGGGAAGGCATCTACGGGGAAGAGGCGGTCATGAAATTTTTATTTACATGAGCAGACAGCAGGGTGCGCGCAGAACGGAAACTTTGGGGGATGTGTTCGGCACACGCTGCCCAAATATTCCGCATGGAGGTAACAGGGATGAACGCAGAACAGGATAAGGTGCAGTGGATCTACGGGCAGTTATGCGATGAAGAATCCAGATATCTATTTGAAAACAGAAGGAAATATGCCGAGAGCGGTGAGTGGAAATACATTGAAAATATAGTCAGGAGCATACCGCAGTACGCCGACAATGTTTACTATGGCGGCAAGGAACAGGAGCTGTACCGAAAGCTGAGAGCATACGGTAAGAAGATCATTCTTTTCGGCTATGGGTACAGGGCCAAAAGGCTGTACCGGGATCTTTGCGCGGAGCACTTGGAAATGGCGTATATTGTTGATTCCGATGAGAAGAAGCAGGGCGCTTTTATAGAGAAAACACCGATTGTTTCTCTGCGGTATGTTGTTGAACGGGAAAACACTGACCAGTGCGTGTTTCTGATCACTTCCTCTTATCATGCGGAAGAGATACGGGCGGAACTGTCAAAATGCGGCTGCAGATACGTAGAGGACGCAAACCTGTACGGCAAGTGTTTCCGGCAGGATCAGTATTTTGAGCGCAGTGGTTTTTTGACGTTTGCGGAGCAGGAGGTCTTTGTCGATGGGGGATGTTTTGATCTGGAAACGACACGGATCCTGATGGAGAGACTGGAAGAAGAGGGGAAGAAGTGCCGGAGCGTGTATGCCTTTGAGCCGGACCGGAACAACTATTTGACCTGTAAAAAGAAGACAGCACATGGCGGCTGGCACAACATAACGCTGGTCAATGCCGGATTGTGGCATGAACCGGCGGCGTTAACCTGGGAGAATGCGGGAACGGCCGGAGCACATCTGGCAGAAGCGGCGGGGGAAGGCAGCGGCCGATGTCAGGTGAAAGCGGTTTCTCTGGATTCCGTTGTTGAGAAAAGGGAGCAGGTTACATTTATCAAGCTGGATGTGGAAGGAGCCGAACTGGAGGCTTTGCAGGGAGCGAAGCGGATCATCACGGAAAACAGGCCGAAACTCGCGGTCTGCCTTTATCATAAGAAGGAAGACTACTGGCGGATTCCTTATTATGTGAAAAGTCTGGTGCCGGAGTACAGATTATATATCAGACACTACAGCAATTATTCGGCGGAAACGGTACTGTATGCCGTTTGAACATACATGCCGGATTCAAAAAAAGAAATACGAATAGCAATATAAATGGAAATATGAATAGCAATACGAATAAAAATATGAATAGCAATATAAATGGAAATATGAATGGCAATACAGACAGAAATACAAACAAAAATACAGATCACAACTTTAAGGAAAGTAAGGGAAGAACATTGCACAGAGCAGAGGAAGAAAAAATACCCCCGCAGGAACTGATCGCGGAACTGCCCAAAGGGCTGGTCAAGTGGTATCCGTTTATGGCGGATCAGTGTGCGCTTTATATCACCGGGAATACGGAACTTGACCGGGCGGTGGAAGAAGCCCTGCGGGAAAGCGGCATGACGGTGGACCGTGTGGAAGCGGAAAACCTCCCTTTAAAGCGATACGACCACGTCGTCATCACCACGGCGATGGAACAGACCGGAAACATAGAAGAGGCCACGGAGATTTTGCGAAAAGCAAGGCCGCTGTTAAAGGAGCAAGGCAGGCTGTTTCTGGGGATGAACAATCGTCTGGGAATCCGGTATTTCTGCGGGGATAAAGATCCCTATACGGGGCGGAGCTTTGACGGCGTGGAGGGGTATGTCAGGGCGGAGGCGTCTGCTTTTGACCGCCGGAAAGGCCGCAGTTACGCGAAAGCAGAGATCAGGCAGATGCTCCGGGAAGCCGGGTTTGTCCATTACAGATTCTATTCGGTATTTCCTGTGCTGGAGAGGCCGCAGATCATGTTCGCCGATGATTTTACGCCGGGGGAGCAGCTGGACATCCGGATTTTCCCACAGTATCATTGTGCGGATACGGTATTTCTGGAGGAAGAACTGCTGTACGGTGCGCTGCTTGAAAACGGGATGTTTCATCCCATGGCCAACGCATTCTTTATAGAGTGCGCGCTTGACGGCGGGCTTTCCGACATAAATCAGATCACCGTTTCCATGGACAGGGGGCGGGAGAACGCCATGTTCACCATGATCCGCAGGGATGGTCGTGTGGTAAAAAAGTCTGTCTACAGGGAAGGAATGCAGAAGGGGAAGGTACTTAAGGAGAATGCGGCCGATCTGGAACGCCATGGTGTGCGGATGGTGCCCATGGAACTGGAAAATGACGCATGTGTCATGCCTTATATAAAGGAACGCTCGGCCCTTTCCTTTCTGCGGGAGCTGGCCACAAAGGATCAGGAGCGTTTTCTGCAGGAGCTGGACCGGTTCTGGCAGATCATCCTGCATTCCTCGGAGCATACACCCTATGAGGAGATCGACTGGGAGAATTATGCTCCGGGCTGGGAGGAAAAGACGCCCGACGATCCTTTGAAAGGCCAGTGGAAGAAGCTGGCTTTTGGAACGGCACAGGAGCGGGACAGCATCGGTGTGATCTTGAAAAGGGGCTATATCGACCTGATACCGCTGAATGCCTTTTACGACGGGAAGGATTATCTGTTCTATGATCAGGAGATGTACGTGGAGAATCTGCCGGCGAAGTCGATCCTGCTCAGGACGCTGACCACCCTCTATCTGGGGAACTGGGAGCTGGAGCGCATTCTGCCGGAGGAGAGGCTGCGGGAGCGCTATGGTCTGAACCAATGCCGGCAGTTATTTTCCGGATTTAACAGCCGCTTTTTAAACGAACTGAGAAATGACAGGACTTTGCGGGAATACCACAGGGCGGTGCGGAAGAATGCGGGTACGATCCATGCCAACCGCCAGCGCATGAATTATGCGGCACAGGAGTACGACCGGATTTTCCGGGATATCTTTAAGGGAACGCGGAACCGCAGGCTCTATCTGTTCGGGACGGGACAGTTCGGGCGGGCTTTTCTGTCGCAGTTTGGACGGGACTGTGAGATCGCCGGATTCATAGACAATGATCCGGACAAGTGGAATACGCAGATCGGGGGCGTTCCGGTTTATCCGCCGGCAGAGCTTGCGGCGCTGGAAAAGGGGACTTACAAGGTGATCATCTGTATCAAGAATCACCGGGCCGTTATGGAGCAGTTAACGGGAATGGGCATCACCAATTTCAGCGTTTATGATGTCAATCTGGCGTATGCGAGGCCGGTGCCGGAGCCGGGAGACAGGGAGAAGCCCGGGGAGAGCGGGAAGAAAAAGTATCATGTGGGGTATGTGGCAGGGGTGTTCGATCTTTTTCATATAGGGCATCTGAATCTGCTCAGGCGCGCCAAAGAGCAGTGCAGTCATTTGATCGTGGGTGTGGTGACGGACGAAGGGGTGATCAGGAACAAGCATAAGGCCTGTATCGTCCCTTTTGCGGAGCGGATCAAGATCGTGCGTGCCTGCAGATATGTGGATGAGGCGGTGGAAATACCGCTGGAGCAGTATGATACGGATGAAGCGTACAGGAGATATCAGTTTGACGTACAGTTTTCCGGGAGCGACTACGCCGACAGCCCGGCATGGACGGCCAAGCGGGAGTTTCTGCGGCAGAAGGGGGCGGATCTGGTGTTTTTCCCGTATACGCAGTCTACCAGTTCCACGAAGCGCAGGGAGTTGATCGGCAGGAAAGCGGAGGAGTGAGAGGGGAGCGATGCAGGTAAGTTTATCAACGAAAAGTATACACGGGGTAACGAGGATCGGCGCTGACCCGGAGGGTGTTTTGGACAAAAGTGTATATGGGATCACGGTGGACGCGGAAACCTTTTATGGACGGAATGCACTGGAAGGATGCGGTGAAAAAGGGTTTGACGCGGATGCGGTGGCAGCGCGGTTCAGGGCGTTTGTGCGGGACTGCGTCAGGAGCGGTGTGAGGATTCACGCCATGCGTATGCCGCGTTTGCGGTGGGATACGAAGCGGACGGATTTACGTGAACTGCTGCTGCGGTTCGGGCGGGAGGGGATCGAAGCCTGCGCCGGGGCGGGCTGTCATTTTGTGGTGATGCAGCCGCTTTTTGCAGGAATTGCCAGAACGGAGCTGTGGCGGGAGAATCGCCGGTACTATGCGGCGCTTGGACGGATGGTGAAGCGGGCAGGCGTTAAGATTCTGCTGGAAAACCAGTGCAGTCATGTGAATGGCCATTTTGTCCGCGGTGTCTGTGCGGATGCCGCTGTGGCGGCAGCGTGGATTGATGCCCTGAATGCGGAGACGGAAGCGGAGATCTTTGGTTTCTGCCTTGACACGGGGGCCGGCAATCTGTGCAGGCAGGATATGGGGGAGATGGCCGTGACGCTGGGAAGCAGGCTTAAGGCCGTGCTGGTGCGGGAGTGCGACGGGGTGCGGGAGGCCAGCCGGCTTCCTTTTACGGGACGAACGGCGGACAGGCAGGACGCCGACTGGCCGGGCCTGATCCGGGGGTTACGGAAGAGCGCGTTTGACGGTATCCTGATCCTGGATGCCGGCGATACTTTGAGAGGGTTTTCCCATCTGCTCCGTCCGCAGGTGCAGTCGCTTGTCTGTGCGGTGGCGGAGTATTTCAGATGGCAGATCGGCATGGAACGGTGCCTCCGGGCGTACCCGTCCAGAGTGCTTTTCGGGGCGGGGAATATGTGCCGGCAGTATCTGGCACGCTATGGAGAAGCGTTTCCGCCGCTTTTTATCTGTGACAATGACCGGGAGCGCTGGGGGACGGAAGTATGCGGCGTGGAAGTGAGACCGCCGGAAGCATTACGGGAGCTGCCGGAGGACTGCGTGGTCATGATCTGCAATACATTTTATGAGGAGACTGCGGAACAGCTGCGGGAGCTGGGCGTGAGACGGATCGGGGCATTCAGTGACGAATGTTTGTGATGCGCCAGTCTGCGTTCTGGTGGGAGAAACGGCTGCGTCAGTCTGCGTCTGGATGGGAGAAATGGCTGCGTCAGTCTGTGTCTGGTGGGAGGAGCGACCGTGCCGGTCTGCGTCTGGATGGGAGGAACGACTGTGCCGGTCTGTGTCTGGTGGGAGGAACGGCTGTGGCAGTCTGCATCCGGATAAAACGAAAGGAAGGGCGAGTAAGATGCACAAACTGTCTGTGGGCGTACAGAGCAGGAACATCGTATATGACGAAGATCCTGCAGAGGGGTTTCAGATGCTGCGCCAGTCGGGGTTTACCTGCTGTGATTTCAGCCTCAATGCCTATTTGTCCAATGAGGAATTGTATAAGTATAGAAGAAATGACTTTTTCGACCAGCCGGTTTCCGCGTTGACAACTTTTTTCAGGCGGCACAGGGAAGCGGCCGGGGCGTCAGGCGTTCGGATCAACCAGATACATATGCCCTACCCCTGTTTCGTGCCGGGTGCACCAAAGGAGATCAACGAGTATCTGGCAAAGGTGGTGGCTCCCAAAAGCATGGAAGTGTGCGCCTTTTTCGACTGCCCGTACATCGTGGTGCACGGGTTTAAACTTGTCGGCCATGTCAGTTCGGAACAGGAGGAGTGGGAGCGGACAGAAGAATTCCTGCAGTCGCTTGCACCCCTGGCGAAGGAACGCGGTATTACGGTCTGTATGGAAAATATCTATACGGACAGCGGAAACCGTATCGTGGAAGGCCCCTGCTGTGACGCCGCAAAAGCCGCCGCCCGCATCGACAGATTGAATGAGGCGGCCGGGGGAGAGGTGTTTGGATTCTGTTTCGACACGGGACATGCCAATCTGGTCGGACTTGATTTCGAGAATTTTATCACCATACTCGGAAAGCGGATCAAGGTGCTGCACATTCATGATAATGACGGTGTGGCGGATTTACACCAGATACCGTATACGTTTGCCAGAGGCAGGGAGAATCAGGCATCTACGGACTGGGCCGGGTTTCTGGCGGGCTTGACGAAGATCGGATTCGATCAGGTGCTGAGTTTTGAGACGGCGCCGGTGCTGTCGGCATTCCCGGCGCAGATGAAGCGGCAGGTGCTTGCGTTTATCGCGAAGATCGGCGGCTGTTTTGCGGAGGAAATAGAAAAAGGCAGGTGACTAAGGGAAAGGTATCCTTTTTTTAATTTGTCGGGAAAAATGATAGAACTTGTCAAGGGTGTGAGGATAGTGTATCTTAAATAGAGAACATTTGAAAAAACGGAGCGCTGTGAATTTTCCTGCTTGTCTGCTGTCGTGGCATATGGGAAGGGTAACATTTGTATCCGGACAGCTCCATGCGCATTTTCAGCAGCATACAGGCCGCATGGCTGCCATACATCAGAAGAAAGGAATCCTGTGGAATTATGAGAGATAACACTGCGTATGAGGCGGGCGTCTTTGCAGTTGTGGATACGGAGACGAACTGGGATGATGAGGTGATGTCCATCGGTGTGGTGGCAGCCGATGCGGCGACTATGGAAGGAATTGATTCGCGCTACTATATTATTGACCCGGAATACAGAGTGGGCGGCATGTTTGCCAATGAGCTGCGGCCGGAGGAAGAAGGCGTCATCGTGACGGACAGAAAGCAGGCCCTAAAGGAGATCAGGCAGTGGCTGGATACTTATCAGGTGCGGAAACTTTTTGCCTATAACGCGTCCTTTGACCGCAATCATCTGCCGGAGTACAGAGAATATGAATGGTATGATATCATGCGTCTGGCGGCATACCGCCAATACAATAAGGCCATTCCGGATTGTGCGGACTGTTATAAGACCGGCAGGATGAAACATGGCTACGGCGTTGAAAATATCTTAAGGATGCTCAGCAACAACAGCCGCTACAAAGAGACGCACAACGCGGTTTTTGACGCGGAGGACGAACTGCAGATCATGCAGCTTCTGGGTCGGGCGCTCAGTGAATACGAGATTGCGGCCGTGCCCTGCAGGAAGACAGGGAGGCAGCAGTCTGGCCCGGGCAGGTAAAGCCGGGGTTTCAGGGCATCGTAAATAGTAACGGCATCCGGCCCATGGAAGCCATAACCGCGGAAAAGCCGCTTGTCGTAAAGAGGAAACAATGTTACAATATATATAGTAAACGGCATAACAAATTTCCAATGTCGTTAACTATAACAGTTTACAGGCTTCGCGGGAGTGTTGCGGGCGTTGCTGAAAGGGTCAGGCCGCGGGGCGCAATGCTGTGCTATAACCATAATACGATAGCCGAAAGGCGGATCAAAGGGGAGAGTACGATGGATAAAAAAGGGATGACAGCGGGCACGGAAGTTATACCGGAGAAGGACAAGGCAGCAGCGAAAGAAGCAGTAGCGGAAGAGAAGAAGAAAGTGGAATGTGCGGAGGAAGTTGCGGCAGTGCCGGAAGCGCCAAAGCAGGACCCGGCGCCGGAGATCATTTTCCAGTATCGGGAGTATGAGGCAAGCATGGATGTGGTGACCGATCGGGTCAAGGCACACTATTATGCCAAAGGACATGCACAGGGTTCCATTGAGAGCATTCAGATCTATGTTAAGCCGGAGGATTTTACGGCCTATTATGTGATCAACGATGGCATTGTCGGCAAAGTGAATCTGTTCTGAATCGTGTAGAAAATGTATGAATGAAAGAGAGCGCAGCCGCGCAGGTGATGGAGAATCACAGCGTGGCCGCGCTTTTTTTGTTATTCTCATGTGAAATGAGCCAAAAAGTTGAAGAAATTCCTGAGCGTGAGACGTTTTTGTTTTTAGAAAAGGGATGCGGTGTGGAATATGGGAGCTGCTGTTCGCAGCCGGTTATACTGTGCACTGCATGATGCGGGAATATTTTAAGGTAAAGTTAAGGAAATATAGGTTGACAAATAATATTATACGACGTATAGTATTAGCAGAAACAATATTATACAGCATATAATATTATAAAATTTAACAATATTATAGGTTATAGTATGAATAGGGAAAGGAAGGGGAAAAGAAGCGAAAGGGGAGCATGCTATTATCAAATTGTTAATGGGAACAGGAATGGATGATTAATATGAGATATGTAAAGAGCAGGAAAGGAGTTTATCGCATGGTATTTAACACAGGCGCGGCGTTGCTGGATGCAATCGTGCTTGCTGTGGTATCCAGTGAACCGGAGGGGACTTATGGGTACAAGATCACACAGGAAGTGCGGGAGGTCATTGAAATATCAGAATCCACGTTGTATCCGGTGCTGAGAAGGCTGCAGAAGGATGAATGTCTGGAAATATACGATATGGAATGTGCCGGCAGGAACAGGCGGTATTACCAGGTGACAGAGAAAGGAAGGGCACAGCTCAATCTCTACATCAGCGAATGGTATCGGTATTCTGCCAGACTAAACAGTATCTTTGAGGGAGGATTGAAGCATGAATAGAGCAGAATTTATGAGGCGTCTGACAGAGCTTCTCGGAGATGTAGCACCGACAGAGCGGGAGGAAGCCATTCAGTATTATAATGATTACTTCGACGATGCGGGAGAAGAGAATGAGAGCGGCGTGATCGCATCGCTGGGAACGCCCGAGGAGCTGGCACGGACGATCAAGGCAGGCTTGAATGACGGCGGAAACAGCGGAGAATTCACGGAGTCCGGTTTCAGCGGTTACACGCAGATGCCTAAGGACGAGATCGTGAAGGTGCAGGATGGAGAAGCCGCAGGCAGGACGGATACAGGCGCAGGGCAGGCGGGCGCTGCTTACAGCGAAGCCGCAGGCTGTGAGGGAGCGCAGGGCAGCGGGGCATTTCGCGGCACACAGTCGGGAAACGGCTATTATGAAGGCGCTTATTATAAACGGCCGGAGGGTGACGGCGTGTATGGCGGCCGGCAGGATACGAGAAATTACAGGAATCTTTATGAAGAGTCCGGTTCACGGGAATCGTCCGCTGGCCGGACATATGGCCAGAATACATCCTATGAGCAGTCAGGAAGCTATGGCACAGGTACATCCTATGAGCAGTCAGGAAGCTATGGCACAGGTACATCTTACGGGCAGGGGAAAGCTGCTAAGGAGCCGATGTCGGGCGGTATGATCGCATTGATCGTTGTGCTGGCGGTTCTGACCTCGCCGGTTTGGATCGGTCTGCTGGGCGGTTTTCTGGGCGTGGCGGCAGGATTGATCGCAGTGCTGTTTGCCCTGTTTCTGACATTTTTGATCATTGGCGTGGTGTTTATCGTGGTGGCGATCGCCCTGCTGGTGACAGGAGTCACACTGTTGTTCAGTGCACCGCTTGCCGCTTTGTGTGTGATCGGCTGCGGGCTGGTGCTTTTTGCCCTGGGGCTTGTAGGAATCTGGGTGATGGTTGCATTGGCCGGTCTGGCGATACCGGCATTTGTCAGAGGGATCGTATCCTTGTGTCAGAAGATTTTTCGTAGAGGAGGTGCACGGGCATGAAAAAATTCACGAAGGGATGTTTGGCGGCCGCATTGGTCACTTTTATGATAGGTATTGTGCTGTTCGGTGTAGGTGCATTGTTTGGGGGGCTTCGACAGCTGGAACATATTAATGTCTGGAACAGAACCGGTATCCCGTTTGGTTTTTTTCGTAACGGAGACATAATCTCGTTCGGATTCTTTGACTGGGATGACGACTGGAAGGAATACTGGGACTGGGATTCGAATGACTGGAAAGAGCTGGAAAGGATGGAGACGGAAGCACTGGCGGCTGTGGAAGAGCTTGAAGATCTGGAGGATTACGAAGCGTTTGAGGCATTTGAGGATTATGAGGAAGCTGAGCAGTTTGATGATCTTGAGGATCAGGCAGACGATACGGCGGACAACGGGAGTGACGGCGATCATGCGAACAGGAAGAGTACGGGACTGACGGCGGATGTGATACGGAACATGGAGCTTGAGGTAGGGGCCTGTAAAATGTACATCAAGGAGACGGACAGCAGTGAAGTGAGTATTGCCATAGAAGGGGAGTGCGAGGACCATTATCGCTACCGCATCAAGGATGACAATACGCTGCTGCTTGAGCATAAGGATATGTCGTATGATGTACTTGACACGATCTGGCAGAGGAGCCATCCGCGGGGCAATACGAAACTGTATCTGTACCTGCCGAAAACGGCGGTGTTTGATGAGATTACGATTGATTTTGGAGCCGGAAAGCTGGATGCCGGCTACTTAAAGGCCAGAGAGATCGAGATCAATGCAGGAGCCGGTAAATGCAGTTTTGAGGGGCTGGAGGCATCGGAAACGATCGAACTTACCATGGGTGCCGGCATGATTTCCACGGGGTCACTGACTGCAGCGGAGGCGAAGCTGGACATTGCGGCCGGTGAACTGACGATAGGCGATGCAAGGGTGAGCCGGAAGACGGAGGCAACTGTGAGCATGGGAAATGCAGATCTGAAAGGAACTTTTGCCGGGGAACTGGAAGTGGAATGCAGTATGGGCAATCTGAAATTCACACTGGAAGGCGCGGAACAGGATTATAATTATGATATCGAAAGCGGTCTTGGCAGCGTCAGGATAGGAGACAAACGTTACAATGCTCTGGCAGATGACCATAGGATCAATAACGGCGGCAGTACGATGGTGGATATCAGCTGTTCTATGGGAAGCGTGGAAGTGGATTTTACGAAGTAGCGACTGACGGTGCCGAAGCGTCGGACCAGGCAGCGGAACAGAAACAGGAATACAGAAGTACAGATATAGAAACATGAATACAGAAGTACGGATATAGAAGCATGAATACAGAAGTACAGATATAGAAGCATGAATACAGAAGTACGGATACAGAAATAGGAATACAGAAATACGGATACAAAAAACAGGAATACAGTTGAACAAAAAGTTTGGAATGGAGGTAAACTATGGGTGATGATTACAGGAAGCTGGTGCGTTCAAAGTCGAATCGGACGATCTGCGGTGTGTGTGGAGGAATCGGGGAATACCTGCATGTGGATCCGACGCTGGTACGCCTGATCTGGCTGCTGTGCTCGCTGGGAAGCTGCGGGACGGGGCTGATCATCTACATTGTGGCAGCGCTGGTCATTCCGGAGGATGATACTGTCATCGGCTAGCATACAGATAAAACAAATTTCAGGAGAATGTCCGGAACGGACATTCTCCTGAAAACTTTTAAAAGATTATGCTTCTTTTTGTTACCGAAAAGTAGTCATTTCGTTCCCTCTGCCCAAAAAACGGAAAATTTCTGCCGATATAAAAAGATAGATACCTGGTAAAAGGCAGGATGTTCATCATGTCCGTGATGCTGAAAAATGAGAGGAGAGAAGAAGATGGATTTTGGAGTGACCGGTAAATCAGGAGGGTACTGTCCGGCGGAGCAGTACCGGAAGAATGCGGCAGGCAAAAGCGGGGGCGTGAGCTTTGCGGAGCTTGCGTCGGCAAAGGCGGTGAGGCAGTCGGATGTGTCGGGGATGCTTTTCAGGGATATGTGGCAGGCGAGATTTCCGGGAGCATACTACAACGTCATGGATACATCCAGGATTGACGGTTCTTTATGGGGGAGGAATGATTATCCGTGGGATAAATATTTCAGCAATCATGCAGATGATTCTGTTCTGGATTGGAAACCATCGGGTGCGGAGCCTGCTATGCTTGACTCCCGGGTGCAGGCAAAGATTAATTCCACCATAGGCAGGAAGTCCATTGTTGTTCCGCCAAAACTGGAAGAAAAGATGAAGAATGACCCGGAGCTGGCAAGGGGTGTTATGGCAAAGGTTGAGGGTTTTATTGCGGAGCAGGATATTATGAACCCGAATCCCCGGAAAGGTTATCTGATTGCTTTGGATGAAAATGGGGATATTGCGCATGCATGCGTGACAAGTGAAGGGATGTCAGTGTCATCGGCAGAATTCATAGAAGCCCGCAAAGCAAGGGAAGAAAAACACGCTGAGTATGAGAGGCTGGCGGAGGAAAGTGCCCTGAAACGCAGGCTGATGGAGCAGCGGGCAGTCCGGTAGCAGACCAGGCGGGTTATATCATATGGGGAAGGATGAAACCCTGCGGAGATCGACATTAAGCCTGTACAGGATATTTCCGGTGACCGTGAAATATCCTGTATTTAATATGTGATCTTTGAACACTACCAAACGTTCCTTGTCTGTAGAGGCCTGTAGATTGTGTAAGGCCGACTGCATTACTGTACTTTAAGCAGTTTCTTTTTATTCGATGGTAAAGAAAAGGTCGGATCGCTTCAAGGCCGGCCGCAGCGCCATATAGACGATAACGGATACGACCGTGGAAGTCACCGCATTGATGGAAGTGGATGCGATGTTCCATGCCAGGGTCACATCGGCGGCGGGTCTGCCCAGGATCAGCCGCTTGTAGAAGTAGCCGACGAGTGGATCGAAGATGACATTGAACAAAAGCCCGCCGACCGCTGCGGCGATGGTCCATTTTAATACTTTGGCGTTATCTTTTTCCGTACTGATATGGCCGAGTCTGTGAGCGATCAGACCGGTGATCAGGCCAATGCACAGTTTCAGGATAAAGGTCTTGGGCGCATAGAGGATATAGTAGGGATCCAGAAGATCGCCTATGGTCATGCCGATGGCTCCACCCGCGCCGCCGTATAAACCGCCCAGCAGAAGCGCACCCAGAACACATACCGCATTGCCCAGGTGAATGGATGTGGCATCTCCGCCGGGCAGCGTGATCTTGATCTGCAGGAAGGTAAATACCACGTAGGAGAGCGCAGCGAAGACGCCCGTCATAACAAGTTTCAGCAGTTTTTCATTTTTCATGGTGATCCCTCATTTCTTCTGGTTTTGTATTTGCTTTTATCAGTTACTGTTATCGGTTTTTCTTTATGATATACAGTATAGTATGAATTATAAGCAAAAATGGTATGATGAAAAGTGCCAATTTAAGATTTTATGACCATACCAGAAGAAAACAGGACAGGTAACTGTGAGAGTATTGCTTTTCAGTTACTTTTTTTATGGTATCTGTCCGGCAGAATCCGGCAATACTACACGATATACGATCAATACCCAATCTAATATCAGGAAGCATCTCTGACAAGGAGAGAACACGAAGAAAAATGAGGCAGGCACATGGAACAGCAGCGCAGATCACACGGTAAATATGACTTATGCAGTCAAAAGAACTGGACAGCAGGACTCTTAACGGCAGACTTCTTTTTCTATGTATGGCTGTTCTTTCTGCTGGCGGTGTTCGGCTGGCTGTGGGAGGGATTTCTGTATCTTTTCAAAGATGACATGTATGTCAACCGCGGTTTTCTGACGGGACCGTGGCTTCCGATCTACGGGATGGGCGGCGTTATGCTGGAAGTGCTGTTTCACAGATGGCGGGACAGACCGGTGCTGACATTTGTATCATCCATGGCGGTATGTACGATGTTGGAATATGCGGCTGGCTGGTATCTGGAATTGACCTGGGGAGTCAGATGGTGGGATTACAGCGCCATGCCCTGGAATCTGCATGGACGGGTGTGTCTGTACGGCAGCATTTTCTTCGGTCTGGGCGGGCTGCTGCTCATCTGGCTGGTAAGTCCGCTTTTCTATTCGCTGTACTGCAGGATTCCATGGCGGATTCAGGCAGGAGCAGGTATCCTGTTATTACTGCTTTTCACGGCAGATGCGTCCTACAGCGCCATGCGGCCGCATGTAGGGATGGGCGTTACGTACCGGTGAGACACGGCAGTGACGGTCAATGCGGTGGCGTTTACGTGCAGGTGAGATGCGGCAGCGACTGTCGATGCAGTGGCATTTACGTGCAGGTAAAATGCGGCAGTGACGGTCAATGCAGTGGCGTTATGTACCGGTGACCTGCAGTCCGGCCATCTGCCGCCACTTTCCGTGCAGATATCTGATCACGAAGCAGGTGATTCGGCAGAGCCAGTCCAGAACCATGGCGATCCATACGCCGATGGCTCCATATCCCATCTGCACGCCGATCACATAACTGAAACCGATGCGGAAGATAAACATGGAGGCGATGGACACGATCATGGTATAGCGCACATCGTTGCAGGCCCTGAGCATATTGGGCAGGGTGAAGGACAAAGGCCACAGGAAGCAGGCGCAGCCGTTGTGGATAAAGACAAGTATCCGGGCCAGCCGGGTGGTCTCGGCACTGAGTCCATACAATCCGAGGATCGGGTTCAGGATCAGGAAGAGGACGATATTCAGCGCAATCGTGGGTATGTAGGCCATGATGATCAGCTTTTTCGTATAGAGGCGCACCTGTTTTTCGTCGCCGGCTCCCACACACTGGCCGATGACGGTGATCATGGCAAGATTGACGGCCTGTCCCACGAGGATGCCCACACTGTCCAGATTGTTGGCGACGCCGTTGGCAGCGATCTGGACGGTGCCGAAGCCGGAGATAATGCTCACCACGAGTACGCGTCCAAGCTGGAAGATGCCGTTCTCCACGCCGCTGGGGATGCCGATGTAGAGAATCTTCTTCACCATACCGGGATCCAGGTGGAAAGGCTCTTTTACAAAGCAGATATCCAGTGCCGGGTTGCGTAACAGGACATAGAGAACGATGCTGCCTACGGCTCTGGAGATCAGTGAGGGGATCGCCACACCGGCAGCGCCCATGTGGAGACCGAAAATACATATGGCATTTCCGGCAACATTGATCAGGTTGATCAGGATAGAGACTTTCAGCGTGACCTGGGAATTACCCATGGAGCGGAACAGCGCCGCGCAGGCATTGTACACTGCAAGGAATGGGAAGGAAAAGGCGGAGATCGTCAGATAGATCAGCGCGCTCTCCATAACATCCGACTCGATGCTGCCAAAGAATAAATGCAGCATGGGCCGCCTGAGCAGGACGACGATCAGGCCGATCAGCACGCCCGCAAAGATTACGGTATATAACAGCTGTCTGGCGGACCTTCTGGCATCTTCTTTGTGTCTGGCTCCCAGACACTGGGAAGTCACCACGGCGCCGCCCGTCGCCAGTGCGGCCATGATATTGAACATCAGGATATTGATCATGTCCACCAGCGAGACGCCGGATACGGCCGCCTCTCCCACGGAAGAGATCATCATGGTATCCGCCATGCCCACCGTGATGGCCAGCGCCTGCTCGAAGATCAGCGGTATGATCAGTTTTCGTAAGTCTTTACCGGAAAAAAGCGGTTCCATTTTTATCCCCCATGTCTTTTTTTCTTTATGTTTCGGACAGCACTTTCACTTGCGGCCCTGCCTTCTTCCTATTATAATCTATGGTAAACGATAAAGGAATCAGAAAATGCAGAAAACCAGGAAAGGAATGTAACAGGACTGTTACGAAGGAACAGAAGAAAATGACAGACCAGAACGAATATTTAAAGGATCCGCGGCTGATCGAAACGCATTACGGTGAGGAGTACGAGCATTACTACAATGCCATTGTGCCGCCCGTTTTTCTCAATTCTCTCAATGTTTTTCCGGGTATTGACGAGTATTACGACAGTGATAAATCGGATAAACATGTTTACTGCTACGGTCGGGTACAGAATCCTACCGTCCGCATTCTGGAGGATAAGATCGCGGCGCTGGAGCATGGAGAGAAGGCGTTCGTCTTTTCCTCCGGGATGGCGGCGGCCACTACGGCGGTGATGGCGGTGTGCCATACAGGCTCCCATATCGTCTGCGTGTGCAATGTGTATGGCCCGCTCAAGACTTTTTTGACGCAGCACTGCACAGAGCACTTCCAGATGCAGGTTACCTTCGTGAAAGGTGACAGGCTGGAGGAATTTGAGGAGGCCATAACGGACGATACGGATCTGGTGGTGCTGGAGAGCCCTTCTTCCATTATGATGACACTGCAGGATATCCAGGGGGTGGCGGCCATCGCGGGAGCGCACCGGGCCAGGATCTATATTGACAATACCTATTGCACGCCGATCTTCCAGAATCCGCTTGATCTGGGGGCAGACATGGTCATGCATACGCTGTCAAAGTATATCGGCGGCCACAGTGATATCATCGGCGGGGTGCTGGTGGCGAAGGATAAGGAGCTGCTTGAGAAATTATCACTGATGCGGGAGCTGTACGGCGGTATTTTAGGACCGATGGAAGCCTGGCTGGGCATTCGCGGTATCCGCACGCTGGAGGTGCGTCTGCGGCAGCATGAAAAGACGGCCCTGGCTGTGGCACAGTTTCTGGAGCAGCATCCGAAGGTGAAAAAGGTGCATTATCCGGGGCTGCCCTCTTTTCCGCAGTACGACCTGATGCAGAGGCAGCAGAGAGGCAGCTGCGGCCTTATGAGCTTCGAGCTTGATGGTTCGGTGGAGCAGGCGAAGGCGTTTTGTCAGGCCCTTCGCGTCTTTAAGATCGGGGTAAGCTGGGGCGGCTTCGAGAGTCTTGTGACCATGCCGTTTGCGAGAGCGTCCGAGGAGGAAACGGTTTGGCTTGGTGGGGCACAGAATTTGATCAGGATCCATTGCGGCCTGGAAGGGGAGGAGAATCTGATCGCGGATCTGGAACAGGCATTTGCCGCTTTATAGGGACGGGCAGCAGTTTTCAGCTTAGCGGTTCATGCGTTATAGGATAAGGCGGCCCGTGTCAACAGATGGGGAGATGGGAACCTGTGCAGGAACTGCAGAAGAGAGAGTGATGCAGGAGGTTTACGGATGGAACTGCAGAAGAGAGCGTGATGCAGGAGGTTTGTGGATGAAGCTGTTGATCATAGAAGACGATACCGGTTTAAACCGTGGCATATCCTTTGCGATGGAGCAGGAGGGATATGCGGTGGTGAGCGCACGCACGTTGCGGGAAGGAGAGGCGCTTTTTGCGCAGGAAAAACCGGATGCCGTTATATTGGACTTGAATCTGCCCGACGGCGACGGTCTTGACTTCTGTAAGAAGGTGCGTCAGCGGCCTGGCACAGAAGGAGAGACGGTAATCCTGATGCTGACGGCGCGGGATCTGGAGACTGATGAGATCATGGGGCTGACGAGCGGGGCGGACGACTATATCACAAAGCCTTTCTCGGTCTCCGTCTTAAAGATCAGACTGCAGAATATCCTGCGCAGGAAGGGGGAGCGGAACGAAGCGGCGCAGACGACGATCACGTCCGGGGATGTGACGCTGGATCTGCGGACGTTCCGTGCCTTTAGCCAGGGAGAAGAGCTGGACCTGAGTATGACGGAATTCCGGCTGCTGCAGTTTTTTCTGGAGAATAAGAACCGGGCGCTGTTAAAGGAGCAGATCCTGCAGCGGGTGTGGGATGTGGACGGTAACTATGTAGAAGAGAATACGCTGTCTGTCAATATCAGCCGCCTGCGCAGGAAATTGGGCGGCGATCATATCCGCACCATTCAGGGCATTGGCTATCTGTGGGAGGAGAAGGCGTGATGGGTGCGGCAGGGCAGTTTACGGCGGGTAGGATGATTATGGACTGCGGGAAGGCGAATCGGCTTATGACAGGACAGATCATGATAAGTCATGCCGGCAGGGACGGGATCACCGCAGGGCAGACAGTAATCTGGATCCTGGCGGTCTGTCTTGGGCTGTGCCTGACGGCGTTTGCTGTGGGTACGGCCTGGTTTTTGCTGCAGTGGCGGAAGATGGACCGGATTCTGGACAGCTTTCAGCGGAGCAGTCCGGACGGTGAGAGACGTGACATGCCGGTTGATGTGGATATTCAGGAGACAAGGGAATCCAGGATCGTCAGCCAGCTGCGGCGTATTGTAACGGATGCCCGGTTTCGGGAAGAGCAGGCGGTGGGGGAGAAGGATCAGATCATGGAACTGCTCTCTGATCTGTCCCATCAGCTGAAAACACCGCTGGCAAATATCGTCATGGATACGGAGCTACTGCAGGATCCGGCGATCGGCGGGGACGGAGACAAACGACGGGAATTTCTGCTGCATGTGAAAAGTCAGGCGGATAAGATGCAGTGGCTGATGGCCAGTCTCTTAAAGGCTTCCCGGCTGGAAAACGGGATGATCCGGTTTCCCGTGGAGGCAGCAGGGATCAAGGAGACGATCGCACGCTCTCTGGGGCATGTCTACGGGCAGGCGGCGGCGAAGGACATTGCACTGGCGGTGGAAGAATTTCAGGACTTTAACCTGATCCACAATCCGAAATGGACTGCGGAAGCACTGGCCAATATTCTGGAAAATGCCATCAAATATTCGCCCCGGCACAGCCGCGTCCACGTGAGTGTGACGAGGCTGGATCTGTATACGAAGATCACCATCGCCGATGAGGGAATCGGTATTTCTGAGAAGGAATATAACCTGATCTTTAAGCGTTTCTACCGCAGCGGGACGGTGGAACAGCAGGAGGGCAGCGGGTTGGGGCTTTATCTGGCGCAGCTGATCGTACAGCAGGAGAAAGGGTATATCACGGTGGCGTCCAGAGTGGGACAGGGGAGCCGCTTTTCTTTGTTTTTGTTGAATGAGAATCAGTTGGGGACAAGATAAGCGAATTTTAGCGAATTCTACTAAAATTTATACTGTATATTTGTTAAAAAAGCAAATTGAAAACGCTCCCATTTTGCATATATAATCATAGCTAAGTAAAATAATGAATAAGGTTCACAAAGGAGGCGGCCGGTTATAAACCGGTTCGGACTATGTTTTGAATATTAATGATGTTGCCAGAGAGGCCAAGGTATCTAAGACAACAGTATCCAGAGTACTTTTGGGCAGTGACAAGGTTAAAACCGAGACAAGAGAAAAGGTACTGGAAGTAATCAGAAAACTAAACTATACACCAAATACATCGGCACAAATGCTGGCTAAGAAGAGCAATAAAGTGATTGGCGTGATCAATACGCTTCCGATCAGTGATCCGTTTTTTGCCTATATGAATGACAGGATTGCATATGAGTGTGAAAAGTATGGCTACGGAACGCTTTACGTGGTTTGTGGAAGCAAATCGCTGGAAGGGTGCGACAGGGAGATTGGTCTGCTTTATGGCAAGGTGGACGCTTATATTTTGACGGGGAATAACAGACAGGGAGTACGGCAGGAAAATGTGGCGAAACTGGTCAGCATCGGTATGCCGGTGGCTCTTTTTAAGACAGGGATTACGCAGGATGGGGCAATCACAGTGGACATTGATAACAGGAAGAGCGGGGAGCTGGGGGCTGATTTTTTATATCAGAAAGGTTACCGCAGGATTGGATATCTTCACGGTGACGGCGCTGAGAATGGTATAAGAGATTTTAAGGAAGGACAGGAGCGGTATCTGGGATTTCAGCAAAAGCTTCAAACATATGGTCTTCCGCTGGAACGGGAGTTTTACGGAAACAGAAGCTACAAAACTGCAGGTAGTCTGGCTGATAAAATTTTGGATGCTGGTATTGATGCTTTGTTTTGTGATACAGATATGATGGCCTATGGTATCATATCGGCTTTTATGGAAAAGGGGGTCAAGGTGCCGGACAGAATTGCGGTTCTGGGTTTTGATGATGTAAAGTTTACGAATTATGAGCCTCTTATCCGGCTGTCTACTGTTGCGCAGCCAATCGATAGAATGGCTGCCTGTATTGTAGGAGCGTTGGTCAACCGCATTGAAAACCAGGTGCCTTATGGGAAAGTACAGTTATTTGATGCCAAAATTGTGGAAGGAAGAACCACATAAAAACCGAAAGGTTTTTTTGACATAAAATGGGAGCGCTACCATTTTGTTCTTGTGGGAAAGTAATAAGGGAACAGAATACCTGAGTACGATGACTGTGATATAGCTTTGGCATTGTGCAGGAAGTATGTGTCCGTACGGCATCCGTAGACTTCGAGAAGGTATTCCACATACAGCAAAGCCGTACAGAATGGAGGAAAAATGAAAAGAAAATTTGCATTACTATTGATTTGTGCATTGACAGTCACATCCTTATCGGCGTGTGGTTCTGCCGCATCGGAAACAAAAAATGCCACATCGGAACAGCCCATAGAGGCGACTCAGGAATCAGAAAAAGAGCCTGCGGGTGAACAAGCCGATGATTCGGCGGCATCTGGTCTGTCGGAGGATGCAGAAAGCTACAGTGGTACGATTCAGGTCTGGTCCTGGACGAATGATCCGGAGTATCAGATTGCCGCTTTCGAAAAAGCATATCCTAATATCAAGGTGGAGTTCACACAGATCGGTACGGATTATGATACCAAGATGCAGACGATTGTGGATAATGAGACGGACGGCCCGGATGTTTTCTATTCGGATGTCAAAAATGTCAAGAATTATATAGAATCAGAAGCATGGGATAATCTTTCTGCTGATCCTTACAATGCGGATACCAGTGACATGGTTCCCTATTGCGTGGAGCTGGCTTCCGATACGGACGGGAATCTGCGGGCGCTGACTTATCAGGCAACTCCCGGCGGTTTCTGGTATAAGAGGGATCTGGCACTGGAATATCTCGGAACGGATGATCCGGCCGAAATTTCCGGAATGTTGTCCACTATGGATGGGGTGCTGGAAACAGCGGAAAAAATAAAAACAGCCAGCAATGGAGAAACACACATGTTTGCCAGTTATCAGGACTTATGGAATATGGCTAATTATGGTATGAGAACAACTCCCTGGGTGGAAAATGGCAAATTTATAGTGGATGAATATGTGCCTGTATTTTTCGATCTGGCAAAAACGATTCGGGATAATGACTATGATGCCAAACTTGACTGGTGGAGTGATGCATGGTATTCGGCGGCAGCAGATAAGTCAATCTTTGGTTATACACTGCCTACATGGGGGTTGTTAAATGTCATGCAGACCGGAGCACCGGACTCTAAAGGGAACTGGGCCATTGCTTCTTTACCGGCGTCCTATTTCAATGGCGGTTCTTATCTGGGGATATACCAGAAGAGTGCAAATAAAGAACTTGCATGGTTATATATTGATTTTGTATGTCGGAATCAGGAGTATTTAAAGCAATATGCAGTAGATAAGGCGGATTATACCAGTTCCATGTCTGTTAATCAAACAGTGGCACAGGGATATGAAAATGAATGGTGCAGAGATCAGAACACAATTACATTTTTTACGGAAGAGTTGGACAAGATCAATACTTCTATTGTAACGAAATATGATGACGTGATCGGGAATCTGATGTTGAGTAATATTGATCTTTATCTGAATGGTACATTGTCCAAAGAAGAAGCATTGGAGCAGTTCAAGGCAGATGTAGCAGGTAACTACAGAAGTCTGGTGGTGGAATAAATATTAAATCCACAGAGATGCCGGACAGCATAAACTGGCTGTCCGGCATGAACTGCCGTGTGCATTTGAAGCCGAATGTGGAAGGCGGTACAGTGGCATGAGGATGAAAGGAAAGAAGGTGTTTGCGTGAAGGAAAAGAGAGCAAAATGGGGGCTGATCTTCTGTATGCCCTTCCTGGTCACGTTTTTAGTGTTTCAGTTATATCCGATTCTCTATAGTCTGTACTTGAGTTTTACTTATCAGGAGAACAACAGGACATTTATTTTTATTGGGCTGGATAATTACCGGGATCTGCTGCAGGATAACGTATTTTGGAAAAGTGTAGCCAATACGTGGAAAATCTGGCTGCTGTGTTTCATTCCTCAAATTGTATCGGCACTGCTTCTGGCTGTGCTGCTGACACAATATAAAATCAAAAGAGCAGGGTTCTTTCGAGCGGTTTTTTATCTGCCGAATCTGGTGACAGCGGCTTCTGTAGGCGTACTTTTTGCAGCCTTGTTTGACTGGCAGACAGGAAGTGTGAACAATATTCTGCAGTCTCTGGGATTGATCAGAGAAAAAATAAACTGGATGGGAAGTCCGGCGTTTGCGCAGGGAATCACAGGGTTTATACAATGGTGGATGTGGTTTGGATATTCTTCGATTCTGCTGACCGCCGGTATAACAGCGATTTCACAGGAACTAATAGATGCCTCTGTCGTGGATGGAGCCGGAAATGCACAGCGGTTGTTTTACATTACACTGCCGCTTTTAAAACCTACCATGCTGTATGTACTGGTCACATCGTTGATTGGCGGCATGCAGATATTTGACATACCGATGACTTTGACGAAAGGGGATGGTGAACCACAGAAATCTTTGATGACCATGGTTCTCTATCTGTATAATATGGCTTTTAAGAACAATGATTATCCTTATGGTGCTACGATCTCTTACGGCCTGTTTGTGATCATTCTGCTGTTTTCCATACTTTTCTTTAAGGTGTTGTATGCAAAGAAGGAGGATTAAGTGATGGATCTGAAAAAGAGAGCTGTACATGGATTGATTTACTTTGTACTGATCGCATTGCTGCTGTTGTGTATTTTTCCGTTCTATATCATGATCATTAACGCAACACATGCGACAAGCGAACTGTATGTAGGACTGCAGATTTTTCCAGGAAGCAGTTTTCTGGATAATTTCAATAATATGATTTCCAGAGTGAATATAGGAAGAGGTTTTTTTAACAGCTTCATTGTTGCAGCATCTTCAACTGTACTTGCAGCATATTTTGGAACAATGACCGCTTTTGGGCTTTTTGAATATAAATTCAAACTGAAGAAAACGGTTTATGCGATTCTGATGATTTCCATGATGATTCCCGGACAGCTGGGGATCATTGGATTGTTTCGGCTGTGCCGTGAGTTGAAGATCCTGGATACTTATTGGCCGATTATTCTTCCCAGTATAGCCAATGCAGGTACGATTTTTTTCATTTATCAGTTTTTGGAGACAACGATGGATGAGGCTCTGCTGGATTCGGCACGAATCGATGGCTGTAGTGAGGTACAGATTTTTCACAGGTTTATACTGCCGCTTGCAAAGCCGGGAATTGCTACGATGATAATCTTTAATTTTGTGTCTTATTGGAATAATTTTTTTACCCCGATGATTCTTCTGTTTAGTGAAGAAAAATTTACGGTGCCGATTTTGATGAATAATATGAACAGCGGTATGCTGCAGGATCTGGGGGCGAAGTATACGGCCATTGCGATTTCCATAGTTCCGATCATCGTTTTGTACTGCTTTTTTTCAAAATTTATTACGGACGGCATGATGACAGGTGCCGTGAAAGGATAGGTGATCATGAATCCGATTTTACCACCACAGTTTTATATCCCTGATGTGGAAGCAAGACAATGGGATGATGGTATCGTCTATTTATACGGTTCTTGTGACAAATGCGGGGAGAGTAGTTATTGCAGCCAGGAATATCATGTATTTGGTTCCGGTGATATGAAGCATTGGATAGTTTACCCGCAGAGTTTTCAGAGTAAATACGTGCACAGGCCGCAAAGTAAAGAAGTTCCACTGTATGCGCCGGACTGTGAAAAAATTGGGGACAGATATTGCCTGTTTTACTGTCAGGAGCACGGAGAGGAGGGGGTGGCGTACAGTGACGCACCATATGGCCCTTTTCGTGGGGCACGGGGAATCGAACCGGCAGATACGGACGGAATTGATCCGGCGATATTTATTGATGATGACGGCAGCCTGTATTATTTCTGGGGACAGTATCATGCCAAAGGGGGGAAACTGGACCTGGAATCATGCCGCATTATACCGGAAACCGTGACGGAAAATATTTTGACGGAAGAAGAGCATGGCTTTCATGAGGGAATTTCCATCCGTAAGAGAAACGGTATCTATTATATGGTATACAGTGATATATCGCGGGGCAGACCGACATGTCTTGGGTATGCTACCAGCGACAGGCCTCTTGGTCCTTATAAGAAAGGTGGTATTATCATTGACAATACGGGCTGTGATCCGAAAAGTTGGAACAACCATGGTTCGATTGCTGAGATAAACAAAAAATGGTATGTATTCTATCACCGTTCTACACATAATGGCTATTTTAACAGACAGGTTTGTGTGGAACCAATTTTCTTTGATGAGAACGGTTCGATTGACGAGGTGGAGATGACGACTCAGGGAGCGGAAGACCCGCTGGACTGCAGAAAGCCGCTGGAAGCATATCGAGCGTGTCGGATGGAAGGAAGCTGTTATATTGATGATTATCGTGACGGGGAACAATGTTGTGAGTATATAGCTCATTTCAGGGTGGGGGATGCAGTTACATATAAATATCTGTACTTTTCGGATTTTACATTTCGGATTTTTCTGGAGGCATCCAGCGTAGTAGAGAACTGCGCTGTAAAGGTATATCTGGATGACAGAGAAGAAGAAATTCTGGCCAGAGTTGCTTTAAAACGTACGAATGGAAAGTTTGATTTTCAGACTGTATCAGCTGATTTTCCGGGGGAAAAGATAAACGGAATTCACAGCCTGCATCTGAAACTGGAAGGTGGGAAGGATGCAGTGGTCTGTCTGAAGACAATCTGGTTTGCAGTTAAAGAGAGGGATTGATAAATGAGTTTTCGGGAAGAGTTTGCATGGGGAGTAGCGACATCCGCCTATCAGAATGAAGGCAGCGCATATGTGGACGGGAAGGGGCTTTCCATATGGGATGTGTTTACACATGAACCAGGAAAGACAGCAGATGGAAAAAATGGTGATGTGTCAAGTGACCAGTACCGGTTATGGGAGAGAGACCTGGCTCTTTTGGAAGAATTAGCTGTTAATAGTTATCGGTTTTCTATTAGTTGGCCGCGGATTCTTCCAGAGGGAACTGGAAAGGTTAATGAAAAAGGACTGGACTATTATGATCGGTTGGTAGATACTCTGCTATCAAAAAATATCAGTCCGTATATTACATTGTTTCATTGGGACCTGCCTTATGAACTTTATTTGAAAGGCGGTTGGTTAAATCGGGATATACCACGTTATTTTGCTGAGTATGTGGACACTGTAGTCAGGAGACTGTCGGATCGTGTGCGCTGTTGGATTACGCAGAATGAACCACAATGTTATATCAGTGCTGCGTTAGAGAAGGGTGAGCATGCCCCTGGTGTAAAACTGGGAAGGAGAGAACTGTTTACGGCGGCACATCATTCGCTGTTGAGCCACGGTTATGGAGTTCAGGCGATCAGAGCAGCAGCCAGAGAGGAACCGTTCATAGGCTATGCGCCGGCCTCATGGTGGCTTTGGTCGCCATTGACTGCCAGCAGGGAAGATGTGGAGGCATGCAGGAACAAAACTTTTGCTGTGGGTGAGAATCCTTTTGGCGGGACCGTGTTGTGGCTTGACCCGGTTTTGACCGGCAAATATCCGGCAGAGATTCCGGATTCGTGGCAGTCGTTTT
>ERZ808037.520-NODE-520-length-34984-cov-5.205260_pt1 | contig 34984 bp, 20 predicted proteins | sample MGYA00380190_ERZ808037 | MGnify/ENA primary metagenome ERZ808037 (study PRJEB31490, sample SAMN06133399) | mouse gut metagenome | isolation source: J9 | host: mice | place: China: Chengdu | collected 2015-05 ...
GGCGATACATAAACCCCATGTGCCGCCTGTTCCAATTCTTTTTCCTTCACATAGTTGTAAAAAACGGATTTTGGAATCCCCCGTTTCACCGCCTCTGATGTTTGGAGCATACCGCGCTGTCCCTCTAAAATCGTGTCCAGCTGTTCAAACTGTGTCATGCTGTCACTTCCTTTCGTGCTACCATTATACACGGTTGTAGCACGAAAGTAAATAGCGTCAAAAAAAAATAGAGAATGCACAGGAATCATCCATCTGACATTCTCTATTTCCTTTTATGTTTCTTTTTACGTTTTCTTCCTGTTCTACAAATTAGGCTTACATCCACACAAATCCTCAAACGCCCGCACCATATGATCGATGCTTGCCTGCGCCGCCTTTTCCGGTTCTCGGTCAATTATCGCCTGTAAAATCTTTTCATGAGGGCTGACGGCATGGTTCACATGTTCTTCAAAACAAAAACTGTTCTGGCGCAGAAGCCTGCAGGAATGGTTGGTAATGCGCACCAGGGATACTAATAAATCATTTCCTGTACTCAGGGATATCCTCTCGTGAAATTTCTCATCCAAACGGGTAAGCTTTTCGCTGTCCTGGAGCTTTATCGTTTCTAAAAATGCCTGATGGATAGTGCGCAGATCCTGAATATCTTCTTCGGTGGCATTCCGGGCAGCCAGCCGGGCCACCATCGGGTCTAATGCCATCCTGACATAAAGGTAATCGCTGCACAACACAGAATTTGTCGAAATCCACTCCGTCGCTTCCTGAATAAAATCCCTTTCCTTACTCTTGACAAATGCTCCTTTTCCGGCACGTATCTCAAGGTATCCCTGGGACTGCAGCACCCGGTAGGCTTCCCGGATAGTGGTTCGGCTGATATTCAGTTCCCTGCACAGCCAGACTTCTGCCGGAAGCTTCTGTCCCGCCTCAATTTCATCACCCTGTATATATTCAATCAGCTTTTCCACTGCCAAATCCACCGTGGATTTCTTATAAATTGGTTCCATCATTTACCCCTTAACCTTAGAATGAATTTCCCAGCAAAAGCCTAGGCACGGTTAGCGTAATCTGCGGGAAAATATTAATCAGCAATAAGACAACCAGCAATCCGATATAATACGGCGTGACTGCCTTAAACGCCCGCTGGAAGGATATTCCCCCCAGTTTTGAAGTAATAAACAGACAGATTGCCATAGGCGGGGTTAATAGTCCAATCATCAGGGCCAATATCATTATAACACCAAACTGGACAGGATGCATCCCTATTTGTGAAACAATCGGCATTAAAATCGGGGTTAAGATCAATATACTTGCATTGGTTTCCATAAATGTCCCCATAAAAAGCAGAAGTAAATTAATCAACAAAATAATCACCACAGGGCTGCTGGTCAGACCAAACAGCATTTCCGTCGCATGTTCCGCCACCTTTTCCATCCCCAAAACCCAAGCAAAGAGCTTACCGGAAGCCATTAAAAGCATAACCATGCCCAGATTTTCGATTCCCGTAGTCAGTACCCGTAAAATATCCGAAAATTTTAGTTCCCGGTAAACAAATAACCCGACAAACAGTGAATAAAATACTGCTACTGCGGCAGCTTCCGTCGGCGTAAAAAAGCCGGAAAGAATCCCGCCCACTAGGATAATCGGCGATAACAGTGCCGGCAGGGCCGAGAAAAACGATCTTGCAATTTCGCCCAGACCTGCCCTTATATGTTTGGGATAATTATGCTTTTTAGCGATCACATACACGGTCAGCATCATAAACAGACCCATGATAATTCCAACCGTTATCCCGCCCATAAACAGAGAACCAATCGACACCCCGGCTGCGATGCCAAACATCACCATAGGGCTGCTTGGCGGAATAATCGGCCCGATAATCGAAGAGGCCGCCGTAACGCCCACCGAAAAATCCACATCAAAACCTTCCTCAGTCATTGCCTTAATCTCAATGGCACCAAGACCCGCGCAATCCGCGACTGCCGCGCCCGACATTCCGGCAAACAGCATACTTGATAAAATATTGACATGACCAAGTCCTCCGGTGATATGCCCGACACAGCAGTTGGCAAACTTAAAAATCCGCTTGGTAATCCCGCTGCTGTTCATTAATTCTCCCACCAGCATAAAGAAAGGCACAGCCAGCATCGTATAAGAGGAAACACCGCTGATCATCGCCTGGGGAACGAAGGTAAGCGAAACAGCATTGGTTAAAATCACATAGAAAAACGCGGATAACACCATAGAAAATCCCACCGGAACCCCCAAGGCAATCATGACAATAAAGCCTAAGATCACTAACATCTGCCTACACCTCCCCTTCTGCCCGGGACGCTGTTTCTTTTCCGGGGCCCATTCTTAATAACTCCAGTTCCTGAATAACATTATCCAGAAGGAAAAAACAGGTAAAAGCCATCCCCACCGGAAAGGACATATACCAATAACCGGAATTTAACGGAAGCACCGTCAGGGGAACCATCCTCTTTTTCTGGGCAAGCATAAAACCGTAGCGAACCAGAAAACATGATGCCACAAAGATAGCCGTCTGAATCACAAGCATCAGCGCATGTCCCGGATAAAAAGGAAGCTTATCGGTAAAGACGGCAATCCGCACATGAACCTTCTTTCTTACGGCGTAGGCCACGGTCATAAACGCACACCATGAAGCCAGGACAATGGAAAACTCCTCTATCTCAATAAAGGACTTTCCGGTCAGCGTCCTTCTCACGACCTGGAAAAAAACCGCACAAATCAAAATAACCAGCAAAGTAATGGCAATCACCTTTACTGCCTGTTCCAGCCAATAGGCCAGCTTAGACATACTCGACGCAACCACCTTCACCTGCAACCCCTCCTCTCAAACTCAATCTTTAAGGGCCTGAATCTTATCGTAAGCTCCTTCAGGATATAAGTCCTTATTCTCCTCCAGCAAGGTAGGAATAATTTTATCCTTAAAGGACTGAATATCAATCTGATCTTTTGGAATCAGTGTCATTCCCTTTTCGGTAAATGAGTCTAGGAATTTTTCATCCTCAGCGTTCACCTGCTCATTATGCCATGCAAAACCTTCATCGATAGCTTCCCCGATAATCTTCTGCTGATCCGGAGTAAGGGTCTGATACCAGGCATCATTAAAATACATAAAATAATTCGTGTACTGGTGCTCTGTCTGCATTAAATGCGTCTGTACCTGGAAAAGACCCGCCTGGTCAATATTGGCAAGAGGATTTTCCTGTGCATTCACAATACCGCTCTGCAATGCCCCAAATAACTCACCCCATGCCACCGGTGTTACATTCGCGCCCGTTGCCTGCCAAGATGCAATCACGCCCGGGTTATTCGGTGTACGGAGCTTAACGCCCTGCATATCGTCTACCGATTTAATTTCCTTATTCGCGGTAAGGTAGCGCGGTCCTCTGAGGGCAATGGCATCAATATAAGCGCGCACCCCATATTTTTCAATTAATTTATCACTGAGATCCGCACCCATCTCGCTCTGCCAGAACTTCTGCAGATGCGCCTGGTCCTCAAAAATAAACGCCATATTAAATAACTCCATCCAGTCAGGCACTGCCCAGTTAAACAGCATCTCTGCATTTAACAGCATTTCATAATTCCCCTCGGAAAGCCCGGTGCATAAATCTTCATCATTATCTCCAAGCTGTCCTTCCAAATATAATTCCGGCTTTAAACTTCCCCCTGACTTTTCCTCAATCAATGCTGCAATTTTCTTCGCCGCCTCCGTGGACAATGCCGAAGAATTATTCCCTACCATCTTAAAGGTCACAACTTCCCCCGAACCGGCATCTTCCGGTTTAGAGGATTCACCCTGTTTAGCTTCACTTGCGTTCTGCTCACCTGCTTCCTGCTTAGCCTCAGCCGATGTTTCTGGTGCCTTGGCATTTTCGGAACTGCCGGAACAGCCTCCTAATATCCCCGATACCGCTAACATAAGACTTAACCCCAGTGCTGCTGTTTGTTTTTTCATACTTCTTCTCCTTTTTCATCATTTTTGTATCAATTCACAAAACCGGATATCGTCAATTTGACTATTGTCCGATTAAATGTTTGAATGATTGTCTGACAATATTAAACCACAAAATTGCCCTACCGTCAATAATTTTTTTAATTTTTTCTATATTTTTTTAATTAACAGCATATTTTTTGTAGATAAGTTACAAAACAGACGATATAGAGCCCTTGCACGCAAAAAACGGACGATGCAGGGTTCTGCGCCCGGACCGTCCATTTTCTTTTTCTCAACCTGATTATTCATCTCTAACATGATTTACTTATTTCCAGTATTTTCCAATTCCCCGGATTTTCATAATCCTTATGCACCCCGTCATCATCGTACATCCGATAGGACGCGCCCGCAAATCCAAGCAGCTTCACCGTCCCCATATCCAGCGCTTCTACACATTCCGCAGCATCTGCCACAGGAATACATTTCCCGCCGCGGATAAAGAGGGGAACTTCATTTAAGGCAATCTCTACATAGTGATGACCCTTTTCCAAAACCTCCTCAAACAACGTCCCGTCCGGCAGGAACTTGATAAACTTCATCCGCTCCGGCAGGTAGACATAGCGGCCTGCGGCATTTTGCGTATAGACGGGGGCAATCATACATTCCCTGCCCAGAAGCAGCTGATCTTCCACCTGAGCTGCCATCTTATCTTCCGGATAGTCGAAGGCCAGCGGTCGAAAATACAGTTCATCTTCCAGCGCCGCCTTCATCAGTTCGCTGTACAGATAGGGAATCAGCCGGTAGCGCACGCCGAGGATGTGGCGGAAATCGTCCATGTTTCCAAACTGATAGCACTCCTGTTCCCTTGTGCCAATGGCGGCATGGTTGCGCATCAGCGGAGTAAAGACGCCCAGCGCCAGCCAGCGCAGCAGAAGATCCCTGCTTGTATTCGCCCCAAAACCTCCCAGATCCGCACCGATATAGAGAAACCCGCACATATTCAGCGAAGGCAGCATCTTTATATTCAAAAGAATGTGCGACCACCAAGATTTATTATCGCCCATCCAGATACCGCCGTAACGGTGCATCCCGATGTAGGAGGAACGGGAAAACATTAAAAACCGCTTCTCTGGGTCAATCACCGCAAAGCCTTCCCCGGCGGCACGGGTCATATTGTAGCCGAAGAGATTATGTACCTGGTCATGGCGGATTAACTTTCCATCCACCTGATGATAAAACTGTTCATAGTCCTTTTTGCGGTTGGATAATTCTTCTAATTGTCCGCGAAGCTGTAAAAACGTAACTTTCTCTCCCAGTGTGGTATCCCACCGGGCATCCGTTTCCTGGTCAGCTAAAAAGGCTTTCATCAGACCCTTGGCTTCCTCAATGCCTTCCGGGGTATAGAAAATCGCCGGTTCATTCATATCGTTCCAGAACCCCTCGATCCCCATATCGGTCAGAAAACGGTACTTTTCCCCAAACCATGCCCTGGCCTTCGGGTTTAAGACATCCGGGAAATGGGTATAGCCGGGCCACACGGCCGCAGTAAACGGCGTTTTATCTTCCCTGACGCAAAAATACCCCTGTGCAATCCCCTCTTCATAGACCGGATACCCCTCTTCAATCTTCACCCCGGCATCGATAATCGGCACCAGACGGATGTTTTTCTCCTTCATCGCTTCAACAAATGCAGAAAAGTCGCCAAACTCCTCCTGATTAACCGTAAAGTCCTTATATTCCTCCATGTAATCAATATCCATATAAATCATATCGATGGGAAGGTGGTTTTTGCGGTAGTTTTCTGCCACCCGGACAAAATCCTCCTTCGTCTTATACCCCCATCGGCTCTGTCCAAAGCCTAAGGCAAACTTCGGCGGAATATAGCTTCTCCCGATCATTTTTCTAAACTGCTTAACGATATCCGCCGGACTTTCTCCCTCCAGCACATAGAGATCCAAGTCCGCCCGCGCACAGGAAACCGTCAGCAGATCCGGGCAGTCATAGCCGATATCAAAGGTCAGTTTTCCCGGATAATCCACAAAAAGCCCAAAGGTTTCCCTTCCCGATACCAGGATAAAATTATGCGCCCCGTAAAGCGAGAGCTTATCTTCGGTATGGTTGGGGTCGTCGGCACAGTCGCTGATGTAGCAGTAACCCCGTTTATTGATACCCCGGTTTGCCTCCCCAAGCCCATAGACGATATCCTCTTCCTGCATCGAATAAGAGAATAGAAACCCTTCTTCCAGGGAAACTGTCCCGTAATCGGGCTTTCCCTGTGAAATCTGAATCTCCTCAACCACAGCCTCCGTTGCAAACGGTGTCCCAAATCGATATTTTTGAATCATATGAAGTCCTCCTGTTTTTCCTTTTTTGTCAGGGTATTTTTACGCGGCATTAATTCTGCATTTATTTTCTCTGTTTTTTCCAGAGGTTAATCTCCGGACATTAATCCTGTCTATTATTTTATCTCCTAAGACTTGAAAAATCTTGCAGTATTCTTTATAATAAATAACACAATATTGACTTTTAACCCCTGTACTTCATTGCCTTTTAACCCTGCACTTTATTACCTTTTAACCCTGCACTTTATTACCTTTTAACCCTGCACTTCATCAATACCAAACACCAGGAGGCCCTTCTATGCCCGTAGACGCCGATTTACGTGAAATCATCACCCATGGAACAAAACAAAATCCAATCACTGCCATGCGCTTTATCAGCGGTTCGGGGACAAGCAGCCCGGAAAACTTCTTCGTCCAGCGCCACTGGCATTCCAATATTGAAATCCTCTTTATCCGAAAAGGGGCTTTTTCCCTTGAACTTAACCTGGAAAATCACCGTATTTATGCGGGCGATCTCTGCATTTTTAACAGCGGCGAACTCCACCAGCTTATCGGTCAAACTCCAGGCACCGTTCATGATGTTTTTATTTTCGACCCCCACATCCTGGACTTTTCCTACCCGGACGAATGGCAGGAGGGATGGATTCGCCCCTTTTTAAACCACAGCCTGCTCCTCCCCCACATCCTGCACCCGGAGAACTTTGGCTATGAAAAAATCTGCGCCCTTTTAGAACAGCTCCTGACCCTGGGCATAAAAAAACAGGAGGGCTGGTACATTCGGTGCAAACTCCTCCTGCTTGAACTTTTTGCCTATGTATCCGAAAATAACCTCCTTCTTCCCAATACTTCCCTGCCCGCCGCCGAAATGTTAAAAATCAACCGCTACAAAACTATTGTTTCCTATATCGAAGAGCACTACAGCGATCCGATTTCCCTGCAGCAGATTGCCGACACCATCCCCTGCAACCCGCAGTACCTCTGCCGCTTTTTTAAAACCATCGCAGGAATCACGCCCATCCAATACCTTATCCAGTACCGGATAAAACGCGCCTCCTTCCTCCTGACCAACACCTCCCAGCCCGTCCTGGAAATCGCAATGGACTGCGGGTTTGAAAATTTCAGCTACTTTATCCGAAAATTTAAGGAAATTTTGGGTTGTACGCCGAAGGAGTACAGGGAGAAGAAGCCATAAGTTTAACCAAATTCAGCAAGAAGTCCCCTTACCCACCGCTTTTGTCTTTACAACTTAGAAGCGTGGGGCTTCCCTGATAGGTTAAAGTTTCCATATTACTTTCAATTTCTGTGTATTCTTCAAAAGTACTATCTGGTTGTCTTTTTTATCAACTATTTTTAGCAAATCACCCCATAAAAAGACCATCAGAATCTAATCATGGGGTGATATTCTTTCTCTTATTCTTTTTCTTTTCGTTTCTTTACGTGGATACCGCAGGCAGTCATCAGGGAAACAAACATCATCCCGATTAGCGCTCCTGTTGGTATACTCTTATCCCCTGTCCTTGGAAGGCCAAACAATGGTACTCCTCCATCATCAATAACGGTCAAATCTTTGGAATTATCAGAGGGTAGCATAGCCAGCGGAATCTCTTCTGGTTCGATACTTACTAATGGCACTTCCTCTGGTGGGATCGGTGTTTCTTCAGCAGTCGGGGGCGGGGTCGACTCAGTAATCCGTCTTCTTCTGCCGCCGCCACCGCCGCCAGATGGATTGCTTGGTGCAGGAGGCTGTGTTTCTTGCGGAGTTGTTTCCTCTGGAGTTGTTTCCTCTGGAGTACTTTCTTCCGGAGTACTCTCCTCGGGGCTGCTCTCTTCGGGAGTTGTTTCTTCCGGAGTAGTTTCCTCTGGTGTTGTTTCCTCGGGAGTACTTTCTTCCGGAGTGCTCTCATCAGGGGTAGTCGGCTCTTCGGGAGTTTCCGCTGGTGTGGTGGTTTCTTCTGGAGTTTTTGGCTTATCATTAACAAATTTAGCCGTTTTTTCTTCATCTTTTACAATTATTCCCGTTCCATCGGTTTCCTCCGTTGTATAGCCATCCTGATTTGCCTCATCTTCAGTTACTTTATAGAATGTTCCTGCCGGAAGTCCAGAAATAGTAATCTTTTGACCATGCTTTAAGCTAATCTCGCCTTCTCCTCTAGCATTTAATGTCAGTACATCGGGTGCAGGTGCATTCACTCCTTCTTCTGTAGCAATTCCCGTATAGGAATAAGTTCCCGTTAATGGCTTATTATCCTTTCCGGTTAATGCTACGGTGAAAACAAAACTTTTCAACCTATCTCCACCAGCACCAATTACGGTTTTCTCCATGGACAGACTTCCAGTATTAAGCGTATTGGTAAACATTATATGTGCTATTTCATCCTTAACAATGTTCCCATTACTGCCAATTACAATCTTCTTGACTTCCTGCCCATCCTGTGTTAGTTCTTTTATTACCTCTGTAACACCTTCGCCCGTTACCGTTGTCGTATAGTTATCAGTATTTGCCTCATCTTCAGTTACGATGTATTTCGTTCCCGCAGGTAAATCACCGATTTCCAGGGATTCACCATGTTTTAAGGTTTCCGTGAGCCTTCCACCAGGAATGGCTATCTTTTTGGTTATTCCTTCTTGATCTGCAATTCCGCTATATTTAGTAATCGGATATTTACTTGCAGCAGTACCCAGCTGAGTACCATCTTGGTTCTGGAATACAATGGTAAACTTCCACGCCTTCTTCTGATCACCATCTTCAACCATTTTACTAATTCTCAATTTACCAAGAGGAGTTCTTACCGTATTTTCAAATATTACAGCATTTGTTCCCAACTTAACCGTTTCTTCCTTAAACTTATCCGGTGAAAAAGCCGTCGTATCCCCTGGACTTCCGCCTTCATTATAGGTAATAAGCTTGATTAATGTATCATAGTCTTCATTGGAATCCTCTTTTACAACATATTTTGTTCCAAACGTAAGACCCGTCAACCAAATAAATTCACCATGTTTTAAAACAACAGTAATTTCATTATCATTAATATTTTCAATGGGCAATGGAAGTTCTTTTCCGGATTCCTGATCCTTTACCTTAAGAGCAGCAAGTTCATCAAATGTATAAAAACTTCCATCTTTATGCTTTAATGTAATTGTAAACTTAAATGAATCCTCATTATATTCTGGATATTTACCAAAATTAGGAACCTCTTTTGATACCTTCAACGAATATGTCGGAATATTGGTAAGCGTACATGTATAGGATATTAGCTTTCCTTCACTATCATAATTGGGTTTAAAAGCAGGCTTTCCCAGCACAGTAAACCTGTCATCTTCTGCCTCTACAACATCATATATCCATTTAGTTCCTTTTGCATCGCATTCCTGTAGCCCGTTGAATATTATTTCTCCCCATTCTCCCCATTGAGCATTTCCTTTCTGGAATGGTTTTAAAGTTGCTGACTTAATTTCTCTCCAATCATCCTCTCCTTCACCTTCTAACTTCGCTCTTAAAACAATCTTAATTCCTTCATTGGTAAACATTTCATTGACACCGCCAGAACTTCCCAGTTCTTCTCCTGTCATATCTTCCGTACTTTCAGCATCACTTTTCCACTTCTTAATAACCTTTATGCTAATTGTTTCATCATCATCTGTACCAATATAGACATTTCCATTAGTGCCAATAGCGCCACCTGCAGTTTTTGAATAATTTCCACAAATTTTTACCTCTACCAAATTTTCACCCGTAGTTTCTTTTGCTGCAGAATACTCACACAAATAATTTAATGGCTCACCCTTTACACGTTTCCATTCATATAAGCCTTTTCCTAACATATAATCAGACTTTTCTACCTTGCCTCCTCCTTCAGGTGTTCCAGGGGTATAATAAATATCATAATTTACATTCTTTCCTTTGTTCCCGTGGATAATTCCACCATCAGTCAGATAAATTTCCACATTGGAAGTACCACAGGCAGCAATACCTCCTCCAGCTCCCTCAGCAGTATTATCACTTATTTTCACCTTGGTTAATCGAAGTACACCATTCTTATGTTCTGTACTTTTTCCACCATTAACATATATGCCACCGCCACCATATGCACCTTTGTATGACTTATTGTTAATAATAGAACCTTTACTAATCGTCGCAGTACCATCCATCTGTACATAAATACCACCGCCGCCTGAAAAGTCATCAGAACCTAAAGCTTCATTACTTTCAATGCTTCCTCCAGTCATTATCAGCGTACCGCCATTATACCAATTGTTTCTATTACCTATGGAAATACCGCCCCCTGCTGCAGCACTGTTTCCAAAAATTGTTCCGCCGCTCATTGTCATTTTTCCACTGGTATAAGCAATGAATACACCACCACCTGTACTGGGAGATGTCTTTTCTCGATCATCTTTGTGGACAATTTCTTTCCCATACTTATCTAAGATTACACCCGTATTTTCAGAAATTACTGCATTTCCACTAAACTTAAATTCTCCTTGTGTAAATACACCGGCACCACTAACTGCACGATTTCCTACAATCTTACCGCCAGTCATATTTAATTTACCGGAATTCCAGACACCACCGCCTTCAAATTGTGTTCCACCACTATTTTGAGCAATATTCGTATAAACATTCTTATTATTCTGCAATATTGTTCCGTATTGAATATTCAGTGTTCCTTCGTTCACAATAATAGGTGCTGTTGCATCTACACCACTGCCAACTACCGGAATCATAGGATTTACGCCTTTACCATCAATGATGATATTTTGTAATGTAAGATTCCCTTTACTTCCTACTCGAACTAATTCACCCAAATAATCCTTATGACGCTGTAAATTAGGCTTTTCTTTAGCTTTTTCTGTTTTCGTATTCCTTTGGGCTTCGGAATTTCCATCTTCACTTTCTTGGTTCTCTGCAAATGTCCACGTTTCAGTTCCTTCAACCTTTACTGCACCTACAATATAAATCGGCTTACCGGTTTCTTCTGATAATTCCTTTGCTTTTTTAAAACTCGCAACAGGAGCTTCCGGTGAGGCACCATGATTATTATTATCTCCCTTTTCTCCTCCAAGATAAATCCCGCCGATCATCTCCGGAACAATCTTCCGCAAAACAAGACTGCCCTTATCATTTATTGCAGGATTAACAAGATAATGGATTAATGCATAATTTTCCTTAGAATCTGATTCGTCATAGTCCAATTCACCAGGACATTTCCAGGTTACATCTTCCAAATCGATTTGATTTTCACTAATACTTCCTCCTGGAACACTTTGGAGCATAATTATATCTGCTGCTCTTTTTCCCTCTTCTCTTAAATCAACTAGTTCGCTATAAGAGGGATTTCCATTGCCAAGTATAGGAATCAAATAAATCGAACCTGCACTAAAATTCTTTCCTATATATGTTGTCGGAATCTTTCCTACCTGACCATCTACTGAAGGATATGCAAAATTAGTATGCTTAAGTTCAAGCGTTTCCACCCTTGCATTAATCGTTGCCTGGCTCTTGCTTTCTCTAATCCCCTGCTTTAAAACCAGATTTTTCACTGAACCATTAATGATTACTTCTTTATCTCTGTCGCCTGCAGAAAAAGATTCTGTTTTCATGGCTATCCTTAATGTTCCGCTGACCTTTACACTCTCTGCCACTTCAAATTTTCCTGCCCACACATCAATCATCAGTTCATTAATATCATGTTCCAGAAAAACGGTTCCATAACTCTTAATTGGAGCTTCACTGGATTGTGTTTTTATCGTTATATTTCCCTTAATACGAAGCAGGCCATTCTTTTCAACTTTAATAAAATCTCCTATCTCACCGCTCTCACCAGCAAGTGTTAAATCACCTCCACTTACAATTGTAAATCCATTATTGAGAAGTTTAGTTCCGTTCATATCAATAACAATCTTTTTACTAATTGCTATCTTTTGAGTCACAGGCACTTCTTCAACAAGCAGCTTAATCGTTTCTCCATTCTTTACCGCTTCCAGAGCATCTTCCAGTGTTGAATAGGTTATTTCTCCTATTTGTGCTACAGGCGGTTTTTCCGGTTCTTCATAAAACGCATACCAGACTTTATTGCTATTATATTGGATTCTATTATTTTGATTTTTATAGTCATTTTGAAGTGCTCCCGCTATTGTATTTGTAAGCGTTGTTTTGTCATTTGTTTTCCAGATATAATTCTCAAAATCAACATATGCATCCTTAGAATTATCCTTCATTTCTGATGCAGATACAATGTTAGCAGAACCACTCCATTTCACATCACTTGATACACCATTGGCAAAATTACCATACAGTGCACCTGTTGGCATAATAAACTTTCCGCTAAATCCATCGACATGAACCCCTCCAATTACACCCCCATGGTTATCTTTAATTACTGTATCTGACACATTTACTGTACCTCTGATACGCATTGCACCAGTATTCGTTCCTTTGTTATCTTTAATTACTGTACCTGATATATCTACTGTACCAGTTTTTACATAGATTGCACCCGTATCGCTTCCTTCGTTTTCCTGAAAAACGGAATCACGGATATTAACTGTCGCACTATCATTGTAAACAGCACCATATTTTCCGCTATTCTTTTTAAACTCACAATTTTTAATCGTTACAATACTTTTTTCTTTATTAATATAAATTGCACTGCTTGTTTCTTTACTATTTACCGGATTCACAATATTTCCTGTAAATACACAACGATCTACTATTTTTTCTCCTGTGCCCAGCACCTTCGGAACCGCAGTTGTAGTAAAAACAATCACTGAATTTATATTCGATTTTCCTTTAACATCAAGCTTATTATCATGAAAACTACAGTTTCTAGCAGTAAAGCTTCCATTACTGCTAACATAAAGTACACTGCCAATGCGATGCTCACTGAATTCAACATTTTCTAAAATAATCGATTTTTTATCATTTGCATTTAAAATTTCAAATCCACAATAGCCATTGTTTTTAAATTTGGCATTTTTAATTTCAGCTTTACAGTTATTTAAATATACTCCATTCGCTGTAGATGTTTGCAATTCATTTTTATTATCACAAATTTCAACTTTTATATTGTCGTCTAAACCTTTAATTTTCAAAGAACTATTTCGTATATCTATACCACAGCTTATATTACTACCAGAACCATTTGCTGTATTTCCGGATACCCGCGAACTGCCTTGTATTGTAATCTCACATCCATCTGCATAAATACCGCCGCCACTGTTTGATGCATAATTACCTATAACATCACTATTGATTAAGGTAAGAATACTATTACCATCTGCATAAATACCACCACCAGACCACCATCCTTTATTATCTGTTATACAGCAATTTTCTAATGTTACATTCGCTGTACCTGATATTTTTATCCCTTTACCGTCGTTTCTCGTACCCTGATAACGTCCTCCTTGAATTGTTCCGTCTTTAATAAGAACATTACCGCCTTCAATCGTATAAACAATTTTTCCAGATACTGCAGAGGTGATTTTCTTCTCATTCATCTCCAATGTATAATTTTTACCTTTAGATACGATATTTTCTTCTACATCATGTAACAAATAAATAACATCATCTTCGCCTGTAACTGCATCTATTGCCGCTTGAAGCGTATCAAACCGCTCATCCCCGACAATAGCTGCTTCTTCAAACTCTGCCACCGTTGCAACCACAAAAATCGAGAAACTCTCCGCTTCAAATTCAAAATTTGTTTCTTCTATATCTTCTGTAGCTGCAACGACCTCTGCCTTCCCATCTTCCGGCAGATGCACCACGGAAACTCCGGTTGCTTCTTTCTCTTCTGACCGCTCTTTCTGCCCTGAAACTACCGATTTTTTCATCCGAATGTTTACAGATACTGCTTCTAATGGTTCTACCTCTTCTCTGCTTTCCTTAGAAATAAAGGAAATATCATAAGCCATAATACCAGATACCGTCTGCTGTTTTTCTAATGCTTCCTCTGCCTGACCTGCCAGTATATCTAACTGGGCTTTGTCTTCAATCTTTCTTACCCGCAGATCTACTTCCTCCATAAACGCCCCTGCCGGAACATTTACCGTAAATTCTGCATCAAACGTTTCTGCAGTATATACAGCAGGTAAAACAACCGGATTTACCTCTTCTTCTGTTATCTCTTCTATTTCTGCCTCTGCTCCCTGATTAACCTCTACGATCTTCTGCACATCTTCCAATGCTACACAGAAGGCCCTGGCATTGATCGTTTCCTTAATGGTGATCGTATCGTAAACCTTTCCTGGAATCTCCCAATCGTCTGTGATTTCCTGATTATTTCCCGCTTTCTCTGCTGTTGCTATTTCGGATTTCGTTGCTGTTTCATCCAGTCTATCGGCTACAGTCACTGCCTGATAGCGGGATAAAGATAAATTGGAACTGCCCTCATCAGACTTATTTTCTGATTTATCACTGGCTTTATCCGATGCATCATCTTTAGAACCCTGATCAGAACTTTTATCCTCCGCCTTATCTGTGGAATCCTTTCCGTCCGAAGCTTTATTATCGGATGATTTATTATCTTCTCGGGAATCATTTTTACTGGAGTTATCTTTATCGGAATCTTCCTTGCCGGCACTATCCTTATCCGCCTGTTTTCCATTATCTTTTCCAGAATCAGCTTTATCTAAGTTTTCCTTATTCTCAGATCCATTTCCTGCTTCTTCCTTAACAGAATCTTCTTTACTGCTGCTTTCCCCTTTAGAGGAAGCATTAGTTTTCTCTTCATCTTTTTCAGCTACCGCATCGTCAGACTTTTCTTCGCCCTTCTTGGAATTATCGGCTTCTGATTCTTTCCCATCATCATTCCTGGAATCATCCTTAGAATCATCCGTTTCCGATTTTTCTTCAACATCATCCTTGGAATCATCAATTTCAGCTTCTTCGCCGGAGTTATCTTTTGACTCATTACTTTCATCGTCTGTAAGTTCTTCCCCGGAATTTTTCTCTTCGGAGTCTTTATCCTGGCTATCTTCCATACTATTTTCTTCGGTTGAATCTACAGAAGAAACATCTTCTCTATTCATTCCATCTTCTGGATGATCTTCACCAACCGGGAAATTCATCTCTACATCACTATCATCAGACTTGCTTTCCAGAGATCCGCCGGCACTGCCGCCAGAAGAGCCCTGATTTCCTGCTCCGCTGCTGCTTCCACCATGAAAATTTTCTGCCTCATCTTTGCCAGATTCTTCTTCACTTTCTTCTGTTTCTGCTATGTCTTCTTCTGTTTTTGCTAAAACATTAATATCATTGGCCTCCACCATCACTACCTTGGTTTCATAACCATCAATATTTACATAGCAGTCCACTGGCTGATTGCTTTCATTTAAATACAGGAAAACAACTTCTTTCGTTTTCTCATTATAAAATACCTGAAGAACAGTCCCTTCAAGTACCATATCTGTATCTATATCCAATTCCAGTTCATAAACTTTCCCTTCTTCCGGCAGCAGAAGCTTCTCATACTTCTTTACTACTCCTTTCTGGCCTGACAGTTCCATTTCCTCCAGTTCTTCTTTGCTCAAGGCTTCCTGCGTTTTCACATCCTGAATTGCTTCCAGAATTTCCAGGCCATCCACCATAAATATGGACTCTTCCGCTTCTTCCTGATTTTCTGCCGCAAACACTGTCCCTGCATTCACGCCGACATTCGTGATAATCATTGACAGCGACAAAAGGAATGCCACCAGACGATGATAGTTCCTGCGAATTTCCCTTAACATCTTCGTTCTCCTTTCCTTTTTAAATCTTTATTTCATTGGGCTTAATACCCCTATACTATATATTATTCTTCTCAGACGCGGCCTCCACCTCCTGGATTTCCAGCTCTATCCGAACCCTTTCTTCCTTTTCAAAGGCTTTCCAGTTCTGACAAAGCTGTACGGCTACTTCTGCCGCCTGCTTTTCCCCAAAGTCCGTCAGGAGCACCAGGTACTTGTTCAGGCTGTAACGGGTGTAGACATCACTGCAGCGGATGCTCTTTTCCAGCAGCTTCCCGAACCGCTCCATCTGATGCCCGGAAATTATTTCCTGTTCTTTCCTGTCCGGCTTCAAAGTGCAAAGCAGCAGACACAGCCTGGCATGGTTTCTTTCAGACATCCTCACCATCCAGCGGTACACATCCACAAACTGGGGATAATTACACCGATATGCACCTTCTGCTTCATCCCTATCCAGAAGCCCAAAAGCCCCTTCCTCTGCCTGCCTGCTGATCGGTTCTGCACTTCTCATAACCATTCCTCCCTGTTCTCTACAAAATCTTAAAGCGCAGTTTCATAGCAATAGAACCGCTTATTGTTTATCGTATTACCGTCCTTTGGGTTCAGATTTCCACAAGCTGTTTGGCTGAACTGCGCTGGTCCGCAGCAATATTCTGCTGTGCTAAAATTCCCATAATGAAAATTCTCACTTTTTCGATTATGGCGTCATCATTAATTCGCTCAATATCCTCTTTTAAGGTCTGTTGTGCTTTAGTCATCAGTTCTTCCTCCTTTCCGTTGCTTATACCAATATTCTATATTGCTTATAGCAATTTGTCAAGGGATATTTCCATATTCTTCATTGACATAAGCAATATTTTCTGTTATGCTTATCCTAGTGAGGTGAAGATAATGATTTGCGACAGGCTACAAATTCTTCTGGACGAACTGAATCTTTCACAACGTCAGTTTGCGATGAAAATCAATCTTGATGCCGGTTATTTTTCAAAGATAATACGAGGCAAAGTAAATCCACCTGAACGTATACTTCTTCTTATTGAAAATGTCTTTCATGTGAATAAGGACTGGCTGGAGAACGGTCAGGGCGATATATTCTCCAATCAGGGGATTTCCCTGGCAAAAAAACAAGTGCTGGAGTCTATTGACAGCTTAAATGATGAACAGGTGCACGCCGTTTCTTCCTTTATTAAATACCTGACGGAAAATTCTAAATTACAGCAAAAAAAGTGACATGATTTACGTTCATGTCACTTTTTTGTGTGTATCAAAGTTCTTTTCTCTACTAACCTCTTTCCCTGCAAACCACCACCCGCACTCCACCTTCCACATTGCTCAATACCAGCTTTAAATGATGAAGTTCCAAAATCTTCTTTGCCAGGTAAAGCCCCATCCCCATGTGCCCATCCTTTCCTGTCCGGCTCTTATCGCTGGTGTAAAATAAATCAAAGGCATGAAGCAGGGCTTCCTCTCCCATCGCCTCTCCGCTGTTTTCGATAACACATTGTTCCTTATCCACCTGAATGAAAATCTTCCCGCTCTCCCGGTTATAATCCACCGCATTGGCCAGGAGATTCCACACAGCTTTTGCCAGGTAATCCCTGTCCCCCTGCACCAGAAAATCATCCTTCCAGGCAGAAAATTCCACCTGAATCTTCTTCTCCTCAATCATCGGGACAAAACGTCCAAGCTCTTCCTGAAGCAATGCAAGAAAGGACACTTCTTCTTTTGCAAGCACCAGTTTTTCCGAATCCAGTTTCGACACCTCGATCATTTCCCCAACCAGCCGATCCATCTCCTCCGTCTGGCCGATAATCTGTGAAAGGTAGTAATCCCGCTTCTCCTCCTTATGATGTTCCAATAAATTTTCAGCAAAATTGCGGATAACCCCAAGCGGTGTTTTCAGTTCGTGGGCCATGGCATTGGTAAAATCACGGCGGGTTTCCTCCAATGCTGCCTGCCGTGCATAGACCTTATTCATCATGCCAATCACTGCAAGCATACAGGCTGCCGTCAGCACAGCCCCTGCCAGATACACATACTTCATATAATCCACAGCCGCAAGCCATGGGCGGCTTTCCATACGGATTTCCAGATAAGCAAAGGGGTTTTCCACCATCCCCACCCGAAGCTGCATCTTTCCACGCCTGCAAATGCCGTCCTCTTCAATCATCAGTGTCGGAGCCTCCGTCCCTTCCTCCCAGACAAACTCTCCCTGTTCCTTAAACCCCTGAAGATAATTGCTGTTTCTCCACCTCTGCCACTGGGCAAGTGTTCCTGCAAAATAAAGATTTAAGTAGGGAAGCGTAAGCTCTGTATGGACAATTTCTCCTTTCCCCAGCTTTTCCTTATCCACGTTCGGATTCGTCCATTTCCAGACGACTTCTCCGCTTACCTCGTGAAAATTCCTCGCACTTTCCATTTCCTCGCCGCTTGCATAGTCAACCACGAACTTGCCGGACATAAAATGATAGCCCCCGGTCAGCGGGTCCATATAGGCATCTTCCCCGTCCTCTTCTTCATCCCCCGATTCTTCTCCTGCTTCTTTTTCCCTCTCTTCTTCCTTATCCTCCTCCCAGACAATCTCCTGAACATAAATCTCCCATAATTCCTTTAAATCCGGCGAAACCCGAATCGAAAAGCGGTATTTTTCTGCAACATCCGGCTCCTGCAAACAATACTGAATATCCTCCGCCTGATACTTTGCCAACACTTCCTTTTCCTCCGAAGAAAGATAATCATCCAGCGCAAAATACCATTCTTCCCGTCCGGTTGTACTGACCGCATAACTTCCAATCTCATCCCGGCTTTTTGCCAGCAAATCTTTATGCTCATCATATGCGGCAATGGAAATCTGCATATATTTACTATTCACCCGCCAAAAAGAATTGTTCGCCAAATCCTGATAAAAGCTCTTCCGTTTCTCCCTGCTCCATGCATTCTCCTGCCGGTCAGAATCTTCCTGCTCCTGAAACGATTTTTGCCCGTCTAAAATTTCCTGTTCGTTTGTCATTTCCTGTTCCATAGAAAATTCTTTTTCACCTGCCCGGTCAAGAATCGCCGAAGCTGCACCTTCCAGACGCAGTTCGTCCTCCTGAACAAATCTCTCTTTCACCAGTCCTGTTGCCAGTCCCATCGTTGCCAGATACATCACCGCAAAACCTGCTGCTGTCGGTTTCCAAAAACTCTTCTTTTTTCTCCGCATGATTTCCTCCATTTCGTGCACGATTTACAGCGCCTCCTGCCCTTTGATTACCGACAGGTATCGTTTACTGTATCTCCAACCGATAACCGCATTTTGGCACGGTCTGAATGGAGCAGCCGCAAAGACCCATAGCTTTTCTAAGTTTTTTAATGTGATTGTCCACCACCCGCTCATTTCCATCAAAATCCCAGCCCCAGAAGCGAATAAGCAGCTGTTCACGGCTGAACACCCGTCCGGGATTCTGCATAAAGAACAGCAGCATCGCATATTCCTTCGGCGGCAGAGGAAGAATCTTTTCACCGCTTATCACCTTATGGCTGTGCAGATCGGCCTTCAGCCCGCCCACCTCCAGAAAAACCGGGCTTTTCTGTACCCTCCCGGTCAATGCCATGGCTTTTGCATACAATACAGGGAGAGAAAAAGGCTTTGTCACATAGTCATCCGCACCCAGAGCATAGCCGTTTAATACATCCTCTTCCAAAACGCGGGCCGTAATAAAGATCACCGGAACATCACAGGATTTCCGGATTTCCCGGCACAGTGCAAAACCATCCATTCCCGGCAGCATCACATCCAGCAAAATTAAATGAAAGCTTTTTTCGCGCAGCACATCCAGGGCCTGTATCCCGTCTTCCTTTATTTCCGCCTCCCAGCCCTTACTGGTAAAATAATCACCTGCCGCCTCTGCCAGCAGACAATCATCCTCTACAATCAGCAGTTTCCGTTTCATCTCGCCTCTTCGCCTTCCTTACCGTTTTACCGCCTTCCCATTATCGGTTGTTGATGTATTGAATAATAGCACGGTGATGTATCTTTTTTGTATCCTCAGGACTGCCCCGGGACCGCATTGCATAAATATTACGGTTACACGTTCACAGTAAGGCATAAATTCCCGTCAATGCCTGCCGCAAACCTCCCATATCTGCGAAATCATATACAATGGCAGATTGATCATTTTTTCCTCTCTGCGGTAATCCGACATCGATGTACGGATGCCGCAGGCAAGCTTATATGTCTGAACAAAACTCTTTAAACTTTTGGCATTTAAGTTTTCTTCTGCTTTCACTTCCAGAGGAATCACTTCTCCCTCATGCTGCAGAACAAAATCCACCTCACCGCTGGAATTTGACGCTGACCAGTAATAAGGTATGGTTTCTAATTCCGCTAAAAGTTCCTGGCAGACAAATTGCTCCGTCAATGCCCCCTTAAATTCGGTAAAAATATCATTTCCCATCAACAGCGTTTTGGCATCTAAATCGGTCATTGCGGCAAGAAGACCAACATCCACCAAATAAAGCTTAAATGCAGGAAGATCCCGGTAAGCTTTTAAAGGTATTCCCCCCTTGGTCACCCGTCCCACCTTATGACACAGTCCACAATCCGTAAGCCACTGAATTGCCAGTTCAAATTCCCTGGCTCTGGCACCTTCGCGCAGTACACTGTAAATAAACTTTTTATTTTCTTTCGCCAACTGAGAAGGAATGCCATCCCAGACCATTTGAATCCGGGGAACATAAGAAAGCGGAGCATGTTTAGAAAAATCCTGTTCATAGCTGGAAATTAACCGGTTCTGTATATGACGCACATTTTTTAAATTTTTATCCGCAAGATAAGCATTCACCGCTGCCGGCATTCCTCCCACATAATAATACATTTTCAGCAAATCGATGTATTTTTCTTTAAATGCTGTTATCATCAAATAGTCCTGCTTCTGCATCAATTTTAACAGCCTGCCATTTCCTGTCGCTTCCAAAAACTCCGAAAATGACAGAGGATAAAGATCCATACTGTCCACTTTACCTACAGGAAATGATGTCCCTTCATGCACTGCAATTCCCAAAAGTGAACCTGCAGCAACAATAAAATAACTGTGCCGCTCATCCTCACAAAAATATTTAAGGCTTTGCAGTGCAGCCGGAACCTCCTGAATTTCGTCCAATATCATTAATGTATTCTCCGGTTCAATCTCCACATCACTTTCTATAGAAAGACCGCTTAACATACGATCTACATCAAAATCCCCGGAAAAAAGCTGCTCCATTCTTTTATTATGATCAAAATTAATATAGGCCACCTTTTCAAAATAAAGCCTGCCAAACTCCTTCATCAGCCAGGTTTTTCCCACCTGCCTGGCACCGCGGATAATCAGCGGAAGTCGGTATTCATCGTTTTTCCAGTTTACTAATTTTTCCATTGCAAATCGCTTCATATCTATCGTTTACCCCCATTTTACCTGTTTATCTTTCAGTATAAGGAAGATTTTACAGAAAGTCAAACGAAAAAGTGGAAATAAATACATATTCTCCGACAAATTTATGGCACTTAACTTTTCCCAATCACATAATATAGAATAAAACTGTGATTTTTATCACAAAAATCTATATTCCTGGGAAGACTTATTAGAATAACGAACAATATGATTTATAGCTGACTGTATACAGAAAAAATAACATTGACACATAAAAACAGGGGAACGCCAAACAAACTGCACTTCCCCTGTCAAATCTTCATATTTTTATCTTTTTCACGCCAAATTCGTATATCCCATCAAACTCTTATCCACTTCCTTCGCCGCCTCTCTCCCTTCTCTAATCGCCCAGACCACCAGCGACTGCCCGCGCCGCATATCTCCGGCGGCAAACACCCGCTCTGTGCCGGTTCGGTAGCTCCCCTTTTCGGTTGCCGCGTTCCCGCGCTCGTTCATCTCCACGCCAAACGCCTCCGCCGCATACCCCTGTGTTCCCAGAAAACCGGCAGCAATCAGCACCAGATCGGCGGCAATCTCCTTCTCACTCCCCTCCACCGCTTTCATTACCTTCCGTCCGGTTTCGGCATCCGTTTCCTGCGAAAGCTTCACGGTAATGATCTTGCAGACCTTCCCCTCCGCATCCTTCACAAACTCCTTCACCGTCGTCTGGTACACTCTCGGGTCATGCCCGAACACGGCAATCGCCTCTTCCTGCCCGTAATCCGTCCTGCAGACCCGCGCCCATTCCGGCCAGGTATTATCCTCCGTCCTCTTATCGGGAAGCTTTGGCATCATCTCGAGCTGCGTCACCGAAGCACAGCCCTGGCGGATGGCGGTTCCCACGCAGTCATTGCCCGTATCGCCCCCGCCAATCACCACCACATGCTTATCCTTCGCCGAAATCGCTGCCCCGTCCTCCAGGTTGGAATCTAACAAACTCTTCGTCACCGACTTCAGATAATCCACGGCAAAATAAATCCCCAGTCCATCCCTTCCCGGTGCGCTAATATCCCGCGGATTGGAAGCCCCGCAGGCTAAAATCACCCGGTCAAACTTCTGCAAAATCTTATTCCCCTTATAATTCCTCCCCACATCGGCATTGAGGACAAAGGTAACACCCTCCTCCTTCATTATCTCAATCTTGCGCTCAATCACCCACTTCTCCAGCTTCATATTGGGAATCCCATACATCAAAAGCCCGCCCGGCCGATCGCTTCGCTCATAAACAGTCACCGTATGTCCCCGCTTATTCAACTGATCCGCCGCCGCCAGTCCCGCCGGCCCCGAACCAATCACCGCAACCTTCTTCCCCGTCCGGATCTTCGGCGGCGTGGCCTTGGCAAACCCCATTACATACGCCTTCTCAATAATCGCGTACTCATTCTCCTTCACCGTCACCGCGTCCCCGTTCAGCCCGCAGGTACAGGCTGCCTCGCAGGGTGCCGGACAAACCCGTGAAGTAAACTCAGGGAAACTGTTCGTCTTTTTCAGCCGGTTAAACGCCTGCTGCCAGTTCCCCGTATAAATCAAATCATTCCATTCAGGAACCAGGTTATTCAGAGGACACCCTGAAACCATCCCCTTCATCATCATTCCCGACTGGCAAAACGGAACCCCGCAGTCCATACACCGCGCCCCCTGCCTCTTCCTCTCCTTCTCATTTAAAGGAAGGTGAAACTCCTGATAATGCTTAATCCGGGCCTTCGGCTCCACCGCCGCGTTATTTTCCCGGTCATATTCTAAAAATCCAGTAGACTTACCCATTGCCTTTTCCTCCTTCCTTCTCAGCGATGAATATTTGCATAAAACGCCTCAATCTGCGCCTGCTCACTGCTCAGACCCTTTTCTTCCATCTGCACAATCGTATTCATCATTCTCCGGTAATCGTAAGGCATAATCTTTTTAAACTTCGGAAGATACTCTCCAAAATGCTCTAAGATTTCCTTCCCCTTTGCCGAATTGGTATAAGCCACATGCTCCTGAATCATCCCTTTTAATTCCTGCACATCGTACTTATTCGTCACCTCTTCAAAGGAAACCAGTTCCTTATTCAGCCGCTTATACAGATCCCTCTGCTCATCCAGCACATAGGCGATGCCTCCGCTCATCCCTGCCGCAAAGTTCTTTCCCGTCGCGCCTAAAATCACCACACGCCCGCCGGTCATATACTCACATCCATGGTCGCCCACGCCTTCCACAACTGCCGTCGCCCCGGAGTTCCGCACGCAGAATCTCTCCCCGGCAATGCCGTTAATAAACGCCTTTCCGCTGGTCGCCCCGTACAATGCCACATTTCCGATAATGATATTCTCCTCTGCCTTAAACTTCACTCCCGTCGGCGGATAGACCACAAGCTTCCCGCCCGAAAGTCCCTTGCCAAAGTAATCGTTTGAATCTCCCACCAGCTCCAGCGTCAGACCCTTAGGGATAAACGCCCCAAAACTCTGCCCCCCGGAGCCATTGCACAAAATCGTAAACGTATCTTCCGCCAGCCCTTCCGGATGCACCCGGGTAATCTCCGCGCCCAGAATCGTTCCCAGCGCCCGGTCCACATTGGTCACATCGACCGAAATACTTCTCTTCTGCCGGGAGGAAATCGCCGATTTCATCTTCTTCATCAGCACGCGCTCATCCACCGTTTTTTCCAGTTCAAAATCATAGACCTGCTTCTCATGATAGCCCGCAATCTTCTGCCCCTCATAGGGATTGCCCAGAATATTGCTTAAATCCACACGGGCTGCACGGCTGTATGTGATGTTTTCCTTCCTCTTTAATAAATCCGTCCGCCCCACCAGTTCATCCACGGTGCGGACCCCAAGCCTTGCCATATATTCCCGCAGTTCCTGGGCAATAAACTGCATAAAGTTCATCACATACTCCGGCTTTCCCTTAAAGCGCTTCCGCAGTTCAGGATTTTGTGTGGCAATGCCTACCGGGCAGGTATCCAGGTTGCACACCCGCATCATCACGCATCCAAGGCTCACCAACGGTGCCGTCGCAAAACCAAACTCCTCCGCGCCCAGCATACAGGCAATCGCCACATCCCGCCCGGTCATCAGCTTTCCGTCGGTTTCCAAGATCACCTTATCCCGAAGCCCGTTCATCATCAGGGTCTGGTGTGCCTCGGCAATCCCCAGTTCCCAGGGAAGCCCGGCATTATAAATCGAATTTCTCGGCGCCGCTCCCGTTCCGCCGTCAAAGGAGGAAATTAAAATCACCTGCGCCCCGGCCTTTGCCACACCGGCGGCAACCGTACCCACACCGGCTTCGGAAACCAGCTTTACGGAGATCCGCGCTGCGGTGTTGGCATTTTTCAAATCGTAAATCAACTGCGCCAGGTCTTCTATCGAATAGATATCGTGGTGCGGCGGCGGAGAAATCAAACCGACGCCGGTGGTCGAATGGCGGGTCTTTGCCACCCAGGGATAGACCTTATTGCCCGGAAGCTGCCCGCCCTCACCGGGTTTTGCCCCCTGCGCCATCTTAATCTGAATCTCCTGTGCGCTCACCAAATAGCGTGAGGTCACGCCAAACCGCCCGGAAGCCACCTGCTTAATCGCCGAGCACTTATTCACCCCGTTTGGTTCAGGGCTCAGCCGTTCCAGACTTTCGCCGCCCTCGCCGGAGTTTGACTTCCCGTGCAGCCGGTTCATCGCCACCGCCAGGGTTTCATGGGCTTCCTGGGAAATGGAGCCGTAGCTCATTGCCCCCGTCTTAAACCGCCGGACAATCGATTCCACGCTCTCCACCTGCTCGATCGGAATCCCGCCGTCCTCCGGGAAGGCAAAGTCAATCAGACTGCGCAGGTTCCTGATCGGGCTTTCGCCGTCCTCATTCTCCCCGTAAAGCGCGTGGGAATATTCCTTAAATAATCCGTAATCGCCCTTTTTCGTCGCCTCCTGCAAAAGGTGAATGGTCTGCGGGTTATAAAGATGCGTTTCCTGCCCCGCTCTCTGCTTGTGGCTGCCCACACTCTCCAAAGTCAGATCCACATCCAGGCCCAGCGGATCAAACGCCGCCGAGTGCAGCGCGTCCACATCATTTTCAATATCCTTTAACGTAATTCCCCCCACGCGGCTGACCGTATTGGTAAAATACTTATCTACCACGTCCTTGGAAATCCCGATAGCTTCAAAAATCTGCGCCCCTAAGTAGGACTGGATGGTGGAAATGCCCATCTTGGAGGCAATTTTTACAATACCGTGCAGAACTGCCGAGTTATAATCACTCACCGCCGCATAATAATCCTTATCCAGCATCTTCGTTTCAATCAGATAGCGGATGGATTCGTGCGCCAGGTACGGACAGATGGCGCTGGCCCCGTAGCCAAGAAGGGTGGCAAAATGGTGCACCTCCCGCGGCTCCCCGCTCTCTAAAACCATCGCCATGCTGGTGCGCTTCTTCGTCCGAACCAGATACTGGTGCAGGGCGGAAACGGCGAGCAGCGAAGGAATCGGCACCCGGTTTTCGTCGATATCCCGATCGGTTAAAATCAGGATATTCACCCCGCTCTTATGGGCGCGGTCAACCTCAAGATACAGGCGTTCTATCGCCTTTTCCAGCGAAGTATTTTTATAATAGGTAATGGAAATGGTTTCCACCTTAAAATCCGAATGTTTAACCCCATGTCCGATATCCTTGATTTTCAGCAGATCGGTACTGGTTAAAATCGGACTGTCCAGGCTTAAAATATGACAGTTCGCCGCCACATCCTTTAAGAGATTCCCTTCCCGCCCGATATAGACCGTGGTCGAGGTCACAATCTCCTCGCGGATCGCGTCAATCGGCGGATTCGTCACCTGGGCAAAGAGCTGTTTAAAATAGTTGAACAATGGCTGATGCATCCGGGAAAGCACCGCTAAAGGACTGTCCGCACCCATGGCAGAAACCGCCTCCGCCCCGTTTAGAGCCATGGGAAGAATCATGGTTTTATACTGCTCATAGGTGTAGCCGTAGGTTTTCTGCAGACGAAGGCGCTGGTCATGTTCCAGCTCACTAACCCCCTTGTTGGGAATCGGAAGGTCTTTCAGACTGACAATCTGCGAATCCAGCCATTCCCCGTAGGGCTGGCCCGCCGCATAGGTTCTTTTCACCTCTTCGTCACTCACCAGTTCCTTCTTCACCGTATCCACCAGAAGCATCCGCCCCGGCTTTAAGCGATCCTTCTTCACCACATGGGACTGGTCAATATCGATTGCTCCCACCTCGGAAGCTAAAATCATATAGTTATCATCCGTAATATAATACCGGGAAGGCCGCAGTCCGTTCCGGTCCAAAACCGCCCCCATCATATCCCCGTCCGTAAATAAAATCGATGCCGGCCCGTCCCACGGCTCCATCATGGTCGAATAGTAGCGGTAAAAATCCTTTACCTCCTGGGCCATGGACTTATCGTGCTCCCACGGCGCAGGGATGGCAAGCATAATCGCCTTGGGAAGTTCCATCCCGCTCATCACCATAAATTCTAAGGCATTGTCAAGCATCGCAGAATCCGAGCCTTCCTGGTTGATGATGGGGAGAACCTTGTACATATCTTCCTTTAAAAGCTCCGCTTCCATCGTTTCTTCCCGCGCCTTCATGCGGTCAACATTTCCGCGGATCGTGTTAATCTCGCCGTTATGGACGATAAAACGATAGGGATGTGCACGCATCCAGCTTGGATTGGTATTCGTGGAAAAACGGGAGTGGACGATGGCAATGGCAGTTTCGTAATCGTCGTCCTGCAGATCCTCAAAAAACAGCCGCAGTTCGCCCACCAGAAACATTCCCTTGTAAACAATGGTTCGACTGCTTAAGGACACAACATAGCTGTCCTCATTGCTCTGCTCGAACACACGGCGGATAATGTAGAGCCTGCGGTCAAACGCCAGCCCCTTTTCCAGATCCGCGGGTTTCTGTACAAAGCCCTGAGCGATATAGGGCATCACATCGACCGCACGCTTTCCCAGAATATCCGGGTGGTTGGGCACCTCGCGCCAGCCAAGAAAGGTCAGCCCCTCTTTTTTTACAATAATTTCAAACATCTTTTTCGCCTGGTTCCTTGCCAGTTCATCCTGCGGGAAAAAGAACATGCCCACGCCGTACTCCCGCTCTCCGCCAAGGCTGATGCCCAGGGGCTTTGTCACTTTTTTAAAGAATTTATGGGAAATCTGCAGCATAATCCCCACACCGTCGCCGGTCTTTCCCTCCGCATCCTTCCCGGCGCGGTGCTCCAGGTTTTCGACAATGTGAAGCGCCTGATCAACGGTTTTATGTGTTTTTATTCCCTTAATATTTGCCACAGCACCGATCCCGCAGTTATCGTGTTCAAACCTTGGATCGTAGAGGCGGGGACGGGGCAAAGAATAAGAAACAGCTGTATGCTCTTGTATTTTTTCCATAGAGTAAACCTTCCTTTCGTTATCATTCTCCTGTCTGCACAATATCCGCTTTTTGCCTGCCCGATACGAACAGATAAAACGGTTTAGCAAATTGAAGTACTGAACTTGTGAAGATAATACTACATTTCTCACCGTTTGTAAATAGTTTTTTTCAGGAAATTATCAGATAATTTGTCATTATATAATATATCATTTAATTATCAGATAATTAATGTAGAAACACCTGATATTATTTTTTGTCAACATACAATTTAGGATGCTTCATCCATTTTGGGCGAATATGTTTTTTTAGCATCATAAGATTGAAGGGAAAAAAAGAAATAAAGTGAAAAAAATAAGGTTAAAGAAAGGAAAAAGCTGCGATAAATCACCTGTTTGTTGATTTACCACAGCTTTTAAATTTGTTCTTTTACACTTGTTCTTCAAGCAGCCTAAAGAATAATTGATTTAATGCCGTCCAGTCATCCTTCCTGTCATCTTTCATCGCTTCTGCCCGTTCTTTCCAGACTTCAAGCTCACGGACAATAAAATTTTGGATTCGGGGAACAGGAGAATGCTTATCCCCTTCCATGGTCTTTTTTTTCTTCTCTACCAGCTCCTCAATTTCTTTCCGGAGGTCGGCAGGCATATCCATGCACATCAGTTCCGAAAGTACAATGGGCGGCGGACATCGGTGTTCCCAGATATAGCGGCAGGCTAAAAGCGGGCGCAGGGCATAAAAATACTTCTTATACTTTACCTCATCTCCTGTAAGAAACTGGTAATAGGTACTTTTAGCCACCCCATAATAGTGATACAGCATTGCCTTTACTGAAAAATAGGCTCTCGCTGTCTGGCAGACTTCCTTCCACTCTGGGGCTTCATCATAGACAACCGGCGAATTGCTCCACTCAAAAACCGTTGCATTGCTCTTATAAAACTGCATTAAAGTTTTTCTTATATCCCATCCATTAATATCAAAAACCGCATCCATCTGCCATTCTATCACATCGCGCTTCTGATCCAGGCGAAGATAGTCCTCCAGCCTTCGGACATAGATAAAGCGCACATCATAGTCACTGTCAGGTGAAGCAAATCCCCAGGAACGGCTTCCCGATTCTACGGCATAGATAATCTTTATTTTCTCTTTTTCCTCGGCTTCTCTCAGCTTTTTCCGGATTTCTTCTACGATCACCAGCAGTTCTCCTTCCAGTGGACTTTCAAGCTGAAAATAATCTATAAAACCAGAGAGGGTGCAGAATATACCCTTGCAGCCAGTTCGCTGTCCAGCATGTACAAGGCCCTTGCATCGGAACCAAACAGGTCAAATTTCTTAATCAGAGCCTCTGCATTCGTTTCCTCCTCACCCTGCTCCTTTACAAACCAGTCCAAAAACTGCATGGTCCGGAAGTCCTTCGCATTATGGGCTGCTTCGTAGATGGTATGTATTAATTCGGTAACATACTGCTCATGCTCATAACCGGCATGAAGCGGATCGGCAAAAGAAGAAAATACCTTATCCGGCTTATCAATTACTTCCAGTGTTACCTTGCAGCCATTGTTCTGGAGATACTGTAAAAACAGCATCGCATGATCGCGCTCTTCCTGCGCCTGTACCTTATACCAGTTGGCAAATCCCTCCAGGCCCTGTTCCATATAATAATTAGAAAAATCCAAATACAGGTAAGCCGAATAAAATTCCTTATTCACCTGCACATTTAACAGTTCTGCCACCTTTGCATCCAACATGATAATCCTCCTCTTCTCAATCGTATTCATAGAGGCTATTGTAGCACGATTTTCGACACTTGTCATCTTGAATTTTCATCGTGAATTTTCATCGCGTACCATTGTGTCCTGCCATCGCACCCTGCCTTTTTCTGCGGTCGGTAAAGCTCCTTATCGCAGATATTTTTTCAATTTACTGGCAACCGCCTGCACATCAATCGGTTTTGCCAAATGATCATTCATTCCACAGTCCAGACATCTTTGAATATCCTCCGAAAATGCATCTGCTGTCATTGCAATAATAGGAATATCTGCATCCCCGCGTTCCAATTCCCGTATAGCTCTTGTGGCTCTATAGCCATCCATCACAGGCATACGCACATCCATAATAATCGCGTCATAATAGCCGACAGGAACTTCCTTAAATTTATCAACACAAATCTGCCCGTTTTCAACCCAGTCAATTTCTAATTCAAGAACAGAAAGCAGTTCTTTTGCAACTTCCCAGTTCAGTTCGTTGTCCTCTGCCAGTAAAATGCGCTTCCCTCGAAGCGTCCTGTCGTCCTTGTTTTCTGTACCGGCAGCTTCCCCAACGGCAGTGCCGGTAAATTCCTTCAATGTATCGTGTTCCTGCTCTGCCGCCTTTTCCAGGTCAAGAACAACATGGAACTCACTGCCTTTGCCCTGCTCGCTCTGAACGGAAATGGTACCTTCCATCGCATCGACAATGCACTTGGTAATCGCCATTCCCAGTCCGGATCCCTCGGTTTTCTGCACATGCGTATTGTCCTCCCGGCTAAAAGAGTCGAAGATTACCTCCTGGTACTCCTTGGACATGCCGATACCTGTATCGCTCACCAAAAAATGTGTCCGGATACGGGAATCGTCCTCCGGCAATTCCTCCTGGTACACCGATACCTGAACCGAACCGTAATCCGGTGTAAATTTCACGGCATTTCCCAGTAAATTAATCAGCACCTGGTTCAGCCGCACGCTGTCACAGCACACATTTTCCGCAAATATATCACGGGCAGTTACATTAAATTTCTGCTTTTTCGCCCTGACCTGCGGCTGCATCATGTTTACTATGCTGTCCATAATCTCTTTTAATGATACCGGCTGAACATTCAGTGTCATTTTGCCGCTTTCAATCTTCGATATATCCAGCACATCATTAATCAGCCCCAGCAGATGCCGGCTGGACAGCGCAATCTTCTGCAGGTAGTCCTGAACCTGTTCCGGATTATGTGTATTCTCTATAGCTAACGACGTCATACCGATGATGGCATTCATGGGGGTACGTATATCATGGCTCATGCTGGAAAGGAAGTCCTGTTTTGCCGCATTCGCATATTCGGCTTCCTTCTGTGCCTTCTCAGCCTCTTCCCGTGCCGTATTCAGTTCTTTATTCATATACTCCAGCTCCGAGACCTGGTTTCTGAATAATTTTAAATACCGGCTGAATATGTAGAGAAGCATAACGATTACCGCAAAAGAGGAGATATAAACAATGGTAAGCCAATGTCTGCCCATACCTGCAATTGCATGATCCAGCCCGTCAAAAGGAAGAATCGTCACCAGATACCATTCACAGTAAGGGAGAGCGGTGCAGTACAGATGGTAACGTGAACCGCCGCTTTTGAGAATAACAGAATAATCTTTGTTTTCACTCATAGCGGCTGTCATCTGTTCAATATAAGAAGCAACCTCCTCGCTTTGATCATCAAAAATACCATAAAGCCGGTCAAAATAATTTTTAAAAGCATCACTTTCATTCCCGACAACATAGCTGCCGTCTTTTCGTATAACAAAAGAATAAGTCAGTGAACTGTCTGCATCAAGGAAAAGCACCTCGCCCATGTACTTGGTGGAAAGCCCTACAACAACAGCCATGCTTTTGTTTCCGTCTGACATGGGATATTCACAGGGAACGCCAAATAAAATCACGCCGTCCCCATGCTCATCGACGGCAGATGCCACCTTGCGTTCTCCCTTTTTTAAGTTTTCCAGGAATGATTCTGGATGGTTGGGCTTTACAGGATCTCCGTAAATCATTTCTATCCTGCCGTCTGATGAATACAGACCGGCACATAGAAAATGCCTTGCCTTTGCACCATATTCTATATCTTCCTTCGATCCGTAACGGGAATGTTCTTTATCCGCTGCTATGTGCGCTATCGATTCTGCCATAGTCAGGCGGAGTGCAATAATCGTTTCAAAGTGTAAAGATACCTGCTCATTCATTCCAGCCATATAAGCAGTACCCACATCCTCAATGGTATTTTCACTCTGCCTGTGAATGGATATTCCAAGGAAGGAAAACACAAGAACAGTCAGGCAGATAATCACTCCTATACTAACCTTTAAGGAACGTGGCAAAGCTATCGTTTTCATATGTTTCTATCACCTCAGTTATTTAACACTTGCATTATCTGTACGCTGCCCAAGTTCCGTTTTATTCGCCGCTTCCTCCTGCAGCTGGCTCATAACCTTAAACATCCTGCGGATATCTATCGGCTTGGCTAAATGCTCATTCATCCCGGCGTCCTTTGCCAGAGCAATATCTTCTTCAAATGCATTGGCTGACAGCGCTATAATGGGGATGTTTTCAGCATCTTCCCTTTCCAGGCTGCGAATCACCCGGGCTGCTTCATACCCGCTCATCACCGGCATCATCAAATCCATAAGCACACAGTCAAATGTTCCGGGAGCAGACGCCGTGAACGCATCCACAGCGACTCTTCCGTCGTTGGCGGTTATAACCTCCGCGCCCGCCTCCCTGAGAATGTACTCTACAATTTCACAGTTGATCTCATTATCCTCCACCAGAAGAACCTGCATTCCGGCAATATTGTCCGGCACATTCCAGTCCTCATCCATGGACTGTCCGCTTAAATTCTCATCCACAGACTGTCCGCTCCACACCTCATCTGCGGGCAGCCCGCTCCATGCCTTATCCACCCGAAATGACAGCGTAATCTGAACCATGCTTCCCCTCCCAATCCGGCTGTCCACTACAATGCTTCCCGCCAGCTGGTCAATCAGCTTTTTTACAATGGGCATACCAAGTCCAACACCGTTATAATTCGTTCTTGCGCCTTGATGCTCCTGGGCAAACGGTTCAAAAATATGCTTTTTAAATTCCTCGCCAATGCCGATTCCGTTATCTTCTATTACAAAGCGATAGCCTGCATTTCCATTATGGAAGGCGGTTTCCTTTACCTGGACATGTACAGAACCATGGGGACGGTTATATTTAATGGCATTGTCAATAACATTCATCAGGATTTGCTTTAAGTGCAGCGGATTTCCAATCAGCCGGCTGTGCTGCAGATCGACCTTCTTTAAAGTCAGCTGGATTTCTGCCTCCTCTGCCTGCGGGGACAGGATGGTAATACAGTCATCCAATACCTGGTAAAGATCAAATGGCTCCTCCACCACTGCCGATCTTCCTCTCTCCAGCTTGCTGACCTGAAGGACGTCATTTACCAGGGACAGCAGATGTTCGGTCGATACACGGATTTTTTTACGGCACTCCCTCTGCTGCTCCAAATCATCCCCGTTTTTCTCCATAATCGTCAGCATCCCCATAATACCATTAATCGGTGTGCGGAGGTCGTGGGACATATGGGAAAGGAATTCACTTTTTGCCGAATTTGCCCGTCTGACCTTCTCCAGCAGTTCCATAATGGCCTGATCCTGTTTCTTCTTCGCTGCTGTGATCTCCGTAATATCCTGATGATAGCCGCTCAGACAGGTACCGGGCTTGTTAAATGTTTTATCCGGAATACCGCCGCAGCGGACATAAATTTTGCCCAGGGTCGGGTGATTCCAGGGATAGATAACCTCGGAGCGTCCGGTTCTTAATATCTCCTGCACCGCTTCCTGCACCATCTTTACATAGTCCGGTTCTATATGTTCAAACCAGTGACGGTAACATTCCTCCGGCCCGATTTCATCCGACACACCCAGAAGCAGCCGCATGGTTCGATCCGTGTACATCCTTGGCAGGCATCCATCCTCCATTTCAATCGTCCAGATCCCCGTCCTGGCGCCCTCCAGAATATCCTCCAGGCTCCGCCTTGCCTCACGCTTGTACTTCTCCTCCTGCTCCACGACTGCATTGACATCCCTCAGAGCAAAAATTACGTTATTTTCCTCCAGCGCACTCTCCGGCGCAGAAAAATGAATCTCCAGATGCTTTAATCCAAAAGGACTGTCCTTTACCTGGTAGCGAACAGAAAACTTTTTTTTTCTTTTCAGTTCGGCAAGCACATGGTCTTTTTTCGTCAGTGTGCGAAGCCTCTCCTGGTCTTTTGCAACCACATAGCGGGAAATATATTTCTCCATGGCGGCCTGGTAGCCCTCTTCAAAATGCACCGTCCAGTCCATGCGCATCTGTTCGCTGTTGCGGAATATCTCAAGCTCGCCTGTGTCAAAATTCACCTGATAAATGAGCAGATAATCCACGCTGAGGGCGTGGAGGACGTTATAGCTTCGCTTTTGAAGTTCCCGGAACAAATTCCGCCGTTTCAGGGAGGATACAATAAAGTAGGCTGCGGTCTGAAGCATATTCGACGCATATTCAATAGATTTTACCGGTGGATTGTCCACACCGTAAAAGCCTATAATTTTTTTGCCGTCATAAAGGGGAACCACAACCAGAGAATGGATGTTCTGCCGTTTAAGATTCTCATACTGAAGAGGCTCTGTTTCCCGAATATCCTCAACACACGCAATAACAATGTGCCTGCCGACACTGAAATTCCTGTACCAGCTTGCGCACACCTCGGGAAGAACATTCTGAAGATTTTCCTTTTCCGGCTTCACCCCGCATGCCACCCATTCATAGGTATTATCATCACCGCCGGCTTCATTCCGCTCAAAGATATAGGTTCGTTCCCCCTGCATCACCTTTCCCAGGTAGGCAAGCAGCACCTCCAGGGACTGATCCGGAGTTTCCTCCATCAGAGCGATACGAAGCCCTTCATTGATAACAGCCTCCAGATGCTGAACACTTTGCATATCACGGTTTTGCTCATCCTTCACAATGTCCATGGCCCCTTCACCGGTTCGCTCAAAAAGTCCCCCTGAATATTTCATACGCACACCCTCCATACAGACCGCTCTCCAGCCAGAATGCCGCAGCCCGTTTCCATGCAAAAGGGTTCTTTTGTGAAAAAACCTTCTGTGAAATACCGGAAGAATCTTGTTTCCCCGCTGCGGCTTCACTATAACATCAAAAATTCTTTGTACATAATATCATATGACATTAATCACGTCAATAAAAAGCAATCATCCTCTGTTGTCATCTAAAACTTCTGTTACTGTTCAAACATTCACAGCAACAGGCAAAAATCCATGAAAATCGCCTTCGTCGATGGGATTTTTGCTCACTGGCCCAGTTTAACCTAC
>ERZ808037.522-NODE-522-length-34933-cov-11.989356_pt1 | contig 34933 bp, 44 predicted proteins | sample MGYA00380190_ERZ808037 | MGnify/ENA primary metagenome ERZ808037 (study PRJEB31490, sample SAMN06133399) | mouse gut metagenome | isolation source: J9 | host: mice | place: China: Chengdu | collected 2015-05 ...
GACAAATCAAGAACAACCTGGATTTCCGGGTGTGCGGCAGGGCGGACAACGTGCTTTCCCAAATCATCCTGGACAACACCAGTGCCGCTGAGCAGATACCCAAGGACGCGAGGGGCCGCTTCATCACCGGGGATGGGACGGTGTTCCAAGGCTATTTGTTCGACGAGGGGCAGCTATAGAACGGGGGCGGCTCCTATGGCAAGGAAAAAGAAGCCCAACGACTACGGCACAGGGATTCCCCTCCATGAAGTGGAGGCCCTGGCCCGGGTGCTGCTCCCGGAGATTCAAGCCTTTTTTGAGAGCGAGGAAGGGCAGAGGGAGTTTGCCGAGTGGAAAGCACAGCGGAGCGCGGAACAAAAGGAATAGGCATGGCACAGGGGGGGGAACATCTTTAACGATATTCCCCCTTTGTTCTTTGTAATTGCTTGCTTCATAGTTTAGTTCTCATGAAAGAATTGAAAAAGAGAAGCAATACAGCTATAATGACCATACTACTAACTCACATAGTTAATTTGGAGGTGCTGGTAATGATAACAGTCTCCATTTGCGAGGACGAAGTCTATTTCATGGCTGAGCTAAACAAGTTAATGGACGAATATTGCGATTCAAGAAAAATTCACGCTTCTATTGTCACATTTTCAGACGGTGAAAAACTTTTGGCATCCAGCCAGATGTCAGATATTATTTTGATGGATATTAAACTTCCAGGCAACAATGGGATGGAAATTGTTCGGCATCTGCGGGAACGTGGCAGCGACAGTCAGGTGATTTTTATAACTGCATTTCAGAAATATGTGTTTCAAGCATTTGATTTGGACGCTGTCCATTACATTCTCAAACCTGTATCGGAAGAAAAGCTGTTTTCTGCTTTGGATAAAGCAATAAAACGCATAGCTTCGAATAACGGGGAAACGCTCCTGATTACAAACGGAACATCCGCATCCAGAGTGCCGCTCAAAGATATTCTCTATTGTGAAGCGATGAACCACCAAATTACAGTTCACACATTGACGGAACAAGTCCAGTTTTTTGGAACACTGGATGCCTTACAGGAAAAACTTGATGAACGTTTTTTCCGCTGTCATCGGAGCTACATCGTAAACATGGATCACGTCATAGATAAGCAGCCCGGTTCGGCGGTCATGGAGGGTGGAGATCATATTCTAATTTCCCGAAGAAAGCAGCAAGAGTTCACACAAAAGCTATTGGAGATTTGCAGGAAAGGGCTGATATAATGCCATCAAAATTACTTTTTGTGCTTTGGTGTGTATTGGAGAACAGCTTTGTCCATTACTTCGTGTTAGATTTTTTGCTGTGCATTACTCGAAAAGACGGCAGACGGTATATTCCTATCTGGCTCATAGCCATCGGATCGATTACGCTTGTCATGACCTTGCTCCAACTTCCGGGAGCATTTTTCATTGATGTGCTGGTCTTGGTTGCTTTTGCAAAGGTCGTACTAAAGATCCGTAGTGCTGAACTTGTCGCACCAATCACAATTATCTTCACCTTTTACACATTCATTGAGGGATATTCGGCATTTATTATGTCATGGGTATCGTCCAATTTCCATTCTCCCACAGGGGGAAAATTGGAACAGATTTTGATACCTTTTCTGCTGGATATCCTATTTTCCGGCATATTGCAAGTTATCAAAAAAAGATATTCCTATACGCTGCGGCAGTCAATTTCGTCCTATCTATACATTCTCCTGCTTCCATGCGCAATGATTGTCTTGCTCATTCGATATGGGCTAAAACTGGATGGCCGTGATTTTGAACCTCACCTTGCTTCTCTTGGTGGCAATGCCAGATTCGTCGTACTTTTTACAATGCTCGGAGCATCCGTTATCGTCTTTATGATGATTGAGGTCTTTTGTAAAATCATACAGCTTACCAAACATGAAAAAGCTGTGGTCCTGCTGCAAAGCCAGTTGAACGGGCAGAGAGTTTACATAGAAGAAGCGGCAAAACGCAACGAACTTTATTCTTCATTCCAGCATGATATTGACAACCACCTGTTGGTGATATCCGGCCTGCTCCATGACAAACTGTTTGCACAGGCAGAGCAATATACCCAAAAGCTGCATATCAGTTGCGGAGAGCTTCTTATGAATGTATCCACAGGGAAGCCAATCTTGGATGTTCTGCTGAAAGAAAAACTGAATTATGCAAAACGCAATCACATTATTGTGTCCCATGATGTGTCGGTCCCTGCAAATTTCGCCATAGAGGATATGGACCTGTGTGTGCTTTTCTCTAATATCCTGGACAATGCAATTACGGCCTGCATAGACGGAACACAGAAGGAAAAGCTGTTGTCTTTATCCGCTAAGGTAAAATCGCAATTCTTGGTTATTGAAGCTGTCAATACGACAAGTGCCAGCCAGCCTATCGCCTTGGGAACAGGCTTAATGAACATCCAACACATGGCCGAGAAGTACCATGGCACAATGGAGACTGAACTAAGCAATGGGAAATTCAGAATCAGCGTACTGCTTTGCTCGTCACATTAACTTTTTCAGAATTAGTAATACCATTCACGAACCATAATCAACCGTTTATGTGATTGGCCTTTTCCTCCGCTTTTTTGATTCGATATATCTGTTGTAGACGAGCGAGATATTTTTGAATGACAGGACGATTACACGAAATGGAGGTTCTTGATTATGGCAATACAGATACGCCCCGGCTATGTAAACCCACTCACCATGATGGCAGACAAAAAAGCTGCCCCGAAACTGGGTCAGCCATCCACGCAGCCCATCACGAAGCAAGGAAAAGCAGATAAGGTGGCAGAACTCCAGACCAAGCAGCAACAGTTGCAAAACCAAATGCTCCTGCTCAAAGCAACGGGCACCGACAGTGCGGGCGCTACCGCCGAAACCCAGAAGATCGTGGCAGAAGAATTGGAAAAAGTAGCCACCGAGCTGAGAAGCGCAAAGGGAAGCGGTGCCCAAGTTGCGGAGCAGGTAGAACAGGCCCGCTTTGATGCACAGCCTTCCGCAGTAAAGGCCAGCAGGGATTTGTACGAACCCGAAAAGGCCGATACTGCATCTCCCGGTATTTATCAAATCAAAAAGGATGAGGAACAGGGCTGTAAGATTTCTTTCTCTCCCTATTCGGAAAACTAAGCACTTATAAAGATGCCAATCTGCCATACAACGGCAAAAGAAAAATCATTGTAACAGCAGGGTGCAATAGTACGCTCAAAATTATAATACGGAACGGCGGTTTTGAAATACTCATTTTCAAGCCGCCGTTTTTCTTCGCTGTAATTTGTTGCGTAAGACTATTAAGCGAGGGCGGGGGTGTGTTATTCCCGCCCTTGCCCATCAAATTATGTTCTCAATAGAAATGATAAATCCGAACCCGTCCCCTACTTGGAGGACAGCGTTCGGATTATCATGAGTTGGTCCGAGTGACAGGACTTGAACCTGCGGCCTCTTGACCCCCAGTCAAGCGCGATACCAAACTTCGCCACACCCGGATACAGACACATTTCTTGGACCTCAAGTATAGTACCACACTATGGGGAAAAATGCAAGAGGTAAAATTAAATTTTTTTACAGAAGCTGCAATTTTTTCTTCGGCCGAATATGCGACAACCCACCGCTGGGGAAAGCGGTGGGTTGTCATGTGATTCAAGAAAGAGAGGGAGGAGTTGTCACTGTTTATGACAATGACAGGATATCATATCTAGAAATGAAATGGTGGATAGATTTTGAAGTATTTTTGAACAATTTATGAAGGTTTAAAATGACTTGTAGCGGGAGAGCGGTGGGTCTGGCTCGGGCAATCCACTGCGGAGCTGCTCCAGTCCGCTGATGGCTGTGAGCAGATCGCTGACAGGCAGCCACAGCCGCCCAGGCGGAAGGGAATCAACGAGCGCATCGTATTTTGGCTCTGACTCAGAGAAGGGTGATGAAATCGCTGTTAGCATAGCCTTCCGCACCGTCAAAGGACACCAAATACCAATCCTCCCACTGATTTAAAATCGTGAGCCGCGCGCCGTCGTACGCTTTGGCAATCACGGGGGCGGAGGTGGACGGCCTGGAGCGGATATTGAGGTACCCCCAATCCACATCCACCACGCCTTGACGGCTGGGGCCGTCAGGCGTGAGAAAGGGGATGCCAAAGTACTCCGTGAGTGCCAGCACAATGGTGCGCGCAATCTCATCCAGATGAGTTTTGATCCAGGTGGCGTCGTCCTCGTTGTCGTGATAGCCCAGCTCGATGAAGACCGAAGGGGCCTTTGGCTGGCGCACCTCGCCGATGGAGGTGGTGGCCTCCGCCCGCACCCGGTTGGGAAGGGGATAGATCGCCTTGAGATTGTCCGCCATAATCTCCGCCGCCCGCTTGCCTCTGGAGCTGCCAGGGTAGTAAAACACGATGATGCCGCGGGTCCTGCCGTAGTTGCTGGGGGCGGAAGCGTTGGAGTGCAGTGCCAGGTGGAGGTCATAATTTCCGGCGTTGGAGGCGCGGATGGAGGATACGGCGTTCATGTCCGGGGTGTTGCGCGTGTAGAGTATACCTGAAGCATTCAAATAAGGAATCATGGCGTCGGCCAGGCGGTTCATCCATTCCTCCTCGCTGCCGCCGTTGACATACATGTTGCTCTCCTGTGTAGAGGGAGAAAGATAAATAATTGGCATAAGGAAAACCCTCCTTTGTCTCATCCTATGCGGAAGGCCAGGATTTGACAAGGAAGGGTTGATTTATTGGAGCTTCTGGGCCAAAGCGGTAAGCTGCTCCAGCCCCAGGCGCTGGCCCCGGGCGGCCCCCGACGGCCCGCAGCTTAGGACAGCCAGCAGGGGAGAGATTTTTGTAAAAATAAAAAAATTGTGTGTTGGACGCCTTCGTACAACATATTCGTTCCTGCAAGCTTGTGTGCGGGCCTGAAAAGCTTTGCTTCTTTCTGTTCTATCTCTCCCTCTCAGTTCCCAAGCGAGTACATGTTACGTTCCATGCCTAGAAGAGGGAACGCTGCCCGCTCGATTCCATAGCTGGGAGACGCTGAGCAATTGAACAGAAAAAGGAGACAAGGGGAAATGCTTGTCAGAACAATGGGGCCGGAGAGGCGGTTCCCCGGCACGAAAAAATCCCCCAGTGGGATGGAGGACCCGGCAGGGGAGCTGACAGGCCGGCTCAATGAGTGCGGACTGGAGCAGGCGGCGGAGCCCTAGCGCACTACGGCTCGGCGCTATGAACCTTGTCAACTGAATACAGACTGACGGAAAAACAAATGCCGCCTAAACAGGCGGGAAGAAGGTTGTGCTGGAAGGAATAAGGCAGAAAAACTTTTTTGAAAAATCTCTTGACAGCGGTACATACCCCAAAAGGAAGCACTGATTAAATGCGTCTGCGGCGCTTTTCAGATCTTTTGCGCCATAGCTTCGTTGTGATTTCTTGAAATAAACACAATTATTCCTGCGAAATCCCGCCTCACCATGGCGCAAAATCTCTCGCAAATCGCTCTTGTCGATTTAATCAGTCCTTCCCTAAAAGTAAAGGGACTGGGGCCGGACTGCCGGCCCCACCTCCTAAAAGGGGGGAATGTATGACAGCAAAGGAACGCTATGACGCAAAGACCGCCGCCCGGATCTGCTTGAAGCGGAATAAAGGAACTGACGCGGATATCTTGAAGCGCCTTGAAGAAGTTCCCAGTAAGCGGGGCTATATCAAAGAACTGATTCGGTCCGATATTGCCAAAAGCGAATAACGAAAATTTCTGTCCAGTGATGGGCGGAAATTTTTATAAAGCTTGTAGCTATCATGTTGGAGGAATGACCTGTGATCACCAACAACGACATCGCCGACGCCGTGGCGGCGCTGGTGGAGAAGGCATTTCCCGGGGAACCGCTGTACCGGGACTACACCCCCACGGGCTTCCAGCGGCCCAGCAATTTGCTGGAGATCTCCGGCGGGAAATTTTACCCCAATGCCGGCTGCGGGGCGGTGGAGCTGCAGCCCCAATTCACCCTGACCACCTTCGTGGAGGTGGATCCCTACCACCAGCAGGACGACCAGGAGCTGACCCGGCGGCAGATGACCCTGCTGGGGCTGTTCCTGCCGGGGTATGTCAAGGTCAGGGACCGGGCCCCCCGCGTGCTGGACGAGGGGGAGATGGAAAACGGGCTGGACTTCGCCGCCGTCACCGTCACGCTCAGCTATACGCTGGACCGCCGCGAGTTTATGGAAATCCGGCAGACGCCCGATATGGGCAGGCTGCACATCAGACAGGAGGTAACGACAAATGGCTAAATTGACAAGCCCCCAGATCTTGGTGACCTTCACCGAGCTGGGCATATCTGCCATCACCCGGGGCGACAAGGGCACGGTGGCCCTCATCGTCCGGGACGGGGCGGGACCAGGAGGTGCATATCCTGCTGGCCGGGTGCGAGGAACTGAGGGAACCGTCGCTCCAGGCCAAGTTCGGCGGCGTTACGCCGGCGGAGACCGTGAAGGCCATGCTGCTGCCCGGGGAGATCGCCGATCTGTCCCGGGCGGCGGAGCGGCTGAGCGGTTATCGCCAAAACACCATCCGTGAGATAAAAAACGGCTAGAGGAGGGCAAGGACCCGGAGTTGGACCTCCTGTACTGGCTTTTCCTTTGGAAGGGCGTCATGCCCTGGGCGGCGTATGACCACATCCGCCGCCCAGGGTGCCGGGATGTGGTCCGCGCCTTCGCGGCGTTCGAGGCCGAGGCGCGGGCAAAGAAATAGCGCCGCCCCGGGAGGGGCGGTGGGTCAGCCGATCAGCGTATTTAAATCAGCGCACCCGGGACAGCCTGGGCACCACCATCGATGTCACCGCCTATGACCGGGGGCTGTACCTCACCCGGAACAGCGCGTTCCTGCGGGCGGAGGGGCAGACGGCGGAGGAGGTCACGGCCGCGCTGTGCGGCCAATTCGGCATACCCGTGGGGGCGCTGGCGGCCACGGGCGTGCCCGTCACCCGGAATTTTCTGGGGGTGACGCTGTACAAAATCATCATGACCATGTACACCCTGGCCGCGGACCAGACGGGGAAAAAGTACCGCATCCGGTTCCGGGGGCCCAGGCTGGAGGTGGTGGAGCTGGGGGTGTCGGAGCAGACCGTCCTGCTCAAACCGGGGTGCAATCTGCTCGGCTGCGTTACCAGGGAGAGCGCCAGCGCCATGACCAACTCGGTGGCCATCTACGACGAGCGGTGCGACCTTATCAAGACCCAGGAGGACAGCGCGGCGACGGCGCTGTACGGGCTGATGCAGGCGGCTATCCGGGCCAAGGCCTACGACGACCCGGAGAGCCACGCCAAGCGCCTGCTGGCGGAAAACGGGATGCAGACCACCATCACCGTCAACGCCCTGGGCAGCCTGAAGCTGATCACTGGGAACACCGCGGTGGTGGAAGAGCCGGTGACAGGCACCTGCGGCCTGTTCTGGATCGTTTCGGACAGCCACACCTGGCGGCGGAATGTCCATCAGACCAAGCTCACCCTGTCCCTGGAGGGGCTGATGGACAGACAGACGGCGGGCGCCCTGCCCACCAAATAGGAGGGATGGAAATGGAAGGCAATCCATACGCGGGCATACTGGCGCTGATCCGGGCCCAGGAGGCGGACGCCGCCCCGTCGGGGGAGAGCGCCCGGGCTGGGCTGGGCGTGGCCCCGGCCCGGATGCGGCTGGGCACGGTGGTCTGCGCCATGCCATTAACTGTAAAGGTGGCGGGCATTACACAGCCTGCCAGCGCGCTGCGGGTCAATGAGCGGCTGACCAAGGGAGCCTGGTGGCGGTTGAAGCTCACCAGCCCAGACAGCCGGTACAACGAGCTGACGGGGCCCATCCAGGGCCCGGTGACCACCCCCCACGGGGCGAGCACCGGGGCGCTGGAGGCCCTGACGGACGGCCGGGTGCACAGCGGCGACACCACCATCGACCAGGCCCGGGCGGAGCAGCTGGAGCTGGACCTGGAGGCGGGGGATGAGGTCTTGCTGCTCACAGAGGACGACCAGGTGTTTTATATCCTGATGAAGGTGGTGAAGGCGGTATGAGCATATTTCCCATGATCGACCTGGGCGGCGCTGCCCAGGCCCAGACCCAGGCCCTTCCCCTGTGCCGGGAGGTGGGGTGGGACTATGAACGGGACGTGCCCCGGTTTCAAGGGGGCGAGCCGGTGGTGGTGGAGGGCAGAGAGGCCGTCAAGGTGTGGATCTGGAAGGCCATCCGCACGCCCCGCTGCCGCTATGAGATCTACACCTGGGCCTATGGCTCGGAGTTCGAGAGCCTGGTGGGCCAGGCCTACAGCGACTGCGTCAAAACCGCCGAGGCCCCCCGCTATCTGCGGGAGTGCCTGCTGGTGAACCCCTACATCACAGCGGTGAAGGACATCACCGTCAGCTTCCAGGCCGCCAAGCTGACGGTGCGGGGGAAGGCGGTCACCATTTATGGGGAGGTGAGCTTTGATGCCGCTGTTTGACGGCCTGACGCCGGAGACCATTCTGGAGCGCATTCTGAGCCGGATGGACACCGAGCTCCAGACCAGGGAGGGCTCCTACGCCTACGACCAGGCCGCGCCCGTTGCCTTTGAGATCTGGCGGGCGTTGATGACGCTGGGAGAGCTCATCGACGCTTTCTACGTCAACGAGCACAGCGGGCATTATCTGGACGAGCATGCCCGGCTGTTCACCCTGAGCCGCCGGGAGGGGGCCCGGGCGGAGGCCACGTTGACCGCCTTTGGCCGGGACGGGGTGACGGTGCCCGCCGGCACGGCGTTTTTCGCCGGGGGGTTGGAGTTCCGGCTGGAGGCGGAGCTCACCATCCGGGACGGCAGGGGGGAGGGCCTGCTCCGGGCGGCGCGGACCCGGAGAGCGACAAGGCCCTGTTTGAGCGGCTGGACGAGAAGTGAAAGCGCCCTTCCACCAGCGGGAACGTGGGGCACTACCGGGAGTGGGCGCTGAGCGTGGACGGGGTGGGGGCGGTCCGAGTCACCCCGCTGTGGAAGGGCCCGGGCACCGTCCGGGTGCTCATCGCGGGCTATGACCGCCGCCCGGTGGACAAGGCGGTGGCGGAGGCCTGCGCCCGGTACATCGAGGCGCGGCGGCCGGTGGGGGCGGATGTCACTGTGGTGTCCGCCCAGGCCGTCGTGGTGGACGTGTCCGCCCGGGTGGTGCTGGAGGCGGGGGCCTCCCTGGGGGCGGTGGAGCGGGAATTCACCTCGAAGCTGAACGGCTATCTGGCCCAGACCGCCTTTGAGGAGTTCACCGTCTACGCCCACCGGGTGGGAGCGCTGCTGATGAGCGTGGCCGGGGTGGTGGACTACAGGGAGCTCACCCTCAACGGCGCGGCGGACAACCTGGAGCTGGGGGAGGACGGCGTGCCCGTGCTCGGGGAGGTGGCTCTGACGTGAGGGAGCTGATGAGCTATCTGCCGGAAAATTATCCGGCCAGCCGGGAGACAGCCGCCTTTCAGCAGGCGCTCCAGCCCGAGGTGGAGCTCATCTGGGAGACCCGGGACAGCCTGTTGGCCCAGCTTAGCCCGTACACCGCAGACTGGGGACTGGATTACTGGGAGAAGGCACTGGGGCTTAATAGCTGTCAGGAGTTTTCACTTGACACCAGGAGGCGGCAGATCGTGGCCAAGCTCCAGGGTCGGGAGACCACCACGCCGGCGGCAGTGAAGGCTGTGGCGGAGACGCTGCTGGGCGTGCCGGTGAAGGTGGTGGAGATCTTCGGGGCGTACCGGGTGGAGCTGGAGGTGAATTCCGGCGGGAAACTGCCCGCCGGGGTGGAGGCGCTGAAGCGGCGGCTGGGGGAGATCATGCCTGCCCATCTGGGCTGGGGGCTGGTGATCCCCGTGCTGGCGCGGGTCCCCATCCTGGGTGCGCTGGGCCCGCGGGTGGGGCGGGGTGCGCCGCCGGCGCACCGGGAGAGGCTGAAACCCGGGCGGGTGGGGTGCCTGGCGGCGCTGGGGACGCGGCGCAGCACCATTACGCTGCCCATGGCGGCGGCAGAGGAGGTATAAAACGATGGGCTATTGCGTTTACATGACAAAGGCCGGGTTCGAGCTCCAGGCCAAGCTGTTCGCCCAGGGCGGTGAGCTGGAGATCACCCGGGTGGAGGTTGGGGCCGGGGTGCTGCCCCAAGACGGGGACTGGCGGACGCTGGCGGGGCTGGTGGACCCCCGGACCCGGGCCACGTCCACCGCGCCGGTGCGGCAGGGGTGCACGGTGAGCCTGGAGATCGAATACCGCTCCGACCTGGAGGGCGCGCCGGAGGAGCCCTTCCAGATCAACGAGTTCGGGGTGTTCGCCGTGGGGGCGGCGGGGGAGGAGGCGCTGATCCTCTACGGGGACCTGAGCGACTGCCCGGACACTGCGGTGCCCCTGCGATACGGCGGGTGCGTGCGGCGGTATCCCGTGCTGCTGGAGATCGGGCCGGAGGCCGGGGCCAGGCTGGACTACCCCGCGGGGGCCTGGGCCACCCACCAGGAGCTGGCCGGGGCGATCCAGGACCACGACGGCGACCCCAAGGCCCACCCGCACCTGCTGGGGCTGAACGCGGGGCTGGACGCCCGGCTGGCGCTGGTGGAGCTGATGTACAGCACGGAGGTGTCTGGCAACCCGTACACGGTGACCTTCGAGAGCCTGACGGGGCTGGCGGCCACTGGCGTGTGGAACGCGGCTTATGCCCGGCTGGAATTTTGACGGGGGAGGAGTTTGATATGGCAAGTGTGAAATTAGGGAGCAAAGCGCTTGGGAGCGTTGTTGTGCTCAAAGAAAAAAGCACGCTGGTGCAGTTCTATGTGGCCAAGCACGACTATGAACCCGGACTGAATGGCACGGGGCGGACGCTGCTGGTTCGCAAGAATACTTATACCCAAGGTATGTGGGCCAGAGCTACCACAGGGGTCAATGCCTATGCCACCAGCGTCATCGACACTTGGCTCAACGGCGACTATAAAGCTCTGTTCAGCGCTGATATCCAGGCCGCTATGGGCGCCACAAAGTTTTACTACACCCCCGGCAACAGAAATGATACTGTTGCCACCCTCAGCCGTGCTGTGTTCCTGCTGTCCGGCACAGAACTGGGGCAGCAGGACAGCAACATGAACGTTGAGGGAACGGCCCTGCCGATTGCGGACACCCTCAAAATTGCCATCTACGAACGCACCGGCACGGCTGGTTCCCAGTTTACACGGTCCCCGCGTCTGAAAACAACCACTAACATCTGGGTTTTGGGCTATACTGGCGTTCTTTCTGCCGCTAAATGCTGTGACCCTGGTTCCTCCGACGGCAGTAGCTATCATCCTCGCCGCCCCGCATTCACGCTCCCGTCCAACCTCGCCGTCAGTGATGATGGCACCATTGACGGCACCGCCATCACCAACACCGCCCCGACTGTGCCCTCCTCCATCACCGTGCCCGCGCAGATCAACGGCGGGGCCACCGTCACCATCTCCTGGGGGACCGCCACCGACGGGGAGAACAACCTGGAGGGCTACAAGGTGGAGCGGTCCACCGACGGCGGCTCCACCTGGGCCCAGATCTACCAGGGCGGCGGGACCAGCACCGCCAACATCGTGCCCTTTGGCACCCAGAGCGTGATGTACCGGGTCAAGGCCTACGATGCCGAGGGGCTGGAATCCGACTACCGGACCAGCGGGCAGGTGGCTGTCACCAACAACACCGCCCCCACCGTACCCGGGGGCATCACCGTGCCGGAGGTGGTCCAGGGAGGCCAGCCGCTCACCGTCTCCTGGGGCGCGTCCTCCGACGGGGAGAACAACCTGGCCGGCTACAGCCTGGAGCGGCAGGTGGGCGGCGGAGACTGGGCGGTGGTCTACAGCGGGGACCAGCTGAGCTTCGCCGACGCGATTGTCAAGGGCTGGCTGTCGGTGGCCTACCGGGTGCGGGCCTTCGACACCGCCAACGCCTACAGCGGGTTCGCCGTCTCCGAGACCCGGCAGGTCAACAACAACACGCCCCCGGCCATCTCCTGCCAGTACCCCGCCAACACCGATCTGGGCACCAGGAGCGAGGGCTTTGAGCTGATCTACTCCGTCACCGACCAGGAGGGGGACGAGGTGACCATCACCGAGTTGGTGGACGGCGGAACCCTGCGGACCTTTGCGGCCCAGCTTGGGAAGGAGGAGCGCTTTACACTGGGCGGCCTGGACTTTATGGGGCTGCTCAACGGCAGGCACACCCTGTCCATCTCTGCCGCCGACGGCGCCTCCGCCGCTGTGCACAGCCTGTCCTTCACCAAGCGGGTGACCGCCGCCTCCGTCACTCTGGAGCGGCCCATGGAGGCGGACGGGCCCATCTCCGTGTGCGTGCTGGCGGTGTCTGGCTCCATCCCGGCGGACGCGGAGTTCAAGGTGGAGGTGTCCAACAACGCCCTGGATGAGGCCCCGGTGTGGGAGGACTGCACCGCCGCCGTGCGCGCCGGCATGAACCACGTCTTTGAGAACGAGACCGCCGCCAACGGTTTTGCCTTCAACTTCCGGCTGAACGTGGAGCGGGGGGCCAGCGGCCTGGGCGGCCACATCAATTCCGTACAGGGAGGATTTCAATGAGGGGCCCCGCGAAAGCCCGGCGAAGCGGGTTTTGTGGGGAGAGGACGAGCAACGGAGCGGAAAGGAGTTTGTGAGGACGAAATGGGTTTGAACATCATTCGCACGGACAGCGTGCGGGAGCTGCGCATGAAGGAGACGGGCGTCACGCCGCCCCGGGACTGGGGAGATGTGGAGCAGGTGCGGGAGGCCAAGCGCCAGGAGATCGGCGCGGCCTGCTCCGCCGCCATCTACGCCGGGGTGGAGGTGGATGGCCGCCGCTACAGCCTGACGGAGCACGACCAGACCGAGATTATGGCCCAGTACGCCACCGTCAGGGAGGGGGCTGCGGCGGTGCCCTACCACGCCGACGGCGAACTGTGCCAGATGTACCCGGCGGAGGAGTTTGCGGCGCTGGCCCGGGCGGCCACGGCCCACATATTCTACCACCGCACCTACTGCAACCACGTGAACGCCTGGATCATGCGGGCGGTGCTGGAGGAGCTGGCGGGCATCGTGTACGGCGCGGCCCTGCCGGAGGAGCTGGCGGCGGGCATGGCGGAGATCATCAGAGCGGCTGGGGGTGGCGCCGATGTGTAATTGGCAGGGGCATCTTGTGCGCTGGCTGTGCGGCGGGGTGCTGTACGGGGTGCTGGAGGTGGTCTGGCGGGGGCATACCCACTGGACCATGATGGTGCTGGCGGCGGCGCTGTGCGTGCCGCTGGACCTGGCCAACGAGCGGTTTCCCTGGGCGTTGCCCCTGTGGGTGCAAGCGGCGCTGGGCGGACTGGTGATCACTGCGGGGGAGCTGCTGGCTGGGCTGGTGCTTAACGTCTGGCTGGGGCTGGGCATCTGGGACTACTCCGGGCAGTGGGGCAACGTGCTGGGGCAGATCTGCCCGCTGTACACGGCGCTGTGGTGCCTGCTGGCGGGGCCGGTGATCGTGGGCTTCGACTGGTTGGATCACCTGCTGTGCGGCGGAGAGCGGCCCAGGTATCGGGTGATCTGACCGCGGGAGGGCAGCAAAACGCCGCCCCGGAGGGCGGCAGAGTTTGACAATGCGCGGCGTCACTGGAATACTGTGGCTTAGAAGGACGCTGTTACATAAAGGCGGTTAGCCACTTCCTCATATGGGCCTCCGCAAAGCCGGCCTATGGCTTTGTGGGGAGAACGAGTGGGCGCAGCTTGTGCCGAGGAGGTGATTGCGGATGGGAAACGGATGCGGGGCGGAAGCTCTGCGGATCGTGGTATGGTTTATCGTCGCGCTTGCGCTGATGATTTACATAGCCCCAAAAGCGTGTTGACCGCCCGGAAGCCACCCGAGCGGTCAACGTAAGTTGATCCAAAGGCAGGGCTGACTGCTGTAGCAGCGCCCTTCTATTGTCATTATACCAATGTGCGTCTGCCTTGTCAATGTGACATGGCAGATTTTTTGCAGAGGAGGGTTGATTCATTGGAGCTTCTGGGCCAAAGCGGCAAACTGCTCCAGCCCCAGGCGCTCCCCTCGAACGATCTCCGGCAGCCCGCAGTCCAAAAGCAGCTGCCGCAGCTGCTCTTTGGAAAACCGGCTTCCATAGGCCGCAGAGAGGGCGTTGAGCAGGGTCTTGCGCCGCTGGGCAAAGGCGGCCTTCACCACGGCGAAAATGGCGTCCCGGTCCCCTTCCACAGGAGGGACGGCGTGGGGGGTGAGCTGGACCACAGCGGAGGTGACCTTGGGGGAGGGGAGGAAGCAGTCGGGGGGCACCTCGAAGAGAAGCTCGCACCGGGCATGGTACTGGCAGAACAGGGAGAAGGCCCCGCATTCGGAATCGCCGGGAGCGGCGCAGATTCTCTGGGCCACCTCCCGCTGGATCATGACGGTGATGGACTGGAAACAGCCGCTCTCAAGCAGTCTGCTCAGCACCGGGGTGGTGATGTTATAGGGGAGATTGGCACAGGCCTTTACGGAAAAGCCGGAGAACCGATCGGCCAGGAGGGAGGGCAGCTCCAGCTTCATGATGTCGCCGGGGATGACCTCCACGTTGGAAAACTGGGCCAGGGTCTCCGACAGGATGGGGAGCAAGGCGCTGTCCAGTTCCACTGCGGCCACCCGGCCCGCCCGAAGGGCCAGCTGCTGGGTGAGGGGGCCGATGCCCGGGCCGATCTCCAGCACGGCGCAGCGCTCGTCCAGTCCGGCGGCGTCCGCGATTTGCCGGGGGACCCAGTCGGCGATGAGGAAATTCTGCCCCATAGATTTGGAGAACCGAAAGCCATGGCGGGCCAGCAGGGCTTTGACGTCGCGGATGTCGGTGAGGTCCAATGAAAGCTCCTCCCATCACAAGGCGTTACTTGACGAAACGAAGATAAAAACAGCCGCTGTGCCGCTGGTGAGCGGCCAGCCGGAGCCGCGCCGCCTGGGCAAGGTGGATGAAGCGGCCGGCGTCCTGTAAGGCGTCCTCCTGGACGATTCCATAGCAGGTGTGGACAGGCTGACCGGCGGCGTCAAGGTCCAGCTCCACCAGGAAGGGGTCGGGGAAGGCGGAGTCAATGTCCGTGTCCCATATGTGAAGGCAGCCGCCGGGACACAGCACCCGGGCGGCCTCGGCGAAAACCTCGCCCTGAATGTCCGAGGGCATGTACATCAGGGAAAAAAACGCGGTGACGTGGGAGAACTCGCCGGGGTCAAAGGCCAGGGCGGAGGCGTCCATCAGAAGCTTTTTGGGGCCGTCCGGAGCCTCGTCCAGCTCCTCCTGCCGGTTGTCGATGGCCACCGCCTGCTGGCCGTAGATGCGCCCGATGACGCCCTCTCCGCCGCCCCCCAGGTCGAGAATGGGGCCAATCAGGTCCTTTTTGAGGGATAGCTTGGCGTGCACCATGACAAATCTCCCGTTAATAAGCGGCGATCACGCCGCCGCTGTTGGCATAGTAGGAGCTGAGCCCCCGAGTGGCGGTGATGACGACCCGGTCAAATTGGCAGGCCTTTTTTGCCAGCTCCCAGAGCTGCTGGGCGCGGTCGGGGCAGAGGCACTGGGCGATATACAGCGTTTTCCCCTTGTGCCGCTGGTCCAGGGCCATGAGCTCCACCAGCTTGGTCAGAGCCTGCTTGATGGACAGCGCCTGCCCATGCTTGCAGATCTCACCCTCGGGGGTGGAGCCCATAAGCAGCTTGATGCGCAGAGCGCCGGTGAGCATGGCCTGCACCCGGGTGAGCCGGCCGTTTTTTCTCAAATTGTCCAGGTTTTCCAGGACAAAGAGGGTATTTGTCTCCGATATGGTCTGCTGCGCCCGGGAGACGACCTGGGCAAAGGGCAGACCGGACTGGGCCAGCTGGTAGAGCCGCTGGGCCAGCAGGACCTCACCGGCAGAGGCGGAGCAGGAGTTGAACACGTGGATATTCCGCTCCGGCTGCTCCTCAAGAAACAGCTGTCTGGCCTGCCAGGCGCTGTTGTGGGAGCCGCTGAGCAGGGCGGAGAGGGTGACCACATAGATGTCCCCCTCGGCCTGCCGGTAGGCGTCCAGATAATCGCCGGGGGAGGGGCAGGAGGAAGAGGACGCCTCGGGGCTCTGATCCATGGCGTAGATGAGCAGACTGGTGTCCAGGGTCTGGTCATCCACATAGTCCTTTCCGCCCACGTGGATGGTCAGCGGAATGGAGCGGAACACCGGGTCGGCCCGCATTTCAGGGGTCAGGTCACAGCAGCTGTCGACGATGATGGAAAAACTCATAAAACAACCCTCTCATCTAATAATCTAAACCAGATTATATCATACCACCAAGGATTGTCAAGGGGAAGGGAGCGGTTCATAAAACCTTTACAAAAGTTTCAGCCGCTTTTCATAGGCCACCCGCCGGGGATCGTGGGGAGGCGCCGCGTCCACCAGCACGTTTCCCCGGTACTGGAAGCCGGATTTGCGCAGCAGGCCCAGCATGGCCTTGTTCTTCTTGTGGGTGTCGATCCGCAGCCAGCTCAGCCCCATGCCCCGGGCCAGAGCCTCCCAGGCGGCGGCCATCTCCCCAGACAGGCCCGAGCCCATCCAGCGGGCCGCCACAGCGCAGCGGTGAACAGAGGCATAGGGCTCCTCACCCCCGGCCCATTTGCCGTCGGTGATGGCGGCGTAGCCGGCCTCTGGGCGGGTGTACAGGGTGAACACCGCCCCCACGGCCCCGCCGCAGGTGAGCACATAGCACTCCCCCCGGGACATGTCGTTCCGGTAGTCCTCCGCCACGGGGTAGTTCTCCGTCCACTGGTCGATGCCGTTGGCGTCCATCCAGGCCCGGGCCTGGGCAATGATGGACTGGATGGCGGGGATGTCCCCCTCCTCCGCCGGACGGCACGCCACCGATTGGGGCAGGGGAGGGCGGGACTGCTCCCGCTCCAGCTCCGCCAGCAGCTTCTGATCTGATTTGGAGGACAGGTCCAGCGTTGCGTACAGGTCGGGCCGCCGCTGCCGGGTGCGCAGAAGGCTTTGCTTCCGCCGCCACCGCTCCACCTTGGCGTGGTCGCCGGTGAGCAGCTCCGGGGGAACCGATCTTCCATGCCACACCTCGGGCCGGGAGTACTGGGGATACTCCAGCAGGCCGTCCCAGTGGCTCTCGTTTTCGTAGCAGGACCGGTCGGACAGTACTCCGGGCACCAGGCGGCACACCGCGTCTGCCACCGCCATGGCGGCGATTTCCCCGCCGGTGAGCACGAAGTCCCCCAGGGAGATCTCCTCGTCCACGCACGCGTCGATGAAGCGCTGGTCAATGCCCTCATAGTGGCCGCACACCAAAATCAGGTGGTCATGTTCCCAGGCCAGCCGCTTGGCGTCCGCCTGGGTGAAGGTCTTTCCGCAGGGGGAGAGGTAGATGGTGTGGGGCCGCGTGTCATACCGGCTGCGGATGTGCTCCCAGCACTGGTACAGGGGGTCGGCCTGCATCACCGCCCCCCGGCCCCCGCCGTAGGGGTAGTCGTCCACCTGCTTCTGTTTATTTAAGGTATAGTCCCGGATCTGGTGGGCGTCGATGCGCAGGATGTCCCGCTCCTGAGCCCGGCCCAGGATGGACTCGGACAGCACATCCCCCACCGTGTCGGGGAACAGGGTCATGATGTCGATGCGGTACATAGGGCGTACCTCCTTTGTGTAGGGGCATACTGTGTGCTGGGGTCTATTGGTACAGCTTCTTACATTCCCTCGATCAGGCGCACTTTTACATACCCGCCTTCAATATTGGTCTCCAAAACAAACTCGGGCACGGCGGGGACCATGATCTCCCGTTCCCCGGCCACCACGTAGACCTGCTGGCGGGAGGGGGAGAGCACCTCCTTCAGCGTACCCAGCTTCAGGCCGTTCTCATCCACCACGTCCAGGCCGATGATATCCGCCAAAAAGAAGGCGCCCTGGGGCAGCTTGGCGTCAGAGCGCCGGAGCTGGACGGTTTTGCCCTTGAGGGCCATGGCCTCCTCCACCGTGTCCACCCCGGCGAAGCGGACGATGACGCTGCCCTTGTGCACCCGGCAGGAGACCGCCTGCCTGGGGGAGCCGTCCACATAGAGGGTGGAGAACTGGCGTAGGAATTCCGGGCTGTCCGCCCAGGGGACGATGCGGACCTCGCCGTGGATGCCGTGGGTGTTGACGATCTGGCCGCAGTCCAGAAACTCATTCATAGGAATACCTCCAAAAAAACAGGCGGGGCGCGGCCCCGCCTGTTTCTCTAGGCGCTGTTCGAAAATTGGAACCATGCCCAGCAGGGAAAAAGAGCCTCCGTTTGGGCGTGTTGACAATATTCAAACAAGCCCTAGTCAACGATATCGACCGAGAGCTTTTTGCCCTGGCGCTGGGCCACTGAGCGCATCAGCGCCCGGATCTCCTTGGCGATGCGGCCCTGGCGGCCGATCACCTTGCCCATGTCGCTGGGGGCGACCCGCAGCTCCAGCACCGTCTCGGCGGGCGTCTCGTACTCCGAGACGGAGACCGCGTCGGGCTCGTCCACCAGGCTGCGGGCGATATAAGTGAGCAATTCCTTCATGTGGGCCTCCCGCCGCCCTTACAGGCCGGCTTTTTTCAGCAGGTCGCGCACGGTATCAGTGGGCTGGGCACCGGTCTTGATCCAGGCCTGAGCCCGCTCCACATCGATGTTGACAGCGGCAGGGTTCTGCCGGGGGTCATAGGTACCCAGCTCCTCGATGAAGCGGCCGTCCCGGGGATAGCGGGAGTCGGCCACCACCACCCGGTAGAAGGGGGCCTTCTTGGCGCCCATGCGGCGCAGTCTGATTTTAACCATCGTATATTCACCTCCAAAATAATTCGTAATTTATGGTAAATGTCCGAAAAGGGACGTAAACCAACGGGATCAATCGGCGTTTCGCCTGAATACCAGCACAAGCCCGGCGATGCTGGCGGCCGCGGCAATCACGGGATACATCGCCCGGCCCACATCGCCAATCATGGGAATCCAGGGATCAATCATGCAGACCAGTGTAAACAGGATGCCGATCAGGATCAGGGCAATGCCTTGCAGCTGCTGTCTCATGCCACATACCTCCTCTTTTAAAACGGCATCCCCATGCCCTTGAACTTTCCAAACAGGCCCTTGGCCTTCTTGGGGCTGGCAAACTGCCGGGTGAACTGCTGAATCATGTCGAACTGCTTCAGCAGCCGGTTCACGTCCACCACCTGGGTGCCGGACCCGGCGGCGATGCGCTTTTTCCGGCTGGAGTTGAGGACGCTGGGGTTTTCCCGCTCAAAGGGAGTCATGGACTGGATGATGGCCTCAATGCGCTTGAGATTGCCCTCGTCCACCGTGAGGTCCAGCTTTTTGCCCCCCATGCCGGGGAGCATCCCCATGATGTCCTCCATGGAGCCCATGCTCTTGAGCTGGACCAGCTGGTCGTAGAAGTCGGCCAGGGTGAACTTGTTCTTCCGCAGCCGCTCCATCTGTTCGGCGGCCTTTTTGGCGTCCAGGCTCTGCTCCGCCTTCTCGATGAGGGAGAGCACGTCGCCCATGCCCAGGATGCGGCTGGCCATGCGGTCGGGGTGGAACACCTCCACTGCGTCCAGCTTCTCGCCGGTGCCGGCGAATTTGATGGGCTTGCCGGTGACCGCCCGGATGGACAATGCCGCGCCGCCCCGGGCGTCGCCGTCCAGCTTGGTGAGCATAACGCCGTTGATATCCAGCGCGTCGTCAAAGGCCTTGGCGGCGTTGACCGCGTCCTGGCCGATCATGGCGTCCACCACTAACAGAATCTCGGCGGGGGAAACCGCCGCCTTGATCCGCCGCAGCTCGTCCATCAGCTCCTCGTCCACGTGGAGCCGGCCGGCGGTGTCCAGGAACACCATGTCGCTGCCGTGCTTTTTGGCGTGCTCCACGGCGGCGCGGGCGATGTCCACCGGGTCGATCTGACCCATCTGGAACACGGGAATATCCAGCTGCTGGCCCACCACCTCCAGCTGCTTGATGGCGGCGGGACGGTACACGTCACAGGCGGCCAGGAGGGGCCGCTTGCCCTGCTTTTTCATCAACCCCGCCAGCTTGGCGCCGTTGGTGGTCTTGCCCGCGCCCTGAAGGCCCACCAGCATGACTACGGTGGGCGGGGCGGGGGAGATGGCCAGCTTGGTCTCGCCCCCCCCCATTAGGGTGGTGAGCTCCTCGTTGACGATCTTCACGATCATCTGGGCGGGGGTGAGGGATTCCATCACGTCCTGGCCCACGGCCCGCTGGGTGACCTGGGCCACAAAGCTCTTAACTACCTTGAAGTTGACGTCTGCCTCCAGAAGGGCCATTTTGATCTCCTTCATGGCCTCCTTGACGTCGGCCTCGGACAGACGTCCCTTGCCCCGCAGCCGCTTAAAAACGGCGGAAAGCTTGTCGGTGAGACTTTCAAATGCCATAGTGGTTACTCCTGCTCCAATTTGGCGACGTTGGTTTTGATGGTGTGGGCCAGCTCGTCCAGCATGGCGTCGCTGTAGCTGCGGCGGTTGACGGCCTGGAGCAGCTGGTCCGCCGCGGCGGCGATGGCGGCGATGGCGCCCCGGGACTGCTGAAAGCGGCGGATGATGTGGGTCTTGTCCTCAATCTCCGTCATGGCCGCCTCCGCCCGGACGATGACGTCCCGCACGCCCTGGCGGGAGATGCCGTAATTCTCGGCAATTTCGGCCAGGGAGAGGTCTTCATTATAATAGAGGTCGTAAAATTCCCGCTGCCGGTCTGTGAGCAGATCGCCGTAAAAATCAAAGAGCATGGCCATGCGGTATGCCTGATTTTTCATGGAATTCCGCCTCCACAAGATGTTGTGTAAAGCGTGTGGACTTTACAATGCCATACTATACCATAGGGCGGCTGAAAAGTCAAGGAGAAATCTTCAAATTTCCGGGGAAAACCAGGGCAGGCGGGGGGAAGCCTGCGCTGAAAGTCCGCACCGGCCGCCGCCGGCGAAGGAACAGAATACGGAGCCTGGGCGGGGCGCGGCATTGACAAACCGGGGAGAGGGACTTATAATTGGGGGACCAATTCCATACACTGGCAGTACAACGGCGGCTGACGATGGAGCGGGCCGCCGGGGACGGGAGGAGACAAGATGAGCCGAATTTTCACATCTGCCGATCAGCTGATCGGCCATACGCCGCTGCTGGAGCTCACGCGCCTGGAGCGGTCCGAGCAGACGGGGGCCCGGGTGCTGGCAAAGCTGGAGTTTTTTAACCCGGCGGGCAGCGTAAAGGATCGGGTGGCCAAGGCCATGCTGGACGACGCGGAGGCCGGGGGACGGCTGGGGCCGGACTCGGTGATTATCGAGCCTACCTCCGGCAATACCGGCATCGGTTTGGCCTCGGTGGCCGCCGCCCGGGGCTACCGGGTCATCATTGTGATGCCCGAGACCATGAGCGTGGAGCGCCGCCAGCTGATGAGGGCCTACGGCGCGGAGCTGGTGCTCACCGAGGGGGCCGGGGGAATGGCGGGGGCGATTGCCAGGGCCGAGGAGCTGGCCCGGGAGATTCCCCACAGCTTTGTGCCCGGCCAGTTTGTCAATCCGGCCAACCCCGCCGCCCACCGGGCGTCCACCGGCCCGGAGATCTGGGAGGACACCGGCGGGCAAGTGGATATCTTCGTGGCCGGCGTGGGAACCGGCGGCACCATCACCGGGGTGGGCCAGTACCTGAAGGGGCGCAGGCCCGAAGTAAAGGTGGTGGCTGTGGAGCCTGCCTCCTCCCCGGTGCTGAGCAGTGGGTCCGCCGGAAAGCACGGGATCCAGGGCATCGGCGCGGGTTTTGTGCCCCAGGTGCTGGATTCTGCCGTTTACGACGAGATCATCGCCGTGAGGGATGAGGACGCCTTTGCCATGGGCAGGAGGATGGGGCAGCAGGAGGGGGTGCTGGTGGGAATCTCCTCCGGCGCCGCGGTCTGGGCCGCTGTCCAGCTGGCAAAACGGCTGGAGAACGCGGGCAAAACCATTGTGACGCTGCTGCCGGACACCGGGGAACGCTACCTCTCCACCCCCATGTTTGCACAGTGACCCGAGGAGCCCCTGCCGGGTACAAGGCCTCCTCAGTTTGTCGAAAAGCCTCGCAGAGTTCGCGCCCACGGGCGCGAAAAAGGTTAAAATCCGTTTTCCGGCAGGACATGCGCCTGCCGGAAAACACATCTCGGTCCGCAAGTGTGCGAGCGCAGCGAGTGCGCGTCGCGGGCCGCCAGCCTTTCCGTCGGAAAAGGCTTTGCCTTTTTCGACGGTCTCAGGAGGCCCCCGCCGCCGGCGGGGGCCTCCTTTCAAAAAAATTAACCAGTTCAGGAAAAATTATAGGTGTCAAACGGCGGCTGATGATGTATAATACTGATTTATAACCGATAACTCAGTCAGGAGGAGTGTTATGCAAGAGTATTGGAGACGGCTGGCGGACGGGGTGGAGCTGTCGGTCAACCAGACCGGCAAGTTCAAAACCGGCCTGCTGGGCGTGACGCTGACCATCCCCCTCAGCGCCGGTACGGCCACCGCCGGGGCGCTCATCCCGGAGGTGCTCAGCCGGGGCAGCCGGAACCACCCCAGCATGGAGCAGCTGTCCGCCGCTACCGACGCGCTGTACGGCGCGTCTCTGGGCCCCGTGGTGCGCCAGCGGGGGGAGAGCCAATGCGTCAGCTTTTTGTGCAGCCTGATAGATGACCGGTACGCCCTGGACGGCTCCGCCGTGCTGGAGCCCGCCGCCGCGCTGATGGGGGAGGTGCTGCTGGACCCGGTGAAGGAGGACGGCGCGTTCCGCCGGGAGTACGTGGCGTCGGAGGGGGCGAACCTGGCCGACCGCATCCACGCCCGGGTGAACGACAAGCGCAGCTGGGCCCTGTTCCGGCTCATTCAGGAGATGTGCGCCGGAGAGCCCTACGCGGTGGACAAGCTGGGTGACGCGGAAGAGGCCCGGTCCATGGGGCCAGAGAAGCTGTGGGCCGGCTACCAGGCCTTGTTGGCGGGGGCAAAGGTGAATTTCTACTACGGCGGGACCGCCCAGCCGGAGCGGGTGGAGGACGCCGTCCGGCGGAGCTTCGGGCCGCTGCTCACCGGGCGGACGGCCCCGGTCCATTGCTGGGTGGAGGACCGGCCCCGGGGCCCGGTGCGAACGGTGACCGACGCCATGGACGTGACCCAGGGCAAGCTGGCGATGGGCTTTCGCACCGGCGGAATCACCATGGCCAGCGGCAGCTATCCCGCCCTGCTGGTGCTGAACGCCCTGTACGGCGGAAGCGCCAATTCCAGGCTGTTTGTCAACGTGCGGGAGAAGATGAGCCTGTGCTACTACGCCTCGTCCATACTGGACAAGATCAAGGGCCTGATGGTGGTGTCCTCCGGCGTGGAGTTTGCCCAGTTCGACCGGGCCCAGGAGGCCATTCTGGCCCAGCTGGAGGCGGTGAGGCGGGGAGAGTTCACCAGGGAGGAGCTCACCGCCGCCGCGCTCACGGTGGGCGGGAGCCTGCGGGGGAGGCTGGACAGCCAGGGCCAGCTGGAGGACGACCGGCTCACCCGCCTGCTGTTCCACAGCGCCAGCGAGGGCGTGGAGCTGATCCAGGCGGTGGAGTCGGTGACGGCGGACCAGGTGGTGGAGGCGGCCCAGCGGCTGGAGCTGGACACCGTTTACCGCCTGACGGGAAAGGAGGGCGGCTGAGATGGACCGGCTGGAATACACCGCTTTTGGGCAGACCATCCACCGCTGTGTGCTGCCCAACGGGCTGACCATCTACGTGGATGTGCGCCCGGAATACGCCAGGCAGTTTGCCTTTTTTGCCACCCGCTACGGCGGGATGGACCTCCGCTTCCGGGATGGGGACGGGGAATGGCTGGACACGCCTGCGGGGGTGGCCCACTTCCTGGAGCACAAGACCTTTGACACCCAGGACGGCAACGCCCTCCAGATCATGGCGGCCAACGGCACCGACCCCAACGCCTTCACCTCCTGGGCCATGACCGGGTACTTCTTTGACGGGGTGAGGGGGTTTGAGGAGAACCTGCGCACCCTGCTGTCCTTTGTGTCGGTGCCCTGGTTTACCCCCGAGAGCGTGGACAAGGAGCAGGGCATCATCGCCCAGGAAATTCGAATGTATGAGGACGACCCCGCCGACGAGGCGTACAGCCGCCTGCTGGAGGCCATGTATGTCCATCACCCCATCCGCACCAAGGTGGCGGGGACGGTGGAATCCATCTCCCAGATCACGGCGGACACCCTGTATCAGTGCCACCGGGCCTTTTACCGGCCGGGCAACATGGTGCTGTGCGCGGCGGGGAACATCGACCCCCGGCGGGTGGCGGACATCGCCCGGGAGGTGCTGCCCGACGCCCCCTCCTCGGCGGTGACGTCAGACCGGGGCCAGCCGGAGCCCGCTGAGGTGGGGGAGCGGTACACCCGGCGGATTATGCCGGTGTCCATCCCGCTGTTCGCCCTGGGCTTCAAGGGAACGCCCGCCCCGGCGGGGGAGGGCCTGCGGCAGCGGCTGGTAGGGGAGCTGGTGTGCGACGTGCTGTTCAGCACCTCCGCGCCCCTGTATAACCGGCTGTATGAGCAGGGGCTGCTCAACAGCTCCCTGGGCAGCTATTACAGCGCCGTCCCCGGCTGCGCCTGGATCATGGCGGAGGGGGAGAGCCGGGACCCGGAGCGGGTGCGGGACGAGGTGCTGAAGGAAGCCGCCCGGCTGGCGGCGGAGGGCATTGACCCCGCGCTGTGGGACCGGCTGAAGAACGCGGCCTACGGCGCCATGGTGCGCCACCTGAACTCCATGGAGGACACCTGCATGGAGCTGGCCGAGGCCCACTTCAAGGGCGAGGACTACCTCAGCTTCCCCCAGGTGTTCCAGAGCATCGAGCGGGCCGACGGTGAGGCGCTGCTGCGCTCCTGGTGCGTGGAGGAGCGGATGTCCCTGTCCGTGATCGCCCCGGAGGAATGACGACAGACAAAAAAGAGGAATGACCATGACAAATACCGTTTTTTTCCCCGGCCTTGGGCTGGAGTTTGAGCTGAACCGGGTGGCGTTCACCGTGTTCGGCCACAGCATCTACTGGTATGGCGTCATCATCGCCGCAGGCTTTCTGCTGGCGGTGGCCTACGGGCTTCACATCGCCCCCAGGTTCGGCATGGACCCGGAGAAGATCACCGACGCCATTTTTATCGTGGTGCCCATGGCCATCATCGGCGCCCGGGTCTACTATGTGATTTTCAACCCCTCGGTGTGCTTCGGTGCGGATGGCTCCTTCAGCCTGCTGCGGGCCGTGGCCTTCTGGGACGGAGGGCTCGCCATCTACGGCGGGGTTGTCGCCACAGTGGTGACCGCCCTCATCTACTGCAAGGTCCGGGACGTGGACTTCTGGAGCGGCATGGACGTCACCGTCTACGGCCTGCTCATCGGCCAGCTGGTGGGCCGCTGGGGGAACTTTGTCAATGTGGAGGCCTATGGCGGCGTCACCGACCTGCCTTGGCGGATGTGCTCGGAGTCCATCGCCAACGAGCTCTGGTGGGGTGGGCTGCTGGAGTCGAAGCTGGCCTATGAGAGCGTTCTTGACGGCACCCTGGGCGTCCACCCCACATTTTTGTATGAGTCGCTGTGGAATCTGCTGGGCCTCATCATTTTGATTCTGCTGATGAAAAAGGGCCGGAAATTCAACGGCCAGATGTTCCTCAGCTATGTGATCTGGTACGGCCTGGGCCGGGCGGCCATCGAGGGGCTGCGCACCGACAGCCTGTACTTCTTCGGCACGCCCATCCGCTCGTCCCAGATGCTGGGCATCGTGTCGGCGCTGGCCGCCATCGGGCTGTACGTGTACCGCAGGAGGACAGCCGGGCCGGCGTCGGAGCCCTTCCGGCCGGCCGTGGTTCCGGCGGCGACGGCTACTGAGCCGGAGGAAAGCCACCCCACAGAGGAGAACAGTCCCGCACAGGAAAATGGTCCCGCGGGAGAAGAGCAGGAGGCCGCCCCCACAGAGGAGGCCCAACCGGAAAAGGAGGAGCAGCATGGCGACACGGATTGATGGAACGGCCCTGGCGGCCAAGGTGAAGCAGACGGTGCGGACGGAGGCGGAAGCCCTGGCCCGCCGGCCCGGTCTGGCGGTGATTTTGGTGGGGGACGACCCGGCCTCCCGGGTCTATGTGACCAGCAAGCGCCGGGACTGTGAGGAGTGCGGATTTTACAGCGAGGAGTACGCCCTCCCGGCGGAGACCACCCAGGGGGAGCTGCTGGCTCTGGTGCGGGAGCTCAACGGCAGGGAAGATATCGACGGCATCCTGGTCCAGCTGCCCCTGCCCCGGGGGCTGGACGAGAAGGAGGTGCTGCTGGCCATCGACCCGGCCAAGGATGTGGACTGCTTCCACCCCTTCAACGTGGGGAAGCTGACCATTGGCGAGCCGGTGTTCCAGCCCTGCACCCCCGGGGGCGTGATGGAGATGCTGCGGGAATACGGCATCGACCCGGCGGGGAAGCGGTGCGTGGTGCTGGGCCGGTCCAACATCGTGGGCAAACCCATGGCCATGCTCCTGCTCCACGCCAACGGCACCGTGGTCATGTGCCACTCCAAAACGCCGGACCTGAAGGAGCTGGCCGCCTCCGCGGACATCCTGGTGTCCGCCGTGGGCAAGACGGGGCTGGTCACCGCCGACATGGTGAAGGAGGGGGCGGTGGTCATCGACGTGGCCATGAACCGCAACGACGCGGGCAAGCTGTGCGGCGACGTGTACTTTGAGGAGGCATCTGAAAAGGCGTCGTACATTACACCGGTTCCCGGCGGTGTGGGGCCCATGACCCGGGCCATGCTGATGAAAAACACCCTGACGGCGGCCAAGCTGCAGCAGGACGTGAACTGAAAGAAGCTCCCGGTCGGAATTCCGGCCGGGAGCTTCTTTTTAAAGGGGAGGGGGCGTCTGCCTGCCCGATTCGTCTTTGGCGTATTTGCACCAGGGGGCGAGGGTGCAGTTCCCGCACATGGCCTTTCGGGCGGTGCACACCGCCCGGCCGTGGAGCACCATCCGATGGCAGAAGTTGTTGGACTCCTCCGGCGGCAGGACCTTGCGCAGCTGCTGCTCCACCTTGGCCGGGTCCTTTGTGCCGTCGGTGAGGCCCAGCCGGCCGGTGATGCGGATGCAGTGGGTGTCTGCCACCACCACGCCGGGGGTGCTGTGCACGTCCCCCAGAATCAGGTTGGCCGTCTTGCGGCCCACTCCGGGCAGGCGCAGCAGATCCTCCATGGTGTCGGGCACCCTGCCGCCATACTCGCTGAGCAGCATCTGGGCGCACAGCACCATGTCACGGCTTTTCGCCCGGAAAAAGCCGCAGGAGTGGATGTATTGGCCCACCTCGTCAATGTCCGCCTGGGCAAAGCTCTCCAGGGTGGGGAACCGCGCGTACAGGGCAGGGGTGACCTGGTTCACCCGCTCGTCGGTGCACTGGGCGGACAGGCGCACGGCGAACAGCAGCTCATAGTCCTTCTCATATTGCAGGGAGCAGAGGGAATCGGGGTACAGCTCCTTCAGCGCGTCCACAATGGCCCGCACGTCGGATTTTGTCGTCATTTGTCTCACCTCATTGGTAAGGATAACACAAACTTTCGAAAAAAGCGACCCTGATTTTTTCTTCCAGCCAGTTGTGTTTTTGGGGAAAACGGGATATAATGGGTGGACCAAACATTAGAAAGGCGGAGACAGACATGGTTTTGGAGTATATGGATTTTGTGTCTCGGTACGACCCCGAGGTGGGCGCGGCTATCCGGGCGGAGTATCAGCGGCAGTGTGACAACATCGAGCTCATCGCGTCGGAGAACATTGTGTCCGAGGCGGTGCTGGCCGCCATGGGCAGCGTGCTCACCAACAAGTACGCCGAGGGCTATCCCGGCAAGCGGTACTACGGCGGCTGCCAGTGCGTGGACGTGGCGGAGAACCTGGCCATTGAGCGGGCGTGCAGGCTGTTCGGCGCCAAGTTTGCCAACGTCCAGCCCCACTCCGGCGCCCAGGCCAACTATGCCGTCTATATGGCCCTGTGCCAGCCCGGTGACACCGTGCTGGGGATGAACCTGGACCACGGCGGGCACCTCACCCACGGCAGCCCGGTGAACTTCTCCGGGCGGTATTTCAAGATGGCGTCCTACGGCGTGAACGAGGAGACCGGCGTCATCGACTACGACGAGGTGGAGAGGATTGCCAAGGAATGCAAACCCAAAATGATCATCGCCGGGGCGTCTGCCTATCCCCGGGTGATCGACTTTGCCCGGTTCCGCGCCATCGCGGACGAGGTGGGGGCCTACCTCTGGGTGGATATGGCCCACATCGCCGGCCTAGTGGCGGCGGGGCTCCATCCCTCCCCCGTGCCCCACGCCCACGTCACCTCCACCACCACCCACAAGACCCTCCGGGGCCCCCGGGGCGGCCTGCTGCTCACCAATGACGAGGAGCTGGCTAAAAAGCTGAACTCCGCCATCTTCCCCGGCTCCCAGGGCGGCCCGCTGATGCACGTCATCGCCGCCAAGGCGGTGGCCCTGGGCGAGGCGCTGACCCCCGAGTTCAAGACCTATCAGCAGCAGATTGTGAAAAACTCCGCCGCTCTGGCCCAGGGGCTGATGAAGCGGGGGATGAAGCTGGTGTCCGGCGGCACCGACAACCACCTGTCCCTCATCGACCTGCGGGACCTGGGCGAGCTCACCGGCAAGGAGCTGGAGCGCCGTCTGGACGAGGTGCGCATCACCGCCAACAAGAACAAGGTTCCCGGCGACCCCCGCTCCCCCTTCCAGACCAGCGGCCTGCGGGTGGGCAGCCCCGCCGTCACCAGCCGCGGCTTTGTGGAGGCGGATATGGACCAGGTGGCGGAGTATATCGCCCTGGCGGCCACCGACTTTGAGGCCAAAGCGGATCACATCCGCGCCGGCGTGGCGGCGCTGACGTCGAAGTATCCCATCTACCGCTGAGCCGGAAAGGGGATGGCTTGAAATGAGGCTGAATTTCAAGCAGCGGTTTTTCTCCTGGCTGGACAGCTACGATGTCTACGACGAAGAGGGCAATACCGTATTCACCGTGGAGGGTCAGCTGAGCTGGGGGCACTGCCTCCATGTCAACGACGCATACGGGAACCACATCGGCACCCTTCAGGAGAAGATACTCACCTTTCTGCCCCAATTTGAAATCTACGTCTATGACCGCTATGTGGGCTGCATCAAGAAGGAATTCACGCTGTTCAGGCCCCAGTTCACCATTGACTTCAACGGCTGGCAGGTGGACGGGGAGTGGATGGAGTGGGACTACGCCATCTGGGATGGGCGGCGGCAGGTGGCCGCCATCTCCAAGGAGCTGTTCCGCCTGACCGACACCTATGTCATCGACGTGCCCGATCCCGGGGATGCCCTGGGGGCGCTGCTGGTGGTGCTGGCCATCGACGCGGAGAAGTGCTCCCGGGGGTAGCGGATGGGTGATTTGTGCCAGATCCCCGGTGTGGGGAAAAATATGGCCGCCCACCTGAACGCTTTGGGCATTGAGCGGGTGGACGACCTGAGAGGCAGGGACCCGGAGGCCCTTTATGCCCAGGAGTGCGCCATGCAGGGCTGCACCGTGGACCGCTGTGTGCTGTATGTGTACCGGCTGGCGGTGGCCTGGGCCGAGGGCCGGATTGAGGACTCGGAACAGCTCAAGTGGTGGAATTGGAAGGATTGAATCAGTGCTTCCTTAAAGGTCTGCATTCAGAACCGAAGCGGTTGTGGACACAGTTTGTGAATGCCAGCGCCCCGGCAGGCCATGCCGGGGCGCTGTGTTTTAGGTGGGGCGGAAGGGGGGAGCATATGACCAAGGAATATGTTGCGGGATATCCCCGCCCGGGAGCGTTTTCAGCCGGCGGCCTGACGGCCGTTGATGTACACCGCCGCCACCTTGGTGTCGCTCACCATGGGGTCCCCTTGGGTGAGCACCAGGTCCGCGTCCTTGCCCGCCTCCAGTGAGCCCACCCGGTCCGCCACACCCAGGTGCCTGGCGGGGTTGATGGTGATGGCCTGGAGCGCGGCAAAGGGGTCCATCCCGGCCTTCACCGCCAGTCCGGCGCACAGGGACAGGTACTGCTGGGGGATGACCGACGAGTCGGTGATGATGCTCACCTGACAGCCCGCCCGGGCCAGCACGCCGGGGGTGTCAAAGCTCTTGTTGGCCAGCTCCAGCTTGCTGGCGTGGGTGAGGGTGGGGCCCACCGCCACCGGGCAGCCGGAGCGGGCCACGATGTCGGCGATCAGGTGGCCCTCGGTGCAGTGCTCCAGGGTCATCTTTACGCCGAACTCCCGGGCGATGCGGATGGCGGTGCAGATGTCGTCCGCTCGGTGGGCATGGGCCTTCAGGGGGATCTCCCCCTTGAGCACTGGGATGAGGGCCTCCATCTTCAGGTCGAATTTGGGCCGCTTCTGGACGTCGTCCCCGGCTGCCTCTTTCCGCTCCAGGTAATCCCGGGCGGCGAACAGGGCTTCCCGCAGCTTGGCGGCGGTGGACATGCGGGCGGAGTTGCCCTTGTCCCGGTAGCAGCGCTTGGGGTTTTCACCGAAGGCGCATTTCATGGCCACCGGGTCCCGGAGGACCATGTCGTCCACGCAGCTGCCGAAGGTTTTGACGGCGAAGAAGGTTCCGCCCAGCACGTTGGCGCTGCCCGGGCCCACCCCCACGGTGGTGACGCCGCCCCTCCGGGCCATTTCAATGGAGCGGTCCTGGGGGTTGAAGCTGTCGATGCCCCGCAGCTGGGGGGAGACGATGTCCCCCATCTCGTTGTAATCGATGCTGTCGTAGCCCATGCCGTAGCCGTCCAGGGCCAGGTGGCTGTGGGCGTCCACAAAGCCGGGGTAGACCCGCAGGCCGGAGGCGTCCACCACCTCCTCGCCGGGGGCGGGGGAGAGGCCGGGGGCGATGGCCTTGATCCTGCCGTTTTCGATGGAGACATCCGCCCGGAGGGGATCGGGGGTTACGGCGGTGTACACGGTTCCGTTTTGAATGAGCATAGCGATTCCTCCTATATGGTTGTTGGAGGAATTATACACCATTGCCGGGAAAAAGAAAAGCCCCGCTTGCAGTACCCGGCGGGGTGTGGTACAATAATGCGATCAAAGGGAAGGGGGGAGCCGGTATGTACCAGCCGCTGGCGGACCGAATCCGCCCCCAGAGCCTGGACGAGGTGCTGGGGCAGAGCCATATTCTGGGCCGGGACGGCCTGCTGCGCCGGGTGATTGAGAGCGGGAAGATCCCCAATATGGTGTTCTACGGCCCCTCCGGCACCGGCAAGACCACCGTGGCCAACATCATCGCCCAGCGCTCGGGCCGGGCCCTGCGCCGGCTCAACGCCACCACCGCGTCCCTGGCGGACGTCCGGGAGGTGATGGACCAGGTGGGCACCCTGCTGGCCCCCAACGGGGTGCTGCTCTACCTGGATGAGATCCAGTACTTCAACAAAAAGCAGCAGCAGTCCCTGCTGGAGTTCATTGAGAACGGCAAGATCACCCTGGTGGCCTCCACCACGGAGAATCCCTATTTCACCATTTTTAACGCCATCCTGTCCCGTTCCACTGTGTTTGAGTTCAAAATGCTCACGGCGGAGGACATCCTTCCCGCCGTGGACCGGGGCATCGTCCTACAGGCCCGGGAGCTGGGGGTGGAGGCGGAATGCGAGAGCGGTGTGCGGGAGCATCTGGCCGCCGCCTGCGGGGGCGACGTGCGCAAGGCCCTCAACGCGGTGGAGCTGCTGATGACCGCCAGCCGGGTCCGAGAGGATGTGCTCACCGTTACCCTGGAGGACGCCCGGCTGGTGGCCCAGCGGTCCGCCATGCGGTACGACCGGGACGGAGACGAGCATTTCGACACCGCCTCCGCCCTGATGAAGTCCATGCGGGGCTCCGACCCCAACGCCGCCCTCCACTACCTGGCCCGGCTGCTGGAGGCGGGGGACATGCTCACCGCCATCCGCCGCATCCTGTGCTCCGCCAGCGAGGACGTGGGCATGGCCTACCCCCAGGCCGCGGCCATTGTCAAGGCCTGCGTGGACAGCGCCCTCCAGCTGGGCCTGCCCGAGGCCCGTCTGCCGCTGGCCCAGGCGGTGATTCTGCTGGCCACCGCCCCCAAGTCCAACAGCGTGCTCAACGCCATCGACGCGGCCCTGGGGGACGTGCGGGCGGGCCGCACCGGCGGCTACCCCCGGCACCTGCAAAACGTCCACGCCGACGGCGCGGGGTTTGAGCGGGAGCAGGGCTATCTCTACCCCCACCAGTTCCCCGGCCACTGGGTGGAGCAGCAGTACCTGCCCGACGCCATTCAGGACCGCGTTTACTACGAATTCGGCCCCAACAAGACGGAGCAGGCCGCCAGGGCGTATTGGGAAAAAATCAAAAATCCGACGAAAGAGGGCGGCTGAAATGCCCATGGACATTCGCACCGGCGACATTCTGGAGCTGAAAAAAGCCCACCCCTGCGGCAGCAGGGAGTGGAAGGTGCTCCGGGTGGGGATGGACTTCAAGCTGAGGTGCCTGGGCTGCGGCCACGAGGTGATGAGCCCCCGGGCCAAGGCGGAAAAGTCCATCAAAAAAGTGAAGCGGGAGGAGACGGCCCCATGAATCGATTTTGGAGCAGGCGCATTCAAAGCATTGTCCCCTATACGCCGGGGGAGCAGCCCAAGGACCGCAAATTCATTAAGCTGAACACCAATGAGTGCCCTGAGCAGCCCTCGGCGCAGGTGCTGGAGGCGGTGCGCGCGGCGGCGGCGGAGCTGCCCCGGTACCCGGACCCGGAGTGCGGGTCGCTGCGGGCCGCCATCGCGGGGCGGGAGGGGCTGGACGTGGACCAGGTATTCTGCGGCAACGGGTCGGACGAGGTGCTGGCCTTCGCCTTCCAGGCCTTTTTTGACCCGGACCGGGAGGTGGTGTTCCCCAGGATCACCTACAGCTTTTATCCGGTATACGCCAGCTTTTTTGGCTTAAAGTATCGGGAAATCCCCATGAATTCGGATTTCTCCATCCCGGTGGAGCAGCTGTGCGGAGGAAACGGCGGGGTGGTTTTGGCCAACCCCAACGCCCCCACCGGCATTGCCCTGGACCTGGGGCAGGTGGAGCGGATTGTGGCGGCCAACCCGGAGGCCGTGGTCATCGTGGACGAGGCCTATGTGGACTTTGGGGCCCAATCCGCCGTGGGGCTGATTGGCCGCTATCCCAACCTGCTGGTGGTGCAGACCGCCTCCAAGTCTCGGGCGCTGGCGGGCCTGCGGGTGGGCTGGGCCATGGGTGACCCGGGGCTCATCGGCGGACTGCGCTGTGTGCGGGACTCCATCAACTCCTACACGGTGGACCGGCTGGCCCAGGCCGCGGCCACGGCGGCCATTGGCGACGAGGCGTGGTTCCAGGCCGTCCGCGCCCGGGTGATGGAGACCAGGGAGCGGGCCGCAAAGAGATTAAAGGAGATTGGCTTTACTGTGCTTCCCTCCCAAGGGAATTTCCTGTTTGTCAGCCGTCCGGGCCGTCCGGGCCGGGAGCTGGCGGAGGGTCTGCGCCAGCGGGGCATTCTGGTGCGCCGCTGGGACCAGCCGGGAATTGAGGACTGGCTGAGGATCAGCGTGGGCACCGGGGAGGACATGGACGCGCTGGCGGCGGCGCTGGAGGAACTGGTTTAAGGGACTGGACACGGGCCGCGAAAGGCTGTATAATATGAAGTAAGAAAGGGGGTAATGGTATGCCTACAGACAGGGAATCCAACGAAATCAAAAAATCTATGGCATATGATCTGATCGACATCATCGAATCCGCGTCGGATAAGGAGCACTACACCCCGGAGGAGATCAAAGCGCTGATCAAGGCGTACATTGTTGGAATGTCGCAGAAATAAAAAGTCCCCCGGCTATGGCCGGGGGACTTTTTTCGCCGCCCCGGCGGAAATTCCCGCACAGTGCCCAGGTCCTCCCGCCGCAGGCGGGGGGGCCTTCTTTTCGCCGCCCCGGCGGAAATTCCCGCACAGCGCCCAGGCCCTCCCGCCGCAGGCGGGGGGGCCTTCTTTTAACTGCCTCGGCAGAAATTCCCGACAGGGGCGGTCAAAAATTTTGGGAAATGCTGTTGCCAACCACTGGATTGTGTGTTATACTCCAAGCGTAGGTTTGCTGTAACCAAGGGTGCATACAATGGAAATTGCGGGGGTGATCTGCTAAGCTGCGACCGTCCTTAGGGTGAGGACGGCCAGACCTAGCGAAAATGTTTGTAAGGGGGAAACCTAACCACTATGAAGAAGAGAATTTTGCCTGTTCTGCTGGCCCTGGCTCTGCTCCTGAGCCTGGTGCCCATGGTTTTTGCCACTGGGGAGAACGGTGAGGGTGGCTCTGGCGGTGATGGCACGAGTACCGAGCAGCCCAGCGAGAGCCCCAGCACCACTCCCGATCCCAGCGAGAGTCCCAGCACCACTCCCGATCCTAGTGAGAGTCCCAGCACCACTCCCGATCCCAGCGAGAGTCCCAGCACCAGCCCCGAGCCCGGCGAGAGCGAGAATCCCGACGAGTCCGAGGAGCCCAGTGCCCCTGTGTGCACCGGCGAGGCCAACTGCCCTGCGGCTGAGCACACTGAGAATGCGTGCAAGAGCCAGTGCACCATGAGCGCCGGCTGCACCAACACTGCTACTCATCACAAGACCAACTGCGTGGCCGCCTGCACCTTCGTGAAGGATGATGCTGAGCACACTGGTGCCGACTGCCCCAACACCTCCGGCGACCCCAGCGTCCACAAGGCCGGTTGTGTGAAGGCCACCGTGTCCGACAGCGTAGTGCTGGATCCCAGCCAGGCTCCCGCCGAGAGCGAGAAGCCTGATGAGAGCGAGAAGCCCGGCGAGATCAACAAGGCTGAGGACTTCAGCGACGTCAACGCCGGCGACTGGTTTGCCGCTGAGCTGACCACCGTCATCGAGAAGGGCTGGGTCAAGGGCAACGAGGACGGCTCCTTCGATCCCGAGGGCGA
>ERZ808037.524-NODE-524-length-34891-cov-12.017292_pt1 | contig 34891 bp, 30 predicted proteins | sample MGYA00380190_ERZ808037 | MGnify/ENA primary metagenome ERZ808037 (study PRJEB31490, sample SAMN06133399) | mouse gut metagenome | isolation source: J9 | host: mice | place: China: Chengdu | collected 2015-05 ...
TTACCGGATACACCAGACAGATTTGAAAGTGGCTTAGCTGCTTTTGAATAAATCTTTACGCGGGTGTGGCTGTCGGGAGCGGGTTCCTTTCCGACAGCCCGTGTAGATGTAAAAGTTAGAAAAAACGAGTAAAACTAAGAACCGGATAGAATCCTTTCGTTTTAGGTGTCTATGCTGGCGGGGACAGGTCAGTGAGTACTGGTTTGATGAGAGTGCAAAGCTGCAGCGTTGGGAGAATATCCTGCACGGTATATTTCAATGACAAAGGATAAAACCATAATAATAAACAATATATATCATATGCTGTCCTATGCGTTTCAGACATTGAATCAAGAGAACTATGAGGAGGTAGCGGTTGAATCATTTGATGAGATGTATGATCTTTTAGCCGCTATCCTTGCAAAAGGAATCGGTATCCAGTTGAAGCAGGGCTTATATAGAGAGTACATAAACCGCCAGGAAGAACTTCCTGCAATGCGTGGTAAAATAAATATGCCCGGCACAATAAAGAACCGTCTAACTCACAAACGAGTTCTGACCTGTGATTTTGATGAGCTGTCTGAAAATAATCTCTTTAACCGGATTATTAAAACAACGGTTACATTGCTGTTGAGAAATGCAAAGGTAAAGTCCGAGTACAAAGATGACTTAAGAAAGAAGATGTTGTTCTTCTCCAATGTTGATACTTTGGAGCCGACATCCATCAGATGGTCATTTATAAGATTTCAGCGCAATAATCAAACCTATAGGATGCTGATTAGTATCTGTCAGCTAATTATTGAGGGAATGCTTATTACAACGGACGCCGGAGACTATAGGTTGGCGTCATTTGCTGATGAGCAGCGTATGTGCAGACTGTATGAGAAGTTTATTCTGGAATATTACAGCCGACACTATCCAGAACTGAAAGTCAGTGCTTCACAGATTCCTTGGTCTGTAGATGATGGCATCAGGAAAATGCTGCCGGTTATGCAGAGTGATATTCACTTACAGAAGGATAATACTGTCCTTATTATTGATGCCAAGCACTACAGTCATACGACACAAACACGGTACGACAAGCACACACTTCATTCAAATAATATGTATCAGATTTTTACCTATGTTAAGAATCGTGATTATGATTTTGGAGATGAAGAACACAAAGTTTCTGGCATGTTATTGTATGCTAAAACGGAAGAAGAGATACAGCCTGATAATATGTATCAGATGCATGGCAATCAGATAGCGGTTAAAACATTGGATTTGAATTTGCCGTTTAAGGATATCGCAACGCAGTTGGATGGAATTGCGAGAGCTTACTTTGACTGTAAGAAGGATGACTGAAATGGAGAATGAAGAAAACTTGTAGTTATACAGAATGTCATTAATCTTTGAGAGCACCATTTTTGCAATGATTCAATTATGAGAAGATACGAAGCCGGACAGGTGAAAATGATACTTGATAGGATGTTGAAAGTATTTTCGAATGATTATCACAGTTGGCTTTAAGGTAAGCAATGAACGAGCCGTGCAGTTTCGTAAATGGGCCAACGGTATCGCTAAGGACTACACCATCAAAGGTTGGGCCATGGATGACGAGCGTCTGAAAAATGGCGGCTCAGTGCTTACTAAAGAATACTTCGGCAGGTATCGTGCCGTGTGGAGGTTGTGGAAATGCAACGAATGTATTAGAAAAAGAGTTAAAAGTAAATTCCAGTAAGTGTTGGAATAGAACTGATACCGATGGCTTGTGAATATTGATAAAAGAAGGTAAAGTACATGGAAGAGATTGATAAATCAATAGTAGAAATATTTGTGCCTGCTATTATTTCTAATTTATTATTAGAAGAGAAAATTACAGAAAACTCTAGTGATGAAGAAATAAAGCGAGAAGTATTTTCATTCTTGGACAGAGGACAATTAGAATTAATGAATGTTGCAATTGTGATAGGTGATGAATTTGTGAAGGCAGTAGAAAACGCAGTGTGTTTAGGACAAAAGGATGTTGCAATTGCTCTGGCAGGAATATGTTTTGAACAAATTACTAATGAATTTTATCATAAGATTTTGCTAAACAAGTATGAGTTATCCAATAGAGAATATTCATCTTGTATGAAAGGAATTTCTATTAAAGATAAACTTACATGGTTATATAAATTAACTACTTCAAGGTGTATGGAACCAAGTATAGTTAGTGATATACATAAAGTATGTAGTTTTAGAAATAGCATTGTTCACTATAAGCCTAAAGTCGAAAAAGTAGGTGAATGGGGAGAGGATGAAGATAATAGTGATGAGGAGTATGATATAAGCAAATTGATACCACTTATTGAAAAAGTAAGGGAGATTTTTACCGAGGATATGGATATTCTGTTTTCGGAAGAGAAAACGTCTAAAGAAATATTTAGAAAGATCTTTAGAAAAAATTAAATCATAAGCGCCAAATAAGAACATGTAGTGGAATATTTGGCGTTCTCCTGCAGACTTAGGGATAGAGTCTTTGCGTTTACTCTCAAAACACTAAATCTGATTTAAATGTTCACCGTTTATAGTGGGAGGTTATTTTCATGAAAAACCTATACATATCCGATCTGGACGGCACTCTGCTGCGAAGTGATGCCAGGACTTCGGAATACACCAATCGGACCATTAACGCACTGGTGGAGAGGGGCATGCTGTTCTCCTATGCCACAGCCAGGTCTTATCTGACGGCCTGCAAAGTTACGGCAGGGCTGCGGACGGATATCCCCCTGGTGGTTTATAATGGCGCGGCCCTGGTGGACGGCAGGGACGGAGCCCCCTGCCTCAAGAATTTTTTTGGGCCCGAGATCGGGGAGGTACTGGAGAATTTGGCAGCAAAGGGCGTGTATCCCATTGTCTATGCCTATCTGGAGGGCCGGGAAAAGTTTTCCTATGTGCCTTCTCTGTGCACGCCGGGCATGACACGCTTTCTGGAGAGCAGAAGAGGAGATCCCAGAACGCGCAGGGTGGCGGACGGGAAGGAACTGTGCCGGGGCGAAATCTTTTATCTTACCTGCATTGACGAAAAGGAGAAACTGGAACCGCTGTATGAAAAATACAAAGACGGGTATCACTGCGTCTTTCAGACAGAAATATACACTGGGGATCAATGGCTGGAGATCATGCCGCCGGAAGCGTCCAAATCCCATGCCGTTATCCGGCTCAAAGAACTGTTGGGCTGTGATCGCCTGGTGGTGTTCGGAGACGGCAAAAACGACATGGATATGTTTGAGATAGCGGACGAGTGCTACGCGGTGGAAAATGCGGTTCCTGAACTCAAAGCCATGGCCACGGCGGTGATTGGAGGCAATGACAGCGACGGCGTGGCCAGATGGCTGGAGAGTAATTATTATCCCAGATAGGCTTTCAGCAATGCGAAAGTATTGCGCACCCCGTCTTTATGGGAGCGCTCATAGCCGTGGGAGGCATATACCCCGGGGCCGATCAGGCCGTGGCGGGCATCCGTTCCGGCGTCCAGCGCGGCATCCGCATCGGAGCCATAATAAGGGTATACATCTGTGGCAAAGTCTATTTCATTGTCTTTTGCGGCCTGCACCAGCGCCTGTAGCATTTCATAGTGATAGGGTCCGTGGCTGTCTTTGACGCAGATGGACACCTGGCGCTCGGTGCATTCCAGGCCGCTGCCCACGCAGCCCATGTCTACGGACAGCACTTCTTCCACTTCCTCGGGGACGGAACCGCAGGCCCCATGGCCAACTTCCTCAAAAACGGTGATGTGCTGGTAGACTTTCCGGGTCAGGACAATCTGCTCTTCCTTTACATAGCGGGCATAGCCCAGCAGAATGGCGGTACTCAGCTTATCGTCCAGAAAGCGGCTCTTGATATAGCCTGAATCCGTGATCCGGGTTCTGGGGCTGATGCATACATAGCTCCCGTTGGTGATTCCCAGGGCCAGCACTTCCTCTTTGGAGCGGACCGGCTCATCCAGCAGCAGTTCGATGGTTTCAAAGCTGCGCCCGGTCTCCTGGTATTTGCCGTTGACATGCAAGGAGGCATCCATCAGTTGGATGGTCCCTTCATAGCTGCGGCCGTCCAGGGTCCGAAGGGTACAGTTTTCCGTCTCCACATTGTTGGCATTGAGACCGCCCAAGGGGGTCAGACGCAGGCGGCCGTTGTCTTTAACCTCCGCCACCATGGCGCCCAGCGTGTCCACATGGGCCATCACCAGAGCGGCATTGCCGCTGCCGCCCAGGTCCACCAGCACGCCTCCTTTGCGGGTCAGTCTGGGGGCGTAGCCCAGGCGGGTATATTCCGCTGCCAGATAATCGCTGACCTGCCGGGTGTAGCCGGTGGGGCTGTCAATAGCCAGCAGAGCGTTTAGCTGCTCCAGAATGTAGTCCATGTACCGATTGCATAAATTTTGCAGATTCTCGTTCATTCGATTCTCCTTCTGATTTTCGGATCCTTCAAACTCCCGCATCTTCCCCAGGGCACAGGATGCAGGCGGTCGGCCTGTGAAGCCTTCGCGGACTCGGCGGGTATCTGTTTTCAATAAAATTACGGCTTTATTATAGCAAAAACAGATGTGAAAGAACAGAGGAAAATAAAAATTCCAAGGGCAACCTGCTATAGCTGTCGATGTGAATTGTGGTTGCAAATTACAGATTTGACAGAATTTTCCAAAAAATAAGTTTTCTTTTGGGACAATGTATGCTATAATCCTAGGTGCATGGAATTAAAATGATTCCAAAAAAAGTTGAAACAATTATTGAAGGAGGGAAACAAATGAATTTTTTGACAGATTTATTGAGTCGTATCCTGGGCGGGGTGGGGTCCATCATTGCCGCCGCGTTGATTCTGGTGATCGCCTTTGTGGCGGCGGCCATCGTGAAATCTCTGGTACTGAAGCTGGTGGACAAGACCAAGCTGAAAGACGTGCTGGCCAAGGTTGATAACGCGGACAAGCCCGGAAGCGGGAGGGAATTCATTGGCAAGCTGGTATATCTGCTGGTGTTCCTGCTGTTCGTGCCCGGCATCTTTTCCGCACTGGGACTGGGCAGTGTGATGGCTCCCATCAGCAACATCCTGAACACCATCTGGGGCTATGTACCCAATCTGGTGGCGGCGGCCATCGTGTTGATGGTGGGCAATCTGATTGCCAGACTGGTGCGCCAGCTGCTGGTGCCTGTCTTTGACAAGCTGAATGTGAATAAGATTCAGGAGAAGGCCGGTATCGAGGTGAAGAATGCGGACAAGCTGTCCAATACCCTGGCTTACATCGTGTATGTACTGATCCTGATTCCCACGGTGATTATGGCTTTGAATGTGCTGAATATCACGGTTATCTCCGTGCCGGCAGTCAGCATGTTAAACAGTGTGATCGGCTTTATCCCCAACATTGTGATCGGCCTGGTTATCATCGTGATCGGCTGCATGATCGGCAAGCTGGTGGGCCAGATCGTTACCAAGCTGATCGCTTCCGCCGGGCTGGATGCCAAGCTGCAGGGACTGCTGGATGAGAAGAGCCAGAAGTTTGTACTGTCCAAGGTGACCGGCGGTGTGGTGTACGCCGTGGTGGTGATTTTCTTTGTGGTAGAGGGGCTGAACGTGCTCAAGCTGGATGTGTTGACGGAAGTCGGCGCTTCGGTTATCGCCTATATGCCCAAGGCCCTGGCGGCCGTGCTGATTCTGGCGGCAGCTTTGATCGCAAGTTCCATGGTGGAGAAGGCACTGCGCAAGAGCGGTATGAATACTTATGCTGTGGTGGCAAAAGCAGCTATCTTGGTGGTGGGCGTGTTTATGGTTCTGAGCCAGCTTGGCATTGCGGCCGGCATTGTGAACGATGCGTTCTTCCTGATCGTGGCGGCTCTGGCCGTGGCGTTTGCCATTGCATTTGGCGTCGGCGGCAGGGAATATGCGGCTAAGGCTTTGAAAAAGCTGGAGGAAAAGAGCGAAGATAAGAAGGAGGACAAGGCCGAGTAGGCATCTGTTCCTCAAGTAAAGTGTATGATCAGGGAAAAGCTGTTTCTGCGTGACTGTGCCGGAACGGCTTTTTTTCGTGGGGGAAAAACAGTAAAGAGGATTGCAATTCTACGACTTTTCGAGTATATTGTAGATAGATTTTCAAAAAATAAGAATCCGGGAGGATAAGGCATATGGAATTTGTGGAAAGAAAACGCTGGTTATTTTTTGGCCTGCCCTTTACATTTACCAAGTACACCATCAAGGAGGATATGATCACTGTTGACACGGGCCTGCTCAAGACCGTGGAAAACGACTGTTATATGTACAAGGTGCAGGATGTGCAGCTCACCGCCACTCTGATGGAGAAGATGTTCCGGCTGGGAACCGTGATCTGTTTCACCGGGGATACCACAGATCCCAGGCTGGAATTGGTTCACATTAAGAATGCCCGGGCGGTAAAGGAATTTATTCTGGAGATGTCCGAGAAAGCCAGGATCAAGAGGCGCACGGTAAATATGCTGGACATCGGTTCCGGGGATATGCAGGATGTGAACGACGCGGAGTAGGATCTAAGTCAGGGAATCCCCGGGACACCACCGGGGCAGAGCGGTGGTTAATAGCGTGATCCGAACAGGGGAAGGGGAGGAGATCACCCTTCCTCCGGTTTTGTGAGCAATTTTTCAAACAGCAGTCCGGCCCCGAACCAATAGGGGGCGAAGTCCAGGCGGATGACCCGGCCGATGTTCCATTTGGAACGGCCATAGTCCCAGGGACAGAGGGATTTGCGCCGCAGCAGGGTGCCGCTGAGGAACTCCATGGAGAAGATCATGGACATGTAGGTCAGTCCCCGCACTGCCACAGGCTTATTTTTCATAAAACGGAATATGGGGGCCAGCAGGGCGGCACATCCGTAGATGGGGAACATCCAGATGGAGGTGCTGCCTTGGAGGGAAAATTCTCTGCGGCGGATTTTGCTGATGGCGGTGAAGGTGATTTCCATGCACCAGCCCAGGATGCCGCAGTGGATAAAATCGTTTAGAAATTTATGCATATTGATTACCGATCCTTTCCGGAAAAGGCTGCCGCAGGCGGCATGTCTCCGCATATCGGTTATTAGTATGAACAGCCCGGGGCTGAAATATCCAGAAGACGGGAAAATACCCGGCGGAGCCGGGAGGAAGAGGCGGGATGAAGTATCAGGAAGCGTTGGAGTATATAGATTCTTTAAAAAAATATGGCATTGTACCGGGGCTTGACTCCATCCGGGAATTGTGCCGGCGCCTGGGAGATCCTCAGGATCGGCTGCAATTTGTCCATATCGCAGGCACCAACGGCAAAGGCTCGGTATTGGCATATGTGTCCACGGTGCTGCGCTGTGCCGGATACCGGGTGGGGCGGTATATTTCCCCCACCGTCCGGGATTACCGGGAAAGGATTCAGGTAAACGGGAGGAATATCACCCAGAAGGCTCTGTGCGGTCTGGTGGAGGAACTGCGGCAGGTCTGCGACAGTATGGTGGAAGACGGCCTGCCTCATCCCACGCCTTTCGAGGTGGAGACGGTCATGGGATTCCTTTATTTTCTCCGGGGAAACTGTGATTTGGTGGTATTGGAAACCGGTATGGGCGGCAGAGAGGATGCCACCAATGTGATCCGCAATACCCGGGTTGCGGTGCTGGCCTCCGTCAGCATGGATCATATGCAGTATCTGGGAAACAGCCTGGCGGCCATCGCGGAGGAGAAAGCCGGTATCCTGAAGCCGGGCTGCCTGGCGGTGTCCATGTTCCAGGAGCAGGAGGCCATGGAGGTAATCCGTGAAAGGGCCCGGCAGCTGCAGATTCCCCTTACCATGGCGGACGGAAGAGAGGCTAAGAAGGTACGCTATGGTCTGGAGAGGCAGCGTTTTGACTATGATTCCCTGAAAGATCTGGAGATTGGCCTGGCAGGGCAGTTTCAGGTCCACAATGCGGTGCTGGCTGTGGAGGTGTGCCGCGCCCTGTCCGATTGCGGTTATGCCATTTCAGAGGAGGCGCTGCGGCAGGGGCTTCGGGAGACCCGTTGGCCGGGGCGATTCACCGTTTTGGGTAAAAAGCCTCTTTTTGTGGCGGACGGTGCTCATAACGAGGACGCCGCGAAAAAGTTGGCGGCATCCATGGAATTCTATTTTACAAACAGACGGATTATCTTTATAATGGGGATATTGAAAGATAAGGCTTATGAAAAGATCATAGAGCTTACCGCAGGCTATGCGGACCAGATACTCACGGTGACCCCTCCGGACAATCCCAGGGCCATGAGCAGTTATGAACTGGCCCGGGAGGTGGCCAGAGTACACCCCCGGGTGACGGCTGTAGACAGTCTGGAGGAAGCGGTGGAAATCAGCCATCTGCTGGCGGACAGGGAGGATGTGATTCTGGCGTTTGGCTCCCTGTCCTATCTGGGAAGGCTGATGGAGATCATGGAGCGGCGCAGCGGTAAGCGGTAAGCGTCTGCCGCGCAGTGGATTGTGTGATCGGAAAGGGCTGATGGTATGATAGATCAGGAGAAAATAAAGCAGGGCGTGAGGCTGCTGCTGGAGGGGATTGGCGAGGACCCTTCCAGAGAAGGTCTGGCAGACACCCCCGACCGGGTGGCCAGGATGTATGAGGAGATCTTCGCCGGGATGGAAGAGACGGCAGGGGAACATCTGACTAAGGTATTTACCGCAGAGAACGCAGGTATTGTATTGGAGCGGGATATCACCTTTTTTTCCACTTGCGAGCACCATCTGATGCCCTTTTACGGCAGGGCGCACATAGCCTATCTGCCCAAGGACAGGGTGGTGGGTCTGAGCAAGCTGGCCCGGACAGTGGAAGTATATGCACGCAGGCTTCAGATTCAGGAGCAGATGACGGGGCAGATCGCGGACGCCGTCATGGAATATTTGCAGCCCGGAGGCGTAATGGTGGTTCTGGAGGCGGAGCATATGTGCATGACCATGCGGGGAGTCAGGAAACCTGGCAGCAGCACCGTAACCCTGGCAGTGAGAGGCGCGTTTGAGGATGCCGCATTACAGGAACAGGTGTACCGCATGCTGCGTCTGTAGGAACTGCAGTCCCGTGATATTTCAGAAAAGAGGGATTGGGATGGAGCGGATAAACAGAATCCTGAGGAATCAGAGATTTCAGGAACATTTGCGGAAAAACCAGGCGGCGGAGACAGACCGGATTTTTTGTCATCATGACATGGGGCATTTTTTGGATGTGGCCCGGATCGGCATGATCCTTAACCTGCAGGAGGGGTTGGGGATACCGGCGGAGCTGCTATATGGGGCGGCGCTGCTGCACGATATCGGGCGGCATGAGCAATATGAGACGGGAATACCCCACGAAGAGGCCGGAGCCCGGATCGCGCCGGGGATTTTGGCGGAGTGCGGTTATACTGCGGAAGAAATCCGGGAGATAGAGGAGGCCATTGCTCTGCACCGGGACAGCGGGACAGAGAAAAGAGCGGACCTGGCGGGCATTCTGTACCGGGCGGATAAGGCCAGCAGAGCCTGTTTTGCCTGCCAGGCCAGCAGTCAGTGTAATTGGAAAGCAGTCAAGAAGAATCAGGAAATTCAATGGTAGAGTGAAGAGGAAAGGATAAAATCATATGAGGATCGGCAACAGGGAATTTGACGTAGAAAACAGAACTTATGTGATGGGCATACTGAATGTGACCCCGGACTCGTTTTCTGATGGGGGAAAGTGGAACAGTATGGACAGGGCCCTTGTACATGTGGAGGAGATGTTAGCAGAAGGCATGGATATCCTGGATATCGGAGGGGAATCCACCAGACCGGGATCGGACTACAGCATGTCTCCCCAGGAGGAGTTGGAGCGGGTGATGCCTTATATCCAGGCTGTAAAGGCCCGTTTTGACGTGCCCCTTTCTCTGGATACCTACAAAAGCCAGGTGGCGGAGGCGGGAATTGCCGCAGGTGTGGATCTGATCAATGATATCTGGGGCCTGAAGTGGGATGAAGAGATGGCCCGGGTCATCGGGGAGCACGACGTGGCCTGCTGCCTGATGCACAACCGCCGGAAGGCAGGTCATCCAACCTCCCAGACGCAGGCGGGAGAAGTTATCAACGAATTTGGCTACGGGAATTTTCAGGAGGATGTGGCGGCAGACTTGGCCGAGTCGGTGGAACTGGCCCTGCGGGCGGGAATCGGCAGGGATCGGATTATCCTGGATCCCGGTGTGGGCTTTGCCAAATCCTATGAGCAGAATCTGCAGGTGATCCATCGTCTGGAATCCCTGCGGGCTCTTGGGTATCCGCTGCTGCTGGGGACCAGCCGCAAGTCGGTGGTGGGGCTGACCCTGGACCTGCCGGTGACGGAGCGGCTGGAAGGTACATTGGTAACCACTGTGATGGGGGTGCTGAAAGGATGTGCCTTCGTGCGGGTGCATGATGTGAAAGAGAATGTGCGGGCCATCCGTATGGCCAGGGCCATTCTGGAGGAGAGAAAGCCGGATTCGGATTAACGGAATGTGCGGTCTGGGGAATAAGACGGAAAGAAGGCGATGAAATGTGCATGGGGAAGAAATGGGATGAGATACGCATTGACAATCTGGAGGTCTACGCCCACCATGGGGTTTTCCCGGAGGAGAAGGAGAAGGGACAGCCTTTTTTTGTGAATCTGGTGTTATACACCGATACCCGAAAGGCAGGGCAGCGGGATGATTTGACGCTTTCCACCCACTATGGGGAGGTATGCCATCTGGTGACGGAATGGATGCAGCAACATATCTGTGATCTGATTGAGACGGTGGCCGAGAACTTGGCTGCGGAGGTATTGGGATGCTTTCCTCTGGTAAGGGCCCTGGACGTGGAGATCCGTAAGCCCCAGGCTCCCATCGGCCTTCCCTTTGAAAGTGTGTCGGTAAAAATCCACAGGGGCTGGCACCGGGTGTATGTGGCCCTGGGTTCCAATATGGGGGACCGGAAAAAGTATTTGCAGATGGGAGTGGACGCTATGGAGGCGCGGCAGGACATCCGCCTGGAAAAAGTGTCTTCCTGGCGGCAGACCGCGCCTTACGGCGGGGTGGAACAGGCGGATTTTTTAAACGGGGTTATGGAAATACGGACTTTGCTGACGCCCCGGGAACTGCTGGAGTATCTGCATGAGGTGGAACAGGGAGCGGACCGGAAGCGGGAAGTGCACTGGGGGCCCCGCACCCTGGATCTGGATATTCTGTTATATGACGATTTGGTGATGGAGTCGGAGGAACTAATCATTCCCCATGTGGATATGCAGAACAGGGATTTCGTACTGGGACCCATGGCAGAGATTGCTCCCTGGGTGAGACATCCGGTGCTGGGGCTGACCATGGGACAAATGTATGCGCGGCTGGCATCCGGCAGACAGGGAGATTCATAGGATCCGGCTCAGATACCGCAGCGCAAAACGGGCGCACAGACCGTTGAAAAGCCCGGTAAGGATACCGCTGATCAGCAGGTAGGGCAGATAGGCCAGAACCCCCGGCACGGAGGTGAGCAGCAGGGCGATGAGAAGCTGCCCTATATTGTGGAAAATACCGCCCAGAATGCTGGTCAGTTCGGGAAAATGCCGGTGCAGCATCCGGCTGGCAAGGGTCATGGCCACGAAGCAGAGCAGTCCTCCGCAGAGGCTGTAAAGCAGGCTCATGGCCTGTCCGAAGAGCAGACCGGCCAGCAGCACCCGGGCCAGCAGCACCACGGCGGCATCCCTGGCGCGGTAGAGGTGCAGCACCAGCAGCGTGATGATATTGGCCAGCCCCAGCTTGATGCCCGGAAGAGGAATCGGGGGTGGCAGCAGGCTTTCCGCAGAGTAGATGGCCAGGGCCAGTGCGGCAAACAGGGCCAGAACGGTAAGTTTGCGGGTAGACATGGGATTTTTCTCCTTATCTTGGTTTGGTCAGTATGCAACGGCGTCAGGGGAGGCGCCGGAAGGCGCCGGAGAATCGGGCTTTAACTCGATTACCAGTCTGTGGGGCAGACAGGTAATGGGCAGCAGGGAGTCCGTGATCCGGCCCTGTTTGACGCAGATCTGATCCGGACAGTCCGCTTCCGCGATGGCGATGCCGCCGGGGGAGACTTCTACGATGTTGTAACCTCCGTCGGCGGCGTCCACGGTAAAGCGGCGGTTTTCCGCCACCTGGTCCAGAGGGATGGACTGCAGAAGCCTGCCGTCCAGATAGACACAGGCGGTGTAAGCTGCCGCCTTTCCGGCGTTTTGCCGCAGCACCAGGGTCAGGACACAGAATGCCAATATTAGCAGAATGCCGACAGTTGTCAGGCAGGCTCTCTTGGTTAAATGATTCATGGTTTTTCCCTTCCGATTGTTGTTCCCCTTCGGAGTTCCAAGGGAGAACCCCAGGAGGACTTATGGATATCAGTATAGCAGAAAGCGCAGGGAAAATGAAGCAGGAGATTCATAGAAAAAAGAATAGGGGGATGCCCGTAAGGGGCGCTGCATGGGGGCTGGCCATTGCGCTGACAGGCTGCGGCGCCGCTCCCATCCGTCAGCAGACCAGCGTGGATACGGCCATGGGTACCATAGTGTCCCAGACGCTGTATGTACAGGAGACGGAGTGGCCGGCATCGGAAGAGGATTGGGAGGAATTGCCGGAATCCCCGTGCGCTTCCGTCATGGGGATTCTGAAGGAACTGGAAGAGCAGGAATTGTCCTGGCGAATAGAAGGTTCGGAAGTGGCTCGGATCAATGCCCTGGCGGACCAGGGGGAGGCCGGGGAGGATTTGTCCCTTGGACAGGGAGAGCAGGGGATCTTTGCTTCCCTGTCTGCGGCCATGGGGGAGACGCTGGCCCGGATCTGGCAAGTTTCCATGGACAGCGGCGGTGCGCTGGATGTAACTTTGGGCAGACTGAGCCGCCTGTGGAACCTGGACGGGACGGACTTTTCCCGGATTCCGGAGGAGGGACAGGTGCGGGATGCTCTGAAAGATACCGGCTTTGGCCGGGTGCAGTTCCCGGAGAATGGGATCTGGCTGCCTCCGGGGATGCAGTTGGATCTGGGGGCAGTTGGCAAGGGCATTGCCTGCGACCGAGTCCGTGCATACTTAAACAGCCGGCCTCAAATCACCGGGGCCGTGGTGGCGGTGGGAGGCAGTGTGGTGACATATGGGCAGAAACCGGACGGCAGCCCCTGGAAAGTGGCCATTGTGCATCCCCGGGAAGAGGGGAGCTATCTGGGAGTATTGTCTCTGACGGGGGAACAATTTGTTTCCACCTCCGGGGACTATGAGCGCTATGTGACGGTGGACGGAGTGCGTTACCATCATATCCTTGATCCGGCCACCGGCTATCCGGCCCGCAGCGGCCTGTGCAGCGTTACCATTGTCTGCGGCAGCGGCCTGCTGGCGGATGCTCTCTCCACCGCCTGCTTTGTCCTGGGTTCGGAGCAGGGACTGGATCTGGCAAAAAGCTACGGTGCGGAAGCTCTGCTGGTGGAGGAGGACGGCACGCTTAGAATGACGGAGGGAATGAGAGAAATTTTTTCTGCCCAGGAATGATGGGAGCGATACAAAAGAAAAGGCAGACGGAAGGAAATTCATTAAGGTTGGCGCAAGGATATGCGGGAAAGGAGAAAATGATGAAAGAGGCTTTTTACACGGTGGATGAGGAGTACAGGCAGAAACAGTATCCCAGGGGCTATTTTGCCGCTATAGCCAAGTCGGGACGGCAGGGCGGTATTGCGCTGGTGATTCTGGGACTGGTGATTTTGCTGATGGGGGTCGGACTGGGTTTTATAACCTTTCTGATTTTTATGGACTCCGTGAAGGAGGGAGATACCGAGGGAATGGTGGGGCCTGCCGTATTTATGTGGATCGTGGCTCTGCTGTTTGCCCTGGGGGGGATTCTGCTGATCAGAATGGGAATCCGCCGGAGAAAAATGGGAGCGGAGGAGTGGATTCAGAAGAGTGCGAAAGCCAGCGGCTACCCGGAGAGCGTGATCCGGGATTTTGCGGAACAGGCGGTGGAATCAGATTGCATCCGGGCCAGGCTTAAGACAGCCCAGATAGAGTGCGTGCTGACCAGAGACTACATACTGTATGAGAATCTGATGGATCTGTGTGTGATGAAGATGAGCGATATTGCGGGCGTCTACTGGGTCAGTGTCTCTGACATGGTGAATGCGGGAGGCAAGATGAAAACCGTTTACACTCTGTCCGTGGGGATCCTCTCCAAGAAAGGAACCTACCACATCATACCTGCCGCGCAGAAGAATGGGGAGCATCTGATTTCCCTGCTGATGCAGCGTAATCCTGCCATAGACAGGGCGGAGGGCAAGGTACTTTCGGAGAGTGAGTTTGATCGAATCAAAAAAGGGCTGGCGGGTTGATCCGCCGGCCCCCTTTTTTGGGTCTGAGTGACGCCCGGAACTGTCGGTCAGAAGGAACTGTAACTGCTGCTTCCCAGAGGGCTGTGGTACAGGGAACTCTCCTCGCCGAACTCCTGGAAGTACACATACCGGGAGGTTATATTGATATTGGTGTAGTTACCCTCTGCCAATACCATGGGATTGGAACCGTCCGTGCCCATTACCTTCAGTGCGGGAGAAGTGGAAGAACTGTGCTGATAGTAGATATAGCCGCCTCCTACGTTGAAGCAGTCCACCCGGTCGTTGGTCAGCACTTCCACCACTTTCTGATTCATGTCATATCGGCACAGCCGGTAATCATTGGCCACATCCATATAATAGATATAGCTGCCGTCCAGGCAGGGATACCAGAGGTTACCCGCCCACACTTCCGAAACCGTGTCTCCGTTGGTATTCAGGGCATAGAGATAATGATTATTCTGGGTTCCGTTATAATAGATAATGCCGTCCCGGGCACAGGCGGGATTGACCTGGTATTCGGCCAGCACCTGCTTGTCGGATCTGTCGATCTTAATCTTGTAAAAAACAGGAGTGGGATCTCCGGCGGTGAGCAGATACAGGTAATTGTCCACCAACTGACCGGAAACCACCACATTTGTGACCAGGGAGACGGCGTCTTTGCCGGATTTCAGACAGCGGTTGAAGGCATTGCGGCTGAGCACATAGCCCAGGCCGGTATTACCGGAGTCCACAGTCTGGAAATAATACAGATATTTTCCGCCGGCCAGAATATTGCGCACGGGGGAACTGCCCAGCTTGGTGATGTCCTGTTCGTCCGCGGTCATGGAGTAGAGGCTGCCGCCGTCCAGGGGATTGGAGAAATAAACCATGCCCTCAGACTCGCAGAACAGACCGGCATTGTTGATATTGCCCGGGGTATTGCCCACCGTGCCGGGCGGATTTGCAGGTATGCGGCCAAAGAACCAGTTGGCCAGCAGTGATGCGGCAAATACTGCGATAAGCAGTGTGATAATCAGGATATATTTTATTTTTTTCGACATGGAACAGGGGCCTCCTTGGAATAAAATCTTTCTTTTATGAATATATCACATAGTTGGTCTTGCGATCAAGTGGGTTTTGGAGTAAACTAAATTTGGTTTAATATGGGAGCCGTGTTCCCTGCGGCGGAGAAAATACGCCTTGGGACGTGGAGACAGACAGTTGGATATAAACGGAGGAATTCTCATGGATTTATTGGAACTGAGGGAACAGATTGACGCCATAGACCGGCAGATCGTCAGCCTGTATGAGCAGCGGATGGAGATATGCGGCCGGGTGGCGGAGTATAAGATCGAGACGGGCAAGAAGGTGTTTGACAGGCAGCGGGAGATGGAGAAGCTGGCCAAGGTCAGGTCACTGACCCACAATGATTTCAACAGCCATGGGGTGGAGGAGTTGTTCGAGCAGATCATGTCCATGAGCCGCAAACTTCAATATCAGCTGCTGGCGCAGCATGGCGATATGGGCAGGCTTCCCTTTATCCGGGTGGAAGAACTGGAAACCCGGGGAGCCAGGGTGGTGTTCCAGGGGGCAGAGGGCGCTTATTCCCAGGCGGCCATGACCCGGTATTTTGGAGAGGAGATCCAAAGCCTTCATGTGGATACTTTCAGGGACGCCATGAGCGCCATCGACGAGGGAAGCGCCGATTTTGCCGTGCTGCCCATTGAAAACAGTACGGCAGGTATAGTCAGTGAAATATACGATCTGCTGGTGGAATTCGAGAATTATATTGTGGGGGAACAGATTCTGCAGATCAATCATTGTCTGCTGGGGGTGCCGGGGACAAAGCTGGAGGATATCCGCATGGTGTACAGCCATCCCCAGTCCCTGATGCAGAGCAGCCGTTTCCTGTCCGGCCATGACTGGCGGCAGATCAGCATGCAGAACAATGCCTTCGCGGCCAAGAAGGTGGCGGAGGAGCAGGACAGGTCCCAGGCCGCCGTGGCCAGCGAGTACGCGGCCAAAGTGTACGGGCTGGAGGTGCTGCGGCAGGGTGTCAACCAGGAGAAAGACAATTCCACCCGATTTATCATCGTGACCAACCAGAAAATTTTCCGAAAGGACGCAGCCAAGATCAGCATCTGCTTTGAACTGCCTCACCACAGCGGATCCCTGTACCATATGCTGTCCCATTTCATATACAATAACTTGAATCTGTGCAAAATCGAGAGCAGGCCCATCGAGGACCGCAGTTGGGAATACCGTTTCTTTATCGACTTTGAGGGGAATCTGGCAGACAGCGCCGTGAAGAACGCGCTGCGGGGACTGCGGGATGAGGCCCGGAATATGAAGATATTGGGAAATTACTAGTCTGCCCTGCAGGCTGAATCTTAGCAGTCCGGGTGCCGGTGGGTGAGTACACCGAAGGAAAAAATGGGGATACCGGGACTAAAACAGGAGTATACGAATATGAGAGAACAGGAACTGATCGTTTATCGGAATCTGGAAAGAGAAAAGCTGCTCTATGATGTGGCCTGGCTCATGAAACACTATGATGATGCATATTATAACCGGGAGGATCTCTCGGCGCTGCTCTATCAGTGCATCCACGGGCTGATTGACCAGGCGGGCAGCTATGGCTTTCACGGCAATCTGTGGCATTGCTATCTGGCCAATCTGCTGGTGAACGATGAGAACAGCTATAGCTGCGGCTGTGAGATCCGGGGAGCCATAGAGGGCACCATCAATCAGGCGGCCCTGCATGATATCGGTATTTTTAAGGAATTCTATGATTATGATTTTGGGCCAATGGTCCGGACCCTGCAGGCGCCGGAATGGGCTCTGGTGGAGGATTATATCAGCAGCAGCCGGGAGAGCAGAGTGTACAATACCCGCATCTGCGCCCGGATCTGCGAACTGGCCCAGGCATTTTGCCGGGACGCCACGGCCCAGGAGATGAAAGACACCCTGACGCAGTTTTACAGGGAGTACGGCGTGGGAAAATTCGGTCTGCACAAGTCTTTCCGGGTCTGTCGTGATCAGGAGGGCCATGTGGAGATCCGTCCCATCCTGAATATTGCCCATGTGCGGCTGGATGATCTGGTGGGCTATGAGATTCCCAAACAGAAACTGGTGGATAACACGGAGGCTTTTGTGGCGGGACGGGCGGCCAACAACTGTCTGCTCTTTGGGGATGCGGGCACAGGCAAGTCCTCCTGCATCAAGGCCATTGCCAATGCCTACTATGACCGGGGGCTGCGGATCATCGAGATTTACAAACACCAGTTTCAGGATTTGCAGGAGTGCATCAGCCAGATCAAGAATCGGAATTACAAATTTATCATATACATGGACGATCTCAGCTTTGAAGAACATGAGACGGAGTACAAATACCTGAAGGCTGTCATTGAGGGCGGACTGGAGAAAAAGCCGGAGAATATTCTGATCTATGCCACTTCCAATCGGCGTCATCTGATTCGGGAGAATTTCAGCGACAAAGAGGAGATTCGGCAGGACATGCACACCAGCGATACCGTGCAGGAAAAGCTGTCTCTGGTGTACCGCTTTGGCGTGACCATCTATTTCGGCTCTCCCACTCCCAGGGAGTTTCAGGAGATTGTGATGGCGCTGGCCCAGCGCCATGGCCTGGAGCTTGGCCGGGAAGAACTGCTGGCCGAGGCCAACAAGTGGGAACTGGCCCACAGCGGCCTGTCCGGCAGAAGTGCCCAGCAGTTTGTGGATTATCTGTTGGGACAGCGCGGGAAGTGAGACCTGCGGCAGAGCTTGGGTAATATATACATTGCAGCAGAAAGGATAGAATAACAGTGGCCGTAAAAACATTCGCAGCGATTGACCTGGGGAGTTTTGAACTCTCTCTGAAGATTTTTGAATTTTCCGGAAAAAGCCAGGGCCGGGTGATTGAGCATATCCGGCAGCGGGTGGACCTGGGGAGCGACACATATGGCAGCGGCAAAATCAGCCACGACAAGATGGACGAACTGTGCCGGGTGCTGTCGGAGTTTGCCCATGTGATGGATTCCTATAAGGTGACAAATTACCGGGCCTATGGCACCAGTGCCATTCGGGAGACCGAGAATACGGGCATTGTGCTGGATCAGATCCGCCAGCGCACCGGCATCCGGGTGGAAGTCCTGAGCAATTCCGAACAGCGCTTCCTGGACTATAAGGCCATCGCTTTCAGAGGGGAAATTTTTCATTCCCTGATCGGGGAAGGGACTGCCATTGTGGATATCGGCGGGGGCAGCATCCAGATTTCCCTCTTTGACAATGACACGCTGGTATCCACGCAAAATCTGCGCATCGGCGTGCTGCGGCTCCAGGAACTGCTGCATCATATGAACACCCGGAGCAGCCAGAGGGAGGAGCTGATCGATGAGATTGTCAGCGCCCAGCTGGCCACCTACAAAAAGCTGTATCTGAAGGACCGGGAGATCAAGACCATCGTTGTGGTGGACGATTACCTGTCTGTGTGGGTGGGCAGAAAGGCCGCCGGCGCAGGCCGGAAAAACGAACTGGTGAGTCTGGGGGATTATGAGCAGTTTATCCAGAAGCTGCGCACCCGGCCCATGACAGAACTTGTGCGGATGCTGGATATTCCCGAGGAGGCGGTAAACCTGACCTTCATCAGCGCCTGTATCATGAAGCGGATCATGAAACTCACCGGGGCCCAGCAGATCTGGGCGCCGGGAATCACGCTGAGCGACGGCATGGCTTATGAGTATGCCCAGCAGAACCGGCTGCTGCAGAGCGAGCATGATTTTAATCAGGATATTCTGGCCTGCGCCATGAACATCAGCAAGCGCTACCAGGGCAGCCGCAAACGGGCCGAGACGCTGGAGAACATCACACTGACCATTTTTGACAGCATGAAAAAAGTACATGGTCTGGGAAAGAGGGAAAGACTGTATCTGCAGCTTGCGGCGCTGCTCCACGACTGCGGAAAATATATCAGCATGGTAAACATCGGGGAGACTTCGTATCAGATTATCATGGCCACGGAGATGATCGGTCTCTCCCATATGGAACGGGAGATAGTGGCCAGCGTGGTGCGTTTTAACCATTCTCCTTTTATTTATTATGACCGGATCAAGACCCAGGGGACGGCCCTCACCGAGGGGGCATACCTGACCGTGGCCAAACTTACGGCCATCCTGCGGATTGCAAATGCGCTGGACCGGAGCCACAAGCAGAAACTGAAAGGCGTCAAAGCGACCCTGAAGGAAGAGCAGTTGGTGCTGATGGTGGAGACCCCGGAGGACATTACCCTGGAGAGGGGAATCTTTGATGCCCGGGCCGACTTTTTTCAGGAAGTGTTCAGTGTGCAGCCTGTGATTAAGCAGAAGAAACCCATGTAGCGAGCGGCATGAAACAATGCAAAAAGGAATTGGAGAGAACTATGGCAGAGACAGACTTTACCAACCCCAAATATTACAACAACCGGGAACTGAGTTGGATCCTGTTTAACCACAGGGTGCTCAGCGAGGCCAGGGACAAGGGAAATCCCCTGTTTGAAAGACTGAAATTTCTGAGTATCACCGCATCCAATCTGGATGAGTTTTTTATGGTGCGGGTAGCATCGCTGAAGGACATGGTGAACGCGGGATACAACAAGAAGGACATTGCGGGCATGACGCCCCAGGAGCAGCTGGAAAAAATAGACGCGGCCATCCACGAACTGGCCGGGCTCCAATATTCCACTTATAATCGGAGCCTGCTTCCGCTGCTGGAAAAGAACGGACTGCGGGTGATCCGCCAGCATGAGCATTTGTCCAGGGAGGAAGCGTCTTATATCGACCGATATTTTGAAGAGAATGTATACCCGGTGCTGACGCCTATGGCTGTGGATTCCTCCAGGCCCTTCCCGCTGATCCGCAACAAGTCTCTGAACATCGGGGCCCTGGTGGAAAAAAAGCACAAGCCGGAGGAACTGGAATTTGCTACGGTGCAGGTGCCCAGTGTGCTGCCCCGGATCGTGCAGCTTCCCAGGGAGATGGAAGAGGGTGGGGAAGGCCCTTTGAAGGTGATCCTGCTGGAGGAGGTTATAGAGCGGAATATTCACAAGCTGTTCCTGAACTATAATGTGATCTGTGCCCATCCTTTCCGAATTATGCGCAATGCGGATCTGAGTATTGAGGAAGACGAGGCGGCGGATCTGCTCAAGGAGATTGAGAAGCAGTTAAAAAAGCGGCAGTGGGGCGAGGTAATCCGCCTGGAGGTGGAGAGCGATATTGACAAGCGGCTGCTGAAGATTATCCGCAAGGAACTTCACATGGGGGAACAGAATCTGTATTTCATTGACGGTCCCCTGGATTTGACCTTTCTGATGAAAATGTATGGTCTGGAAGGCTTTGAAAAGCTGAAAACCCCCGGGTATGAACCCCAGCCCGTACCCCAGCTTCCCTCCGGCTGTGATATTTTTGCCCAGATCAGAAAAGGGGATGTGCTGCTGCACCATCCCTACCAGACTTTTACGCCAGTGGTCGAATTTATTCACCAGGCGGCCCGGGATCCCCAGGTGCTGGCAATCAAGCAGACCCTGTACCGGGTCAGCGGCCATTCTCCTATTATAGCGGCGCTGGCCCAGGCGGCGGAAAACGGCAAGCAGGTCTCGGTGCTGGTGGAACTGAAAGCCCGTTTCGACGAGGAAAACAATATCGTGTGGGCCAAGATGCTGGAAAAGGCGGGATGCCATGTGATCTACGGCCTGGTGGGATTGAAAACCCACAGCAAGATTACACTGGTGGTGCGCAGGGAGGAGGACGGCATTCGGCGGTATGTGCATCTGGGCACCGGCAATTATAATGACGCCACCGCCAAGCTGTACACGGATGTGGGCCTGCTGACCTGCAGTGAGATGATCGGCGAGGATGCCACAGCTGTATTCAATATGCTCAGCGGCTATTCGGAGCCTCTGGGCTGGAACAAGCTGTCCCTGGCCCCCCTGTGGCTCAAAGACAGGTTCCTGCATCTGATTGACAGAGAGGCGGGTTACGCCCGGGCGGGCAAGGGGGCCCATATTATCGCGAAAATGAACTCCCTGTGCGACAGGGATGTGATTGCCGCGCTGTATAAGGCCAGCTGCGCCGGTGTAAAGATCGAACTGATCGTTCGGGGGATCTGCTGTCTGCAGACCGGCATCCCGGGAGTCAGCGAGAATATCACGGTGCGGTCCATTGTGGGCAATTTCCTGGAACACAGCCGGATCTTCTATTTCCTGAATGGGGAGAACGAGGAGATTTACTGCGGCAGCGCGGATTGGATGCCCCGGAATCTGGAGCGCCGGGTGGAAATCCTGTTCCCGGTGGAGGAACCGGCGTTAAAGGAGAAATTGTATGATATTTTGAAGGCCCAGCTTAAGGACAATGTGAAGGCCCATGTGCTGCAGTCTGACGGCGTCTACGCCAAGGTGGATAAGAGGGGGAAGGAACGCTTCGTGTCTCAGGAATATTTTTGCGGAGAGGCCCGACGGGAGGCCAGGGAAGCAGTTCAGGATCCGGCGGGTGAGAGCCGTAGATTTGTGCCCGAGGTACATCGTTAAAATACTGAGGAATTCGGGAGTGACAGGGGAAGACTTTCAGGGGGACGCAATTGGGAGGATGCGTCTGGGAGGAAATTTTCAGTGGGACGCAATCGGGAGGATGTGTCCGGGAGGAGATTTTCAGGGGGACGCAATCGGGAGGATGTGTTCAGGAGGAGATTTTCAGTGGGACGCAATCGGGAGGATGTGTTCAGGAGGAGATTTTCAGGGGGACACATTCAGGAGGATACGTCTGGAAGGAGACCTTCGAGGGACGCATACAGGGAGATGTGCCTGGGAGGAGACTTTCGGGCAGATACATTCCGGGCCATGGCAGAGTATATCTGTCATGGCTCTGTTTTATGAATTTTTTATATTTATTTATCAAAAAATCCATTGACAAAGCATATTATATGTCGTATAGTATATTCAAGCCAATACTATATGACATATAATATTATACAAAAGTATAGAGATTGGTTGGAGAACAAGGACTGTGGCGTCAGTGCAGTTTACTGAAGCGACAGAACATTTGATCTTAGGAAGGACTCTTATGAAAATTGTGTTGGCATCTGGATCTCCCAGGCGGCGGGAACTTCTGACAGGGTTGGGGTTAGACTATAGTGTGTTGGTCAGCGGCGTGGAGGAACGCGTCACGGAGACGGAGCCTGCAAAGGTGGTGGAACAATTATCGGCCCAGAAAGCTTGGGATGTACTGCGGAAGCTGCGGCCGGATATTTCCCGGGAGTGCACAGGGGCCTGTGTTGGAGAAGCTGTTGGAGAGCAGACACTGGTCAGTACGGAAGCAGTTTCCGAAGGGCATTCAGGTGCCAATGGAAATGAGGAGGAACTTTTGGTGATCGGGGCGGATACCCTGGTGGCGGTGGACGGACAGATTCTGGGAAAACCCGCCGACCCAAAGGACGCGGCAGAGATGCTGAGACGGCTGTCGGGCAGGCGGCATCAGGTATACACCGGCGTGACATTGTACCATCACAGCCAGGGCAGAACCCGGCAGCATACATTCCACGAGTGTACGCAGGTATGGTTTTATTCCATGACAGAGGAGGAAATCAGCTGGTATATATCCACAGGGGAGCCTATGGATAAGGCGGGAGCCTACGGGATCCAGGGACTGGGAAGCCGTTTTGTGAAGGCCATTGAGGGAGACTACAGCAATGTGGTGGGCCTGCCCGTGGCCAGGCTGTATCAGGAGTTAAAGGCCATGGGAGCCATGGGTAATATTTCCCGGTAAATACTTGACGGTGGACATCAAAGGCGATATGATAAGGGCAAGAAGCAAACTTCTTATATTTACTTAGGTTGATCAATAGGAGGATTTAGACGATGCATGAGTACGATGATGCAGTACTGCAGTGCTTCCTGGATAATCAGCTGCAGTTGTTTCCCGAGAAGGTGGCGGAAAGCCTGGAAGAAGCCGAAGATTTCCTGGAGGAATGCATGGCTGTCGTAGTGGGCAGCAAGAACGAGGTATTGGATTTCTTTGAAGAGGAGGGGTTAGATCTGGAAGGCGCCGACGAGGACGGGATTCTGGAAGCAGATGAAGTTTTCGATATCGGTGACGGAAGGTACCTGATCATAGAGGGATAGCGTGTGACGGTGTGACAGCCGCCGCGCCGGTACCCTGACACGGCATCCGATTCGGATGCGGAACTCAAAACAGCATATTGTCTGTACAGCAAAGGAAAGATGTGCTGGGAGGGGATATGCGGAACTCAAATAGGAGGAGAAAAGTATGGATTTTTTTAACAAGGTAGGCAGCACCATCAGCAGCAAAAGCAAGGATGTAACCAAGAAGGCGAAGGAACTCGCAGAGATCGCCAAGCTGACCGGCCAGATCGCCGAGAAAGAGGAGTCTGTGAAGGGCGCCTACATTGAACTGGGCAAGTATGTGTATGATACCCAGAAGGAGGACGCACCGGAGGAGGTGGCTGAAAAGTTTGCGGTGATTGATGCCACTGTGGAAGAGATCGACCACCTGAAAAAGGAAATCCGCAGGCTGAAGGGCCGTCAGGAATGCCCGGACTGCGGCAAAGAAGTGAGCTATTCCGCAGCGTTCTGTTCTTACTGCGGCGCAAAGCTGCCTGAGCCCGAGCCGGAAGAGGTGGTGGAAGAAGGGGACGTCACGGAAGTGACCGAGGAGGCTGCCGCCCCGGAGACAGCGCCTGCAGAAGAGGCTGCCCCTGCAGAGGAAACCGTTAAGACAGAGGAAATCTAAGGTTTTCGCTAAAAGAATGTCTTTAAAATTGAGAGAGGAACTTGCCGTTTTATGGAGCGGCAGGTTCCTCTTTTGTCATTGTACAGCTTTCGCAGCAAATCAAATGTCAGGCAGGAGAGACGAAGCGGATATGGGCCTGTCTGATCTGATCCAATACTTCCTCCGGCACATACAGTTTTCCATAGCCTGTGCCCAGATCAGTGCCGGGCTTATTGTCCCCATGAAAATCGGACCCGCCGCTGACCAGCAGGCCGTATTTTTCCGCCAGCCACCGGATTTGGCGTTCATCGCAGGCATGGTAGGTGGTGTAAAGGGCCTCGATGCCCAACAGGCCAGCCTCCTTTAATTCTCCCACCAGGCGGTCCAGCCTGGCATCGCTCATATGGTAGAGGATGGGATGGGCCAGAATGGGAATGCCGTCTGCATGCAAAATCAGTTCCACAGCCTGGGCGGGAGTCACTTTTTCCCTGGGCACGAAATAGGGGCAACGGTCTCCCACATAGCGTTCAAAGGCTTCCGCCATGCTTTTGACGTAGCCGTGGGCCAGCATGTACTTGGCATAATGGGCTCTGGTGATTACGGAACCGGGGAAGGCGTTCAGCAGCCTTTCGTAGGAGATATCCATACCCGTTTCCTGCAGAAGAGCGCACATCTTATGGTTGCGGGTATCCCTGGAGGCCACAAAGTTACGCAGGTATTCCAGAAAGCGCTCATTGTGGTGGTCGATGAACAGCCCCAGTATATGCACGTCTTTTCCCTGATATTCGGTGGAGAGTTCCACGCCGGGCACCACTTCCGGAATCAGGACGGAACTTTTGACGGCGGTTTCAGGGGATGTGGCTTCGGAACTTGTGGTTTTCGTGCCCGGGACCATATGTCTGAAACCTTGGGGATGGGATTCCGGGACAGGCACTGCAGGCCGTCCGGCATCTCTCTGATGGGGAAAAACATTTTTGCCCTCGGCCTGGGCCCGCAGCCCGGCGGCATACTGCATGGCCTCGTCCAGGCCGTCCACCGTGTCATGATCTGTCAACGCAAAGGCGGAAAGTCCTTTTTTTACCGCATAGTCCACCAATTCTGTGGGGGTGAAGGTTCCGTCGGAACGGGTGGAGTGTACATGTAAATCAACCATGGATCTGCTCCTTTTCGAATACCAAGACCCGTCCGTGATGCGGGCGGGTCTTGCGGCCTGAGAGTCCGGTGCAGGCCGAACCTTTGTTATTCTTCGTCTTCTTCACGGTTGGCCGTGAAGACGGTGCGTTTTCTGGCCATTTCATCGCTGGCCAGATATTCGTCATAGGTGGTGATCTTGTCGATCAGCTGACCGCCGGGTAAAATCTCCATGATGCGATTGGCCGTGGTCTGCACGAACTGGTGGTCATGGCAGGAGAACAGCACCACACCGGGGAACTTGATCACGCCATTATTCAGGGCGGTGATGGATTCCATATCCAGATGGTTGGTGGGCTCGTCAAAGAGCAGGCAGTTGGCTCCGCTGATCATCATTTTTGACAAAAGGCAGCGTACCTTCTCACCGCCGGAGAGTACTTTGACTTTCTTTACACCGTCCTCACCGGCGAAAAGCATACGGCCCAAAAAGCCTCTCACATAGGTTACGTCCTTCACCGGGGAGTAGCCCGTGAGCCAGTCCGCGATGGTCAGGTCATTGTCAAACTCTTCCGTGTTGTCCTTGGGGAAATAAGCCTGGGATGTGGTAACGCCCCACTTGTAGCTGCCCTCGTCCGGTTCCATCTCCCCTGCCAGAATCTGGAACAGGGTGGTCTTTGCGATCTCGTTGCTGCCCACCAGGGCGATTTTGTCCTCATGTCCCATGATGAAAGAGATATCGTCCAGCACTTTTTCTCCGTTTATGGTCTTGGACAGGTGTTCCACGGTGAGCACTTCGTTGCCGATCTCCCTGTCGGGGCGGAAGTCAATATAGGGGTACTTCCTGCTGGAGGGCTTGATCTCATCCAGTTCGATTTTCTCCAGAGCCCTTTTGCGGGAGGTGGCCTGCTTGGATTTGCTGGCATTGGCGGAGAAGCGGGAGATGAATTCCTGCAGTTCCTTGATCTTTTCCTCCTTCTTCTTGTTGGCCTCTTTCATCTGTTTGATCAGAAGCTGGCTGGACTCATACCAGAAATCGTAGTTACCTGCGTACAACTGGATTTTGCCGTAGTCGATGTCGGCGGTGTGGGTGCAGACCTTGTTCAGGAAATAACGGTCGTGGGACACCACAATAACGGTATTGTCAAAATTGATTAAAAATTCTTCCAGCCAGGCGATGGCATCCAAATCCAAATGGTTGGTGGGCTCGTCCAGCAACAGAATGTCCGGGTTGCCGAAAAGGGCTTTCGCCAGCAGTACCTTAACCTTGATATTACTTTCCAGATCCTTCATCAGAGAATAGTGATGCTCCGCGCCGATCCCCAGTCCGTTTAACAGCATGGCGGCGTTGGATTCCGCCTCCCAACCGTCCATCTCCGCGAATTCTGCTTCCAGTTCACTGGCCCGGATGCCGTCTTCATCGGAGAAGTCCTCCTTGGCATAGATGGCGTCTTTTTCCTTCATAATCTGGTACAGGCGCTGATTGCCCATGATAACGGTGTCCATGACCATATATTCGTCATACTTGAAATGATCCTGCTCCAGCACCGACAGACGCTGGCCGGGGGTGATGACGATGTCCCCATTGGTGGTGTCCAGAGCCCCGGAAAGGATTTTTAAAAAAGTGGACTTGCCTGCGCCGTTGGCGCCGATGAGGCCGTAGCAGTTGCCCTCCGTAAACTTGATGTTCACATCCTCGAACAGGGCCTTCTTGCCTACGCGGTAAGTTACATTATTTGCACTGATCATACTTAAACCTTTCTGAAATTAAGAGTTCCGCATATCCCCTGTTTTGTGCATTGTGACGGTGCTCCCGGTCCGGCCGCTTTGCCGTTTCCGCATGGAGCAGCGTATCGTGCGGGAATATGCTGATTAAATGTTCCCCAGTTGCGCTCCTTCTTATTTTACTGAAATTCCCGGAAATTGCAAGTATTAATCCTGCTTTTTGCAGGGAAAAGGGTAAAAAGAAATGTAAATGCTTACAATTTTGTGTATTTTTGCCAAAACATCCAATGATTTAACTGGTGATTTGAGTACAATGGACGAAAGTGAGTGGCGAAAAAAAGAATTATTTTAAATACCTTGATATTTTTTTGTCAAATTGATAAAATGTAAGATGCGAGTTCGGAAAGATGATATTTCCGAACACAAATGTAGATCAATTAATCTTTAGAAAGAGGGAGAAAGACAAACATGAAGAAATGGGTTTATTCGTTTGCAGAAGGCGACATGACCATGCGTAATCTTCTCGGCGGCAAAGGCGCTAACCTGGCTGAGATGACGAGCATCGGGCTTCCCGTTCCGCAGGGTTTCACCATTACCACAGAGGCCTGTACGCAATACTATGAGGATGGCCGCAAGATCAATGACGAGATCATGGCACAGGCCATGGACGGCGTTGCGGAGATGGAGAAGATCAACGGCAAGAAGTTTGGTGATCTGAAGAATCCCCTGCTGGTGTCTGTTCGTTCCGGCGCAAGAGCATCCATGCCCGGTATGATGGATACCATCCTGAACCTTGGCTTGAATGACGAAGTGGTTGCCGCCATGATCGCAGGCAACTCCGATCCTGCCTTTGAGCGTTTTGTATATGATTCTTACAGGCGTTTTATCCAGATGTTCTCCGATGTCGTAATGGAAGTCGGTAAGAAGTATTTCGAGCAGTTAATCGACAAGATGAAAGAGGAAAAGGGCGTTCAGTTTGACGTGGATCTGACGGCCGCCGACTTAAAGACTCTGGCAGAACAGTTCAAGGCAGAGTACAAGAACCAGTTGGGCAAGGATTTCCCCTCCGATCCCGTAGAACAGCTGAAGCTGGCCATCGAGGCCGTTTTCCGTTCCTGGGACAACCCCCGCGCAAATGTGTACCGTCGTGACAATGATATCCCTTATTCCTGGGGTACTGCGGTAAACGTTATGCCCATGGTATTCGGAAACCTGAACGATCAGTCCGGCACAGGCGTTGCTTTCACCCGTGACCCGGCCACCGGCGAGAAGAAGCTGATGGGTGAATTCCTGAAGAATGCTCAGGGTGAGGACGTGGTTGCTGGCGTGCGTACTCCCATGCCCATCGCACAGATGGAGCAGGAGTTCCCCGAGGCATATGAAGAGTTCATCAAGGTATGTGAGATTTTGGAGAACCACTACCATGATATGCAGGATATGGAGTTCACCGTTGAGAACAAGAAGCTGTACATGCTGCAGTGCCGTAACGGTAAGAGAACTGCCCAGGCTGCTCTGCAGATTGCATGTGACCTGGTAGATGAGGGCCACAAGACAGAGGCAGAGGCGGTGGCCATGATCGACCCCCGCAACCTGGATACGCTGCTGCATCCCCAGTTTGACACCGCAGCCCTGAAGGCTGCCACCCCTCTGGGCAAGGGTCTGGGCGCATCTCCCGGCGCTGCCTGCGGCAAGGTGGTATTTACCGCTGAGGATGCCGAGGCTTGGAACGCAAGAGGCGAGAAGGTGGTTCTGGTTCGTCTGGAGACTTCTCCCGAGGATATTACCGGCATGAAGGCCGCTCAGGGTATCCTGACCGTGCGCGGCGGCATGACCTCTCACGCTGCAGTGGTTGCCCGCGGCATGGGAACCTGCTGTGTATCCGGCTGCGGCGATATCGCCATGGACGAGGAGAATAAGAAGTTCACTCTGGCAGGCCAGGAGTTCCACGAGGGAGATTATATCTCCATCGACGGTACCACCGGTAACATCTATGCCGGCCAGATCGCAACGGTAGACGCTACCATCGCAGGTACTTTCGGCCGTGTAATGGCTTGGGCTGACAAGTTCAGAACCCTGAAGGTCCGCACCAACGCTGATACTCCCGAAGATGCCAGAAAGGCTCGTGAACTGGGTGCTGAAGGTATCGGCCTGTGCCGTACCGAGCATATGTTCTTCGAGGAAGACAGAATCGCAGCGTTCCGTGAGATGATCTGCTCCGATACCGCGGAGGAGAGAGAGGCGGCATTGGAGAAGATCCTGCCTTATCAGCAGGGCGACTTCGAGGCGCTGTACGAGGCTCTGGAGGGCAACCCGGTTACCATCCGTTTCCTGGATCCTCCTCTGCATGAGTTTGTTCCCACTGAGGAAGCTGATATCGAGAAATTGGCTAACGCACAGGGCAGGTCCGTGGAGGACATCAAGAACTTCATCGCTTCCCTGCATGAGTTCAACCCGATGATGGGCCACAGAGGCTGCCGACTGGCTGTAACCTATCCTGAGATTGCCAGGATGCAGACCAAGGCTGTTATCCGTGCTGCTATCAATGTGAAGAAGGCTCATCCCGACTGGAATGTGAAGCCTGAGATCATGATTCCTCTGATCTGTGAGGTTAAGGAACTTAAGTTTGTCAAGAAGCTGGTAGTGGACACTGCCGATGCTGAGATCGCGTCTGCAGGCGTTTCTCTGGAGTACGAAGTAGGTACGATGATCGAGATTCCCCGTGCGGCGCTGACCGCTGATGAGATCGCCAAGGAGGCTGATTTCTTCTGCTTCGGCACCAACGACCTGACCCAGATGACCTTCGGTTTCTCCCGGGACGATGCTGGTAAGTTCCTGAACGCTTACTATGACACCAAGATTCTGGAGAACGATCCGTTCGCGAAGTTGGATCAGATCGGCGTAGGCAAGCTGATGGAACTGTCCATCAAGTTAGGCAAGCCCGTGAATCCCAAGCTGCATGTAGGCATCTGCGGCGAGCACGGCGGCGATCCTTCCTCCGTAGAGTTCTGCCACAAGATCGGCTTGGACTATGTATCCTGCTCACCGTTCCGTGTGCCTATCGCTAGATTGGCTGCGGCACAGGCGGCTATTTCCAATTGATGCCATAGGATTTTTGGTACTAACAAGCAAAAGTATTGAAGAATGGCTTAAAATCAAGGTTTTTAAGGCTTGGTGGGGTTCATCACAGTGGGTGGTGAACCCCATTTTTTGGTGTTTTTTGATACCACTGATAGTGGGGCGATTGGGGCGAAATTATACTATCAGGCAAAAGTCGGCAGTTTCCGTGATAGTATCTGAGTTTTGCGTGAAAGTATAGGAGTTTCCGTGTTTGTTTGGAGTTTCGCCTGTTTGTAGAAAAATGCTGTTGAAAATAGGGCGACATGAATAGTTCGATGAATATATAGGTGAGATAGAGTAGAGGTGGATAGGGATTTTTTGTTGAGAACAGTAGATTATGTCAAAATGTATGAGGATGAAACATTGGTGTAGGCTTTTTTGCGCGGTTTTTGGATGGAAAATGTAGGTAAGATGTGATAAAATATTAATAATACAGTTTGTCGATAAATTATTTGTTTTGTATATTTTAGAGAATTATCTATTTGAAAAGTAAAATGTTTAAGAGGAGATTTGCTATGGAGAAAAAATATCAAGTTTTTATAAGTTCTACATTTGATGATTTGAAAGAAGAACGTCAGAAAGCTCGTGACACTATTTTGTCAATGTATCAATTCCCAATAGGAATGGAGATGTTCAGTGCAGCAGATGAGGAACAATGGAATGTTATAAAAGAAACAATAGATAGTTCTGATTACTATATTGTAATTATTGCACAAAGGTACGGTTCAATAATTGAACATGGTGTTGATAAAGGCATTAGCTATACCCAAAAGGAATTTTCTTATGCGAAAAAGAAGGGAGTTCCAATTTTGGCGTTTATAATAAATGATTCTGTATTATTGACAGCAGATAAAGTAGAAACAGATGAAATAAAAAAAGAAAAATTGAAAGAATTTAAAGAGAAGGCTAAAACAGGACGTGTCGTTGAATGGTGGGAAACAGGTGATGAACTGGCGAGAAAAGTAGCAGTTGCGCTTAGTAAGGAAATTCAAAAGGGAAAAAGACCGGGATGGATACGAGCAGAATCTAATGTCGAGAAAGATAGTGTGCCTTGTGCTGATGAGAAGATTATGAAGTTAGGAATGAAAAAATATCCTAATTTGTTGGCGGCGTATAATGATATTGTTTCTGATATTACTGATAGTACCTTTTTTGATTTTATGGGGTTACAGGGGGCAAATTTTTTGAGAGATTCTAATAATCTTTCATTAGCAATTAAAGAAAAAAGTAATTTGAAAATTCGCTATCTTGTTCAATATCCATTCTCTGATGAAATACGGAGACGGTTGGAGAATTTGCCAGAGTGTTTAAATGATGATGATCTTGAAGAAAAATGGAGAACGATATATGGTAATATAAAAGAATTAAAGCGTGAGTGTTATGTTGAATATCGTAAGGCAGAAAGTGTAGAATTGAGATATTTTAGTAATCCGCTGGTTTTTCGATTACTATTTACGCAAAAACATCTTTATATGAATTATTATGAAAAAGGGAAAAATACTACACAGTGTGAAGTTTACAGATATGATTATGATTCGCCTACATATGAAACATATCAAATGTATTTTAATAATATATGGATAAAAGCACAACATAGTTTACCAACAAAAAAGATCCCGGCTAAATATAGTTTTTTGAAAGATAGATATTTCCAAGTTACGCCATCGCTTGTTATTAATGTATGTGCAGATTGTGACATGAATTGTAGTTATTGTCCGAAAGAAAAAAATGGGCAGAAATTAGGCGGGGAGAATTTAAAGAGTATTAGTCAGATTAATTATTGTAATATGCAAGCAATAAAAAATTTAGTAAAGGAATTTTCAAAGCATATTTTGAATGATAGAGATAAACCAATATTGAGAATTACTGGAGGAGAACCTTTATTTGGAAGTGAAAATAGGAAAAGGACGATGGCGATTTTAAGTTCAGCAGAAGATTATAATAGAATAGTCCTTTGCACAAATGGGATTTCTTTCATTAAAGCTTATAATGAAAATTCACGTCTGTGGGAAGGGCTAAAAAGAAAAATGTTACTCAAAATAAGTTTGGATACGCTTAATGAGGAAAAATTTCAGATTCTCACAGGAACAAAAGCTGGGACTCTTGAAAGCGTAAAAAATGGAATACAATTTGCGGCAAAGAAAAAGTTTCGAATTGAACTGAATGTTGTTGCTACAAAAGAAAATGTGTCTGATTTGGAAGATATATTAAAATTATTTGAATTTTCCATACAGAATCATTTAGTTGGGATTAAGATTTTGACTGTGAATGATTTTGGAGGAAATGTAAGCTTTGAGCAAACTATTGAAGAACAGGCCAACATTAGTCAAAAATTAGAAGAATTGATTGAGAAATTAAGATTGAAGGGTTATGAGGAAAGAGAGGTATTTCTTAATGATAATAAAGGTATTAAGATGAAACGTTTTGTTTGTCATTATGTAGATCCGGGAAATGAACAGGATGAAGAATGTACACTTACTATTGTAGATCATCACAATTCGTCGCTTTCTTTAACACCACGCCGTACATTTAGTGAATTTTGCATAAAGTGCAAGTATTATCCTAAAAATGTAAAAAAGGACTCTGGAATTAAGCCGTGTGCAACAGGAGTAATGAGCTTAACTTTACGTGCGGATGGTTTATTTAGTCCATGTCGTTTGCTTACTGATTCTGAAAACGCTATAAATATTTCTAACATGAAGCCTGCTGTTATTCGTAGCAGTATGGATGAATTATTAAGAAAGTATGATAGATGTTGGTATGAATCATAATTCATGTTAACCAAAACAACGTATTGAAGTAGTAATTACATGAGGAGCATATGGATGAAAGAGTATGGAGTTGGATTTATTTGTGGATTTTTTGATATTTTGCATGATGGGCATATAGATATACTATGTCAGGCAAAGAAGCAATGTAGTTATTTGATTGTTGCAGTTGGTACAGATGAGTTTATGAAAGGTCGAAAGAACAGAAATTCAGTATTTTCTTATGAGCAAAGAGTGGAAATAGTACGTGCAATTCGCTATGTAGATCAGGTGGTACCAGAAACAAATTTAGATAAAATTTCAGCATATTATAAATATAAATTTAATGTTATGTTTGCTGGAAACGATCACGAATTTGAACCTGCTTATATTGATACGGCAAAAGAATTAAAAAAACTTGGAGTGGATACAATTTTTATTCCTAGAAAACGAAGTATTTCTTCTACACTCATTAGAGAACACATTCAATCAGGTGTATCTTTTTTAGACGGAGATTTTTGAGTAATATATAGGGGTGTGGCAGATTTTGGTTTTCGGTTGTTTGTATGCAAATATTGTAGAAATTTGGGTGATAATGTCGATTCTTGTCAGGGTGTCTTAGTTTCCGGCAGATACAGACACGGAAAGCTCACAAAGCCCATAAATCCGCCACTTTTGGCACTACATAGATTCCAAAGTTACATTATTTCCGTGTGCTTTTAGGGGCATTTTTACATTTGTAAGGGTACGAACAATTGTTCCGGGGTTGTTTTGCCTGATAGTATATACTCGTAGGCAAAAGTCGGTTATTATCACGGAAACTCGGATACTATCAGGCAAAACTCTATACTATCACGCAAAAGTCGATACTCGCAGGCAAAACTCATATACAAACACGGAAACTGCCTGTATTATCACGAAAATCCGATGGGAGTTTTCGTGATAATATAAGGGTTTCCGTGATAGTGTAAAGGGTTTTCGTGTTTGCATACGAGTAAAGCGATAAAAACTAAATGGAATATTGATGAGACGAGGAAAGAGCTGTTCAATGGCTCTTTTTTGCTTTCCACGCCCGGAAAATAGTCCTTTCGTGCCACCGGATGAAGAATAAAAAAATATAGCCGATACAGTCAGCAGGCATCCTGAATTTATAGAGTGGGATGTCAAATATTTTTTGTGGCTTGTAAATTATAAAAACCGCAAGATACATGAAAAACGGAATAAAGTTCTCTGCTATAATTTGGCGAGAAAGGAGGAAGCTGCAATGCCAGAAAATATCAAAAATGTTATAGCGGCAATTGACTATATCGAAAGCCACCTGCATGAAAAGTTGGATCTGAAAACTATCGCGGAGGCACTGCATTACTCAAAGCACCATCTGCACCGGATGTTTACGGCAACGGTTGGCTTGACAATCCAGACCTATGCACAGCGCCGCAGGTTGACCGAGGCCGCAAAACTGCTTGCTTTTTCCGATAAACCGATCCTCGAAATTGCACTCACTGCCGGATATGAAAGCCAGCAGTCTTTTACGGACAGTTTCAGGGCCATGTATAAAAAAGCTCCCAATCAATACAGGGAGGAAGAAGAATTTTACCCATTGCAGCTAAGATACATTTTGAATGAGAATCCTGCAAATTTAGAAGGGGAAAGCGGCTGGCAGCAGAAAATTGCCTATGCAACAGAGACAGACATCCCGGCATGGATGGAACTGGTACATCTTGTGATTGACGGTTTTCCGCATTTGGATGAGGGGCAGTATCTTGAACGACTCAAAGAGTACATCAGGAACAGGCGGGCATTGATCCTGAAAGACACCGACACCGCAGTCGGGATTATGGCATTTAATGAAATGACAGGGAGCATTGATTTTTTGGGCGTACATCCGCAATACCGGACAAAGGGGATTGTAAAAGCATTCTGTGAAAAAGCGCTGCACGAACTGATATGCTCCGAAGCGATCACCGTCACGACTTTCAGGGAGGGTGACAAGGCTGATACCGGACACCGGAAGACGGTCAAAAGCCTTGGCTTTGCCGAAGCGGAACTGTTGGTCGCGTTTGGTTACCCGACACAGAAATTCATATTGCGGAAAGAGGAAACGGAGGGCATGGAGCAGGAATGAAATACAGGCAGAAGAAAATCC
>ERZ808037.526-NODE-526-length-34704-cov-5.398158_pt1 | contig 34704 bp, 30 predicted proteins | sample MGYA00380190_ERZ808037 | MGnify/ENA primary metagenome ERZ808037 (study PRJEB31490, sample SAMN06133399) | mouse gut metagenome | isolation source: J9 | host: mice | place: China: Chengdu | collected 2015-05 ...
CATTGAGCGGATGGGAATAACCGAAAAAATAAATATTGTAGGGATTGACGGAACCCCCCAGGGAGTTCAGGGGCTGGAAAAAGGAAAACTTTTAGGAACGGTGCAGAGCGACCGAACCGAGTATGCCCATGCGATCTTTACTATCGCCGCCTCCCTGGCCTGCGGGGAAAACCCGGGAGAATCTCTGGATTTCGTCGATGAAAAGTATTACTGGAGCAGCCAAAAAGAACTTTTGCGGGAATAACTATAGTTCACTGCCTCTTTTGTTAAGAACTGCCATAAGATAGAAGAAAATCATCGAAAAAAGTAGAAAAAAGAGGAAAAACCAAAGAAATTTAATAAAATTTCTAAAAAAAACATATGGAAATATGCATAAAAATAAGATATAATAGCACCATCGGCATGGCAAAGATGCCAGTCGATAAAAATATTTCCATAAAAGGGAGGAGATTTACATGAAATTATTTAAGAAGGTTATGGCAGTTGGATTAGCTTCCACGATGGTGCTTTCCATGGCAGCCTGCGGCGGCGGAAGTGCAGAAACCACAGCAGCTCCGGAAACCACAGCAGCAACAACCGCTGCTGAGGCAGAAACCGAAGCTCCGGTAGAAACCACAGCAGCAGAAGAAGCAGCAGAAACCACCGCTGAGCAGGTAGCGGAAGCTACCAGCGATTTTGATGCTTCCAACGTAACGGTTGGTATTTCCATCTATAAGTTTGATGATAACTTCATGACCTTATATCGTACCGAACTGGAAAGATACTTAACCGAAGACTTAGGCTTTAAGAAAGAAAATATCACCATCCAGGACGGCAAGGGCGATCAGGCAGAGCAGTCCAACCAGATTGATAACTTTATCACTTCCGGCGTTGACGTACTGATCTTAAACCTGGTACAGGCTTCCTCCGCACCGCAGATTACGGATAAGTGTAACGAAGCCGGTATCCCGGTAGTTTACATTAACCGTGAACCGGATGCCGACGAAGAAGGCAGATGGGAGTCCGAAGGAATCAAGGCTACCTACGTAGGCTGTGACGCAAGACAGTCCGGTACCTTCCAGGGTGAAGAAATTCTGGCTACCTCCAATAAGGGCGATATTAACGGCGACGGAAAAGTTTCCTACATTATGATCCAGGGCGACCCGGAGAACGTAGATGCACAGTACAGAACCGAATTCTCCGTTAAGGCATTAACCGATGCCGGTATGGAAGTTGAAGAACTGTTTATGCAGCGCGGTGACTGGGATCAGGCAAAGGGCCAGCAGCTGACCCAGGATGCTTTAACCCAGTTCGGCGAAGATGTAGAAGTTGTATTCTGTAATAATGACGCTATGGCTCTTGGTGCACTGCAGGCTATCGAAGCAGCAGGCCGCAAAGTAAATGAAGATATCTACTTAGTAGGTGTTGACGCATTAACCGAGGCTGTTCAGAACGTATTAGACGGCAAGATGACCGGTACCGTATTTAACGATCATATCGCTCAGGCGAAGTCCGCAGCAGATATCGCTGTTTCCTTCTTAAAGGGCGAGGACGTTGCTGCTGTAAACATGGTAGACTATACGAAAGTAACCACCGAGAATGCTCAGGAAGTTTTAGACGCTCTGAAATAATTCTGGCAGGAATTGCTTATATGGGGTGTATCTTGAGGATACGCCCCATATTTTACGATGTATGTTGAAAATAAGGGCAAAAACATTTATCGTGAGAAGGTCAGGTAGGGAAAGGAGAGAAGGGGATGGCAGAATACAGGTTGGAAATGGAAAATGTATCGAAAAGCTTCCCAGGTGTAAAAGCCCTGGACGGGGTTCACTTAAAAGTGCGTCCGGGAACGGTTCATGCATTGATGGGAGAAAACGGTGCAGGAAAGTCCACGCTGATGAAATGTCTGTTCGGCATTTATAAGATGGATACCGGCTCCATAAAGATTGACGGGAAGGAAACAACAATTGAGAATCCGGATGATGCACTGCACAAAGGTCTGGCGATGGTGCATCAGGAACTGCAGCCGATACCGGAACGGTCGATTGCAGAAAATATGTATCTGGGAAGATATCCCAAAAAGAAAATCGGGCCTTTTGCCATGGTGGATCATAAAACCATGAATGAAGAGGCAGAAAAATGGCTGAAAGATGTTAAGATGAGTTTTGACCCGAAGGCAAAGCTGGGCACGCTGTCCATCGGGCAGATGCAGTCCGTGGAGATTGCAAAGGCAGTTTCCCAGAGTGCCCAGATCGTAATATTGGACGAACCGACCTCTTCACTGACGGATAATGAGGTAGAAGCACTGTTCCGCATTATCCGGGATTTAAAATCCAGAGGTGTTGCTATGATATATATTTCCCACAAGATGGCAGAGATCCGGCAGATTGCCGACGATATCACCATTATGCGTGACGGAACTTATGTGGGTTCCTGGGAAGTAAAGGATATTTCGGATGATGAGATTGTACGGCAGATGGTTGGACGTGAACTGACAAACGTTTACCCGCCGAAAGAGGATTACCGCACGGATGAAGTTGTTTTGGAAGTTCAGAATCTATGCTCGATCCATGAACGTTCTTTCCAAAACTGCTCATTTAAGCTGCGCAAGGGCGAGATTCTGGGCTTTGGCGGCCTGGTAGGGGCGCAGAGAACCGAGATTATGGAAGCTATCTTCGGTATGCGCAATATTGCCAGCGGCGATGTGCTGGTCAAGGGAAAAAAAGTTACCATTCACCGGCCGAAAGATGCTATTGCCGAGGGTATTGGCATGATTACGGAAGACCGGCGCGGAACGGGTATCCTGGGATGTCTTTCTATCGCGGACAATGTTTCTATTTCTTCCTTAAATCAGTATCTGGAAGCAAATGTGATGCTGAACCACAAGAAGATTGAAGACCTGGTTCAGGAAAATGTAGGAAAGCTGAGCATAAAGACACCGAGCAGCAAAACGCTGATCCAGTCGCTGTCCGGCGGCAACCAGCAGAAGGTGATTATTGCAAGATGGCTGGCGAATAATCCTGATGTGCTGATTATGGATGAGCCTACCCGAGGTATCGATGTAGGTGCTAAGTATGAAATTTACCAGATTATGATTGATCTGGTAAAACAGGGAAAATCGATTATCATGATTTCTTCCGAAATGCCTGAACTTCTGGGTATGTCTAACCGGATAATCGTGATGTGCAACGGAAAGATCACCGGTGATCTGGAAGATGCAGAGGCTACCCAGGAGAAGGTTATGAGTTTTGCAACACAATTCGAGAATTAGGGAGGAATAAAAAGATGAGTAAAAAAATGGATTGGAAGCAATTCCTGATTAATTACGGAATTATCTGTGTACTGGGCATCCTGGTTATCTACACGGGAATTATGCGCCCCAAGTTTTTTTCCTTTCGTAACCTGCAGAGTATTGCCCTTAACGTAGCTCCCCGGTTTATTATCGCGGTCGGCGTGTCCGGCTGTCTGATTACCAAGGGTACCGACCTTTCCGCCGGACGTGCTGTAGGTCTGGCTGCCTGCGTGGCCGGTACATTGCTGCAGAAGGCCGATTATTCGGGACGTTTTGAACTGACAAAGAATCTTCCGGCGTTCGGTGCATGGTGGGTTCTGGTGGTTTTACTGATTTCCATGGTTATCTGCGCCATTTTTGGTTTAATTAACGGTATTGTTATTTCTTATCTGAATGTACCGGCATTTATCGGAACCCTGGGTATGCAGTTAATGGTTTATGGTATCTGTCTGGTTTATACGGATGCTACCCCTATCGGCGGCTACCGCAACGATTACACCTTTGTAGCTACGGGTAGTTTTTTAGGCATACCTTTCCTGTTTTGGATTGCCCTGGTTGTGGGTCTGATTATGTGGTTCCTCTACAATATGACCCCGCACGGCAAGTACATGTACGCCATCGGCGGAAATGAGCAGGCGGCGGAGGTTTCCGGTGTTAATGTTAAGAAGACAAAGATTATTATCTATGTGATGGCGGGCGTGCTCTATGCACTGGCAGGTTTCCTGTTAGGCGCTAAGGCGGGCGGTACTTCCGTAAACATGGGACAGGGCTACGAGCTGGAAGCGATTGCAGCCTGTACTATCGGCGGCGTATCCGTAAACGGCGGTATTGGCCGGGTGTCCGGTGTACTGATTGGTGTATTGGTCTTTGAGTTGTTAAAGTCCGCAATGCAGTTTTTGGGCATCGAAACCAACTACCAGTACATTGTACAGGGTATTGTAATTATCGTATCGATTGCTTTGGATATCCGCAAGTATATTGCAAAGAAGTAATACGGGTCAAATAATACGGGTTAAATTGGGCCTGCCGGGGAGAACGGCGGGCCTTTATATCATAAAAATCAATAAAAAGATAGACAGATTTACTTTAATGTGCTAATATGGTAGCGTGCCGCAGATGCAAGAAAGAGCGGCCGATATTTTTCATTTGGAAAAGAAACCATAGTTAAGGTAAGCTTTTTCCTGATGAAACATGGCAGGTAAAAAGAGGAGGAAAAACATTATGAAAAAAACAGGAATTGCATTATTAGCAGGAGCGATGATCGTATCTTTGGCCGGTTGTGGAGGCGGCAGTGCGGAAACGACTGCAGCAGCGACAACCACCGCAGAAACAACCACAGTGCAGGAAGCCGCGCCGGAAAGTGAGGCCGGGGAAGGCAGCAGCGCCGAAGAAACAACTGCGGCAGAAGCAAGCGAAGGAGAAGAAGCGGGAAGCGAAGAGAACGCAGCATCCGGGACATTCACCGTAGGTTTTGACCAGGATTTCCCGCCGATGGGTTTTGTGGGCGATGATGGGGAATATACCGGTTTCGATTTGGAACTGGCACAGGAAGTGGCAAAGCGCCTGGGTTTAGAATTCGTACCGCAGCCGATTGCCTGGGATGCAAAAGATATGGAACTGAACTCCGGAACCATCGACTGCATCTGGAATGGTTTTACCATGAACGGGCGTGAGGATGATTATACCTGGAGCACGCCTTACATGGACAACAGTCAGGTATTCGTTGTTGCCGCAGATTCGGGAATTGAGAGTTTTGCCGATTTGGCAGGAAAGATTGTGGAGGTTCAGGCGGATTCTTCTGCAGAGGCAGCATTAAAGGATAATGAGGAACTGGCCGGGACGTTTGGAACCTTACAGACAACGCCGGATTACAATACCGCTTTTATGGATCTGGAAATGGGTGCAGTGGATGCGATTGCCATGGATGTGATTGTTGCCGGATACCAGATCGAGCAGAGAGATGACGGGGATAAGTATGTGGTACTGGAAGAAACCCTGGCTTCTGAAGAGTATGGTATTGGATTTAAGAAAGGCAACGAGGAATTAAGAGATCAGGTGCAGACTACACTGGAAGATATGGCGGCTGACGGCACACTGGCAGAAATATCCGATAAGTGGTTTGGGCGTGATGTGACGACGATTGGGAAATAATTTACAGGAAAAGGAGCAGGGGAAATGACGGTAGGTAAGATGGTATCGCAGTTAGCAGGAGGTATGTTTGTCAGTATTCAGCTATTTCTGGTGACACTGATTTTTTCCCTGCCTCTTGGCATGGTGGTTGCTTTTGGGCGGATGTCGAAAAATCGTCTGCTTCAGGGAGTAGTTAAGGCTTATATTTCCATTATGCGGGGAACGCCGCTGATGCTTCAGCTTATGGTGGTGTACTTTGGACCCTATTACCTGTTTAAGATTAAGATTACCAACAGCTATCGGATCTGGGCGGCATGGATTGGATTTGTGGTGAATTATGCGGCATATTTTGCAGAAATTTACCGCAGCGGGATTCAGTCGATGCCGGCAGGGCAGTATGAGGCGGCAAAGCTTTTGGGCTACAGTAAACCGCAGACCTTTTTTAAGATTATCCTGCCCCAGGTGATTAAGCGGATTCTTCCTTCCGTGACCAATGAAGTGATTACCCTGGTTAAGGATACTTCCCTGGCGTTCACCATCAGTGTGCTGGAGATGTTTGCGATTGCCAAGGCGCTTGCTTCTTCACAGACCAGTTTAATTCCTTTTGTGGCGGCTGGAGTGTTCTACTACTTGTTCAACCTGGTAGTGGCGATGGCGATGGATTTTGCGGAGAGGAAATTGGCATATTATCAGTAAAAAAGATTTGTTTGGTGAACGAAAGAAACAGATGGGTTAAGGAGAATGTAAATGAAGCTTCTGGAAATGAATCATGTGAAGAAATCTTTTGACGGGCTTATGGTTATTCAGGATATTTCCCTGTCGGTGGAAAAGGGGGAGATTGTTTCCATTATCGGCCCGTCCGGTTCGGGAAAATCTACCCTTCTGCGCTGCGCGACCATGCTGGAAACCATGGACAGCGGGGAGTTGATTTATCTTGGCGAGAAGGCGGCTTGGAGCGGTGCGGACGGGAAGATGATCTACGCCCATAAAAAGGATTTGCGGCGCATCCGGGAAAATTACGGACTGGTCTTCCAGAACTTTAATTTATTTCCCCATTTCTCCGTGCTGAAAAATATTATGGATGCTCCGGTTTCCGTGCAGAAGAAGAGCAAAGAAGAGGCGCATAAAACGGCGATGGAACTGTTAAAAAAGATGGGGCTGGAGGATAAGGCCGAGGCTTACCCCTGCCAGCTTTCCGGCGGACAGTGCCAGCGGGTAGCGATTGCCCGTGCGTTGGCATTGAATCCGAAAATCCTGTTTTTTGACGAACCAACCTCTGCTCTTGATCCGGAACTGACGGGAGAGGTTTTGAAGGTGATTAAGTCCCTGGCGGATTTACATATTGCTATGGTGATCGTTACCCATGAGATGGCGTTTGCGAAGGATATTTCCGATCGGGTCATTTTTATGGCCAATGGGGTAATTATCGAAGAAGGGCCGCCGGAGAAGGTGTTTGCTTCGGATAATGAGCGGACGAGGAATTTTTTGGGAAGATATAATGGGATAGTGTAACTTAATCTGGGAAATTTTAAGAAATAAAAAATAAGATGATATACCGGTGTACAGGTTGCGCAATCCATCGAAAAGGGATATAATGGGTTTATCTAAGGCGAGTTTGACGATAACAGGGAGGTTTGACGATGGATGACAGACTTTACATAGACAGTATAGAAGCTGCACGGCAAATGGACGGCTATGAAAACCTGCTTTTTGGCATCCGCCAGAGTTTTATGCAGGCGGTAAAGGAGGAGGCTGCACCGCTGTTTACCACCGATGCGGCGGAATTATATCCCTTGTTTCTGGAAAATATTCCAGAGGAAGCTAAGCAGTGCTATAACTGCAGCGCCTGCCGTCACTTTGTCAACCGGTTTGGGCGGCTGGTCAGCATTAACCCTGAGAGTGGAAAGAAAACGGCGGTGATGTGGAATGCTTCGGTGCCGGAGTTTTTTCAGAAGGCGGTTGACGCCGTTAAAACAAAAGTTGAGGATGCGAAAATTACCGGGGTTTTTGTCACGGATAAGACGGAACTGGGCTGTTCCAAAACGGGTATCTGGGAGCATATGGCGGTCGATGTGCCGAAAAAAATCGTCTATCAGGGGCGAATCCGAACCCCATTCCAGGAAGCTGCCGGGAAAGCCGAGGACTATAGGGTTCTTTGTTCCAGTATTGCCAAATATCCGCAGAAGGATGTGGAAACGGCAGTGAATTTGCTGCGCTCCGACGCATTGTACCGGGGAGAACAGATCCTGCGCATGGCGGAGTGGTTTTTAGAAACGATAAAGCTGATCCACGGTAAAGCGGATGCGGATAACATCCTCTGGTACAGGGCGGCATCCGCTCCTGTTGGGTTCTGCCATATTCCGGCTACTATGGTCGGCACGCTGCTGGATGATATTCGTGAAGGCTACAGCGTTTCTGCCATTAAGGAAAGATTTAATGAGAAGATGCACCCCCTGCAGTATCAGCGTCCTCAGGCAGCGCCTACCCTTGGAAATGTCAAACGGGCAGAGGAGATCGTGGCAAAGCTGGGGCTGGAAAAATCTCTGGAGCGCCGTTATGCCCGTCTGGATGAGGTACAGACCGTCTGGAAACCCGTCCAGGAAAAAGCAGCTTCTGTCGGCGGTGTGTTTGCAGGTATTCCCATAAAGGTGAAGAAAAGCGAAGGCAGGAATCAGGTCGAGGCCCCGGAAACCGTAATGACTTTTGAAAAGTTTCGCCGCACGGTTCTTCCCGGCGCAAAGAAGATAGAACTTCAGGTCAGCAGTCATAAGGATTCCTATGCCGCACTTTTAACGGCTGTACATTCCGACGCGCCCCCGATTATCTTGTGGGACAGGGAGGAGGAAAGAAATCCGTTTTCCTGGTATCTCTACGAGGGCGGAAGTTTATATAAACGCTGGAACCTGCTTCCGGGCTGGAATGCGGTCACAGCCGTGGTTCTTCAGCCAAATATGTGGGGCGATCGTCCCTGTGGATATGTTTCCAAAGGTGTATTTTTTATTCTGAAAGGAGCAAGAGATTTGGACGGGGCATCGTCCGCCTGTCTGTTTCCGAGTATTCTGAAAAGGGAATTATATGAAGTTCGTGCAACGATAGAGTCCTATTCCAAGAGTACAAGGCTTATCGGAAACGAGGATGCAGATGCCTGCGGCCTGCTGATTCAGGACAGCGATAAAAATCTTTCGGTTAAACTTCGGGTGGTTACGGATGTTGGCACCGCCCTTTACAAAATTGATCGCTGGGACTGATTCGTTTTCTTTAGATATTGATCAGGTTTAAGAATGATTTAAGTTAAAGAGAGAAAAGTCTGTATTGTATGGGATTTTTCTCTCTTTTTGTTGTGGCTTTTTGTGTTTATGTTAAACTGAGCCAGTGAGCAAAAATCCCATCGACGAAGGCGATTTTCATGGATTTTTGCCTGTTGCTGTGAACGTGTGAACAGTAACGATTAAGTTTGATAGCCATCTTGTTATTTTGGATAAGAACTTGTATTTAATGAACTTGCATAGTATAATGAAATAGATGAATAAGGAAATAAAAATAATATAAGAAGAATAATTGATAACCAATGGATGATTGCAAGGAATTTAATACAGGAGCGTGCATAAATGGGTAATGGAAGCAGGAAGAAAAAACTTCCAATAGGAATTGAGAATTTTGAAAAAATTCGCAGAGAAGATTTTTATTATGTTGATAAAACAGCCATGATCCGGGATTTGCTTTATAAATGGGGAGAAGTAAATTTATTTACCAGACCTCGAAGATTTGGTAAATCCCTAAATATGAGTATGCTTAAATCTTTTTTTGAAATAGGATGTGATAAGTCACTTTTTGAAACTTTGGAAATTGCAAAGGAAAAGGATTTATGTCAGAAATATATGGGAAATTTTCCTGTTATTTCGATTAGCTTAAAAAGCATAAATGCCAACAACTATGTATCAGCACGCGCTATGATTTGTGCAGCGATTGGCAGTGAGGCAATGCGTTTTCAATTTATACTGGAAAGTGACTTGCTCACCGATAAAGAAAAAAACTTATATCATCAGCTTACAACGATTGATCAAACGAACCAGGAAGTTTTTACGATGTCTGATTCTGTTTTGACAGGAAGTTTAAAAACCCTGTCTAATTTATTAGAAAAGTTTTATGATAGAAAAACTATCATCCTAATTGATGAATATGATGTACCTTTAGCCAAAGCTTATGAAAACGGATATTATAAACCAATGGCAATGTTAATTAGAAATATTTTTGATCAGGCATTTAAAACGAATGACAGTCTATATTTTGCTGTATTAACCGGGTGTCTGCGTGTTGCTAAAGAAAGTATTTTCACCGGATTAAATAATCTCAAGACTTTTTCTGTAACGACGGTTCGTTTTGATGAATATTTTGGATTTACCGATGAAGAAGTGAAAGAAATGCTGGAATACTATGGATTAGATAATCGCTATATAGAAATAAAAAATTGGTATAACGGATATCACTTTGGAAATGCAGAGGTATATTGTCCGTGGGATGTTATTAGCTATTGTGATGAATTGATGGATGATCCTTCAATGGAACCTAAAGATTATTGGTCAAATACCAGTAATAATGATGTAATAAGACACTTTATTAAAAAACTGGACAATGGATTGACAAAGAGTGAATTAGAGGCTTTACTTGCTGGTGAAACAGTAGTTAGGGAAATTTACGAGGATTTGACGTATAATCGATTATATGATACGATTGATCATCTTTGGAGTGTATTATTAACTACGGGGTATTTGACACAAAGAGGAAGGATGGATAGAAATAAATATTATTTGTCAATTCCCAATATGGAAATCCGAAGCATTTTTACTGAACAAATCATGACTTTATTTAAAGAAGAAACTAATACAGGAGGAAAAACCATGAAAATTGTAGTTTTAGACGGCTTTACCTTAAATCCGGGTGATATTTCCTGGGAGGGGCTTGAGGCACTTGGAGAGGTTACGGTGTATGAACGCACCAGACCGGAAGATATCATTGCCCGTATTGGGGACGCCCAGGCGGTGTATACGAATAAAACACCGTTGACCAGAGATGTTTTTGACGCCTGTGCCAATCTCCGTTTTGTCGGCGTTCTGGCAACCGGTTATAATGTAGTGGATATCAAGGCAGCAAAAGAAAAGAAAATTGCCGTAACCAATATTCCAACTTACGGTACGGCAGCGGTGGCGCAGTTTGCCATTGCCCTGCTCCTGGAACTCTGTCATCATATCGGGGAACATTCGGCTTCGGTGCTGCGCGGTGAATGGAGCCGCAGTCAGGACTGGTGTTACTGGAATTATCCCCTGGTGGAACTGGCGGGAAAGACGATGGGGATTATCGGCTTTGGGCGGATTGGTCAGGAAACCGGAAGGATCGCGCAGGCGCTGGGCATGAAGGTTCTGGCTTATGACGAGGTGAAGTACCCGGATCGGGAAAATGAAACCTGCCATTACACGGATTTGGATACCCTATTGTGCGAATCGGATGTGATCAGCCTGCACTGTCCGCTGTTTCCGGCAACGCAGGGAATGATCAACCGTAAAACCATTGCCCGGATGAAAACAGGAGTACTGCTTATCAACTGTTCCCGCGGGCCTCTGGTTGTGGAAGAGGATCTTAGCGAAGCGTTAAACAGCGGAAAAGTTGCAGGGGCGGCGCTGGATGTTGTTTCCACGGAACCAATCCGGGAAGATAATCCTCTGCTTGCAGCAAAAAATGTAATTATTACACCGCACATTGCCTGGGCACCGAAGGAGTCCCGGATTCGTTTAATGCAGATTGCCGTGGATAATCTGCGCTGTTTTATCGAGGGCAGGCCCCAGAATGTGGTGAACTTATAATTCGTGATTTTTTACCTGTTTGTCTTTTCCTGCACTCAGCCGGCTGTTCTGATATTCTCCGCTGAAGGTAACATCCCGCCCAAACCATTCCGGCGGGGTGAAGCTTTCGGCTTCTTCTATGGATGGGAATTCTACCTCGGCAAGAATAAGCCCCTGGTATTCTCCGGAAAAAATATCCAGTTCAATCGTCAGTTCATGCCGGGGAGAAAGATCCCGGATAAGCGGGATATTGATTCTTCTTTTTTGCAGAATAATTCCGTCGGCTTTGGGCAGTAAGTGTTCGTAGGCTTCCTTGGTCAGCGGCAGATTATATTCTTCTCTGGCCAGTAATCCCTTGCCCTTGTAGGTTAAATAATACTGTTCATCCTCCCTGCGTATCCTTACGACCGGATTTGTACAGAGATAAGCCTGTTCAATTTCATGAAAGGGAAAGTCCTGATAATTTTGGGGAAGCTTTCCGGGATCTTCAATAAGATATTTTCGTTCGATTTCCATGTTTTCCTCCGTTCTGTGTATGTTTTACGGCATATTTCCCTGAAATTGTAGCATATTTTCCACAAACATTGCTATAAAAAAGAAAAAAATTTTGCCGGATAATCTCTTTTTTCCCATTCTCCTTTGTGTTATACTGGTAAAAGAATGTTACAGTTCACGTAGGTCTGCGCACTTGCGAACCGTAACAAAAGAATAAAACATCCTGACGATACATGCAGAAAACCAAAAACGTCGGGAAGCATTGCCGGAGGTGGGAGAAGATGTGGACAAGGGAAGAACTGAAAACAAGGGCAAAGACCGGACTTAAGTTTTATTACTGGTACGGCTTTTTGGTGTGCTTTGTTGCGGGACTGTTAGGTGGAGCCGTTTCGGCCGGCCCGCAGTTCAGTGTAAGCTATAACCAGCGAGTGAATCGACAGCTTCATTATATGGAAGATGTTTTTGGAGATCCGTCCTTTTTTATCGGCCTGCTTCTGCTGTTTTTATCGATAGCCATGTTGGTTTCCATATTTTCCATCTGCTTTTCTGTCTTTGTAAGCAATGTTGTATTTGTGGGCAAATGCCGGTATTTTTCCATAAGTACCTTGGAACAGAGAAATGCGGGTTTTGAGGAACTTTTTGGCGGCTTTAAGCGGGGACGCTATATGAATATTGTAAAGACGCAGTTTTTCCGCAGTTTATACGAGTTTTTATGGGGACTTTTGTTTATTATTCCGGGAATTGTCAAACATTATGAATATTACATGGTTCCCTATCTGCTGGCAGAATATCCCACGATAGATCGGAAGGAAGCTTTCCGCTTAAGCAAGGTAATGATGGACGGCAATAAGCTGGACACCTGGGTTCTGGAATTATCCTTTATCGGCTGGTATTTTTTGGGTGCTCTGTGCTGTTGTCTTGGCGGAGTTTTCGTTCATCCCTACCGCGAGGCAACGATTGCCGAACTTTATCTGAAGCTGCGGCAGGAACGGCTGGGGATTTACCGTGACAGATAAAAACGAAGGAAGAAAAATCAACGATCTTTGATAAGGAGGAAGAACAATATGAAAGCAGTAGTTTATGCCTGCATGGCCAATGGTCTGGAAGAAGTGGAGTGTCTGGCGGCGGTGGATGTGATGCGCCGGTGCGGGATTGAGGTAAAGCTGGTTTCAATGTCCGGGGAACTTTTGATTACCGGTTCTCACGGGATAAAGATCACTGCCGATATGCTTTGGGAGGATGGTGATCCGGGAGAAGCCGACTGTATCTTTTTACCCGGGGGAATGCCGGGAACGAAGCATCTGGCAGAACATCAGGGGCTTTGTCTGGCATTAAAGCAGGCTGTCGATGAAGAGCGACGGGTTGCTGCCATCTGTGCCGCACCGAGTGTCCTTGGCGGCCTTGGCCTTTTAAGCGGAAAGAAGGCGACCTGTTATCCCGGTTTTGAGGAGCGTTTAACCGGAGCAGAATATACGAAGCAGGGGGTTGTCACGGACGGACTGGTTACGACCGCCCGGGGACTTGGCTATGCTCTGGATTTGGGACTGGAAATTTCTGCCCTTTTGGTTGGGAAAGAAACAGCCGCAGAGGTAAAAGATGGCATTCAGTATGATTTTGTTTGAAAACTTTTATTTTTAGGGCTGGTATTTGGCGGCAGGATATGCTATAGTAGTAAATTGAAGTGTAGCGCCAAAAATTCAGGCGACCACATATCGATGAAGGAGGAACCCCCAAAATGACTTTACAAGTAGAAAAATTAGAAAAAAACATGGCGAAGCTGACCGTGGAAGTTTCCGCCGAGCAGTTTGCCGAATGCATTCAGACCGCATATAAGAAGACAAAGAATAGATTTGCACTTCCTGGTTTCCGTAAGGGAAAAGCTCCGTTAAACATGATTGAAAAGATGTACGGTGTTGAAGTTTTCTATGAAACCGCTGCGGATGAAGCGATTAATGAAACCTATGCCGAGGCGATGAAAGAGAGTGCTTTAGAGATCGTTTCCCGCCCGGAAGTAGAGATTGTACAGATTGAAAAAGGCAAGCCTTTTATCTATGTTGCCACGGTTGCCGTTAAGCCGGAAGTTACTTTAGGCGAGTATAAGGGCGTGGAAGTAGAAAAGGCTTCCGAGGAAGTTACCGATGCAGAGGTTTCCGCAGAGTTAATTCGGATTCAGGATCAGAATTCCCGGATTATTACGATTGAAGACCGCGGCGTAGAGGACGGCGACCAGACCGTTATCGATTTTAAGGGAATGATTGACGGTGCTGCTTTTGAGGGCGGCGAGGCCGAGGATTATTCGCTGACGATTGGCTCTCATTCCTTTATTGATACGTTTGAAGAGCAGTTAATCGGGAAGAATGTAGGAGAAACCTGTGAAGTAAATGTAACCTTCCCCACCGAGTACCATGCAAAGAACCTGGCAGGAAAGCCGGCTGTTTTTGAGGTTACGATTAAGGAAATCAAGCACAAAGAACTTCCGGAATTAAACGACGAGTTTGCCAGCGAGGTTTCCGAGTTTGAAACCTTAGACGAGTATAAGGCCGATCTGAAAAAGAACCTGGAAGAGAGAAAGAAAAAAGAGGCTGTTACCTTAAATGAGGACAAGGTTGTCGAGGCTGTTGTTGCCAATGCTTCCATGGATATCCCGGAACCGATGTTAAAAGCACAGGCAGAGAGCATGATTCAGGAGAATGCACGCCGGATGCAGAGTCAGGGAATTTCTCTGGATCAGTATATGCAGTACACCGGTATGACCATGGATATGCTGCGCGATCAGATGAAGCCGCAGGCCGAGAGAAGAATCAAGACCCGTCTTGTATTAGAGGCGGTTGCCGAGGCCGAGAAGATTGAAGTAACCGAAGAGCAGATGGATGAAGAACTGAAGAAGATGGCTGACGCTTACAAGATGGAAGTGGATAAGCTGAAAGAATATATGGGCGACTTTGAAAAGGAGCAGATGAAGAAAGACCTGGCTGTACAGGCCGCTGTGGACTTTTTAGTTGCCGAGGCAAAATTAGTGTAATGGATGTTTAGAAGGAGAGTTATTCATGAGTTTAGTACCCTATGTTTTAGAGTCCACCAGCCGGGGGGAGCGTACCTACGATATTTACTCCCGTCTGCTTAAGGACCGTATTGTTTTCCTGGGAGAAGAGGTCAATGATGTTACCGCCAGTCTGGTTGTAGCCCAGCTTCTGTTCCTGGAATCGGAAGATCCCGGAAAGGATATTTCCTTGTACATCAACAGTCCGGGCGGTTCGGTTTCTTCCGGTCTGGCGATTTACGATACGATGAATTATATTAAATGTGATGTTTCGACGATCTGCATCGGTATGGCTGCCAGCATGGGGGCATTCCTTCTTTCCGGCGGTGCCAAGGGAAAGCGCATGGCTCTGCCGAATGCAGAAGTGATGATTCATCAGCCCGCCGGGGGAGTTCAGGGGCAGGCTACAGAGATTAAGATTGTGGCTGAAAAAATTCTTCATACCAGAACCAAATTAAATCAGATTCTGGCAGCGAATACCGGTCAGCCCATCGAAGTAATTGAGCGCGATACCGAACGAGATAACTATATGACAGCCGATGAGGCCATGAAATACGGTCTTATTGACAAAGTAATTACCAGCCGCTGATGCGGGTAGAAACGAGAGGTGGATGTTATGCCCAGCAGAATAGAAGAAAAAATCAGATGTTCTTTTTGCGGAAAAACCCAGGACCAGGTAAGGAAACTGATCGCTGGTAATACGAATGTATTTATTTGTGATGAATGTATTGAACTGTGTTCAGAGATTCTGGAGGAGGAATTTGCTGACTTAATGGAGGAGGAGGAAAGTTCTCTTTTCAGCGACATTAACTTAATGAAGCCGAAGGAGATTAAAGCTTTTCTGGATGAATATGTTATTGGGCAGGATGAAGCAAAAAAGATACTTTCCGTAGCAGTATATAATCATTACAAGCGGGTTACAACATCAAGACATATGGATATGGATATTGCCAAGAGCAATATTTTAATGCTGGGTCCTACCGGCTCAGGGAAAACCTACCTGGCACAGACACTGGCAAAGATTTTAAATGTTCCCTTTGCCATAGCTGACGCAACGGCACTGACCGAGGCCGGCTATGTGGGGGAAGATGTGGAAAATATTCTGTTAAAGCTGATTCAGGCGGCAGAGTACGATATCAGCAAGGCAGAATACGGCATTATTTACATTGATGAAATTGATAAGATTACCAAGAAGTCCGAGAATGTTTCCATTACCCGGGATGTTTCCGGCGAGGGCGTGCAGCAGGCCCTGTTAAAGATTCTGGAAGGAACCGTGGCCAGCGTGCCGCCGCAGGGGGGAAGAAAACATCCTCACCAGGAACTTTTGCAGATTGATACAACCAATATTTTATTTATCTGCGGCGGTGCATTTGACGGCTTGGAGCGGATTGTGGAACAGCGTATTAATGCCGGTTCCATCGGCTTTAATGCGGCTATTTTTGATAAGAACGAGATGGATATTGATGAGATGCTCCATCAGGTACTGCCTCAGGATCTGACAAAATTCGGTCTGATTCCGGAGTTTATCGGCCGTGTCCCGATCACCGTTGCTTTAAATATGCTGGATACCAATACCCTGGTGCAGATCTTATCGACACCGAAGAATGCACTGACCAAACAGTATCAGAAGCTGTTTGAATTAGACGATGTTAAGCTGGAGTTTACCCCGGATGCACTGCTTGCGGTCGCCGAACTGACTGCCGAGCGAAAGACCGGGGCCAGAGGGCTTCGTTCGATTTTAGAGAAGGCAATGGCCGAGTTAATGTATGAGATTCCTTCGGATGATACGATTGGCATTGTAACCATTAACCGGGGCGTTATCGAAGGAACAGGAAAGCCCGATATCGTTTACCGGGATACTGCGGTTCCGAGAAAGAATTCCTCCCGGCGTCTGCGTAAGGACCAGACGGGGGAAATTGCCTAGATCATAGAAAGCTTATTGCTTACAAGCATTTACCGGAACAGGAAAAGAGGGCATTGCCCTCTTTTTTTCGGATAGACTAACCATTCTTCAGTTATTTTCTTAAAGAAAGTAGGGAAATCTATGGAACAAAAGACAGAAATCCTGCCGGCCATCGCCCTGCGCGGACTAACCGTTCTTCCCGGTATGATTATTCATTTTGATATCAGCCGTGAGAAGTCCATTGCAGCGCTGGAAAAGGCGATGGTGGGCAGCCAGAGGGTATTTTTAATTACGCAGAAGCAGGGGGAAATCCAGGAGCCTGAACGGGAGGATTTATATTCGGTAGGCTGTATTGCCGTGGCAAAACAACTGGTTAAACTGCCGGAGCATGTTATTCGGGTTATGGTGGAGGGGCTGGAACGGGCACAGCTGATTCATCTGGACACGGAGGGAAGTTATTTTCTGGCTGAAACCGAAAAGCTGATTCCGGCTTCGGAATTAGAGCCGTTAGACTATATCACTGCGGAAGCCATGGTTCGCATGGTTAAGGACAAGTTAGAAGAATATGCCCGGATCAATCCCCGGATGATTAAGGAAGTGCTCCCCAATCTAATGATGATCAATGATCTGGAAGAACTTCTTGACCAGACGGTGATTCAGATTCCCTGGGACTACCGGCTTCGCCAGGAAGTTCTGGAAGCGCCGTTCCTCACCGTCCGCTACGAGCATGTGATTCACAGTCTGGTGCGGGAAGTAGAGGTAGCCAAGATTAAAAGAGAGTTTCAGATGAAGGTCAAGGCGGCCGTGGATAAAAATCAGAAGGATTATATTCTGCGGGAACAGTTAAAGGTGATCCGCCGGGAACTTGGGGAGGATAATGTCCTTACCGACGCCGACGAATACAGTCGTCAGGTAAAGGCTCTGAAGGCGGATAAAGAGGTGAAGGAAAAGCTTGAAAAGGAAATCGGCCGCTTAAAAACCATGCCCGGAGGAAGCCAGGAGGGAAATGTTATCCGTACCTATATTGAAACCCTTTTGGAACTGCCGTGGAAAAAGGCGTCGAAGGATAATAACGATATTCGTCATGCAGAAAAGATTCTCGACGAAGACCACTATGGTCTTACCAAGGTCAAGGAAAGGATTTTAGAGTACCTGGCTGTCCGTGCACTGACCAATAAAGGTACCAGTCCCATCCTCTGCCTGGTCGGCCCGCCCGGCACAGGGAAAACCTCGATAGCCCGCTCAATGGCCCGTGCACTGAATAAAAAATATGTCCGCATCAGCCTGGGAGGAATCCGGGACGAGGCAGAGATAAGAGGACATCGAAAAACCTATGTCGGTGCCATGCCGGGACGGCTGGTGGAAGGACTGCGCCAGGCCGGTGTAGCTAATCCTTTAATGCTTCTGGATGAGATTGACAAGGTAAGCCAGGATTATAAAGGGGATACGTCTTCGGCGCTTCTGGAGGTCTTGGACAGCGAGCAGAATGTACGATTCCGGGATCACTATGTCGAGGTTCCCATTGATTTATCGCAGGTGATGTTTATCGCAACCGCCAATACGACCCAGACCATTCCCGGACCTCTTTTAGACCGCATGGAGGTTATCGAGGTCAACAGTTATACAGAAAATGAAAAATTTCACATTGCCAAAGAGTATCTGGTGGAAAAGCAGAGGGAAAAGAACGGCCTGAGTACAAAGGAACTTTCCTTTTCGGATCATGCGCTGGAAAAGATTATTCATAACTATACCCGGGAAGCCGGGGTCCGCAATCTGGAACGGAGGATTGGCGATATCTGCCGGAAAGCTGCCCGGGAGTTTTTAGAGGATAAAAGGCGGGTAATTAAAGTAACGGAAACCAGCCTGGAAAAATATCTGGGAAAAGAAAAAGTTACTTTTGAGGATGCCAATGAGGAAGACCAGGTGGGGATTGTGCGCGGGCTTGCCTGGACCAGCGTGGGCGGAGATACCTTACAGATTGAAGTGAATGAGATGCCGGGAAAAGGAAATCTGCAGCTTACCGGACAGATGGGCGATGTGATGAAAGAATCGGCACAGACGGCACTGACCTATGTGCGCAGCGTCTGCCCTAAATATGCCGTGGCTGACGACTATTTTGAAAAGCATGATATCCACATCCACATCCCGGAGGGTGCTGTTCCCAAAGACGGACCGTCCGCAGGAATTACCATGGCTGCAGCGATGCTGTCCGCCGTGATTGGAAAGAAAGTCAAGGCAAAGGTGGCCATGACCGGTGAAATCACCCTGCGGGGAAGGGTTCTGCCGATTGGCGGACTGAAAGAAAAGATTTTGGCAGCAAAGATGGCCCATATCAAGACCGTGCTGGTTCCGGAGAAAAACCGGGCGGATATCGCTGAACTGTCGAAAGAGATTACCAAGGGGCTGGAAATTTTGTTTGTTGCGCAGATGGAGGACGTGGTAAAAAATGCATTCGTACAGGAGTAAAACATAATATTCTAAAGTTTTTATTAAAAAATCCGATTTCTCTTGCAGAAGCCGGATTTTTTTTGTATAATTAATTCCAAAATTTGGAAAATGTAAAAATATGGAAACTTAGAGATGGCTGTATAGATTGTATTGAATAGCAGGGGAGCATGGGTATGTTTTTTCAGGTCTACAGTGCAGGAATTTGGGGAATTGACGGGTTTTTGATTTCGGTGGAAGCCGATATCCGTGACGGGCTTCCGGGTTTTATTCTTACCGGAAATTTATCGCAGGAAACACGGGAAGCCAGTGAACGGGTGAGGACAGCATTAAAAAATTCCGGATTTTCTCTGCCGACAAAGAAAGTTACGATTAATCTGGCACCGGCCAATATCCGAAAGGACGGGACAGGCTATGATCTGGCGATTGCAGCCTCTGTTTTAGGTGCCTGCGTTTTGGGGGATGAAAGGGATGGGCAGGAGGAGTGGAAAGAAGAGCAAAAAAAGTTCTGGGATTCTTCGATGGCAGCAGGGGAAGTCGGCCTGGACGGAAGGGTGAAGCCGGTCCGCGGGGTGATTTCTCTGGTTCTTGCTGCCAGAGAGCGGGGAATTGTGCGCTGTTTTCTGCCGAAGGAGAATGTGGCGGAAGGGGAACTGGTCGAAGGCATAGAGATTATTCCGGTAGAACATCTTACGCAGCTTTGGGCGATGATAAAAAAACCGGAAAAAAGAAGAGAAAAACTACAGAAAAACGCGGAGGATAATTGCAGGAAAAAAAACGGAGCCAAGAAAAAAGACAGCGAAGAATATGATGTGGATTTTTCCGAATTAAATGGTCAGCCCCTTCTGCGGCGAGCGACGGAAATTGCAGTGGCAGGAAGGCATAATCTTTTGTACATCGGTTCGGCGGGAACCGGAAAGACGATGGCAGCAAAGCGGATTCCCACCATCATGCCTCCTCTTGGGCGCGAAGAAAGTCTGGAGATTTCCAAGATTTACAGTATATGCGGGATGCTTCCGGAGGAGATGCCCCTGGTGAGAAAACGGCCGTTTCGCAGTCCCCACCATACGATTACGGCTTCGGCACTTGCCGGAGGGGGAAGTGTCCCCAGGCCGGGGGAGATTTCCCTATCTTCCGGCGGAGTGCTGTTTTTAGATGAACTGCCGGAGTTTTCCGGAAAGGTTATCGAGATTTTGCGTCAGCCGCTGGAAGAAAAAAGGGTAACGGTTTCCCGCGTCCACGGATCATGTACGTTTCCTGCCAAGTTTATGCTGGTTGCCGCGATGAATCCCTGTCCCTGCGGTTATTACCCGGATCGAAGCCGCTGCCGGTGCAGTCCGTGGCAGGTCAGACGCTACATCGGAAAGATATCCAAGCCGATTCTTGACCGAATCGATATAACCGTGGAAGCCTCCCCTGTTGCTTACCATGAATTTCGGAAAAAAGAAAAAAACGAAAGTTCTGCCCAGATACGTCTTCGGGTGATGAAAACCTTAGAGATTCAGCAGAAAAGGGGACAGTTTAACGGGGAGATGGGGGCAAAAGAGGTTGAACGTTATTGTATATTGGGCGAGGAAGAGGAAAACTATCTGCAGCAGATTTACCAGAAGATGGGGCTGAGTGCCCGGGGATGCCATAAGATATTAAAGGTTGCGCGGACGATTGCCGATTTGGAGGGGAAGGAAAGGATTGAAAAAATTCATCTAAGTGAAGCAGTAAGCTATCGTTCCCTGGAAGAAAAATATTGGAGTTAAAGGATTGGAATTAAGGCATAAAACACTAAGAAGAGAAAGGAACACTATGGAAAAAAAACAAACTGCGGAAAACCTGGAAAAGGCACGGGAAATCATTTATTTTCTCTGCCAGATGCCTTTCCTTGGCCCGGCGACGATGGAGAGGATGAAAAAGGCGGCGGGCACGGTGTTATCCCTATTTAATATAGAAGAAAAACAGTGGGTGGAATGGAAAATTCTGAATGCAGGGCAGGCAGGGAACCTGGAAAAAGAAAAACGAAATTTTTCGCAAATCACAGAAGAATATCATAGTTTAAAGAACAGGGGAATAAAGTTTATTACCATTTTGGATGAAGAATATCCCAAGCGGCTGCGGCAGATAAAAAATTATCCCTGGGGAATATATGTCCGTGGAGAGCTGCCCAGAGAGGATGTGCCGTCGATTGCGATTGTAGGCTCAAGGCTGGCCACAAGATACGGGCTGGAACTTGCCCGGTGCTTTGGCGAAGAACTGTCAGGGGCCGGTGTGCAGATTATCAGCGGTTTGGCGGCAGGCATTGACGGGGCCGGACACAGCGGGGCATTGGACGGAGGCGGAAAGACCTTTGGCGTTTTAGGCTGCGGAATTAATATCTGCTATCCAAGGGAGAATTATCCTCTGTTTGCGCGTCTGGTGAGCGAGGGAGGGATTCTTTCGGAGTTTCCTCTGGGGACGAAGCCTTTCGCACAGAATTTTCCCATACGAAACCGGGTGATCAGCGGGCTGTCCGACGGAGTGCTGGTGGTGGAAGCCAGGCAGAGAAGCGGTTCGCTGATTACCGCCGGACTTGCCCTGGATCAGGGAAAAGAAGTATTTGCCGTGCCCGGGAGGATCACGGATCCGGGAAGCGAGGGATGTAATCAGTTAATCCAAAGCGGTGCTCCGTTAATTCAGAATCCCGGCGATATTTTGGATATTTTTGGGATTTGCCATGAAAAAAGGTTAAAGATTCATGAAAAAAGCGAGAAGGGACTTGCCAAGAAGGAAAAAATGGTGTATAGTGTCCTCGATTTACAACCGAAAAATATAGATGATGTTGTAAAAGAAGCCGGATTGCCATTGAGTGAAGGAATGATGATTCTTCTGGATTTAGAACTGAAAGGCTTTGCTGTCCATGAGGGCGGAAACTATTACAGCAGAAAGAGGTAAAAGCAGTGCAGAAAAAAATCCGGGGCGGAATTTCGGCTGAAGATAAGGAGTTCTTATGGCGAATTGTTTAGTTATTGTGGAATCACCGGCCAAGGTGAAGACCATTAAAAAATTTTTAGGAACAAATTATGAGGTGGATGCCTCGAACGGGCATGTGCGAGATTTGCCGAAAAGCCAGTTGGGCTTTGACGCAGAACATGATTTTGAACCGAAATACATTACGATCCGTGGAAAGGGCGATATTCTGGCGAAACTCCGCAAAGAGGTAAAAAAAGCGGATAAGATTTATCTGGCAACCGACCCGGATCGGGAAGGGGAAGCTATTTCCTGGCATTTGATGAAAGCGCTGAAGCTGGACGATGCCAAGGATAAGCAGGTTTACCGGATTAGCTTTAATGAAATTACAAAAAATGCAGTGAAAACATCGATTAAAAATCCAAGAGCCATTGATATGGATCTGGTCAATGCCCAGCAGGCCCGGCGGATGCTGGACCGTATGGTCGGCTATAAGATCAGCCCTCTGCTCTGGGAAAAGGTCAAGAGGGGATTAAGTGCCGGGCGGGTGCAGTCCGTGGCGCTTCGGATGATCTGTGACCGGGAAGACGAGATTAATGCATTTATTCCGGAAGAATACTGGAGCCTGGAAGCCGATTTATGCCCGGAGAAATGCAAAAAACCCCTGACGGCAAAGTTCTACGGCAGCCGCACGAAAAAGCTTCCTATTGGCAATAAGGAGGCTTTGGAGCAGATAAAAAAGGGCATTGACCAGCAGGAATATATCGTTGAGGAGATAAAGACGGGGGAGAGGACGAAAAAAGCGCCGATTCCTTTTACCACCAGTACGCTCCAGCAGGAAGCATCTAAGGTCTTAAATTTCTCCACCCAGAAGACGATGCGGCTGGCTCAGCAGCTTTATGAGGGCGTGGATATTAAGGGCCACGGGACGATTGGTCTGATTACTTATCTGCGTACCGATTCCACGCGGGTTGCCGAAGAGGCAGATAAGGCGGCAAGAGCTTTTATCGAGCAGAATTACGGTCAAAATTATGTGGCAAAGGCAGAAAACACAAAGAAAACTACAGGAAAAATCCAGGATGCCCATGAAGCCATCCGGCCTACGGACATTTCCCTTACCCCCGTCCAGGTTAAGGATTCCTTAGCAAGGGATTTATTTCGTCTTTACCAGCTGATTTGGAAGCGTTTTACCGCCAGCCGTATGGAGAATGCAGTCTTTGAAACCACTTCGGTAAAGGTGGGCGCAGGAGAGTATTTGTTCTCCTTAACAGCCTCCAGGCTGACCTTTGAAGGCTTTATGAGCGTCTATGTACAGGACGACGATAAAGAAGAAAGCAACAAGCTTTTAGAGAAGTTGGAAAAGGGGATGAAGCTGGAATTAAAAGAGCTGCGGGAAGGGCAGCATTTTACCCAGCCTCCGGCGCACTATACGGAAGCTTCCCTGGTTAAGGCGCTTGAAGAGCAGGGGATTGGACGTCCCAGTACCTATGCACCCACGATAACCACTATCCTGGCCCGGCGCTATGTCACCAAGGAGAATAAAAACCTTTACGTAACCGAACTTGGAGAAGTGGTCAACCGGATGATGAAACAGTGCTTTTCCAGTATTGTCGATAAAGAATTTACGGCAAACCTTGAATATCTCCTGGATAAGGTGGGCGACGGTACGGTAGAGTGGAAGACGGTTATCAGCAATTTTTACCCCGATCTGGAAGAGGCCGTCAACCGGGCAAAAGAAGAACTGGAATCCGTGACTATTGCCGATGAGGTTACGGAGGAAATCTGCGAAAACTGCGGCAGAAACATGGTGATCAAATACGGTCCTCACGGAAAGTTTCTGGCCTGTCCGGGTTTTCCCGACTGCAAAAACACCAAGCCTTATCTGGAAAAAATCGGCGTTCCCTGTCCGAAATGCGGAAAAGACGTTGTGGTTAAAAAGACAAAAAAAGGACGCAGGTTCTTCGGCTGTGAAAATAATCCGGACTGTGACTTTATGTCCTGGCAGAAGCCCTCAACCCAGAAATGCCCGGAATGCAAAAGCTATATGGTTGAAAAGGGAAATAAGCTTTTATGTGCGAATGAAAGCTGTGGTTACACAATGAATAAGAAAGACACGAAAGAATGAAAAATATGATTATTAATTGTAATATACATTAAGATTTCAAAATTCTTCAAAATTCTTCCAAAAACTATTGAGAAAGTTTAGGATTTGTGATACAATTTAGCCAGTAACCCTAAACATTTCCCCTGTTATCAGGTAACGTTTGAGGAGGAATTCAGCATGAGCGTACAATTGCTTGATAAAACCAGAAAAATTAACAAACTATTACACAATAATAATTCACACAAGGTCGTATTCAACGATATCTGCAAGGTATTAAGTGAAATCCTGCTGTCGAATATCCTTGTCATCAGCAAGAAGGGCAAAGTGTTAGGGGTGAGCATCTGGCCGGGTGTGGATGAGATTGAAGAACTCATCGACGATAAGGTCGGCGGCTTTGTTGATAAGATGCTCAACGAACGTTTATTGAGTGTACTTTCTACAAAAGAGAACGTAAATCTTGCCACCCTGGGCTTTGCCGAAGAGAATGTGCGGAAGTATCAGGCCATCATCACGCCGATTGATATTGCCGGAGAGCGTCTGGGAACATTGTTCATCTATAAATGTGATTTCCAGTACGATATTGACGACATTATCCTCAGTGAATACGGAACGACGGTGGTCGGACTGGAGATGATGCGCTCCGTGAATGAGGAGAACGCCGAAGAAAGCCGGAAGATCCAGATTGTAAAATCAGCAATCAGCACCCTGTCCTTCTCGGAATTGGAGGCAATCACCCATATTTTTGAAGAACTTGAAGGAAATGAAGGCATTCTGGTGGCCAGCAAGATTGCGGATCGGGTAGGCATTACCCGCTCAGTGATTGTAAACGCCCTGCGCAAGTTTGAAAGCGCCGGGGTTATCGAATCCCGTTCTTCAGGCATGAAGGGAACCTATATTAAGGTTTTAAACGACGTTATTTTTGATGAATTAAAGAATATTAAAAATACAGGAAAGTGAACAAAACGATGAAGATAAGAGTGGGAATTTTTGGTTATGGAAATCTGGGGAAGGGCGTGGAAAACGCCATTGCCCAGAACCCGGATATGGAACTGGCGGCAGTTTTTACCCGGAGAAACCCGGATGCATTAGCGATACAGACACCGGGCGTTCCGGTTTTTCATGAAGATGAATTAGAGCACATGCAGGATGAACTGGATGTCCTGGTATTATGCGGAGGAAGTGCAACGGATCTTCCCGTGCAGACGCCCAAATATGCCGGACTTTATAATGTTGTGGACAGTTTTGATACCCATGCAAAGATTCCGGAGCATTTTGCTCAGGTGGATGAAGCCGCGAAGAATTCCGGGAAGATTGCCGTAATTTCTGCCGGCTGGGACCCCGGAATGTTTTCCTTAAACCGCCTGTATGCCAGAGTTATCCTTCCCGAAGGGCGGGATTATACCTTCTGGGGCCGCGGTGTGAGCCAGGGACATTCCGACGCTATCCGCCGGATTGCCGGTGTAAAGGATGCCCGACAGTATACGGTTCCTGTGCCCGAAGCGGCAGAAGCGGTAAGAAGCGGCAGTCAGCCCGAACTGACGACCCGGCAGAAGCATACAAGGGAGTGCTTTGTCGTTGCCGAAGATGGGGCAGATTTGGCAGCCATTGAAAAAGAGATTAAAACCATGCCGAATTACTTTGCCGATTACGATACAACCGTAACCTTTATCTCACAGGAGGAACTGGATCGTGATCACAAAGGACTTCCCCACGGCGGATCGGTGATCCGCACCGGAGTTACCGGAAAAGAGAAAGAGCATCAGCATGTGATTGAATACAGCTTAAAGCTTGATTCCAACCCGGAATTTACCGGATCGGTGCTTGTCGCCTGTGCAAGGGCTGCTTACCGGATGAACCAGGAGGGGATGAAGGGATGTAAAACGATACTGGACATTCCCCCGGCCCTGCTTTCATCAAAAACCGGGGAAGAATTGCGGGCAGAACTGCTGTAGGAAATGTTAGAATAATCAAAAGGTATCTGTAATCCGGATACCTTTTTCTTTTTTTCCGTATAGTGGAAACGGCTGGCAGGCTTACCGGAAAATAAAGGCAGGCAGTATTAGCCAAAAATTACTCCCAAAAGACCATAGGAAAGTAAAGACATAATCACCGTGGCTATGGCTATGCCAAGTAAAATCGCAGGAACAGAGGTTTTCAGCTTCATATGGAGCAGGGAGGCAACCAGCGCTCCTGTCCATGCGCCTGTGCCGGGGAGGGGGATTCCCACAAAGAGGGTTAAGCCCCAGAAGCCGTATTTTTCTACCTGACCTTTATTTTTCTCTGCCTTATTTCTAAGCCACAGGGCAATGCGGCACAGGACGGGAACCTTTTCCATCCAGAGAAGCACCCGCTCAATTAAAAGCAGAATAAAAGGGATCGGAAGGATATTTCCGATAATGCAGATAGGGATGGCCCGCAGGATGGGAATGTTTAAGAGAGCCGGGGAGGCTGCTAAAAGCCCGCCTCGAAGTTCTAAGATCGGTACCATGGAAATAAGAAAGATAATGGCTTCCTTAGAAACCTTTCCGCCAAGTGCAGCCGTCAGCCACTGTACAAATGAATCTGTCATTTTGTCATCCTCAATTCTTTTATGGTTATTGTTCATCTATGACGGCAATAACCGTTTTATTCGTTGCTGTTTATATGTTCACAGCAACTTTTATTCTCCACTATAGTAAATCGAAATGCCGGAAATTTCAAGTAGAAAGTTTTATTTCGGCTTGCACCGCCTGGAAAAGAGTGCTAAAATATCACGAAAGACATCTTCCGAAAACGATAAGAAAAGGAGAATATTATCTATGGCAAATCCTCGTGCAATCGAAACTACCTGTATCCAGGGCGGATGGAACCCGGGCAACGGACAGCCCCGCCAGCTTCCGATCTATCAGAGTACAACGTTTAAATATACGTCCAGCGAAGCTATGGGGAAGCTTTTTGATCTGGAAGCGGAGGGCTATTTCTACACCCGCCTGCAAAACCCCACCAACGATGCCGTAGCTGCAAAAATCTGTGAGATGGAAGGCGGAGCGGCAGCTATGCTCACCTCCTCCGGGCAGGCAGCGAATTTCTTTGCGGTGATCAATATCTGTTCCGCGGGAGATCATGTGGTAAGTTCTGCAACCATTTACGGCGGAACCTCAAACTTATTAACCGTTACCTTAAAACGGTTTGGCATCGATGTAACTTTAGTTGACCCGGATGCATCCGAAGAAGAACTGGAAAAGGCATTTCAGCCCAATACCAAGTGTGTGTTTGCTGAAACCATTGCCAATCCGGCACTGGTGGTTCTGGACATCGAAAAATTTGCCCGCCTGGCACACAGTCACGGGGTTCCGCTGATTATCGACAATACCTTTGCCACGCCGATTAACTGTCGGCCCATCGAGTGGGGAGCCGATATTGTAACGCACAGCACAACGAAATATATGGACGGCCACGGGATGACAGTGGGCGGCTGCATCGTGGACAGCGGAAACTTTGACTGGAACGCTTATGCGGATAAATTCCCGGGGCTGACCACACCGGACGAATCCTATCACGGGATTATCTACACCGAACGCTTTGGCAAAGGCGCTTTTATCACCAAGGCAACCGCGCAGTTAATGCGGGATTTGGGAGCGATTCAGTCGCCGCAGAATGCCTTTTTGTTAAATGCCGGTCTGGAAAGCCTGCACCTGCGTGTGCCCCGTCACTGTGAAAATGCCCGGAAAGTCGCCGAATTTCTTCAGGGACGCGATGATGTTGCCTGGGTGAAGTATCCCGGACTTCCCGGGGATAAGTACCATGCACTGGCAGAAAAATATATGCCGAACGGAACCTGCGGCGTTATTTCCTTTGGCTTAAAAGGAGGACGGCAGGCAGCAGCGGCATTTATGGATAAGCTGAAAGTTGCTTCCATCGCTACCCATGTCGCCGATGCAAGAACCTGTGTGCTTCACCCGGCCAGCCACACCCACCGTCAGCTCAGCGACGAGCAGCTTATCGAAGCCGGGGTCGATCCGGCGATGATCCGCTACTCTGTGGGCATTGAAAATGCAGAAGATTTAATCAAAGATATCGAACAGGCATTAGCGTAAGAAAAATGAAATAAAGGATATTAAACAGGCATTAAGAACATGAAAAAAATAAAGGTTTTGTTTCGGATTGTTTTTGGAAGAACGGCGTTTGTAGTGCTGTTTCTGCTGCTTCAGATTGGATTTTTATTCTCCTGTTTTCGTTGGCTGAGCAATTATCTGGTCTATATCTACGGTGGTATGCTTGCGCTGACGGCCCTGGTTGTGATTTATATTTTAAATGAAAAATCCAATCCCAGCTTTAAACTGGCCTGGGTAATTCCGGTTTTGGTGATTCCGGTGTTCGGTACGTTTTTGTATCTCTTCGTCCAGTTTCAAATTGGAACAAAATGGATCAACCGGCGTCTGAAAGATGCGGGGGATGAAACTTCTCCGTATCTGGAACAAAACCCGGTTACCGAAAAACGCTTAAAAGAGGTGAGCAGGGATAAGGCAAATCTGGCCGTTTATCTGAAAAACTGCGGGGGTTTTCCGGTCTGCCAAAATACCTCGGTCAGATATTTTCCTCTCGGGGATGCCATGTTTCCGGAATTCAAGCGGCAGCTTAAAAATGCCCGGAAATTTATTTTTATGGAATATTTCATCATTGAACGGGGAAAGATGTGGGGAGAAATCCTGGAAATCCTGGAAGAAAAAGCCGCCCAGGGGGTGGAAGTGCGGGTGATGTATGACGGAATGTGCTGTATGATGCTCCTTCCTTACCATTATCCGCAGGTTCTGGAAAAAAAGGGTATACGCTGTAAGATGTTTTCTCCGATAAAGCCCACCCTCTCCACGCATCAGAATAACCGCGATCACCGGAAAATCTGCGTAATCGACGGCCACACAGCATTTACCGGGGGAATTAACCTGGCGGATGAATATATTAATGCGGTCGAGCGTTTTGGTCACTGGAAAGATACCGCCGTGATGCTTCAGGGAGAAGGCGTACAGAGTTTTACCATGATGTTTCTTCAGATGTGGAATATCACCGAGCGGCAGAAGGAAAATTATGGAAAATACATTTATCCCGGTGAAGAACTTTTAAACGATGCCAAACCGGAACTGGGCTTTGTGATTCCTTACGGCGACAGTCCTTTGGACGGGGAAAATGTCGGGGAGCGGGTCTATATGGATATCATTAACCAGGCCCGGGACTATGTCCATATGATGACGCCGTATCTGATTTTGGACAATGAAATGGTTACTGCACTGACCTTTGCCGCCAAGCGCGGGGTTGATACGGTGCTGATGATGCCGCACATCCCCGATAAGAAATATGCCTATCTGCTGGCGCGTTCTTACTACCCGGAACTGATTGAAGCCGGGGTAAAGATCTATGAATATACTCCGGGATTTGTCCATGCAAAGGTTTTTGTCAGTGATGATGAAACCGCCGTTGTTGGAACAATTAACCTGGATTTTCGGAGCCTTTACCTGCATTTTGAGTGCGGGGTATGGATTCATAAAAATCCGGTTGTGGACGCGATCGAAGAGGACTTTTTGGAAACACTGAAAAAGTGCAGGCAGGTAACGCTGGAGGATTGCCGGCGCTATCCCTTTTTGCCCAAGTTTGCCGGAAGGATGCTGCGTCTGATTGCACCGTTAATGTGACCGGAATATCCGGCTGATTGCGCCGTTAATATGATCGGAATATTTGGCTGATTGTGCCGTTAATGTGATCGGAATATTCGGCTGATTGTGCTGTTAATTTAACTGGAATTTGACAGAATATGGAGGAATGAAGATGACCGAGGGAGCATTGGTACTGGAAGGGGGATCTCTTCGGGGGCTGTTTACTGCAGGGGTGCTGGATGTGTTTATGGAACGGGGAATACAGTTTTCCTATGTCAACGGCGTATCGGCCGGGGCTATGAACGGGTTAAGCTACATCAGTAATCAGCCGGGAAGGACTTTACGTGTTGATTTGGATTACCTGCATGATAAACGGTTTATGAGTTTCCGCAACTTGGTAAAAAAACGGGAGATTTTCAGCTTTGAATTCTTATTCGGCGAACTCAGCGAAAAGCTGGTGCCGTTCGACTATGAGGCGTTTGCTGCCTCGCCGCAGGAGTTTGAGGCCGTGGCGACAAGGTGTAAGACGGGAAAGCCGGAGTACTTTTCCAATAAGACCTGCAGCGAGATTTTCCAGGCCGTTCAGGCTTCCAGCAGCATCCCCGTTCTATCTCATATGATTGATGTGGAAGGAAAAAAATATTTAGACGGAGGAGTTTCCATGCCGATTGCCTATGATCGGGCATTTGCCAAAGGATTTTCCAAAGCCGTGGTCGTGCTGACCCGCAACCAGGGTTTTCGGAAAAAACCGACAGATGCATGGTCGGATAAGGCATTTCACCGCTATTTTTCACCATTGCCGCAGTTTTTGGACGCTATAGAAGAGATTCCCGACCGCTATAACCGGATGCAGGAGGAGATGGATGCCCTGGAAGCCGAAGGAAAACTCTTCATCCTGCGCCCGGATCAGCCTGTGAAAGTGTCGCGGTTTGAGCGGGATAAGATGAAGCTTCAGAAGCTTTACGGGGACGGAAGACGGATTGCCGAGGAGAGGATGGAGGAAATGTGCGCGTTTCTGGAAATCCCCGTTCCCGAGGTACTGCCGGAGGTTGTGGAGAAGGAGAATAAGTTGTTGGGGATATAGAAGCAAAAAAGGAAGGTGAATTATAAATGTCAGGATTACAGGAACAGGCAGTTCAGATGATTGGCAATTTGTCGGATTATGATGTACAATTTCTTATTGAAATTATTCGCAGACTTATGCCGCCTAAAATAGAAACGAATACTTCTCATAATGAAATTAATGAAGGCATAGAAGCTTTTTATCGTCTAAAAGCTGCACAAGAAGAAATTAAACAATATCTGCCTGACAATTTTGATCCTGAACAGGAATTAGAGGAGGCACTTGCTGAGCGTTATGGTGATATTCGTTGATACAAATTTAATCATAGATTTTCTTACTGCGAGAGAACCTGAAGATTGTTTACAAGATCGATGTGCGGAAGGTATTGGTGCAAATTATATTATTACAAGAAATGTAGACGATTTTTCTAATTCTAAAATCCAAGCAATACTTCCTGAAATTTTCTTAGAACAATTAAAATGTTCCCAAAATCCTGCCGGAGGTTGTGGAGAAGGAGAATAAGTTGTTGGGGATATAGGAGAAAGGGGGAGTTGTGATAAAACAATTTAATGTAAATGGTGCCTGCAGGCCGGATCGACATTATATGGTTGAACTGGGATCAAGGCTTGAGGAAATCCGAAAGATGATTGATGACGGAGCTTATTTTTCAATCAACAGGGCACGTCAATACGGAAAAACTACAATTTTACGGGCTTTGGCAGAATATTTGAAAAAAGATTATTTTGTGCTGAGTCTGGATTTTCAGCGAATGAGTTACCTGGATTTTGAACAGGAATCCTCTTTTGTTCATGGGCTTGCAAGAGAAATTCTCCGCAAAATAAAGACAGAAAACGATATTGCAGAAGAAATAAAGGAAGAGTTTGTTAAACTTGCCGATAAGTCAAATCATGCCCCAAGGATGGCTGAAATTTTTGATATTTTCAGTGCGTGGTGCGGACAGACGGATAAGCCGGTTGTTTTTATTGTCGATGAAGTAGATACGGCGACGAACAATCAGGTATTTCTTGATTTTCTTGCACAACTGCGGGCAGCTTATCTGGACAGTGATGTTATCCCTACATTTCAGTCGGTTATTCTTGCAGGAGTGTATGATATCCGCAGTATGCAAAGAAAAATTCGTCAGGAGAAAGAACATAAAGAAAACAGTCCCTGGAATATTGCAGCAGATTTTCTTGTGGACATGAGTTTTTCCATTGAAGATATTATGGGAATGCTTGAAGAATACGAGGAAGATTATCACACAGGGATGGATATCCGGCAGATGGCGGTAATGATTGATGACTATACTTCCGGCTATCCTTATCTGGTATCACGACTTTGTAAACTTATGGATGAATGGATTCCGGGAAGGAAAGATTTTCAGGATAAAAGCAGTGCCTGGACAAAAGCAGGTTTTTTATCCGCGGTAAATATTCTGGTGGAAGACAGCAATCCGCTGTTTGATTCATTGATTAACAAGCTATGTTTATTTCCGGAATTAAACTTTTTGATTTCACGTCTTTTATTTCATGGGCAGAGGATTGCTTATAATGCAGATAATGCTGCAATTCGGAACGCACAGATGTTTGGATTTGTAAAAATTGAAGATTCCTCTGTGCAGATTGCGAATAAATTATTTGAAACACGGTTGTATAATCGGTATTTGCTGGAAGATAAAGAGCAGAACAGCAGTATTTTTATGGAAGCAAAAGAAATTGGTGTAAAAGAAATCGTTCTTGGGGATAAGGTTTTGGTTGGGGCTGTGGTGTAGATTTCAGGCGCTATTGATTACTGGTTCAGCAGTTCATCAAAGCTTACCTGTAAAACTTTTGCAAATATCCGAATTTCTATATCTGTAACAAACCGTTCTCCGGATTCTATTTTCTGAATTGCATTTTTATCTAAGTCAAGACCTTCCATCTGAAGCATATCCGCTAGTTTTCTCTGGGAAACTTTACCAGGGAGGGCTTGGCGGATTTTTTTTATATTAGAACCACTGATATTATTAAGTCCATTTTCAGCTTTATTTTTATACATAGAAAACTCCTTTGACATTTAGTAATTGTCATTTTTCCTATTATATGTTAAAATCAAAGGAATAATGACATTTAGTAGATGTCAAAAATAGAAAAAGCAGAAAATAAAGCAGCGAACCCCCAAAGGAATCCGCCACAAAATATTAAAGGAAAGGGAAAAATTAGAAAAATATTTCGTAGAATACATGATTCTATGAAAAATTCAGGCAAGGGCTGCTAGTTTATCGATTTGTTTTTTCTTAAATTCAAAGGATGAATGGAAATAGTAATCCATGGTTATCTTGATATCTGCATGGCCTAAGATCTCACTGAGCGTTTTGGGATCCATGCCGGAAGTAATGCAGCGTGTTGCAAATGTATGTCTTAATGTGTGAAAATTATAATATGGAATTCCTGCCTGCTGCAAAAAACGCTGATATTGGTACTGAAAGGTTCTTGGATCCATCGGCCCTTTGGATTTTGACGTTAAAAGGAACTCCTCCTTTTCTGCAGATTTTAATTTCTTCTCCAATAAAGGGATTAAAAAGGAAGGAAATGGAATCTGACGTATCGAAGAATTGGTTTTTGGTGAAGTCAGGAATAGCTTGGATTTATTTTCGCCATTTTCCTGGCCTACCGATAATCGCTGAACAGTGGCACATATCGTAAGATAGCCTTCCTGGATGTGGACATTTTCCCATTTAAGTGCACAGATTTCCCCCAGGCGCATCCCTGTATAAAGACAAAGATAAATCCCGAATCCCGTCTGGCTCCAGGTTTCTTTTATGTATTTTTCCAGTTTTGTCTGTTCCTGCACGGAAAGCACCTGAACCAGCGTCTTCTTCTTTTTTCTGCCGCAGGAAATACCGCTCCATTCACTGATAATTCCTTTGGCCAATGCCGTTTTCATCGTCCTGTTCACAATCATTACTGTTGTATGGATAATGCTGTCCGAACCCGTTAATCCCCTCTTTTTTGCTGATAATTCTGATGTTTTCTTTAAATCATCAAAAAATTGAAGCATGTATCCAGGTGTAATCTGTTTAATGGGAATAGACTGAACATAGGGTAAAATATACTTTTTTGCATGATGCGTATACTTTACATAGGTAGAAAGTGCATGTGTCTGGTAGATTTCCTCTAACCAAGTTTCCAGAATTTCCTCAAATAATACTTCTTTTTCTTTTGCTGCCATCATCAAAAACCTCCTGCAAATTAAAACAATGTTAATAGCTTCTTAAGAACTTTAAAAACTTTTTAGCAGAAATTTCTATTGAAATCATTGATAATTAGTAGTATACTATAGCATAGTTTCATAGAATCATGTATTCTACGAAATTTTTATTATCAGGATAAGGGCTTGTTTTATTTTGAATCTGCTTTATCCGGAAAGAGATGATGGTTTTGGGAGAGGAGATTATCTGGAGGTTTGGAAGAAGAGGACTGGAAAGAGAAGACGGAAAGGTAAAGATTCTTCCCAGAGGAAAATTTATCCGGAAGGAGAAAGAATGCATGGAACAGGAGAATTGGTATATTCTTCGGACATTTAATGAACAGGAAAAGGAAGCGGCAGAACTTCTTATTCGTGCCGTTCCCAAGTCCATGTACAGTTTATGCTGTATTCCGCAGAAACTTAGGGCGTTTCGCACAGGCGGAGAATTCCGGCTGGTGAAGGATATCATGTTCCCCGGTTATCTTTTTGTTAAGACAGGCTGTCCGGAAAAACTGCAGAAAGAATTAAAAAAATCCCGTGAATTCCCCTAGTACTGTGTTGCGTAAATAACGGTGAATAGGTGCCTGATGTCTGCGTTAGATGTGAATCCCGCGAAACGAAGGC
>ERZ808037.528-NODE-528-length-34678-cov-7.815786_pt1 | contig 34678 bp, 25 predicted proteins | sample MGYA00380190_ERZ808037 | MGnify/ENA primary metagenome ERZ808037 (study PRJEB31490, sample SAMN06133399) | mouse gut metagenome | isolation source: J9 | host: mice | place: China: Chengdu | collected 2015-05 ...
CAGGGACTTTTACAAGTAATAACTAATTAAAAATCAATCATATAACTGACAAAAATTAATTTTTGTCATCTACTAAAGGATAGAATACAAAGACAGTCCGCTTTCTATTGTAGATATATTCGATGAAGAGGATGCACCTTAGTCGGTAATACATTCCAGCCATGAAAGATATGAAGGTTCATGAATTGTTGAAAAATCAATGGACTTCATCGGCAGAACATTGAAACGCAATAAATAGGCAGGCCTATGACACGCAATAATCAAAAATCGGTAATCCAAAGATATCGAGTGGTAGCATTAGGACGTCGGGCTGCGTTAATCGTAGACCGACTCAGATCGAAGAAGCGATATGGAGGCATCAGGTTTGTGTATTGCAACACAGATAGCGATGAATTGAAAGATTCCGGCTGGAAGGGAGACGAGCGCATCCTTCTTACGGATATAGCCAAGTGTCGAAACGCTATCCGCGGGGACAAAGAGCGGATGGTGGTTCTGGTATCTTCTTTAGGCAATGATTTCAATTATAAGAATTTGTCCTGGAAGTATGCTGCTGAAATAATGGCAGAGCTATCGAGCCATTCGGAGCGCTCATACTGTTTCGTTTCTATACCCTTTTGGGCAGGCGGTCAAAGAAACAGTGGGATGGAGGTATTCAATCAGCTTACTGACAGGGGAAATATTATCGTCCTTCAGGATGACTTAAAAGCTCCATATAGATATTCTTTTTGGTATATTGACGAGGGATTAGGCAGTTTGCTTGAAATGGTCCTACAGCCTATGCGTCATGGACGAAGAAAGAAATGTCGCGGACTGCCATTCGGCGTATGGGCAACGGAAAAGCAGGTGCTTACAGCATTACTGGCAAAATATTCCAACAATATGCCCGAGTATTATAAAGAAGGGACATTTTCATTTCACAAGTGAACAGAAATATGGATAATCATGATGAAGAACAGAAGTCACAATTCACTTTGAAACAACGCCGGGGGATTGCCCGAGGTTTTGTGGATAAACATCTTGTGGAGCTCAAAGATATAGAGAGCCGCATAAAAGATATTGTCGGTGATTCATCCGATGAAGACAAGTGGCGCAGAGAGCAGCCGAAATTTGATGAAGTGAGGAAGCTGTTGACAAAGCGTTGGAAGTTGCTGAATTTAATGTTCATGCCCGGTGATGAGAATATGAGCCGATTTAAGGAGCTGAATTCCCGCCTTGAGGCCCTTTGCAGACAGTTGCGGGAGAGAATGCTGAAACTCAAAAAAGCGTTGCCTCTTGTCCGAGACTCTGATTTCGACGATGATTATGAGATCGAAGGCGAACTGAGGTTCTGTTATAATGATGAGAATTCGGTTCTGAAGCTGGACGATGACTATTATGGCTCCGATTTTTGCAGGATGATTGAGATTATAGACACCTGCAACTGTGATACATACTGGGAATGTATCGAGCGGATGTCACCGGGCTCCCACATTCTCGACGATGGGGTGAGTTGGAACGAGCCTCCGTTTTATGGGCGTCCGGAGTTTGATGATATTATCATCTGCCATGCCATGCACAATCTATCCGGCCATATGGAATATTCCATTCCGGACATCCTGCGGTTGAATGATTTTTGGACCGAGGTCCGTCTGACACTGCAAAGCATCACTGCCCAGGACGGCACCCGCTATAAACCATGAAAAAAACAGCAAAAAAAAAGCCGCAAGTCGGGGACTTGCAGCTCTTTGCGGAGAGGACGAGATTCGAACTCGTGGTAGGATAACTCCTACGTCAGTTTAGCAAACTGGTGGTTTCAGCCACTCACCCACCTCTCCTTGAGGCACCGGTTCTGTGCTTTTGCGGTGCAAAGGTAGAGGAATTTTTCGAGATATGCAAATTTTTCGGACTGTTTTTTACTTGCGGGCGCCGAAATTGAGGCGTGTGAGGTAGTCGCCGAGCCAGAGGCCTCCGAGGATGAGGACGATGCCCGTGATTCCGACGAAGCTGACGCGCTCGTGGAGGATGATTGCGGAGACGACCATTGTGACGATGGGCTGGAGGTACATGTAGTTGTTGGCGGTGATTGCGCCGAGGCGTTTGACGGTGTTTCCCCAGATTAGGAATGCGGCGGTTGAGGCTCCGAGTCCGAGGAAGAGGAGGTTGCCCCAGACGGCGGGGCGGGCGAGGATGTCGAAGGGGTTGACGCTTCCGGCATCGCCGAGGAGGAGGAAGGGGAGGGCAGTGAGGAGGCCGTAGAAGAAGGTTTTGCGGGTGATGAACCAGACGTCGTAGACGGCGTTGAGTTTTTTGAGGATGAGGCTGTAGATTGACCAGCTGAGGGCGGCGAGGAGGGAGAGGAAGTCGCCGAGGGGTCGGATCTGGACGTCGGTGGAGCTGTTGAAGACGACGCAGGCGACTCCGACGAAGGCTATTGCGGTTCCGATCCATGTGCCGATGGATATTTTCTCGTTTTTGTAGATGCAGGCGACGAGGAGGACCGTGATGAGGGGGGAGAGGGATGTGAGGAGTGCGACGTTTGTGGCGAGGGTGTACTCGAGGGCGTTGTTTTCGGCGATGAAGTAGAGGGAGCCGGAGAGGAGTCCGCAGACGAGGATGAGGAATTCGTCGAGGAGGGAGCGGCAGAAGAATCGCTTGTGGCTGATGCAGAGCACTACGATGTATGCGATGATGAATCGGCAGATGTATATCTGTGTGGGGCCCATGCCGTTCTCGAGGAGGACTTTGGTGGAGACGAAGCTGTAGCCCCACATTGCGATGGCAATGGCTGCGAGGGCGTGGGCCCAGAAATTGTTTGGGGACTTGTGTGCTTCGCCGGAGCCGGCATAGGTATTGAGGTGGTTCATGGGTGTGCTGTAGCTTAGTATTCTCTTTGCAAAGTTAGTTAATTTTTCGGAACGGGAGAAACATAGTAAGGAGCATTTTTGTTAATTTTGCAAACTAATTCAACAGGTACAACAAACGAAAAACTCACGAAAAATGAAAACGCATTCAATCCGACTCGCACTCCTGGCTCTGGCGGGAGGTGCCATGCTGATAGGCCAGACGGCCTGCAATTCAATGACAAACACGGGTAAGGGAGCTCTCATCGGCGGCGGTGGCGGCGGCGCTCTCGGCGCGGGCATCGGCGCCCTCATCGGCGGCGGCAAGGGCGCCGGCATAGGCAGCGCCATCGGCGCGGCTGTCGGCGCGGGAGCCGGAGCTCTCATCGGCAACCGTATGGACAAGCAGCAGAAGGAGCTTCAGGAGCAGCTGGCCAATCAGGCTAAAGTGGAGCAGACCACTGACCAGAACGGTCTGCAGGCCATCAAGGTGACTTTCGACGGGGGCATTCTCTTCCCCTTCAACAGCGCCAAGCTCTCCGCGCAGGCCAAGACGGACCTGAGCGGCTTCGCCGCAAACCTTATCCAGAACCCCGGCACCAATGTGCAGATTTTCGGATATACCGACAACAAGGGCTCGCTTGCGGCCAACACGAAGGTGGCCGACGAGCGCGCGGACGCCGTGGAGAACTATCTTCTCAATTCCGGCGTAAGTTCTACGCGTCTTTCGGCAAAGGGCATCCCTATGGCCGACTATGTGGCGAGCAACGACACTGAGGCCGGACGCGCGCAGAACCGCCGTGTGGAAATCTACATCACGGCTTCGCAGGAGATGATCCAGCAGGCTCAGGCCGGTACGCTCAAATAGTGATTTACAACTTTTAACACGCAAAAGCCCCGCTAAACGGGGCTTTTGTTGTACTTTTGCGCAAATATATCCACTATAAAGAAGAAATATGAACATCCTGAGGCATTTTTCAGGCAGGATTTTCGCTTGTTTGATGCTCGTTGCTTTTGCGGCGGGCGCATTTTCGGCTTTTGGCCGCGTATCTCTGCCTGTGACCACGGTCAACGGCCGTCCGTGCTTCTATTATACGCCGCGCAGCTCGTCGGAGACGGTCTACGGGCTCTCCAAGCGTCTGGGGCTGACCCGCGAGGAAATCGTGGCCTATAATCCCGGGGCGGCCGACGGTCTGCGCAAAAACACGACTCTCTACTTTCCGGTCGACGATTTCCGCGACCGCATAGAGGTGGAGGCCGAGGGCTCGGACGCGGTGGTTCCGGAGCAGACGGACAACAACAGACTCAGGCCCGTTCATATCGAATATACAATAGACAGCACGTCGGTGGTCAACGAGGCCGAGGCTCAGGGCGAGTTGCCCGTGGCTCCGGAGCCAGCAGGTGCGGACAGCGCCATGGTCCGTGGCGAAGTGAGTCCGTACTCCATAGCGGTTCTTCTGCCTTTCGGACTCGGTGAGGAGCAGATTTCGCGTCCGGCGCGTCTGGCGACGGATTTCTACAAGGGTTTTCTCATTGCCGCCGACACGCTCGCCCACCGCGGGGAGACCGTTGCGGTCACGGCGGTGGATATCGCTTCCGGCTCGCTTGACGAGGCTCTCGGCCGCGAGGAGGTCCGCTCCGCCGCGGTAATAGTCGCTCCGGACAGCCCCGGATTCATTTCCAGGGCGCTGAAGGCCGGTGTGAAGGGGTATATCGTCAATACTCTGGACTTCGCAGACTCGCTGTATCTTACGGAGCCCCGCGTGGTGCAGACCAACATCGACCACCGGAACATGTACGCGAAGGCTGTCGGCTATCTCATTTCCGAGCTCAAGGACGCCACCCCGGTGATAATCAGCAATACGGAGGGCCGCAACGACAAAGAGGCCTTCACGGCCTATCTCCGCGGGCGCCTCACGGAGGAGGGCGTGCCGTTCATCGAGATTCCCTACGAGGGCACGCTTACGAGCCTCGACCTCGAGAGGCTCTCCGTCAATACAGAGGCCTCTTATGTGATTGTGCCTTCGTCCGGGAGCATAGGTGAGTTCAACCGTTTCTCCCATGCGCTCAACAATTTCCGCGTGACCAATCCCGACACGGGGATGCGTCTCTTCGGCTATCCCGAGTGGGTGACATTCCGCGGCGACGCCCAGGACATGCTCCACACTCTCGGTGCAAGCATCTATTCGCGGTTCAACGACGATTTCGACTCGTTTTCGGCCCGCAACATCGCCTCCGACTTCCTTCGCTGGTACGGCGAGCCTATGATCGAGAGCATCCCTTCGCGCGGGCTTCTGGGCTACGACCTCGGCTGTATGCTCGTCAAGAATCTCCGGGCCAACCACGGAGTCTTCTCGCCGGAGACCCCGGCGGAGTACCGCGGTATACAGAGCACCTTCCGCCTTGTCCGGGCTTCGGACGCAGAGGACAGCGGATACGTGAACGACGCGCTCTACATCATCCACTATCTGCCTGTCACGGGCACGGACTGCACCATTCACTGACTCTTATCCCGATATGAAGCCAAGCCGCCTCGCCTCGACCCTCCTCATTCTCCTCGCCGCCGTCACGGGCCTCCGTGCGGAGACCCACTACGAGCCGCATATATGGCTCGGGGGCCGCGCGGGCTTGGCCATGAGCCGCGTGTCCTTTTCGCCGTCGGTAAGCCAGAACTGGCTCATGGGGTCTACGGGAGCGGTCACCTTCCGTTATTCGGAGGAGAAGTTTTTCGGCGTGATCGCCGAGCTCGGCTGGGTCCAGCGCGGGTGGAGCGAGAATTTCGGGGAGGACAATCCGCTCCGGTATTCCCGGCATCTGACCTACATCAATCTGCCTATACTGAGCCATATCTATTTCGGGAGTCCCCGTTTTAAGGGCTTCGTGAACCTCGGTCCTGAAATCTCTTACATGATTGGAAGTTCAACAAGCTCGAACTTCGACTATACCAGGCCAGGGTCCGATTCCTCATGGCCCGAGCGTCCCCGGCGCACAGAGCAGCTTACGGCTGACATTACGGGCAAGTTCGACTACGGCATAGCCGGAGGACTCGGGGTGGAATTCTATGTGCAGCCAAGGCATTCCGTAGTTCTTGAGGCACGTTTCTACTATGGCCTCGGGAATATCTTCCCCTCTTCCAAGGCCGATACGTTCAGCGCTTCGCGCTCCATGACTCTCGACATTACCCTCGGATATAATTTCCGAATCAAATAATCATTATCATTTCCAAATATTTATGAAGAAAACTACTCTTTATGCGGCTTTAGCCGCCGCCATCATCGGCATCCCCGGCGCCTACGCGGCTCCGGCGTCGTTGCTGGCCATGAAGAAGGTGCAGGCCTCCCGCGCGGAGCTCGTCAAGAAATAGATGCGCGCAGACGCCCCCGCGGCCGGTAGCTCCATGCGCCGGGCCGAGTCAGCCGCCGACTGGCAACCCACGGGCCACGCCCTCTACGAATGGACAGGCGAGGACTGGGAGCTGACCACCTCCTACACGATGACCTACAACGGTCAGGGACTGCCCGCAATCGAGTTTGACACCGACGCCGCCTCGGGCCAGATCATCCGCACGAGCTACACCTACGACTCCGAAGGCCGCATTGTCGAGCGTCTCCGCTAGGTGTCTGAAGGGGAGGGCGATTCCTTCGAGATGGTGACATACGAAAGCGCTTCCTACGACCGCTGGGGCCACGACCTGGCCATTCTCGCCTATGACTCCGCTACATTCTTGCTGTGCGGTTCAATTTTGTTTACTGTACGGTTTATTTTACCAGTACTTTCAGGGCGTTTCCTCCGGCCGAGATTAAATATATTCCGGGAGAAAGTGGCAAAGTAGTCTCTTCAACTCCGAGGAGCCCCGAGGAAAGTACGTCTCCTCGGATGTCGGCCACGGCGTATGGCGTTCCGACGGCGAAACCGCTGAATATGAGCCTTCTGTTCTCCACGCGAATGCTTCCGATTGCCGGAAGAGTGTCGACACCTGTAGTTTCGGTTGTCTCGAAGGTGAGCTTATGCATTCTGACGTAGTCTAAGATGGCGAAGTCGGCGTGATTGGCTCTGATTGTAAGCTCGTTGCCATCTATTATCACCGAGGGCCGGGCATCGAGTCCGATTTTGTAGTTCGTGCCGTCGGTGAGGTATATCCCGACGGCGTTTGTCGGCATGTCATCGTTCTCCTCGGCGCCTACGGAGAATGCCAGAATACTGAATGTCAGCGCGACAAGGATGCGGAGCGTCTTCATGGCAGTACTTTGAGCAATGCCTGGACGAGTACGTTGGCCATAAGCTGGCATCCGGCGTCGTTGGGGTGTAGGGCAACGTCGTACGACAGGCGGTGGAGGTTGTGCTGGCCGCCGCATTCGTTGAAGAAGTCAGCGACGGGAATGCCCTCGTATTCAGCGATCTGACGCACGAGGTCGGCGTATTCGCGCAGGTAGTGTCCGTTGATAGGCTGGTCCCAGGTGGAAGGGAGATAGCCGTTGAAGCCGTATCCTTTGCGGGGGGTGCACATTACTATGCGCGCGTCGGGGTTCGTCTCGTAGATTTTGTCGATGAGGATGCGGTAGTTGGCGGCGAAAGTGTTGTTCTTGGTATTGTTAAGATAGTCGTCGAAGGTGCCCGGTTCTGTTTTCTTGCCCCAGTCGTTGATGCCTTCCTCAATCGTGTAGACATCAGCCATAACCACCATGTCTATAGCCTTGGCAAGCACCCCGCCGTTGACGGCTCGGTTGGAGAACTGGCGGAAATTCAGCTTTTCAAGTACCCGGGAGGGATAACCGGCTGTGACCTTGTTTCCCGTAACCTCAAGATGGTCGTTGAGATAGGTTATCGATGTTCCCAAGGCGCACCAGTGTGCGTCTATTTCAGGATTGTCAGATAAATGTGGTGGGGGGGTAATTTGTTGGTTATCAGCAAGGAATACGATCGAGTCGAGTTCCGCGGAGGAATGCACGGCTATTGGTTTCTCGCCTTGGTAGAGAGCCACGCTCTGGGCGCCGAGTCCTGTCGAGGCGAAGAAAGCGAGGAGAGGGATAATGATTCGTTTCATTTTGGTATGAGTTGTTGAGAAATGTCCCGGCAGGCTCCGGAAGAGCCTGCCGGGACGGGTTTATTTTGATTTTCGCGACCGCGGGGATTAGATCCAGCGGGTGAATGCGAAGTCCATGCGGTGGGGCAGGGCGGGATTCTTCGGATAGAGGCGGAAGCCGTAGCGGAATACGCCTGCGTCCTTGAGCTTGTTGGAGAGCTCGTAGGTGAGGACGTTGCCTTCTTCCTTCACAACCTTGAAGTCGACGGTGCGGAGGAGGTGCTCCTGGCCGTCTTCCTGACGGTAAACGACCATTTCGAGGCCGAGGTCGCGTCCGAGGCCGTTGGTGTCGACGATGGCTTCAATCTTGAAGGACTCGCCGGTTGAGCTCTGGGTGAGGTCGCCGGACTGGCGGACGTCGAAGACCTTGATGCCGTCCCATGCGGCGGCTACCTTTTCCTTCCAGGCCACGATTTCCTTTGCCTTGGCGTAGTCGTGGGCGGCGAGGGCGGAGTTGCGCTTTGCCTCGGGGTTGTAGAAGCGGGCGATGTAGTCGTCAATCATGCGCTTCATGGTGAAGTGGGGAGCGATGTCGCCGATGGAGCCCTTGATGTACTGGATCCACTCGGGGGAGTAGCCGGCGGAGTTCTTCTTGAAGTAGAGGGGGATAATCTCGTTCTCGAGCATCGAGTAGATTGTGGCTGCGTCGAGCTTGTCCTGCTGGGCCTGGTCGGTGTAGGTGCGCTTGTCGGTAAGGGCCCAGCCGGCCTTTTCGTTGAAGCGATAGCCTTCATACCACCATCCGTCGAGGACGGAGAAGTTGAGGACGCCGTTCATCTCGGCCTTCTCGCCGGAAGTACCGGAGGCCTCGAGGGGACGGGTCGGGGTGTTGAGCCAGATGTCGACACCCGTCACGAGGCGCTTGGCAACGACCATGTTGTAGTCCTCGAGGAAGATGATTTTGCCGAGGAACTGGGGCATGCGGGAGATTTCGATGATGCGCTTGATGAGGCCCTGGCCTGCTCCGTCGGCGGGGTGGGCCTTGCCGGAGAAGATGAACTGTACGGGGAACTGCTCGTTGTTCACGATCTTGGCCAGACGGTCGAGGTCGGTGAAGAGGAGGTGTGCGCGCTTGTAGGTGGCGAAGCGGCGGGCGAAGCCGATGATGAGGGCGTTGGGGTTGATCTTGTCGACGATGTTCATCACGGCCGAGGGATCGCCCTGGTTTGCAAGCCACTTCTCCTTGAAGTCGCGGCGCACGAAGTTGATGAACTTGTTCTTCATCGTCACGCGCATATTCCAGATTTCCTCATCGGGAACGCTGAAGATGCCCTTCCATGCCTTGGGATCGCTCTGGTGCTCGAACACCTTCTCGCCGAGCTTGTTGAAGTAGAATTCCTTCCATTCGGAAGCGGCCCAGGTGGGCATGTGGACGCCGTTGGTGACGTATCCGACGTGGCTTTCCTCCCAGGTGTAGCCTTTCCAGATTCCGGCGAACATCTTCTTGGAGACCTCGCCGTGGAGCCAGCTGACGCCGTTTGCTTCCTGGCAGGTGTTGAGGGCGAATACGCTCATGGAGAAGCGCTCGTTGGTGTTGGGGTTCTCGCGGCCCATGTTCATGAGGTCGTTCCAGGAGATGCCGAGCTTAGCGGGGAACTCGCCCATGTACTTGCCGAAGAGCTGTTCGTCGAAGTAGTCATGGCCGGCGGGGACGGGAGTGTGTACCGTGTAGAGGCCCGAGGAGCGGACCATTTCGAGGGCGACGTTGAAGCTGAGGCCCTTTTCCTGAACGAATTCCACGAGGCGCTGGAGGTTGAGGAGAGCGGCGTGGCCTTCGTTGCAGTGGTAGAGCTGGGTGTTGATACCGAGCTTGCGGAGCATGATGATGCCGCCGATGCCGAGGAGGTATTCCTGCTTGATGCGGTTCTCCCAGTCGCCGCCGTAGAGCTGGTGGGTGATGGGGCGGTCGAACTCGGAGTTCATGTCGAAGTCAGTGTCGAGGAGGTAGAGCTTCATGCGGCCTACGTTGACGCGCCATACGTGGCTGTAGATTATGCGGCCGGGGTAGGGCACCTCGATGATCATGGGATGGCCGTTCTTGTCCATCACCTGCTCGATAGGGAGCTGGTTGAAGTTCTGGGGCTCGTACTTGGCAATCTGCTGACCGTCGACGCTGAGGGTCTGGGTGAAGTAGCCGTAGCGGTAGAGGAAGCCGACGGCGGTCATGTCGACGCAGGAGTCGGAAGCTTCCTTGATATAGTCGCCGGCGAGGACACCGAGGCCGCCGGAGTAGATTTTGAGGCAGTTGCAGAGGCCGTATTCCATCGAGAAGTAGGAGACGGAGGGCACATCCTTGCGCATGGGCTTCTTCATATACTCCTTGAAGTCGGCGTATACGGCATCGATGCGGCCCATGAGCTCGTTGTCCTTGAGAATCTCGGCGATCCGGTCGCCGGAAAGGCCCTGGAGGACCATCACGGGGTTCTCGCCCGTGGTGCGCCAGAGGGTGGGATTGAGGTCGCGGAAGAGGGCCTTTGCGGGGCTGTTCCATACCCACCAGAGGTTTTTGGCGAGCTCTTCGAGGGGTTTGAGCTGTTTGGGAAGTTCTGATTTAACAGTAATGTCGCGCCAGACGGGGGCATTAGTGTTGCTAACCGGAAGTTTCATAGTCTTCTTTTATTTGATTTTACTGTGATTTCTAAAGTTTATTGTCTGTGCAGCGCGTACGGGCGGCCCCGAGGGCGTCGCAGTACGCTGTCTGGTAGTATTCGATGAAGTCAGTCCAGAGGAATTTCCGCGCTTCGGCGGCAGCAGCGGCGCGGACGGCGGCGATTTCGCGCGCGGGCATCCGGACGAGTGTGCGGAGGTCGTCGGCGATGGCGTCGACGGCCTGTGGGTAGTTGCTGTCGGTGCGCTCGACAACTCTCACGCCCGATTCCTCGAAGCTCGCGGGAGACGTGGCGAGAATCCACTGTCCGAAGCCGGCGAGGGTGGTGGTGACTGTGGGCACTCCGAAGGCGATGCTCTCGAGCGGGGTATAGCCCCAGGGCTCGTAGTAGCTGGCGAAGACCGTTGCGTCGAGTCCGGGAAGGAGCTCGTAATATGAGCGGTCGAAGATGCCGTCGGCGCCGTTGAGGTAGCAGGGGACGTAAATCACGCTGACGCGCGATTCGACGTCGTTGGTGAAGCCGGCGGAATGTATGCGGGAGACGATGGGGTCGTCGTTGTAGTTGACGATGTCGTGGGTGTGGACGGGGTCGGCGAGGCGCGAGTGCTCGCCGGTGGCGAGTGCGTGGGCCAGGTCGGCGCGCGGGCCTCCGCACCATGCGGGCACGAGGACGAAGGCGAGGAGGCGGCGCGAGGACTCCTTGTCGTCGGCGAGGCGGCGGACGACGTCGAGGAACATGTCTATGCCCTTGTTGCGGTACTCGCAGCGTCCGGAGGTGGCGAGGATGAATGTGTCGTCGCCGAAGTCTATTCCTGTAAGGGCGCGGGCCACGCGCAGGAAGTCGGCCCGCGCGCTCTTGCGGGCGGCGGCGTAGCGGGTCTTTGCAGGCACGAAATTGAGCTCGAATCCGTTGGGAGTAATCGCGGGGCGGCGTTCGAGGAGCTGTTCTGCCTCGGCGGCTGTGATGTCGCTCACGGTGGTGAAGGAGTCGGCGGCGTGAGCGGCGGCCTTCTCGAGGCTGTGCTTGCTCTGCATGTTGAGCTCGGCGGCCATCTGGTCGCCGTTGTAGCCCCGGAGATAGTCGTAGAGGGGCTTCCCGTTCCCGCAGATGCTGCGTCCGATGCTTGTGGCGTGTGTGGTGAAGACGGTGGCGGCGCAGGGCATATCGGCCTTGAGGGCGAGGAGGCCCGTAGCCGCGGTCCATTCGTCGAAGTGGGCGACGACTTTTGCCGGGTCGGCCTTGAGGAAGGCGGTCAGGCTCTCGATGACCATGGCGGCCGCGCGTCCGAAGGCGGCGCCTTCGTCGTAGTCGCCGTAAGCGTGGAGGGAGTCGACGCCGTATAGTTCCCAGAGGCGGCCGTAAAATTCATCCTTCGACTTGTAGAGGCCGTCGAATTTCACGAGAATGGCCACGGGGCGACCGGGAATGTCCCACCGTCCGACGCGCACGCTCACGCCCTCGGGGAAGAGCGTGTTGTCGCGCCAGCGGCGCAGAAGCGAGGGCACTTCGGTGAAGTATGGCGAGGGATTTTCCTCGGACCACACGTCGGGTCCGATGAATATGAGTTTGTCTTTGTAGATGTCGTGGAGGGTTTTCGCTTTGCTCGAAAGCACGGTGTAAATGCCTCCGATTTTATTGCAGACTTCCCAGCTGGTTTCAAACAGCAGGTCGATATTAACGGAACAATCTTTCATACTTGTCAGCGGTTTCGCGGCGCAAAGATAGTAAAAAAAATTGAGATTATCGGCCTGATGTTCTAAAATTTAAAGGTAAGGCCAATTGAGGGGTTCCAGGCATGAACGCTGTAATCGGCCGTGAAAGTCTTCCGGTAAGGCTGTCCCATGGCCTTCAGAAGCATGTCCTCGTAGGTGCAGGAGGCGTTTTTCTCGCCGAGGCCGGCCACGTAGAGAAGCGATGCGTCGATGGAGAAATTTTTCAGCGGGAAGAAAGAAAAACCTATCGACGGCTCTATTTTCGTCATTCCGGGAGTCTCGGGGTTGTAGTGCTGTTTGTTCACGGGGGTGGTGTCGACCATCATGCCGATTCGTCCCTGGAAACGTTTTGTTATGTCGTACTGCGCTCCGAGATGGAAAGTCCATGAATTGCGGTAGTGCTTGGGTATGTTCTGGTTGAAGGGCTTGAGCTGCTCGCTGAGGAATTCGATGTCGAGCTGCTTGTATGCGTTCCATCCTGTGAGCTGGGCGTCGAAGGCGATGACCAGGGGCTGAATCGGGCGGTAGCTGACGCCGAAATTGTATACTGCGGCCGCCGGCATCGTGGCCGTGAAGTTGGCCTCGTTGAGGATGTTGAGCGTGTTCTGGAGCATGGCCTGGGAGGTCTCGTTGGCGTAGCTGACAGCGGCGGTGCCGCACTTGACCTTGAGGTCCATCTGCTGGCGGAAGGAGAATCCCACGGTCCATCGGCTGTCGATGTCCCACATCACGCCGACGTTCACTCCGGCGGTAACGGCCGCTTTGCCCGTGAGGTTGATGCTCGCGGGGGTGTCGGACATCGGGGGCAGTCCGGCAGAGGCCAGGAGCATGTTGAAGGTGCTTTCGGGGACGAGACCCTTGTAGAGATCGACGGTGCCCCATGTGACCATGGCGCCGATGCCTACGGAGAGCGACTTGATCGGGCGCCAGGCTATGGTCGGCTGGACCGTGAATGCCTTGAGGTTTACTTTCTGGCTCAGGACGGCGCCGGGCCAGTTCATGCCCCAGTTGATGCCGGAGCCGTAGGGAGTGTAGAAGGTCACGCCGGCCTTGAGGTTGTCGTAGACGTTCATTCCGAGGTTGAAGGCCATGGGCGTGGAAGGGGTGTTGTCGGTGGTGAATTTTTTTCCGTCGGTTGTGGCGGAGGCAGTAGCCATCACCGCGGTCAACGATGCGGAAAATTCAAGGGTCTGGTTCATGAAACCGAGGCCGGCGGGATTGAAAATCATGCTTTCGGCGCCGAGCTTGAGGGCGGTGCCGGTGTGTCCCATGCCGTTCTGGCGGGCGCTCAGCGTGTTAACCTGATAACCTTCGGCGAAAGCCTGGGCGCAAGTCAGCGACAAAAGCGTCGCTGCGGCTAAAAATCTGTTCATGTAATTGCTCTTTGAAAAAATACGCCGGCAAAATTACAAAAAATTCCCCGAACCGCCAAAAGAGCCCGAATCCGCCGCCGCCAATGGCGGGGCAATTTTGCAGATGTTGTCACGCAATCCGTCTTTTGCGTTTTCGTTTCTCGGAAAAAATGCGTATTTTTGCAAATTGAACTGACAGAACCACTCTTCTTATATATTATATATGGACAAGACCCGGAAAAACGCCCCCGCCGCAGCGGCGCCAAACCCGCGCAAAGCGCGCAGCTGTAAGATTGTAAGATTTCTTTGGCTGGCCTTTGCCGTGTGCGTTCTGCTCACGGGCGTGTTTTTTATTATGGTGTACAATGGCGTGATCGGATACATGCCCCCCATCGAGGAGCTGAAGAATCCTCAGGACAAGTACGCCTCCGTTCTCTATACCTCCGACGGCGAGGAACTCGGCCGCTACTTCCGCAATACGGGCAACCGCGTCTATGCCGACTACGACGAGATTTCGCCCGCGGTGGTGGACGCTCTGATCGCCACGGAGGACGCCCGTTTCGCCGACCATTCCGGAATCGACATGAGGGCCGTGACGCGCGCACTCGTCAAGACCGTGCTCATGGGCCAGCGCAGCGCCGGCGGCGGCTCCACGATTACCCAGCAGCTCGCCAAACAGCTGTATTCTCCGGCCTCGCACAATATCTTCGCCCGCGCCATGCAGAAGCCCATCGAATGGATGATTGCCATCAAGCTCGAGCGTTTCTACTCGAAAGAAGAGATTCTGAAGATGTATCTCAACCAGTTCGACTTCCTCTACAACGCCGTGGGCATCAAGAGCGCCGCGAAGGTCTACTTCAACAAGGAGGCATCGGAGCTGAACACCCTCGAGGCCGCCACGCTGGTGGGAATGGTCAAAAATCCTTCGTACTACAATCCCGTGCGTAAGCCCGAGCGCACGCGCGACCGCCGCAATGTGGTGCTCGAGCAGATGCGCAAGGCGGGGATGCTTACCGACGAGCAACTCGCCGACCTTCAGGCACAGCCCCTTACGCTCGACTTCCACCGCGTGGACCACAAGGACGGCCTCGCCCCCTACTTCCGCGAGGAGCTCCGCCGCGTCCTCACCGCGAAGAAGCCCAGGAGCTCCGACTATCCCTCCTGGGACCAGCAGCGCTACGTCGACGACTCCATCGCCTGGGCTACCGACCCCCTCTTCGGATGGGTTGAGAAGACCCGCAAGCCCGACGGCACGAAATACGACATCTACAACGACGGCCTCAAAATATATACGACAATCGACTCGCGTATGCAGCGCTACGCCGAGGAGGCCGTTCAGGAGCATATGAGCTCGCTCCAGCAGCAGTTCTTCAAGGAGAAGCGCGGCTCCTCGACCGCTCCCTACACCTCGAACAGCGGCGAGCTGAGTCCCTCGCTCCGCGAGAAGCTCATCAATCAGGCCGTCAGCCAGAGCGAGCGCGCCCGAGTGGCCCGAGTGGCCGGCCGCTCGAAGGAAGAAATCGACCGGGAGTTCGCCACGCCCATGGAGATGACCGTCTTCAGCTATGCCGGTCCCGTCGATACAGTGATGACTCCCCGCGACTCCATCCTCTACACCAAGAGCTTCCTCCGCACGGGCTTCATGAGCATGGATCCCACAACAGGCTACGTCAAGGCCTACGTCGGCGGCCCCGATTTTCGCTTTTTCCAGTACGACATGGCGGCCACGGGGCGCCGGCAGATCGGTTCGACGATCAAGCCCTTCCTCTACACCTACGCCTTCGAGACGGACGAGTTCACCCCATGCTCGGAGATGCTCAACGAGCAGCCCACGCTCTACGATGAGAACGGCCGCGTCTGGCAGCCCCGAAATTCGGGCCATGCCCGCGTCGGCGAGATGGTGAGTCTCCGCTGGGCTCTCACCAACTCCAACAACTGGATTTCTGCCCGGATTATGGACCGCCTCAATCCATGGGAGCTCGTGCGCCGAATGCACTCCTACGGCATCACCAACAAGCTACCCGCCGTGAAGTCGCTCTGTCTCGGCCCCTGCGAGGTCAGTGTCAAGGAAATGGTGACGGCCTACAGCGCCTTCGCCAACAAGGGAATGCGTTCCAATCCCATGTACGTCACAGCCATCGCCGATGCCAACGGCAACGTAATCCAGGAATTCACGCCCACGCAGACCGAGGTAATCACCGAGCGGGGCCACAGCCGCATACTCTCCGTGCTCCTCAACGTGGTGGACAGCGGTACGGGTAACCGCCTGCGCCGCGCGCCCTACAATATCACCGCTCAGATGGGCGGCAAGACCGGTACGACGAACTTCAACGCCGACGGCTGGTTCATGGGCTTCACGCCCGAGCTGGTCAGCGGTGTATGGGTCGGCGGCGAGGAGCGCTATATCCACTTCAACAACATGGCCCAGGGCCAGGGAGCGTCGATGGCCCTCCCGATTTACGGAAAATACATCTCGAAAGTCTACGCCGACCCGAAGCTGCCTTACACGCAGACCTCGCGCTTCCACTTCTCGGAGGCAAATCTCTGCGACGGCGGCATGGACTTCGGCGACTACTCCGACGAGGAGCAGACTGTCGACGAAATCGTGAGCGGAGCATTCGACTGATGAACGTCCGGCGCACATATCTCATAGGCTTGGCAGCCCTGTGTTCCCTGACAGGAGCCTTCGCAGTGACGCCCGTGGAGGACTGCCTGGCGAAGCTCGGGCGCCCCGTGCGCTGTGCGCTGGCCGTCAGCGGCTTGCGCGACACAGGGCGCGTGCTTGTTCTCCCTGACGGCGATATGCTTGTCGAGAGTACTCCGGAGGGCAGGGAAGAGCCGGTCTTCGCCGCATTCTTCGCCGACAGCGTCTACAACTACACTTCGGGCATTCTGCGTCGCAGTAAGGCCTCCGGACCGGCGGATATGGGTTATCTGTTCAAGCGCACTCCCTCCGGGCTTGCCTCCCAGATCCGCGAAATTCTGGCTGACAGCACATTCACTACCGAGCTTGCCACTGCCGACAGTATCTCCTTCACATCTCCGGCCGGAAAGGACGGCTCGATATTCCGCGTTCTCTTCACTTTCCTGAGAGGACTGCCGCTCGGCGTGTCCAAGACCGTCACCTCGACCTCCGGCGAGGTCTTCGAGCTCCTCCGCGAGGAATATTCGCCCCTCGGCGGCGAGCTTCCCGACTCGATAGACGCCGCATATCTGCGGCGCCGTTTTCCCTTCGCTTTTCTGCCTCGACTGCCGCATACCGCCTTCAAGAATATAGCAGGAGGTGCCCGAGTGGACCTCCGCGAGCAGGCCCGCGACGCCATCGTGGTATTCCTCGATGCCCTCGAGCCCGCGACTCCTGCCCGCATAGCCTCAGCGCGTCATCTGGCCGCCGGTCAGCCTCTCTTCTGGGCTTTCCGCGACACGCGTCCCGAGGATGTCCGCGCCGTCCTCCCCGCACTTCTTCCCGGCGAGACCGCGCTGACAAACGTCCTGCTTGGCGAATACCGCCAGGGAACCGTCCTGCGCATCGCCGGCGGAATAATCGTTGAAACAATTGAATTACCTGAAAAGTAATCCGATATGGTGCCACCACTGATTGACAGCGCCGCCCGCAAGGGCCTCGTAACATCTCTTTTCGTAATGGGCTTCTTCGGCCTGAGCGCCTTGGGAGGCGCGGCCGGCCTCCTTGCCATGATGTCGGGAGTCGCGGGTATGGTCTACGTGGTCCGCGAGCAGATCCTGCGTGAACGCGAGTCGCGGGCTTTGTCGGGCCGCGGTGTGCCGGGTGCGGCTCTCGCGAGCTATGGCATTGCCGTGTCGTTCTTCGCCGCTCTCCCCGTGGCCCTCGTGGTCTACGCTTCCCTGCGCTTCATCTGGCCGGACCTCATCGGGAAGCAGATGGAGGCTTCCGTGGCGCTTCTCTCCGCCGTCCCCGAGTATTCGGCACTCGCCGTGCAGATGCAGTCCATGCTCGACAAGGGACAGATTCCCACCGCCGCCGACATGATGGCCTCCGTTCTCACGCTGATGGTGCTCACTGGGCTCTGCCTCGGCATCCTCGGTGCAGTTTTCGCAAAATTATTAGTCAGAAAATGAACATTTCCGTAATCGTTCCACTGTATAATGAAGCCGAGTCGCTCCCGGAGCTTGAGGCCTGGATTGAGCGCGTCATGGACGCCAACGGCTTCTCCTATGAAATAATCTTTGTCAACGACGGCTCGACCGACGACTCCTGGCGCGTAATCCAGGAGCTCCGGAAGAAAAATCCCGAGCATGTCCGCGGCATTTCCTTCCGGCGCAACTACGGCAAGAGCCCGGCGCTCAACACCGGATTCGGCGCCGCGAAGGGCGACGTGGTGATAACCATGGACGCCGACCTTCAGGACTCCCCCGATGAAATCCCCGAGCTCTACCGCATGATTACGGAGGACGGCTACGACCTCGTGAGCGGCTTTAAGAAAAAGCGCTACGACCCCCTGTCGAAAACCATCCCCACCAAACTTTTCAACGCCACGGCGCGACGGGTGAGCGGCATCCACAATCTCCATGACTTCAATTGCGGCCTCAAGGCCTACAAATCCGCCGTTGTGAAGCATATCGAGGTATATGGCGACATGCACCGCTATATCCCTTATCTGGCAAAACTCGCCGGATTCCACAAAATCGGCGAGAAAGTTGTCCGGCACCGCGCCCGAAAGTACGGAAAGACCAAATTCGGTCTCGACCGGTTCGTCAACGGCTACCTTGACCTTCTCACCCTCTGGTTCACAGGCCGCTTCGGCAAGAAACCCATGCACTTCTTCGGCCTCCTCGGCTCGCTGATGTTCATCCTGGGCTTTGTGGCCGTGGTCCTCGTAGGAGCCCTGAAACTCTACCACATGTATTCGGGCCACAGCTACATCCTCGTGACCGACTCCCCTTATTTCTACCTCGCCCTGACACTCATGCTTCTGGGCTCCCAGCTTTTCCTGGCCGGCTTTATCGGCGAGCTTGTGGTCCGTAACTCTCCTAAACGAAATGAATACGAAATCGATGACAGATTCTGATGCCTCCGGCTTCCGCGCTCTTGCGCTAAGCCGTTTTTCCTGCCGCAAATATGACTCTTCGCGCGTACCCGCGCGCGAGCTTATAAAAGAAGTGCTCGAGGATGCCCGCATAGCCCCGTCAGCCTGTAACCGGCAGCCCTGGCAGTTCTGGGTGACTGACAGCGAGGGCGTGGCCCGCGATGCCGTTCTCGCCTCTTACTCCCGCGACTGGCTTGCTACGGCGCCGGCTTTCATCATCTGCATGGGAGTGGAGAATGAAGGCTGGGTGCGTCCCTTCGACGGCCATTCGCATATCGACGTGGACCTTGCCATAGCCGCCGAGCACATCTGTCTCTCTGCCGCCGACCGCGGTCTGGGCACTTGCTGGGTGTGCAATTTCGACCCCGCCGTCCTCCGCCAGGGTCTCGACATTCCCGAGGGCCTGCGGCCCGTGGCAATTATTCCCATCGGTTATCCGGCGGAAGGCGTCACCGCTCCTGTCAAGACCCGCAAACCGGCCGACGAAATCATACGATGGATCTGACGCGCGCGTTCCCTTCCTTTCTCCTGATTCTGCCGGCTGTCATGGGGCTGCCCGCGTGCTCTACGTCCGGTTGCCTCGACAACCAGAGCGCCATACCCCTCGCCGAATTCTATTCGTCGGCAACGGGTGAGGGCGTTAGCCTCAGCTCCATTGAAATCCGCGGCGTGGGAGCTCCTGATGATTCGCTCCTACTCTCCACTCCTCCGGCGGCCACGCAGGTTTACCTTCCCATGCGCTCCACGCGCACCGAAACGGCATGGGCTATCAGCTACAAGCAGGAGGGGATAAACAGCCAGGAATTCAACGACACCGTGACGCTCCGCTACGAGTCACAGCCTTATTTCGCCTCCTCCGAGTGCGGGGCTATGTACAACTACCGTCTCCGCGAGGTCCGCTGCACCACGCATCTCCTTGATTCCGTGACTGTCATCGACTCGCTGATTACAAACATCGACCGCGCCTGTCTCCGTTTTTATTTCCGCACCTATCAGGAGCCTGAGGAGGGGCCGCAGCCTGAGGAATGAACTCGCGTCTGCCCATCCTGCTTATTCTTTCGGCCGGACTTCTCACCGCCGCCTTTGCCGCTCAGCCGGTTCTTCCTGCCGGACAGCCCGTTCCCATGGACTCGATTGCTCCAGGCGATTCTACGCTGGCTGTTGATTCCGTGTCCCGCGCACGGGATTCAGTTGCGGCACAGGCCAAGCCTGCCGCACCTCCTCGCCGACGTGTGACGCCCGTCAACAATGCGGCCACGCGCACGCAGGCCATCAACGAGACCCGGAACGACACGGCGAAAATCAACGCCGCGCGTCGCGCCCGGAGCACCTCTTACACCGATGACAAGGGAGCCGTTGTGTTCGTCGACACCGTGACGGGCGAGAAATGGGTCGACTCGACCCTCATCGCCTCCGTTCCGCGCATGAAGTGTCCGCTTTTCTACTCTGCGAGCGCCGGAGTCAATATATGGGACCCCGTGATGCGCGCCTTCGGTCAGAAGTACGGCCTTTTCGACCTCTGGGTGCAGCTCAATCTCCATAACCGCTACCTCCCCGTGTTCGAAGTAGGTCTCGGCGAGATGAACAACCGCCCGAAAGCATCGGATTTCACCTTCCGCGTACCCACGGCCATATATTTCCGCCTCGGAGCCGACTATAATTTCTTCTACAACTCCAATCCCGACTATCTTCTCACCGCCGGCCTCCGCTATGGCTTCTCGCCCTTCAGGTTCGAGGTTAACGACATCACCCTCGACTCGCCGTACTGGGACGAGACCGCCACATTCTCCATCCCCGGACAGTCAGTGACCGCGGGTTGGCTTGAAATACGGCTCGGAGTGCGCGTGCGTATTGCCGGACCGATTTCTCTCGGCTGGAATTTCCGGTATTCCAAAATCCTTCACGAGAGCAAGAACCCCTACGGCAAGCCGATGTACGTCCCCGGATTCGGCACCCGCGGTCCGGGTATCGGAGGGACATTCTCGGTAATATATACGCTGCCTCTCGTCCATCTGAACAAAAAAGCGGCGGAAGAGGTTAAGATAGAGTAGGGCGCCGGTTCCCGGAAATTCCTCCGGCTCCGCGTCCCGCTGTTGTAAAATGAAAAAAATCATCATCATAGGCGCGTCCTCCGGAATGGGCATGAGGGTCGCATCCGATTTTGCCCGTATGGGCTGGCGCGTAGGCGTGGCCGCCCGCCGGCTCGACCGTCTCGAAGTCCTCAAGTCGCAGTTCCCTGAACAGATGGAGGCCATGGCCATCGACGTGGCCGCCCCCGACGCTGTCCGCAAGTTCGAGAATCTGATTGAACTCATCGACGGCATGGACGTCCTTCTCTACGCCGCCGGTACGGGCTGGCGCAACCCTGAGCTCGACCAGGTCAAGGAAGCCCGCACCGTGGACGTCAACGTAAAGGGTTTCACGGCCATCGTCACTGCCGCCTACCGCTACTTCGCCCGCACGGCCAACCGCGAGCCCGGGCAGATTGCCGTGATTACTTCCGTCGCCGGCGCACGCGGACTCGGCATCGCTCCCGCCTATTCCGCATCCAAGCGCTATCAGTGGAACTATCTTACGGCTCTCGACCAGCTCGCCCACATTCAGCACGTGAACGTCGACATCACCGACATACGTCCCGGATTCGTCGACACCGCGCTCCTCGATCAGGACCCTGAGAAGCCCAACATCCCGATGCTCATGAGCGTAAGCTATGCCGCGCCCCTCATCGAGAAAGCAATCCTCCACCGCCGGCGCATCGCCTACATCGACTCCCGCTGGGCCGTCGTAACGGCTCTGATGCGTTCCATCCCCGCTCCCCTCTGGCGCCGCCTCAACATCAATTTGTGAAAATACGTCTGCAAGACTCATTGGAATCCTCGGTGCGAAACCACGCCCGAGGATTTTATTCAATTCAAACGCTGTATTGAATAAAATCAGTACTTTTTTATTCAATACGGGTGCGGAAAGTGAATAAACCGGGTGTCAGGCGCCCTTGTGTGATTTGCCAAAACTATTTTGGCACGGGTTTTGTTATTAATATAAACGAAAAATCACACACACACATCCACGTAAAGACTATTCTTTATGAACTTCAACAATTTCACAATCAAGTCGCAGGAAGCCATTCAGAAGGCCGTGGAAATCACCCGCGCCTCCGGCTCGCAGGCCATCGAGCCTGTCCACCTGCTGAAAGGTGTCATCGAAGAAGGCGAGTCGCTCGTGAAGTTCATCTTCCAGAAAATCGGAGCGAACCTCCCGGGACTCATCGCCAGAGTCGATGCCGATATAGCCGCCCAGCCGAAGGTGTCGGGCGGCGAGCCTTATCTTTCGCGTACTTCCAACGATGTGCTCCAGAAGGCTCTCGACATCGCCAAAAAGGGCGGTGACGAGTACGTCACGCTCGAGTCGCTTCTCATGGCCATCTTCGAGATCAACTCCCCCGCCTCGACCATGCTCAAGGACGCGGGCATCGGCGCCAAGGAGCTGGCCGCCGCCGTCGAGGAACTCCGCAAGGGCAAGAAGGCAACTGACCAGAGCGCCGAGGAGACCTACAACGCCCTCTCGAAATACGCCATCAACCTCAACGAGCGCGCCCGTCAGGGCAAGCTCGACCCCGTGATCGGCCGCGACGAGGAAATCCGTCGCGTGCTTCAGATTCTTTCGCGTCGCACGAAGAACAATCCCATGCTCATCGGCGAGCCCGGCACCGGCAAGACAGCCATCGCCGAGGGCCTCGCCCACCGCATTGTCCGCGGCGACGTCCCCGAAAACCTCCGCACCAAGCAAATTTATTCGCTCGACATGGGCGCCCTGGTTGCCGGCGCGAAGTATAAGGGCGAGTTCGAGGAGCGCCTGAAGGCCATCGTCAACGAAGTGACAGGCGCCGACGGCGAAATTATCCTATTCATCGACGAAATCCACACCCTCGTGGGCGCCGGAAAGGGCGAGGGCGCTATGGACGCCGCCAACATCCTCAAGCCGGCCCTGGCCCGAGGCGAGCTCCGCAGCATCGGCGCCACAACCCTCGACGAATATCAGAAATACTTCGAGAAGGACAAGGCCCTCGAGCGCCGCTTCCAGAAGGTAATGGTCAACGAGCCCGACGAGGCTTCGGCAATCGCCATCCTCCGCGGCCTTAAGGAACGCTACGAGAACCACCACAAGGTGCGAATCCGCGACGAGGCGATTATCGCCGCCGTCCAGCTCTCCGAGCGCTACATCACCGACCGCTTCCTCCCCGACAAGGCCATCGACCTCATCGACGAGGCCGCCTCGAAGCTCAAGCTCGAGATTGACTCCGTGCCTCAGGCTCTCGACGACATCACCCGCCGCATCGCACAGATGGAGATCGAGCGCGAGGCCATCAAGCGCGAGGACGACAAGGAGCGCGTCAAGGAAATCGAGAAGCGCATCGCCGAGCTCCGCGAGGAGGAGAAGGAATATTCCGCCAAGTGGAAGGCCGAGCGCGAGCTCATCTCACGCATCCAGCAGAACAAGATCGACATCGAACAGCTCAACTTCGAGGCCGACCGCGCCGAGCGCGAGGGCGACTACGCCAAGGTTGCCGAAATCCGCTACTCCCGCATCCAGGCCAAGGAGAAGGAGAACGCCACAGTTCAGGAACAGCTCAAGGCCATGCAGGGCGAGCGGGCCCTTATCAAAGAGGAAGTCGACGCCGAGGACATCGCCGACGTCGTTTCCCGCTGGACGGGCATTCCCGTTAACAAAATGGTCCAGAGCGAGAAGGAAAAGCTCCTGCACCTCGAAGAAGAGCTCCACTCCCGTGTCGTAGGACAGGAGGAGGCCATCCGCGCCATCGCCGACGCCGTGCGTCGCTCGCGCGCCGGGCTTAACGACCCCAAGCGGCCTATCGGCTCATTCATCTTCCTCGGCACAACCGGTGTCGGCAAGACAGAGCTCGCGAAGGCCCTTGCCGAATACCTCTTTGACGACGAGAATATGATGACCCGAATCGACATGAGCGAATACCAGGAGAAGCACTCCGTGAGCCGCCTTGTCGGAGCGCCTCCCGGCTACGTCGGCTACGACGAGGGCGGACAGCTCACCGAGGCAGTGCGCCGCAAGCCTTACTCTGTTGTCCTCTTCGACGAAATCGAGAAGGCGCATCCCGATGTGTTCAACATCCTTCTTCAGGTGCTCGACGACGGCCACCTCACCGACAACAAGGGCCGCAGCGTCAACTTCAAGAACACCATCATAATCATGACCTCCAACATGGGTTCGCCCCTCATCCGCGACAACTTCGCCAAGATGACGCCCGAAAACAAGACGGAGACCGTCGAGAAAACCAAGGAGCAGGTGCTCGAGATGCTCAAGCAGACCATCCGTCCCGAGTTCCTGAACCGAATCGACGAGATTATAATGTTCACGCCTCTCAACCGTCAGGAAATTGAGGAAATCGTGGGGCTCCAGCTCAACGGCATCCGCAAGATGCTCAAGCACTCTTCGGGCATCGACCTCGAAATCACGCCCAAGGCCCTGAGCTTCCTCGCCGACGAAGGCTTCGACCCCGAATTCGGCGCCCGTCCCGTCAAGAGAGCAATCCACAGACTCGTCCTCAACCAGCTCTCCAAGGACATCCTCGCCCAGAAGGTCAACCGCGACAAGCCCATTATCATCGACACCACCCCCGACGGCACAGACCTCATATTCAAGAACTGACAGAATAAAAGAAAAACTCCACTCCCGGCCCGGGTCTAACTACCCGCGCCGGGAGTGTTTTTGCGCTATAATGAGATTATTCCGCGGTGATGAAGGTGTTGCGGTAGAGTTGGGGCGGAGGGTGGAGGTGTAAGCCCTGGGATTGCTTTTTACCTTGCGAGGGAGAGGTTGATGCTTATGCCGTAGGAGGAGTTGGTGGTGGGGTAGGCGCTGGTTGTGACGAGGGGTGTGTTGACCTGATGGTCGAAGTATGCCTGAAGGGTTATGCGTTTGCTGAGGATGTAGGAGGCGGTGAAGTTTATGCCGAGGGTGTTGGAGCCGGAGGTGGGCTGGGTGTAGTTGCTCTCGATGCGGCGGATGAGGGCCTGGGTGTTCTGGAAGGAGAAGTCGGCGTTGAGGGTGAGGTCGTTGGAGACGCCCTGGGCAGAGCCTTTCATTTTGAGCACGGTGTTGAAGCCTATGATCTTGTAGCCGACGCCCACGGTTATTCCCTTGGTTGTGGCCTCTACGACCTGTCCTGCGGAGCTGTTGAGGGTGAGGGTGCGCTGGTCGCGCCACTCGGCATTGAACTGGAGGTCGTTCTTGAGGGTGGCCTTCACGCCGAAGAGGGGAGCGAAGCGCTCGGTGAGGGCCACGGAGGAGATGTTGAAGGGCGAGGAGGGAACTGGGAGGCCGGAAAGCTCGTCGAGGGTGAAGCCGAGGTTTCCGCCGTCGGCGCTGATCCAGTTGAGGTAGGAGGAGTAGGAGCCTACGGCGTAGGTGCACTGGTATGCATGGCTGAGAGTGAAGGTCTTGAAGATGTTCCTCATGTTTCCGAGGTTGATGAGGCCGTCGTAGGTCACTCGCCAGTTGGGTAGTACGCTGGAGAAGTCGGGGAAGGGATTGAGGGTAACCTTTTCGGGCGAAGTACCGGAATATGCGGCCATGAAGGCGGGGATAAGGACGTCGGAGGAGGTCTCCGACACGCCTCCTACCTCGGGCGAGAAGGGCTTTCCGGCCTGGGCGGTTCCGGCGAGGAAGCCTCCGTCCGGATAGCGGAGGCCGTCGTACTGGGCCTCAACGCGGTCGCGGATGCCAGGAATGTATGCGAGGAACTTGTTGAAGGCCTCAGAGTTGTATCCGTCGTCGGCCTTGGAGCTGCGGAGGGCTGTGCCAAGGGCCATGTGGGTCTTTGTGTAGGAGCCGGCGAGGGAGGTGGGCATGCCGTCGTACATGAACTGCACCTGCGAGGTGCGGTTGTCCGTGCGGTTGAAGGTTAGCTGGATTTTGAAGCCCTTGAAAATCTCGAAATTGGCCTCGATATTGAGCTCGTTGGTGCGTCCCCAGACGGCCGGCGAGGTCTGTCCGTCGCCGGTGATGAGCCATCCGCGGTCGAGGGCGCGCTGGATGTAGCTTTCGTCGGTGAAGCCGAATGCGAAGTCGAGGCCGGGGGCCATGGGGCCGTAGGAGAGGCTTTCGCCGAAGACGTTTCCGACGGTAGGGCGCCAGAGCGGGAGGCTCATGGTGCGGGTGTTGCGGTAGCGGACGGAGGCGTTGCGGGGCGACATGACGAGGCGCGTGGCGTACTCGCCGAGGTTGCGGAGGAAGCTCTTCTCGTCCTTCAGCATCTCGATGATGGTGAATTTGAGGTTCTGCTCGCCACGGTTCAGGATTTCGACATTGTTGGCGTCGATTACCTTGGTTTTAACGGGGAAAGGCTTCTCGCCGTCGGCAGTGACGGCCGTCACCTTGATTTTCTTGGTCTTGAGGTTGTGCTTGATGATGAGCGTGGTGTCGGGCTTGAGGGCGAAGGCGCGCTCGAAGCGCTTGGGCTTGCGCTGCGAGGCCGTCGACTTGCGGGTGTTGGCGAAGCGCTTGTTGACTTCCTTCAGGAAGGGAATCTTGTTGTAGAAACCCTCGAAGTTGATGCGTCCGTCGGCGTTCCATGCAGCCTGGTTGGAGATGGAGTTGCCCATCGACTCGCCGTCTATCGTGGCGCCGCGGTCCCAGCGGTATGTGGCGTTGTAGCTCACGTTGGCCGAAAGGAAGTCGATGAAAGGAATCTTCGAGAAAGGCGCGCGGTACTGGCCCGTGAAGGTCTGGTTGTAGGCCCATGGCGTGCCCATCGAGCGGATTGACTGCCAGACGGTGTCCTTCCACTCGCGGTACTTGTCGGGGAAGAGCTTGCGGTTTACGGCTCCGACGGTCTCCTCGATTCGGGCGGAGGTGTTGGAGTTGAAGGTGAAGGAGAGGGTCTTGGTGATGTTCCAGGTGAGCGCGAGCTGACGGTCCCAGAGGAAGTTCTTGCTCACCGAAACGGGGAGCTGGAACATCTGGTCTGTCTCCGAGCGGGTCTGCTGCTCGTAGTAGTATCGGCTCATGTTGGTCTGGAAGGAGATGTTGGTTGGCAGCCAGTTGAGCTCCCATTCCTTGAGGAAGCGGGCGTTCTTGTTCTTGGTCTTGAGGCCCTTGAAGGGTTTGAAGGCCTTGAAGAATGGAGAGTAGTTGTATTGGAGGGCGCCGCGGTAGTCGTTGGTGTTCTCGTACTCGGTGGTGGGGTCGCTCTTGGCCTGCTTGGTGAAGGAGAAGTTGAATGTAAAGTTCGCGGGGTCCCAGGGCATGGGGTTCTTGCTCTTGACGTCGAATTTCAGGCCTGAGAGCGAGAAGTTCTGGACGGTGGTGCGCTCGATGGCGTAGGAGCTGATGGAGTCGCGTTCCTGCTTGGTGGTGCAGTCGTCGAGGGCATCCTTCAGAAGGACGTCCTGGTCGAGAGGATTGTACTTGGGCGAGGTCTTTTCCTCGCTGCGGGAGTAGTATATGGGTGCGCGGAGCTTGGCTTTCTCGGGGAGGAAGCGGCCAAGGTCGGCCTGGACTGCGACGTTGTACTGGGTGTAGTCGTCGAGTCGGCGCTCGTTGAGGCTCTGGTCCACGCCGCCGAAACCGGCTGTCTCGACGTGTCCGCCGAGGTTGAGGGTGGCGATGTCGGATAGGGCGAGGGTGGCATTGGCCTTGGCGGCCCAGCCGCCTTCTTCGGCGAAGTCCGTGACCTTGAGCTCGTTGACCCACACTGTGCCGTCCTTGGTCGTGGCGGCGTTGTTGCGCACGCCGATCAGAATGACGCGGACGTCGGAGAGGGAGGGATTTCCGAGGACCGCCATACGGTTGCGGTTGTTGTCGGGGTCGCGGCCTGTGTAGAGTGTGCCGTAGCCCACGCCGGGCTCTTCGGCGCGCTTGGCGTTGTTGCGTTCCTTCTTGAGGTCGACGAGGCTCTGGAGGTTGAAGTTGAGATAGTTTGCCTCGGGCCATACGATCTGACGGTCGGAATTGAGGTCGCGGTTGTACTTACCTGGTGGCGTGAGCTCGAGAGGTATCTCGTATTCGTAGAAGTTGTTCTTGACGTCCGTTCCGAGGCGGATGAAGGCCGAGAGGTCGCCGGAGCGGGTCTGCGTGTTGTTGTCGATGGGGGCTTCGGCGTGAATCCACATCTGGAGGCGCTTGTAGTTGCGGAGGTCGAGCTGGGTGTTGCGGTATACGCCGCGGGCGTCGCCGGCGGTGAGGCCGGTGAGCTTCATGGACATCGACTGCTCGTTGAGCTGGGTAATCTGGCTCTGCGAGGGGTCCTGAATGCGGGTCACGCCCGGAGGCAGAACGTAGTTGACGGGCTCGCGTCCGGCGTTCTCCTCGATGTTCACCACGGAGAGGTCGAGCTGTCCCTGCGCGGGTGCGTCGCCGCGGGTGTTGAGGTTGAAGTCGTAGCTTCGCCACTCGCCGCGCACGAGCTCGAAGGTTGCGAAGCGGAGGTGCGTCGGCTTCTTGAAGCCCGTCATGAACATGCGGGCGAAGCGTATGGTCGAGAAGTCTGATATGCCGCCGACAACTTTCTCGAAGTCGCTCAAGGGTATCTTGAACTGATACCATTCGACTTCGAGGTCGGGGTTCTGGGGGTCGCGTGTGGCGACGAGGGAGGTCTGCTTGTCGGTGATGTAGTTCTTTCCGACGACGAGGTCCTCGGGACGGATGGAGATGCGGTACTGGAAGTAGCGCTCGTACTCGTTGAGGGTGTTGTCCTGGTTTATGTCCTCGACGTCGGGGGTGGCACGCGCGCTCTGGTAGAGGGGGTCGGGGGCGTCCTCGGGGGAGAGGGAGTTGCCCTCGACGCCGTTATAGCGTTTGTAGCGCTCGAGCACGCCGAGGCGTTGCTCGTCGTAGTCGTATCCGCGGTAGAAATGGTAGTTGTCGCCCGCGGGGTCGCGGAGGGGCGAAAACTCGTCGTTCTCCATCTCGGCGATGGTCTGTGGAGAGAGGCGCTGGCGGAGCTCGTTGAGATACTCGGCGTAGGAGGGGAAGGCGAACTCGTCGGTGTTGGGGAGGCCGTCCAGACCTACGTCCTGCGCAAGTCGCGCTCCGGTGGCGTTGTCGAAGGAGTAGGTGAGGGAGTTCTGCGAGGAAACGCGGCCCCAGACTGTTTCCTTGAGATACTGGTCGTTGCCGTCGTAGGGGATGCCGTTCTCGTAGCTCTTCAGTCCGTCCTTGAGAATGTCCTCCGACATCTCGCCGAAGTTGAGGTAGAGGTCTCCGCCCTCGAGGTTGGGGTTCTCGGGGTCGAGGAAGGGGTTGAGCATCCAGAACTGGACGTACTCGATGTTGCTCTGCTCGAAGTTGGTGTTGTCGAGGCGGCGCATTATGCCGCCCCAGCGCTTCTCGGGGTTGAGGAGGCGCCCTGTTTCGTCGATGTTCGTGGCGTCGAGGTTGTAGGGTCCGCGCTCCTCGGGGTAGAAGGAGAGGTTGAGGGTCTGGATGGTTGACGACTCGCCGTAGCCGAGCTCGCGGCCCGGGAAAATCTCGCGCGAGGTCACTTCGCGCACATAGGGGTTCGAGAGCTGCTTGAGGTCGCTCTTGATGTAGCCCGGGGCGAGCGAGGAATTGCGCTGGGTGAACATGCGGTCTATGTAGTACCAGTTGAGCAGGGCGCGGTTCTTGCCGTAGGCCACGTTGTTGCTGAGCGCGGCTTCCGGGAACAGGGCGTCGGGCGAAGGGTCGTATGGCGTTGAGGCGAGGAACCAGGAGTAGGGCGAGCGGAGGTCGATTCCGGTCTGGGTGGTCTCGAAGTCGTCCACGTAGGAGGAGCCCTTGTTCGAGCCGCTTTTCTGCTGGTGAGGCAGGAGGCGGGCATACTCGGCCGTCAAGTTGAGGCTCGAGGGCGCCGTGGCCGTGACTGTCGGAATCTTGTTGAGGAGGTTGGTGAGCCACATGAACTCGCCGTTGTAGTTGACGTTGAAGCCGAGCATGGTGTTGTTCACCACCTCGTCGCCGATGTTCACCTTCTCGAGCAGGGCCTTTTCGGAGAAGTGGAGCAGGGTACCTCCGATGTTGAGGTTCTTGTTCAGCTGGTACTGGAGGTCGAGGCCCAGGAGGGTCTTGCGTTGCATTGAGAAGAGCGACTGGTTCTCGAGGGTGACGGAGATGTTCTGTCCGGAGTCGATGATGCTCTGGTTTGTGATGGTGACTATGCCCATGGCGTAGTCCACGGTATAGTCGGAGTTCTCCGTGAGGGTGACGCCTCCGGCCGTGACGATTACCGAGCCGCGGGGCACGTTCATGGCGTTGAGCCTGATCTGCGAGCCGGAGGAGGCCTGATATTCGCCGGAGAGGATGAACTTGTTCTTGTCGGCGTACTGGCGGGCGACGACGAGGGTCGAGTCGTAGAGCTCCTGGTAACAGTACTGGTCGGCGAGGGCCGGATTGTTGATTTTCTTTCGCAGGTGCGAGCCGAAGGGTTCGACCACGGGGAATATCACCTTGCCCTGCTGGGCCATGATGGTGTAGCCCTCGATGAAGTCGAAGAAGCCATCGGGGTTGCTCTCCTCGTTGGAGTCGATGCGGTCGAGGTTCATCACCTGGAGCAGCGACTGGTTGTTGAGGCCTTGCACGGGGAGGTAGTTGATCTGCGTGCCCGTCGTGTCGGAGAGGTATTTGATGTTGAGCTTGAACTTGTTCTTCTGAATCTGATAGCCGCCGAGGGAGTAGACGTTTTTCATCATCAGCTTCCACATCGGCAGGCGGGGCGACGTGGTGGTGCTCTTGAGCATCTTCACGTAGAGGCTCTGGTCTGTCGAGGTGATGTCGCCGGAGAACTCGCCGACCTGGTAGACCTGCCCGCGGTAGGTGTACTCGAAGGCCACGGCGAGGACCTCGTCGGCGTTGAGGGCCGCGCGGATCGAGATGTAGCCGAGGGTGGAGTTGAGGGTGTACTCCGAGGAGCTCAGGAGGCGCGCGCTCTCCACCTTTTCGTAGCCGGTTCCGCCCTCGATGCCGTATGCCGCGAGAGGCGCGAGGGCCTGGGTCACGTCGTTGATGTTTCGGGCCGTCGGGTACTGGGTCTTGATGGTCTCGAGAAGGTTGTTGGAGGCGTTGGCGGGGTTGGGGAGCCCGGGATTGGGACGCCAGTAGTCGCTCGAGAGCACGCTGTTCTCGCCGAGGTCCTGGAAGGCCACGAGGTTGCGCGCCTGCTCGTATTTTCCCGTCTTGTTGGTCACCCACACCTCTATTCGCGTGATGTTGACTCCGGACGACACGTAGGGCAGCTTCGAGGCGAAGTCGTCGTAGTTGTCGCGGAAGAAGTGGGCGAGGAAGTAGTGGCGGTTCTGGTCGTATTCGTCGGCGTTGACGGAGAAGTCGGTGGTCTGCGCGCCGCCCTTGGTGTTGACGGTCTTCGACTCGGAGTTCTGCTGCGAGATGAGGGCCGTGGCCGTGAGCTTGCCGAACTGGAGCTTGCTCTTGATGCCGAACAGAGCCGTCGAGCCGCGGATGAGGGAGGAGCCGGTTGTCATCGACACGTTGCCTGCCTCGATGCTCTTGACGATGTCGTCCTCCTGACCCTCGTAGGCCAGCTTGATGTTCTTTGAGTCGAAGTCGAAGGTGGCGTCCGTGTTGTAGCTCATGTTGAACTTGAGGCGGTCGCCGACGGAGGCGTTGATGGTTGCCTGGATTTTCTGGTCGAAGTCGAAGTAGGTTTTGCGCCTTGAGGAGAGCGAGAGCGAGGGATTGTCGGTCTTGTTGCTCTTGATGCCCATCTGGAGCTGAACGGAGCCCTGGGTCTTGAGCTGGACGCCGCCCGGGCCGAAGATTTTCTCCAGTGGCCCGAGCGCGAAGTTCATGTCGAAGATGTTGAAGGGCTGCTTTTCCTTCGAGGTGATGAGTTCCTGATTTCGGGTGCGGTAGTACTGCTGCATCGAGCGGCGGAGCTGCCAGCTGTTGTACTGCTCGGGGGAGAGCATGAAGGGCGTGGCGATGTCGAAGTCGCCCACGCGCGTGCGCACGACGTAGCACCCCGATGCGGGGTCATACTCGGCCTCGGTCTTGATGTTCGAGGGCGCGGCTAGATCGTAGGCCAGCTCGTTCTCCATCAGCTGCTCGTAGTTCTGCGGCACGGTCTGCTGGACGGGGAAGGGCATCATTATCGAGTCGCCGGGAGGCGCGGGGGGATAGGCTCCGGGCGCGGGAGGCGTGAGCTCGCTCTTGTAGTACTGGGCGGAAGCCCCCGGAATGAGCCACATCAGCAGGAGCGCGAAAAGAAAAAGAGCACTTCTCCCGCCGATTCTGTCGTAGAAGCGGCGGACGGAGTGCGGAATCAGGCTTTTATGATGCAGGATGTGGAATTTCATTGCAGGAAACGGCGGGCATCGGCGCGCGGCGGCAATGCTTCGGGAGGACGGGGGCCTCAGAGGCGCGGAAGGGCCTGCTTGATGGCCTTTTCCGCCGTGAGGGAGGGGTCGTCCTTGAAGATTGCCGTGAGTACCTTTTCGGCGGCCTTGCGGTCGAAGCCGAGCATCACGAGTGCTGCATGGGCTTCGTCGAAAGTCTCGCCTCGGGCTGCGGCCGTGGCTCCCGGCTGCAATACTAACGTAGAATCCTCCGCTTTTATTTTATCGCGGAGGTCCACAATTATTCTTTCCGCCGTTTTTGTGCCTATTCCCTTTACGCTCTTGAGCCTTTTAACGTCGTTGGAGGCTATCACGGCGCCGAGCTCCCGGGCCCCGAGTGAGGAGAGGATGATGAGGGCCGTGGTGGCACCAACGCCGCTCACGCCTATCAGCTGGCGGAAGAGCTCGCGCTCGCGCTCCTCGGCGAAGCCGTAGAGCGTATAGGCGTCCTCGCGTATGGATTCATGCACGAGGAGGCGCGCCTCTCCCTTGCCCTGAAGGGCCGAAAAGGTCGGAAGGGATATGTTCAGAAGGTAGCCCGTGCCCCCGGAGGTCTCTATCACGGCGGCCGCGGGATTAAGCATGGCGATGGTTCCGCGGATATATTCTATCATCCTTTGTTCCGGTAGTGGGGGATTATGAGGCGAAGGAGCTTTCGATGGCCTGGATGTCCTGCACGAGCTTTTTCTCCACGCCGAGCCGCTCCTCGATGTTGTTGCAGGCGTAGATTACCGTGGCGTGCGAGCGCGAGATGCGGTTGCCTATGGTGGTGGTCGACATCTTGGCGATTTTCTTGGCAAGATACATCAGCACCTGGCGCGGGTCGGAAATCTCGCGCTTGCGGGTCTTGGTGAAGAGCAGGTCGGCGTCGATGCCGTAGTGCGCGGCCACGGCCTGCGCGATCATCTCGAAGTTCACCTGTCGGCGGCTCATCTTCACGGCATTTGAGAGGACCACGCGCGCGAGGTCCACGGTGATGGGCTTGTTCAGCACAGTAGCGTGCGCAAGGAGCGACACGACGATACCCTCGAGCTCGCGGATGCTGTCGGTGACGTTCGCGGCGATGAACTCCAGCACCTCGTCGGAAATCTGGAGGCCGTCCTGAGCCGCCTTCAGCCTGAGGACGTCGCGCCTCAGCTCGATGTCCGGCTTGTCGAGAGCCACCGACATGCCCCACTTGAATCGCGAGAGCAGGCGCGCCTCGAAGCCGTCCATGTCGGCGGGAGCGCAGTCGCTCGACATGATTATCTGCTTGTTGTTCTGGTGCAGATGGTTGAATATGTGGAAGAAGGTATTCTGCGTGCCGGGCTTCTTCTGCAGGTCCTGGATGTCGTCGATGATGAGGGTGTCGATGCTCTGGTAGAAGTGGAAGAAGCTGTTGGTGTTGCCCTTGGCCACGGCCGCCGTGTACTGGCTCTCGAAGAGGCGGGCCGTCACGTAGAGCACACGGCTCTCCGGGTTCGTCTCCTTCAGGCGGATGCCTATGGCCTGGATGAGGTGGGTTTTTCCCACGCCCGTCGGGCCGAAGATGAAGAGGGGGTTGAAGGTCTTGATGGAGGGATTGTCGGCGATGGACTCGCCTATCGACCCCGCGATTTTATTGCTGTTCGAGAGGCAGTAGTTCTCGAAGGTGTAGCGCGGATTGAGCTGCGAGTCGATGGTCTGGTTCGGCTTCGCCGTGAAGGGGTTCGCGGGCTGGGCCGTGCTCTGCGCCATGATTGTCGGCGACGGAGCCGCCGATTTCAGCTTCACGGCCGAGGAATGGTCGTCCTTTACCGTGTCGTAGACGTAGTACAGCTTCACACCAGGGCCGTACACCTTGTTAATGCCTGACTTCAGCACGCCGAGGAAGCGCTCCTCGAGCTGGTCGGCGAAATAGCCGGACTTTACGAGAAGCTCGAGGACACCGTTCTCGAATTTCACGGACGTGATGTCCCTGAACCAGGTGTCGTATTGTATAGGCTCGATGACGTCGCGGATGTAGGCGCAGCATTCGGCCCAAAGCTCGGTGTGGGTGCGTTGCATGGGAGTAGAAGGGAGAGGGGGGTGAAAGGAGAGCGCAGGCTTTAGGGATGCGGGTCGGGGTTGAGGAGTATAGAGGTTAAAAAATGATTGGACAATTGCCGCAGGGAGGTCCCTTTGACGAGTACAAAATTCCGAAAAAAAATGTTGAAAAACAAACGCGTTTTTTCTTGTTTTTTTAGAAAAAGATACAAGTGTTTTGGTTTCAGAATATTAAGGTCCGGTAGCCCGGAAGGGATGCGGCATCGTGCTTCGGATTTCTTATCCGTCAGTCTGTCAGGCGGATGCGCTCGGCGCTTATGTTCCACGCTTCGCCTTCCTGAGGCCTTCAGACCCCCCCTTAGCGCTTGTCTTGCCCCTATTTACACGTGAAACAAAAATTTTTCAGGAAAAACTCTTATTTAGAATCGTTCTAAATAAGGGTGGAGGTGATGCAGATGGATTTTCTTTATTGCGGATGATTTTTGCAAAGAATTTGAAGTAGAGATGGCAAAACACACCCGTCCGTCCTCTCCTGACGCCCCGAAACGCCGCCGGAAACGCATGATGTCCGACGCGGAGGTCATCACGATTCATCTCGCAATCGCTTTTCGGACATCTGTGGGACAACGGCGTGCATATAGTGACCGGCCTGCGGTCAAACATGAAACA
>ERZ808037.529-NODE-529-length-34515-cov-14.211917_pt1 | contig 34515 bp, 41 predicted proteins | sample MGYA00380190_ERZ808037 | MGnify/ENA primary metagenome ERZ808037 (study PRJEB31490, sample SAMN06133399) | mouse gut metagenome | isolation source: J9 | host: mice | place: China: Chengdu | collected 2015-05 ...
GAAAGGAGCTGTCAGCCGCAGGCTGACTGAGGATTGTATTTTGCCGAAGGCAAAATGTATGAAATAATCCTAATCTTTGTTTACTTCGTATGTTTTGCTTCGCAAAACGCAATCCTCCGCCCCAGTGTGCGCACTGGGGCACCTCCTTTCTAAAGGAGGCTTTTTGGCGCGGTCCTTTGGGTTGTGCGTTTTAAAATGCGGCGCGGTCCGCACAGGGGACGGGGTTAATATGCTGCCGTGTCGGGATAGGCCGGGTCATAGTCCGCAGTTTCGTGGGCTGCCAGGGAGTACCCCTCCTCAAAGATGCCGGTCTGCTCCAGCACGGCCAGGGTGTGGCGCGCCTGGGGGGTGAGGGTGACATAGAGGCAGTTGTTGGAGGGAGAGGTCTCATAATAGACCCTTCCGCTGGCGGCGGGGCCGGCGGTCTCGCTGCGGTCGTAGGACATCTCAAAGATCAGATCGGTCTGGTAGGTGTTTTCCCTGCGCTCCGTATCCATGTTAAAGAGGTAGCGCACACCGATGGTCCCCTCGTCAAAGTCGGCCTGGACCGCGTCCCACAGCTCCTGGCGGTAGTCGTCCAGGTAGAGATTGTCGCTGTAGGGCGCTCCGTTCAGGTTAACCCGGTCCAGATAGGCGGAGGTGAGGCGGCCGTCCTCCAGGAACTTGTCAAAGCCGTATGCCGTGGCCACCAGTTCCCGGTCGGCAAGGAGCTGCTGCATGGCGTGGGCCACGGTGCCGGGGGTGTTCTGGTCGCCGGCGCGGATGGAGACGCCTGTGTATCTCCGCCTCAGCTCGCTGCCGTTGGAGAGCTTGTAGGTGAGGTAGGCAGAGGTGTAGTCGCTGCCCGAATCGGGGCCCTGGCCCTCGCGGTCCCGGTTGTCCACGATGGCCTGGTGGAGGGCGGTAATGATCTGGATTTGGTTGGGATCATCGAGATAGGCGCTGAGGGTGCGGCCGCCGTCGGAGGGGTAACCCATATCAAGCATCACCTCCACCGACATCACCTGACCGGGGGCGGGCACTCGGCCCGCCACGCCGAACACGTCGGCCAGACAGCCCAGGCACAGGGCCAGCAGCACGGCGGCCATCACCGCCGCCCCCCTCCAGGCCCTGAACACCCGGAAGGACTTTTTCAGAAGCATCTCGGCGGCGAAATAGCCCACCACCGACCAGAGGAGGATAAAGGGAATCAGGGCGGTGAGGCTGTAGAAGTTGAAGAAGGCGACGGTGAACATACCGAAGCACAGCCCGACGCAGAAGGACACGCCGTATTTGAACAGAGGCCGCACCAGGGGGATGGCCACCACGTCCCCGGCGGTCTCCACATGCCGCCGGCGGTAGACATACAGGGAGACCAGGAACAGGGCCGCCCCCACAAGGGCGTAGACCGCCACCGTTACGGGGCTGCTGAGCTGGTTTCCCTCATCGCCATAGCCGTAGTTCACCGCGCGGCTCAGGGCGTGTGCCGGGGTGAGGTATTCCACCACCGTCAACACCCCGGAGTTGTTCCAGTAGCCGTAGAAAAATTCCGACATCAGGGCGTCCACCAGGGCCCAGAGCCCGGAGACCAGGCAGTTGAGGATAAAGTAGAAGGCGGGCAGGGCCAGGATGTGGCCGGTGAACATGGCGCAGAAGGCGGCGAAGGAGAAGAAAAACAGACAGATGCCGCTCTGGGCCAGCAGCCAGGTCAGCAGGGCAGACAGGGCCGCGCCCCAGCTGCCCATGGGCAGGAAGGACACCTCCACCGCGGCGGTGAGCACCCCCGCCGCCGCCAGAGGCAGCAGCAGGAAGGATAACCCCGCCAGGTACTGGGTGGTAAACAGGGCCTCCCGCCGCATAGGCAGGGCGTGGGTCCAGCAGGCGGAGCGGCTGTTATAGAGATAGCCGAACACCGCCATTGCGCACAAAATGGCAAAAAACAGGGTGAGGAACACGCCGGAGGACAGCAGATTGGGGACGTTTTCGGCGTCTTGCAGCATAAAGCGCAGGGCATTGGAGCTCGACTGGCGGGAGTAGCGCAGCCAGCTGTTGAGGAAGTTCAGGGGCAGCAGAAAGAGCCAGCCCACCCCCCACAGCCCCCACAGGGGCCAGAAGCGGGCCAGGGTCTTGCGGTAGAGGGTGCCGTTAAAGTACGATGTCGCGGACCGCATAGTCCTCACCTCCCAGTTCATAGATAAAGATTTCCTCCAGGGTCAGGGGCAGGGCCTCCATGAGAATGGGGGCGAAGCCGGCCATGCGGGTTTTGATCTCCGCCGGGCTGCCCCGGACAATCAGGGTGAACACCCGCCCGATCTGAGAGGTATGGAGCACGTTCAGGTCACGGGGCAGCTCGGGCAGCTTGCCATCGGAAAAGGCGATTTGCAGCTTGACCACGTTGTCCTGCAAGTCGGTGAGGGACCGCTCCAGCAGCACCTTGCCGTGGGACAGGATGCCCACATGGTCGCACACGTCCTCCAGCTCCCGCAGGTTGTGGGAGGAGACCAGCACGGTGGTCCCCCGCTGGGCCACGTCCCCCATGAGCAGGGACCACACCTGCCGGCGCATCACCGGGTCCAGGCCGTCCACCGGTTCGTCCAGGACCAGTACATCCGGATTGCAGCACAGGGCCAGCCGGAAGGCACTCTGCTTCTGCATCCCCTTGGACAGCCGCCGGATTGGCAGCTTTTCATCCACCTCCGGGAAGGCCTCCTTCAGGGCCTCATACCGCTTTACGTCGAAATTTGGATACATCCCCCGGTAGAAGCGCATCATGTCCCGGGTGGAAGCGGAGTTGAAGTAGTACAGCTCGTCGGGGATGGCGGCGATCCTGGCCTTCACCGCCGGGTTTTCGTAGACCTGATCCCCGTCCACCAGCACCGACCCGGAGTCGGGGCGGTAGATGCCCATAATGTGCCGCAGGATGGTGGATTTGCCCGCCCCGTTGGGGCCCACCAGCCCGTAGATGGAGCCCTTCTCCGCCGTCATAGTGAGACCGTCCAGGGCGCGAAAGCCGTCGAAGGTCTTTACCACATTGATTACCTTAATCATTCGTTTCTCCCCCTTCCAGCGCCCGGATGCGGGCCCAAAGCTCCTCGCCGCTTACCCCCAGGAACAGCAGCTCCCCCGCCGTCTGGTCGAAGGTGTGCAGCAGGTCATGCTTGCGCCCCTCGTCCACCCCGGTGTTGGGGGCGGCGAAGGAGCCCTTCCCGGGCACCGAGTAGACATAGCCCTCCGACTCCAGGGCCTCGTAGGCCCGTTGGATGGTGTTGGGGTTGATGGCCAGCGACCCGGCCATGGTGCGCACCGAGGGGAGCTTCTCCCCCTCCTGTATCACCCCTGTGACCATCAGCCGCCGCAGGCCGTCCTTCACCTGCTCGTAGATGGGCCGGGCGTCCCGGTAGTCTAAATTTAACATCACAGCTCCTCCTTTCCGGATACTGTACTAACTGTATTAGTACGGTCAGTATATAACAGCGGCGGGGGAAATACAATTAAGAATTGATTAAGATTTTTATACCTATCCAAAAACAAGAAAAAGGTTTACAAAATAGCTTGTAACGATTATAATTGACTGTATCATCAGTGAGGGGGAGAGTATATGGTACTTACAGACCATCAGATAGCGGTACAGGCTGGTAATGGACTGCTGGAACATTACGACCCGAGCTGTATTACAAATATTGGATACGACCTGAGAGCGGAATATTTTGTCTCGGAAGACAAGAAGGTTTCCCGCATCAGCTTGAAGCATGGGGAGTCGGCTTTTGTCGCAACACAGGAAAATATTTGTCTGCCGGATAATATGCTGGGCAGGATTGTTTTAAAGAACAGCAGATTGCGTCAGGGACTTTCCATGGATGCTCCCGTGTACCAGCCGGGGCACCATACCAAGGTGTTCTTCCGGGTTACAAATGTGTCAGGGAATGAGATTGACCTTCAAAAGGACGGAAAATACGTCACCATCCTGTTTGAAATGCTGGCCAGCCATGTAGAGAACCCCTATGCCGGCGCGTTTTTAGATGAGATGGATTACTCCGGCCTGGGAAAGTATAAAGATATTTACCAGCATGAGATCAGAGAGATTGAAAAGAAAACAGAAAATTTAAAGGATCTGGAGCGGTCAATTTACGCCAATGTACTGGTGATTCTAACGGTGTTTGTCGCCCTTTTCAGCTTTTTGACCACCAATATATCCCTGCTCTCCGCCAATGCGGATGCCAGTCGGTTTCTGATTTATAATTTTGTCACGCTGGGATGCATCAGTTTTTTGGCGGCACTGCTTAATGGAGCCATCAGCTTTGCGAAAAAGCAGTGGGCGCTGTGGGCAGCCTCTGTACTTTCCTTCGGAGCGGCGGCTGCCGTTTTCTTCCTGCCTCTCTTATGTCATTAAATACCAGAAAATGCCCCGGTAAAACCGGGGCATTTTCGCTCAACAAGGAGGAACCAATTATGTATCAAACCATCGGCTTTATCGGCACCGGAAATATGGGCTCCGCCGTGGCCCGGGCGGCGGCCCGGAGCGGGCTGGCCGAGACCATCCTGCTGTCCAACCGCACCCCTGCCAAGGCGGAGACCCTGGCGGCCGAGCTGCCCGGCGCGGTCCTGTCCACCAACGAGGAGGTGGCCCGCACCGCGCAGCTTATCTTCCTGGGGGTGAAGCCCCAGATGATGGAGCTGGTGCTGGAACCTCTGGAACGCATCCTGCGGGGGCGGGAGGACCGCTTTGTGCTGGTGACCATGGCCGCCAGCCTGACCTGTGAGCGCATTCAGGACATTCTGGACATGGACTGCCCCGTAATCCGCATGATGCCCAACACCCCCGCCGCCATCGGGGCCGGAGTGGTGCAGTACTGCGGCCAGGGGGTGACCATGGACGAGCTGGACAGCTTCGCCGCCTTGATCGCCCCCGCCGGACTGGTGGACCCGGTGCCCGAGGGGTTTATCGACGCGGCCAGCGCCGTATCCGGCTGCGGCCCCGCCTTCGCCTACCTGTTCATCGAGGCCTTGGCCGACGGCGGGGTGGCCTGCGGCCTGCCCCGGGACAAGGCAATGTCCTACGCCGCACAGATGGCCATTGGGGCGGCCCGGATGGTGCTGGAGAGCGGCAAACACCCCGGCGCGCTGAAGGACGCCGTCTGCTCCCCCGGGGGCACCACCATCCAGGGCATCCGGGCCCTGGAGAAGGGCGGCTTCCGGTCCGCCGTCATGGAGGCGGTGATTGCCGCCTATGAGAAGACGGTGAAGCTGCGGTAAAGTTACATAATGTAGGGCAAGGGCTCTGCCCTTGCCTCGTCACGGATATGGAAACCTGTTCAGGCAAGGGCAGAGCCCTTGCCCTACAGGACGAAACGCAATCAAAACCGTAATATTAAAGGAGAATATAACCATGCGTATTGTAGTAAAAGTAGGCACCTCCACCCTGGCCCACGCCACCGGGCGGCTGAACATCCGCCATGTGGAGGAACTGGTGAAGGTGCTGTCCGACCTGAAAAACGCGGGGCACGAGATGATTCTGGTATCCTCCGGGGCCATCGGCATGGGGGTGGGCAAGCTGAACCTGCCCGGCAAGCCCTCCGACATGCCCACCAAGCAGGCCGCCGCCGCCGTGGGCCAGTGCGAGCTGATGTACACCTATGACAAGCTGTTTTCCCAGTACAACCACACGGTGGCCCAGATTCTGCTGACCAGCGAGGATATCGACCATACCGACCGGCGGCAGAACTTTGAAAACACCATGGCCCGGCTGCTGGAGCTGGGAGCTCTGCCCGTCATCAACGAGAACGACACGGTGGCCACCGCCGAGATCAAGGTGGGGGACAACGACACCCTGGGGGCCATTGTGGCCTGCTCGGTGGGGGCCGACCTGCTGGTCCTCCTGTCCGACATCGAGGGGCTGTACACCGCCGACCCCCGGAAGGACCCCGCCGCCAAGCTGATTCCCACGGTGGAGGCGGTTACCCCTGAGATTGAGGCCCTGGCCGGGGGCAAGGGCAGCGAGCTGGCCACCGGCGGCATGGAGACCAAGCTCCGGGCGGCCAAGATGGTCACCGCCGCCGGCTGCGACATGGTGATTACCAACGGGGAGCACCCCGAGCGGCTCTATGACATCGCTGAGGGCAAGGCGGTGGGCACCCGCTTCCTGGGGGTGCGGGTATGAACCGGGAACAGCTTCAGGCCCTGGCCCAGGAGACGGTGGAGATCAGCCGGGCGGGCCGGTATACGCTGGACGGTCAGGTGATTCTCTTTGACGCCGCCCGGCCCACGGAGCTGTGGACCGCCCAGGACCTGGACTCCCTGGTCCGGGAGACCGCGCGCCCGGCAGAGGGTCCCTCCGCCGCCATTGAGGTCCGGGGGGAGGGGACGGTAGACGCCATTTTCCGCCTGGCCGGCGGGGAGGTCCTCTGCCCCAAAATCGGGGTGCTTAATTTCGCCTCCGCCAAAAATCCCGGGGGCGGCTTTCTCAACGGCTCGGTGGCCCAGGAGGAGTGTCTGGCCTTCTGCTCCAACCTCTACTACACCCAGACCACCGGCCAGGGGCCCCGGTACTATGAGATCAACCGGGTCAACCGGGACCCGGTGTATACCGACACCATGCTGATTGGCGACGTGACCTTTTTCCGCACCGCCAACTACGCCCTGACTGCAGGCGCTGTCACCTGTCCCGTAATCACCGCCCCCGCCGTCAACATGGGCATTGTGATCCGCAACGGGGACAGCGTGGACCGGGCCAGGGAGGTCATGAAGGGCCGGATGGGGAAGATTCTGGCCCTGTTTGCCAAGTGGGGCTGCACCCGGCTGGTGCTGGGGGCCTACGGCTGCGGGGTGTTCCGCAACGACCCGGAGGACGTGGCCCGCTTCTGGCAGGAGCTGCTGGAGGGGGAGGGCTGGGGCCGGCTCTTTGAGACGGTGACCTTCTCCATTCTGGAGCGGCCCGGCCGGGACGGCAACATCGCCCCCTTCCGCCGGCGGTTCAGCTAGGAGATGCTCTCCCGGAGCAGATTCATAAACAGCTCCATGGCCGGGGTGACCCAGCGGTTTTTCCGCCGGGCGCACAGGGTGGGGGCCGGGACCCCGGAGATGGGGGCCTCCAGCTCCACCAGACGGCCGTCGGCCAACTCCTCCCGGGCGGCGAACCGGGGCAGGTAGGTAAAGCCCAGGTTGGACATGACACACCGCTTGATGGTCTCAATGCTCCACAGCTCCAGGGTGGCGTCCAGAGTGATGCTCCGGCGGCGGAGGTAGTCCTCCAGATTCCGGCGGAAAAGGCTGTCCGGCTCGTCGGTGATAAGGGAAACCGGCTTGCGCTGGCCGGGGGTGACGAAGTCGGGGTGGGCAAACTCCGGCGAGGCCAGCAGGACGATGGGGTAGCGCCCCATGGACTCCACCTCCAGCGTCTCCCGGTTCCAGTCCATGTCGTAGCCCACCCCCAGGTCGCAGGCCCCGGTGTGGACGTTTTCCGGGATGCGCAGGCAGTTGCGGCTGCGGATGATAAGCCGGACCTGGGGGGCCAGCCGGCGGAATTGCTGAATCACCGGCTGCATCCGGTAGCACAGCAGGGTCTCGGCCATGTCCACCCGCAGGGTGCCCAGGGGCTCCCGCCCCGCCTGGCCCAGCTGAGAGAGCCGGTCGGCGGCCAGCAGCAGCTCCCGGGCCTGGGCCAGGGCCTGCTCCCCTACCGGGGTGAGGACCATCCGCCGGCCCGCCCGCTGAAAGAGGGGGACTCCCAGCTCCTCCTCCAACTGCTGGATCTGCACGGTGATGGTGGACTGAGTGTAGCCCAGGTGCTCCGCCGCCCTCTGGTAGCTGCCCTGGTCCACAACGGCCAGCAGGGTCCGCAGATTTTTCAGCTCCATGGGGATTCCTCCAATCATTGACTATATCAATACTATACTTTAAAAACATTCGCTTTTCAAATGTTATTTTTTCTGCTAGGATAGAGCCACCAACGGAAAGGACGGTGGCTGAAATGCCGGTTTCACTGATTCCCAGCTTTTTGATCTACTGCTTTGTGGGGGCCATTACCCCCGGACCCGCCAATCTCTGTTCTCTGGGGGCCGCCCTGCGGTATGGGAGAGGGCCCGCCCTGCGGCAGTGGCGGGGGCTGTTCTGCGGCTTCTTTCTGGATTCCATGGGGGCGGTGGCCGTGACCTGGCTGCTGGGGGCGGCGCTGGACCGGTATGTGGGGGCGCTGTCCTGGGTGGGGGCGGCCTACCTGCTGTGGATGGCCTGGCACATGCTGCGCCCCGGCGGAACCGACCCGGACCGGGACCCGGCGGCCCCCACCTTCCTCACGGGGCTGCTGGTCAACCTGACCAATGTGAAGGTAATCATCTTCTGCATCGCCGCCCTGAGCGGCTATGTGCTGCCCTACAACAGCTCGATCTGGGCCCTGCTGGCGGTGGGGCTGTTCCTCCCCTTCACCGGGCCGGTGTGCAATCTGGTGTGGCTGTTCGCCGGGGCGTCGCTGCAAAAGCTCTTTGCCCGCCACCGCCGGACGGTGGACGCGGCAATGGCCCTGTCCCTGGCCCTGTGCGCGGTGAGCCTGGTGTGGCCCCACTGATGGGGCGTATGTAGGGGCGGCCTTTGGCCGCCCGCAGAAGCCGGAACACATACGGCGGCCACAGGCCGCCCCTACAAAAATTTGAGGTGACAGAATATGACAACACAGGAACTGCTCCAAAAAGCCCGGGCGGCCAAGTGGGATATGGCGGCGGCGGACACGGACACCAAAAACCGGGCCCTGCTGGCCATGGCCGACACGCTGGAGACCCGCTGTGACGACATCCTGGCCGCCAACGCTCTGGACCTGGAGGCGGCCCGGGGGACCATCTCCGAGGTGATGCTGGACCGGCTGGCCCTCAGCCCCGACCGAATTGCCGGCATGGCCGCCGGCCTGCGGGAGGTGGCGGAGCTGCCCGACCCGGTGGGGGCGGTCCTCAGCAGGGTGGAGCGGCCCAACGGACTGGTCATCGAGAAGACCGCCGTCCCCATGGGGGTAATCGCCATTATTTACGAGTCCCGGCCCAACGTCACCAGCGACGCCGCCGCCCTGGCCCTGAAGGCGGGCTCCGCCTGTGTCCTGCGGGGGGGCAAGGAGGCCCACCGCTCCGCCGCCGCCATTGTGGCCGCCTTGAAGGAGGGGCTTTCCACCGCCGGCCTGTCCCCCGACGCCCTCCAGCTGGTGGAGGACACCTCCCGGGCCTCTGCCAACGAGCTGATGGCCGCCCGGGGGCTGGTGGACCTGCTCATCCCCCGGGGGGGCGCGGGGCTGATCCGGGCCTGTGTGGACAACGCCGCCGTCCCCGTGCTGGAGACGGGCACCGGCATCTGCCACGTCTATGTGGACAGGTGGGCCGATCAGGACATGGCCCTGGACATCCTCGAAAACGCCAAGTGCTCCCGGCCCAGCGTGTGCAACGCCGCCGAGGTCTGCCTGGTCCACCGGGAGGTGGCCGGGGAGTTTCTGCCCAAGCTGAAGGAGCGGCTGGAGCACAACCGCTTCGGCCACCCGGTCCAGCTGCGGCTGGACCCGGAAGCGGCCAAAATCATCGACGGCACCCCCGCCGGGCCCGCCGACTTTGACACCGAATTTCTGGACTACATTCTGGCCGTCAAGGTGGTGGACAGCCTGGAGGAGGCCGTGGGCCACATCGCCGCCCACTCCACCGGCCACTCCGAGGCCATTGTCACCGGCGACGAGAGAGCGGCCCACGCCTTCCTGACCCGGGTGGACAGCGCCGCCGTCTACTGGAACGCCTCCACCCGGTTTACCGACGGCGGGGAGTTCGGCCTGGGCTGTGAGATGGGGATTTCCACCCAAAAGTTGCACGCAAGGGGCCCTTTGGGCCTGGGAGAGCTTTGTTCCTTCAAATTTGTGATAAAAGGAGCGGGGCAGACCCGTTAAAATTGTAAAAATTTCTCAGATGACATTTTTCAAAAAATCGTGTATGATGTGGGCAGAGTGAAAAGCACAAAGGAGACTTTGTGACAACAAAGAATAAGGAAAGGACTGATTCCAATGAGCCGTTTAAGCCGTAAGCTGCGGGAGCGGGAGTTTGTGGAGCTGACCAGAGAACTGCTGGACTCCGAGCCGGTGCGGATGATGGGCCGGTGGAAGCACCACGGGCCGGTGACTACGCTGGACCACTCCCTGTTTGTGGCCTTCAGCACCTACCGGGTGGCCCGCCTGCTCCGCATGGACGTACACGCCGCCGTCCGGGGCGCCCTGCTTCACGACCTGTACCTCTACGACTCCAGGGACAAATCGGCCCACCCGGGCAACCAGTGCTTCGACCACCCCCGGTTCGCCGCCCGGAACGCCGCTGCCCTCACCCCCCTCTCCGACAAGGAGCAGAACATCATCCTCTCCCACATGTGGCCCCTGGGCGGCGCGCTGCCCCGGTCGCTGGAGGCCTGGATGGTGGACCTGGTGGACACGGTCTGCGCCGGGCTGGAGATGTCCCGGGTCTGCCGGCCCTCTAGGCTGCGGGAGCGGCTTGGAGTGCGCCCGCTGGCGCCCGCCTGCTGACAAAAGACAGATGACCGCCTTCCATAGACTGTGGAGGGCGGTTTTTGTCGGATTTGGAATGATTCCGATGAAAAAGCGGCAATTTAAACTTTTTGAAAATAATTCCCTAATGGTGGAAAAAAAGCGAAAGCTGTGTTATAATGCCCAATGGGAAAACTTTGTTAAACTCAATTACAGGCGGCAAATACCGGGCCCCTGCCAAGCTGATATGGGAGGAACAGAATGAACGATTATTCGGCCGCGCTTCAGGCCAAGCGGGAACAGCTGCTGGAGGCGGGCGTGATTATGATGGACCCCGCCGCCGTCTATGTGGAGGAGGAGGTCACCGTGGGGGCGGGCACGCTGCTCCTCCCCGGCACCATCCTCCGGGGGAAGACGGTGATCGGGAAAAACTGCTGCATCGGCCCCCAGACCATGATTACCGACTCCACCGTGGAGGACGGATGCACCGTCAACGCCTCCCAGTGTGAGGAGAGCGTGCTCCGGGCGGACTGCCAGATCGGCCCCTATACCCACATCCGGCCCCACTGCGTGGTGGGGGAGGGCTCCAAAATCGGGGCCTTTGTCCAGCTGAAAAACTGCAACCTGGGCCAGGGGACCAAGATGGCCCACCTCACCTATGTGGGGGACAGCGACGTGGGCGAGGACTGCAACTTCGGCTGCGGCACCATCACCTGCAACTACGACGGCTTCCACAAGCACCGCACCACCATCGGCAGCCATGTGTTTGTGGGCTGCAACACCAATTTCATCGCCCCGGTGTCCGTGGAGGACGGGGCCTTTATCGCCGCCGGCACCACCGTGACGGAGGACGTCCCGGGGGACGCGCTGGCCATCGGCCGGGCCCGCCAGGAGATGAAGGCGGGCTGGGCCGGAGAGAACCGCATACGAAAAGGGAATGGGTGAGGGAGAGGCCTCGCCAAAAAGGGAAAGAGAAAAGCGGCCCCAGGGCCGACAAAAAAACGGGAGGATTACGAAATGATTGCACATGGAAAGGACATCAAAGTCATCACGGGCAACTCCAACCCCGCTCTGGCCAGAGATATCTGCAAGGAGCTGGGAATACCTCTGGGAAATTCAGAGGTGGGCGCTTTCTCCGACGGGGAGAACTTTGTCTCCATCTATGAGACCGTCCGGGGCTCCGACGTCTTCGTGGTCCAGTCCACCTGCTCCTTCGTAAAGGATGGCCAGCTCAACACCGTAAACGACGCTCTGATGGAGCTGCTTATCATCATCGACGCCCTGAAGCGGGCATCCGCCGGCCGAATCACCGCTGTGATCCCCTACTTCGGCTATGCCCGGCAGGACCGGAAGACCAAGCCCCGGGACCCCATCTCCGCCAAGCTGGTGGCCAACCTGATCACCACCGCCGGCGCCGACCGGGTGCTCACCATGGACCTCCACGCCAACCAGATCCAGGGCTTCTTCGATATCCCCGTGGACAACATGCTGGGCTCCCCCATCTTTGTGGACTACTTCAACCGCAAGTTCAAGGACGACCACGAGGACACCATGGTGGTCTCCCCCGACGTGGGCTCTGTGGCCCGGGCCCGGGCCTTCGCCCAGAAGCTGAATATGCCCCTGGCCATTGTGGACAAGCGCCGGCAGAAGGCCAATTCCTCCGAGGTCATGAACATCATCGGTGATGTGCGGGACAAGCGGGTCATCCTGCTGGACGACATGGTGGACACCGGCGGCTCCCTGTGTCATGCCGCCAAGGCCCTGGTGGAGATCGGCGGCGCCAGAGACGTCACCGCCTGCGCCACCCACGGCATCCTGTCCGGCCCCGCCATCCGCCGCATCAACGAGAGCGCGCTGGACGAAGTGGTTTTCCTCAACACCATCCCCGCCAAGCCCGATGTCCAATGCGACAAGCTGCGCTACATCTCGGTGGCCCACCTCTTTGCCGAGGCCATCAGCCACATCTACATGGAGACCTCCGTCTCCCCGCTTTTCCTGTAAGCTTGACCGGGGCGGCCGCTGAGCCGCCCCATTTTTATGAGGTGACGACCATGTTTTTCAAAAAAGACAGCGGCGGCGTCAGCTGGCTGCTGGTCTGCTTAGGCAACCCCGGGGACAAATACGAGAACACCCGACACAATGTGGGCTTTATGGTGGCCGACGAGGTGGCCGAGCGCCAGAGTAAGCCCATCCAGCGGCTGAAATTCAAGGCGCTGACCAATGTGCTGACCATTTCCGGGGAAAAGGTGCTGGTGATGAAGCCCATTACCTATATGAACCTGTCCGGGGAGGCGGTGCGCCAGGCGGCGGATTTTTACAAAATTCCCCCCGACCGGGTGCTGGTGGTGTCCGACGACACCGCCCTGCCGGTGGGCCGGCTGCGCATCCGGGTGAAGGGCTCCGCCGGGGGGCACAACGGGCTGAAAAACATCATCCAGCACCTGGGCACCGACCAGTTCCCCCGCCTGCGGGTGGGGGTGGGCGAGAAGCCCCACCCCGATTACGATATGGCCGACTGGGTGCTGGGAAAATTCGTTGGAGAGGACAAAAAGGCCATCGACGCCGCCGTCAAACGGGCCGCCGACGCCATCGAGTGCATCCTGGACCAGGGCATCGACCGGGGGATGGGGAAGTTTAACGGGTAACCGCTGTAAAGATCCCATTTGACAAATGCGCATTGGATGCGTATAATTGCGGTGTGGAGTGGATAGAATGAAACAGAGGGATCTACTGAAGCTGTTCAACAGGAACGGGTGGCGACTGATCCGGGAGGGCGGCAGCCACATGATTGTGACAGACGGCAAAGAGGTGGAGGCAATTCCTCGTCATAAGGAGATCAACGAGCAGACCGCCAAGGCGATTATCCGGCGCCGGGGTCTGAAATAACGGAAGGAGGCTTCCCGCTGTGAAAACTGCGTATCCCATTATACTGACGCCCAATGAAGGGGGCTATCTGGTATATGCCCCGGATTTTAACATCAACACCGAAGGCCGGGATTTGGCCGACGCGATGGAAATGGCCGCCGACGCCATCAGCCTGTGCGGAATTACCCTCCAGGATATGGGGCAGGAGCTGCCGCCGGCCTCCTCTGCCCTGCCGAAGTGCGGGGAGGGGGAAATTGCTGTCTTTGCTCTGGTGGATTTTGACGCCTACCGCCGAGCCAATGATATGCGCGCTGTGCGGAAAAATGTGACCATCCCCAATTACCTCAATGAGCTGGCTGTCAAGGCGGGGATCAACTTCTCGCAGGTCCTTCAGGAGGGACTGAAGCAGTGCCTCGGTGTTCCATGAAGAAACCGCCTCCAAAAGAGGCGGTTTTTTATGTTCGATCCGGAGCGGAAATCATCTTTTCTCCGTGTGTTCCCGCAGAATCATGCGGATGTAGCTGGGGACGGACCGGCAGTCCTCCTCTGCCAGTTGTTTCAGTGTATTGTAGAGCTCCTGGGACATTCCCACCGTGACGTTCTTTTCTGCTTTTTTCATATTACCACCCCACCTGTAGTATACTAGGTAGTAACTACTAAGTCAATAGATGGTGAGCAATTGACGAAAAGAATTTTTAATGGTAACCTAATTGCATCATGTAGTAACTATATAGTGCATAAGAGGCGAGCATATGGCTGGAACAAATCTTGTAAACAGAACAAAGTTAATTTCTTCTCTGGCAAATGAGTTAGTGGAGCCTTTCAATGAGCTTTCAAGAAAAACACGGGTTCCAAAATCCCGCTTGATTGATGAAGCAATCGAGGACCTGCTGAAAAAGTATGAGAAAAGGATGGCTGAATAAATTACTGGGCATTTCCCTTTCATAAAGGCGAAAGCCTCTGAAAATACCGGCCGGTACGTCATGTAGGGCAGGGGTTCTACCCCTGCCTATCCCCGGAAGGGGATAAAACTTACCCCCTCAGGCGATTACAAGGAAGCAAAAAATTTAAACGTCTCGTATTTTACCGACAATAAAATACGAGACGTTTATTTAAACCTTGGGCATTCCATATTCAAAATCGTATCGCTGGGCAGGTCGATATCGTCATTCCAGTACACGCAGGTCCGGCTCTGGTCAACAGAGACCTGGTCAAACAGCCCGTGTATATTCAGCAGGTCGCGGTAGCTTTCGATTTGCCGGATATCCTCCATCACATCATAAATGACGGATTTGCCGTCATCAAAGACAACGTGCAGTTGATATTCCGGCATGGGCGTTACATCTTTAATACGTGGTAGCATAATAACACCTCCATCACAGCGGTTAGAGGGCAGGCCCCCTGCGCGGTATGCACAGGGGACCTGTCGCTATATTTTAAGAGCTTAGTACGCCAGCTTCTCCTCCAGCCAGTTTTTCAGCTGGCTGATGGGCACGCGGACCTGGTCCATGGTGTCCCGGTCCCGGATGGTGACGGCGTGGTCAGCCTCCTCGGTGTCGCTCCCAACGGTCTGGAAGTCCACGGTGATGCAGTAGGGGGTGCCCACCTCGTCCTGACGGCGGTAGCGCTTGCCGATGGACCCGGCGTCGTCGTAGTCCACCATAAAGTACTTGCTCAGCTCGGTCTGAATCTCCCGGGCCTTGTCCCCCAGCTTCTTGGACAGGGGCAGCACGGCGCACTTGAAGGGGGCCAGGGCGGGGTGCAGGCGCAGGACGGTGCGCACGTCGTTCTTCTCGGCGTCCACCACCTCCTCGTCGTAGGCATCGCACAGGAAGGCCAGGGTGACCCGGTCGGCGCCCAGGGAGGGCTCAATCACATAGGGGATATAGTGCTCGTTGGCCTCCTGGTCGAAGTAGGTCTGATCCTTGCCGGAGGTGGTCTGGTGGGCCTTCAGGTCGAAGTCGGTGCGGCTGGCCACCCCCCACAGCTCGCCCCAGTCGGTGAAGGGGAAGGCAAATTCAAAGTCGGTGGTGGCGTTGGAGTAGTGGCTCAGCTCCTCGGGGTCGTGGTCCCGGAGACGGAGGTTTTCGTCCTTGATGCCCAGGCCCAGCAGCCACTCATGGCAGAACTTCTTCCAGTAGGCGAACCACTCCAGCTCGGTGCCCGGCTTGCAGAAAAACTCCAGCTCCATCTGCTCAAATTCCCGGGTGCGGAAGGTGAAGTTGCCCGGGGTGATCTCGTTGCGGAAGGACTTGCCCACCTGGCACACGCCGAAGGGCAGTTTTCTCCTGGTGGTGCGCTGGACGTTCTGGAAGTTGACAAAGATGCCCTGAGCGGTCTCGGGGCGGAGGTAGACGGTGTTCTTGGCGTCCTCGGTGACCCCCTGGAAGGTCTTGAACATCAGGTTGAACTGGCGGATATCGGTCCAGTTGAACTTGCCGCAGGAGGGGCAGACAATCTGGTGCTCCTCCACAAACTCCTTCATCTGAGCCTGGGACATGGCGTCCACGCTGTGGCCCAGGTCGAAGCTGTTCTCCTGGCACCAGTCCTCGATGACCTTGTCGGCGCGGAAGCGCTCCTTGCACTCCTTGCAGTCCATCAGCGGGTCGGAGAAGCCGCCTACATGGCCGCTGGCTACCCACACCTGGGGATTCATCAGGATGGCGGCGTCCAGACCCACGTTGTAGGGGTTCTCCTGGACGAACTTCTTCCACCAGGCTCTTTTGATGTTGTTTTTCAGCTCTACACCCAGGGGGCCGTAGTCCCAGGTGTTGGCCAGGCCGCCGTAGATTTCGGAGCCGGCAAAGATGAAGCCCCGGCCCTTGCACAGGGCCACAATCTTTTCCATGGTCTTTTCGCTGTTTTTCATAGTGTTGCACTCCTTATGATAATTTGTTCCTATTATGCCAGTTATAGAGATAATTGGTGATAAAAACTCCAGCCAGATAGATATATGGGACGACCAGAATATTCCATATTAAGCAAAACGGCTTAATAAAGCAGCCCGCCAAAATGATGGGGAGAATTACTCCAGCCAGTACTGAACCAATCAAACGCTCACACCAGCCCAGCCACCGGTTGACCTTCTCATCCGGCCACTTTGTCATCCTTTCGCTGCGGTATTCAAAGGAAACTCTCCCGGAAAACCAGGCAAGACCAATGAACGACAGCCAGATAAACCAAGGATGCTTTCTTTTCATACTGTCCTCTCTGATACCCGGCGGGCGGATAATATCCGCCCCTACTGGGGGTCGATGGTGCGGAAAATAGATTTTAAGCCGCCGTTTTCGTACAAGAACTCAAGCTGTAACGTCAGATAAACTAACTCGCCGCCGGAGGTCAAATCATAGTCCACGGCGAAACCGCTGCCGTCCTTGTACTCGAAAAATATCACCTCGTGGTGGTACTCATACTGCGGTTTGAAATTGCAGGGGACTCCGTACTCGTCGAACACGTCAAAGTCGTTCATCTCCAGTGTGCCCTGGATGCACTCCCTGATTACCTCTGTGTCGTCCCACTCCATCTTGTCCACGCAGGAGGGCAGGTCCTCATACCGCTTTTCGTGGAGGACATGGCAGATGTTTTTTACTACCTCGATGGCCTGTTCCCTGTGCTGTTCTGTCATTCAAACACCCCCTTTGAACAAAAAACGCCCCGAGCCTCTCGGCTCAGGGCGAACAAAAACTGTCCGTGGTTCCACCTGAATTCGCGTCTGGCTGACGCGCACTCGGACCCGGTAACGGCGGGGACCGGCGGGGCATTTCCTCCCCGCGCTCCAGGGCGCCTTCCCGCCACAGCTTCGGAGGATTTGCACCGGCCATCCTCTCTCTAAAACCCCGCTGTGAGGTACTGTTCCCTGTCAAGGCTTTGTGACTTCTTATTGTATGCCAGTTCTCCCCCTCTGTCAAGGGGATTTTAGCGGTTTTCAGCCTTTTTTCCGCTCCAGCTGCTTTAAGTGCTCCCGGAGGACCAGGTTGATATAGCTGGACAGGGAGCGGTCCTCCAGTTCGGCCAAGTATTTTACCTGTTCCAGGACAGGATTGTCAATGGTTATGCTTACCGATGTTTTAACAGGCTTCATAGAATCTCCCCTCCCTGAAGTATGATACTATAATTCCGCATTAAACATTGACATACAATGTACAATCGTGTAAATTAGTTTTAAATAGTGGAGGTGGTGAAATGTTTTCCAACGACTTTGAAGATGCCTTTTCACAGTTTTTAGAAGCACCTGAGTATGACGAGGCGGAAAATTACCTGTTTTCCATGGCCCGGCGGGCCTTTGCCGCCGGCTGGGTGGCCGCAGGAGGCGACCCGCCCAACGTGGGAAAGATTTTTCAGCTGTTCCCCGGCGGCGGGAAGGAAAAAATATAAAATTACTCTTGCAAAGATAGGATCGCTTGTGATATAATAACCTCGACCAACAAGTCTGTCAAAATTTGTTGTCTTCACCAAAAATTGAACCCCTGGGAGAGCGGCTATCTCTCCCAGGGGTTCGGTTTACGCTCGGTTACCTTTTGTCGTGACGGTCAAACCATTTGCAGATGTAATGACCAACCACACTTGCCATGACAGCCACAATATAGTCTGTCAAAATACCCATGTCTTCACCTCCTCCCCGTTGCCAGGGTGGAAAGGCAACCGCCCATATTATAGCAAAATTCGGCAAATGATGCAAGGGTGGCAGGCGCAGGCGCACGCCCGTCTCATAAATTTGGAACGCCTCTGGAGATACGGGCCGGTACGTCCTGTAGGGCAGGGGTTCTACCCCTGCCTAAACGGCATCAAGATAAGGCAAGGGCAGAGCCCTTGCCCTACATGCGGCAGCTTTTCTAAATTTATAAGCCAAGTGTGTCCCTTCGTGGAAAATCCCTTGACATTTCGGGAAAATATGATATATTGAAAAAGACCGATAAACCAAGTACATCTATGGGCTTCACAAAGGCAAGCCCCCCGGAGAGGTGCCTCTCTCCGGGGGGCTTTATTGACTACCGCCCTGTTCGCAAGGAGGCGATTCCCATGCCCCCCAAAATACTTGTCATCACCGGCCCCACGGCCTCGGGGAAAACGGCGCTGGCGGTGGAGCTGGCCAAGACCCACAACGGCGAGGTGGTATCCGCCGATTCCATGCAGATTTACCGCCGCATGGACATCGGCACCGCCAAGCCCACCCCCGGCGAGATGCAGGGCATCCCCCACCACATGATCGACGTGGCCGACCCGGAGGAGGACTTTTCCGTGGCCCGCTACGTGGACATGGCGGCGGCGGCGGTGGACAGCGTGCTCGCCCGGGGCCGGCTGCCCATTCTGGCGGGGGGGACGGGGCTGTACATTGACTCCCTCCTCTCCGGCCGGACCTTTGCCGCCTTCGACGAGACCAGCCCCCTGCGCGCAGAGCTGGAGGAGCGGTACGCCCGGGAGGGGGGCGAGGCCCTGCTAAAGGAGTTGTCCGGCGTGGACCCGGAGTCCGCCGCCCGGCTCCATCCCAACGACGCCAAGCGGATCGTCCGGGCCCTGGAGGTGTGGCTGACCACCGGGAAGACCATCACCCGGCACAACGAAGAGACAAAAGCCCTCCCGCTCCGTTACAGAGCCCTTACCCTCACCCTGGACTTCCAGCGCCGGGAGGACATGTGGGAGCGCATCAACCGCCGGGTGGACCGGATGATGGCCGCCGGCCTGGCGGAGGAGGTCCGGGCCCTGCTCCGCAGCGGCGTGCCGGAGCGGTGCACCGCCATGCAGGCCATCGGCTACAAGGAGATGGCCGCCGCCCTCCGCGCCGGAGGGGACACCGCCGCCGCCGCAGAGGAGATCAAGCTGCGGTCCCGGCAGTATTCCAAGCGCCAGCGCACCTGGTTCCGCCGCAATCCCCAGGCCCGGCCCATTCTTTGGGGCCCCGAGCCGGATTTTGCGGACGTGCTACAGCGTTCGACAGCATTTCTGGAAGAATTTGGTATATCATAGTGGCACCCGCAGGGCCTGTCCCTGCGTGAAAGAAATAAGGAGTGTGCTACATAATGACAAAGACCAACAACCTCCAGGACATTTTCCTCACCCAGGCCCGCCGGGAGCGGCGGAGCGTTACCATGTTCCTGATGAACGGCTTTCAGATGCGGGGCTGCATCACCGGCTTCGACGCCTTCACCGTGGTTCTGAGCAGCGACGGCAAGCAGCAGATCATCTACAAGCACGCCATCTCCACCATCGTCCCCGAGCGGCCCATTCCGCTGACCGAGGAAGAAGTGTAAAATGCGGAACCCGGCCCCCTGGCCGGGGCATAGCCCGCCGCGGGCGGCGGGCTCCACACTCGTTTCACTGAAAGAAAGAGAGAACCCTATGAAGCAAGGAAAGCCCCTGATTACCTTTGTCATCCTGGCCATGGCGGCGGTCGTGTGCCTCTACTTCGCCTACTACACCTTCAACGCCCTCAACGAGCCCTACCGCACCACCCAGGTATACGCCTACACCGCCCACGACAGCGTAACGGCGGAGGGGCTGGTGGTGCGGGAGACCCTGCTGCTCCCCGCCCAGAACGGCATTCTGGAGGTCACCCGGGCGGAGGGGGAGAAGGTGGGCAAGGGCCAGCAGGTGGCCCTTGTCTATCAGAACACCCAGGCCCAGGCCAGCCAGGCCCAGATTGAGGAGCTGGAAATGGAGATCGAGCTGCTGGAGTACGTCACCGGCCGGGAGAACAGCGTGGACTCCGCCGCCCGGCTGGACGAGGACATCCTCCAGGCGGTGGTGGACCTGCGCTCCTCCTACGCCCGGGGGGACTACACCCAGCTCCGGGACCAGGTGATGGGGGTGAAAAGCAGCGTATTGAAGCGGGGCTACACCTACGGCGAGGGCCTCGCCTCCGGCGACCTGACCGCCCGGCTGCGCCAGCTGAAGGAGGAGCTGGCTGTCCTCACCCGGCAGTCCGCCCTGGCCACCGTTCGGGTGTCCGCCCCGGTGCCCGGGGTGTTCTCCGGCCTGGTGGACGGCTACGAGTCCCGCCTCACCCCGGAGACGGTCTACCAGCTCACCCCCACCTCCCTCCAGGAGCTGATTAACAGCCCCGCCGGAGAGGACAGCGGGGCCATGGGCAAGCTGATTACCTCCGACACCTGGTATTTCGCCGCCAACCTGCCCAAGTCGGCCGCCGCCCGGCTGGAGGAAGGGGACACCGCCACCCTCCGCTTCACCGGCGAGCTGAACCGGGACGTGGACATGAACGTGGACCGCATCGGCCCCACCGAGGGGGAGCAGACCCTGGTTGTCTTCTCCTCCAACCGGTATCTGACCCTCACCACCCTGCTGCGCCACCAGACGGTAGAGCTCGTTTTTGAGAGCTGGTCCGGCCTGCGCATCCCCAAGGAGGCCCTGCACCTGATCCAGCCGGCCCCGGAGGAGGGCGCCTCCGCCGCCGGGGAAAACAGGCTGGTGGTATACGCCCTGGCCAACGGCCGCAGCGAGCAGCGGAGGGTGGAGATCGTCCACGAGGGGGAGAACTACTACGTGGTCCGCCCGGTGGGCAGCGGCCGCAAGGTCCTGCGGGACGGCGACACCATCATCACCGCCGCCACCGGCCTTCAGGATGGCCTGCTGCTGGAGGGGTAAAAGCCTCCCCCTCCGTCCCCCGCAGGACAAGCCTTCCACCCTCCGGGGGGAAGGTGCCCCCGAAGGGGGCGGATGAGGGGGCGGGGCGGGCAAGCAGTTCTTGCGGTAAGAGGCGCTAACCTCACCGCACCCTCATCCGTCACGGCCTCCGGCCGTGCCACCTTCCCCCTGGAAGGGGGAAGGCCATTCCCAAAACATAGAGAGAAGGAATCATCATGGACCTGACCCAAAACATCCAAGCGGTTCAGCAAAAGCTTGCCGCCGCCGCCAAGGCGGCGGGGCGCGACCCCGCCGGGGTCACCCTCTGCGCCGCCACCAAGACCCAGTCAGACGCCGCCATCCGCGCCGCCATCGCCGCGGGCATCCGGGTATGCGGGGAGAACCGGGTGCAGGAGCTCACCGCCCACCTGGAGTCAGACGCCTACGCCGGGGCGGAGGTCCATTTCATCGGCCACCTCCAGACCAACAAGGTACGCTATGTGGTGGGCAGGGCGGCCCTGATCCACTCGGTGGACTCGGAGCGGCTGCTCCGGGCCATCGACAGCCAGGCGGACAAGCTGGGCATTGTTCAGGATATCCTCCTGGAGGTCAACGTGGCCCGGGAGGAGAGCAAGGGGGGCATCACCCCGGAGGACCTGCCCGCCCTGGCCGAACTGGCCCTGGGCTGCCCCCATGTCCGGCTGCGGGGATTGATGGCAATTCCGCCCGTATCAACGGTTTCCGGCGGGAATCGAAAATATTTTGCCCAAATGCGCCATTTTCTTGTTGACATAATTGGGAAAATGTCGGATAATTATAGTGTTGTGGACTGTCTATCTATGGGCATGAGCGGCGACTATGAGGACGCCATCGCCGAGGGAGCCACCCTTGTCCGGGTGGGTACCGCCCTCTTTGGGCCCCGCCCCTACCCGGCGGGCCCCGCCCGCTGACTGCGGGACGCCCACAGTTTCAGATCATATTTTTGAGAAATGAGGACTTGATTGATGGGTATTTTTGATGAGTTCAAGCGGCTGGCTCACCCTTACGAGGACGAAGACGAGGATGACTATGATGATTTCGATGTCTCCCCCCGCCCTGTAGAGCGCCGGGAGCGGACCTCCGAGCGCCCCGCCCGGGATCGGGACCGGGACGGCTACAGCAGCGGCTATAACAGCTACAGCGCCCCCTCCAGCGACGACGACCGCCGCTCCAACAAGGTGGTCAACATCCGGGCCGCCACCCAGCTCCAGGTGGTGCTGGTGAAGCCCGAGCGGTTTGAGGACGCCTCCTCCATCGCCGACCACCTGCGGGAGAAGCGCACTGTGGTGCTCAACCTGGAGTCCACCAACGGCGAGATCGCCCGCCGCCTGCTGGACTTCCTGGCCGGGGTGTCCTACGCCAACGAGGGCAAGATCAAGAAGGTGGCTATCTCCACCTACATCATCACCCCATACAACGTGGACATCCTGGGCGACCTGATTGACGAGCTGGAGAACAACGGACTGTATTTCTAAAGAAGGATATTACCCATGGGATTGAAATTGCCTTGCATTTTGCTCCTCACAGTCGCCCTGCTGGCCGGCTGCGCCGGAGCGCCCTCCGAGAGCGGCAGTCAGCCCCCTCCAGATCAGTCCCCGCCGCCCCCGGCTCAGTCCGCCGCCGCCTCGGAGCCGGACGCCCCCTCGGAGTCTTTCCTGGTGGATGACCCGGATTCCCCCTACCCCATGGCGGTGGAGAGCTGGACCCTGGACATGGACGGCGACGGCGAGGACGAGCTGGTGGAGCTGCGGGCGGAGAAGGCCTACTTCGGCAACGAATCCGAGCCGGACAAGTGGTTTGAGGGAGATGGGGTAATGCATCCCTACACCCTGGTGGTCACCCAGGAGGAGACCGTCTGGGAACTGCCCCTGGGCTGGGAAGACAACGGTTTTCCTCCGTTGAACCCCATCTATTGGGATGAGGAGCGGACCGGGCGGGGCTGGACCCGGGACAGGGCCGGCCGACCGGTTTTAGTCCTCTGGTTTGACTCCTTTTCCCGGGTGCTTGATGTCTACGCCCTGGGAGTTCAAAGAGGAGAACCAGTTCTTTTGCCCGTTCCCGAGGGCGAGTTCCAGAGCGAGCCGGATCATTGGTCTGAATGGTATAATTAGAAGATAGAGCAGGGAGGTTTTGCGATGCTCACACCACAGGAAGTATCCGAGCGCGCCTTTCAGAAGGCGTCCTTCGGCGGCTATAACATGGCCCAGGTGGATGAATTTCTGGACATCCTCACCGGGGACTACTCCGCGCTGTTCAACGAAAACGCGGTGTTGAAAAACAAGATGAAGGTGCTGGTGGACAAGGTGGAGGAGTACCGCTCCACCGAGGAGGCCATGCGCAAGGCCCTGCTGGCCGCCCAGCGGATGGCCGACGACCTGGTGAAGGAGGCCGAGCGGAAGAAGGACGAGCTCCTGGCCCAGACGGAGAAGGACGTGGTCACCCGCCGGGCCGAGCTGTCCCACGAGCTGGAGGCCGAGGAGTACCGCCTGAAAAAGGCCCAGGAGCAGACCGCCGCCTTTGTGGAGAAGGTACGCGCCCTCCACATGCAGGAGGCGGAATACCTGGCCCAGCTGGAGGGGCTGTGCCCCCCCGACGCCAGGCCCGCTCCCGACCCGGTGCAGGAGAAGGCCGACGAGATTGACGACAACGTCCAGCGCCTGCTGGCCCAGGCCATGGAAGCCGCCACCGCCGAAAACCTCCGTTCCCGGGCTGCGGAGGAGGAGGACCGGGACCTGTCTGACACCGCCGAGTTCGCCCCCGGCCAGCCCATCGAGGAGGACGAGGGCTTTCCCCCCGACGACGAGGAGGATTACCAGGACGAGGACGACGACCGCCGCCCCCCCATGGGCAGCCGCATCAACTTCGGTGAGCTCCAGTTCGGTCAGGACTACGAGATTACCTGAATAAAACCTCCCCGGTCCTTTCCAAAGGATCGGGGAGGTTTTCATTCGATGTTTCCTTACCGAAAGAGGTATTTTACAAGCAGAACAATGTTAAGCAGAGTCCAAACTCCACCTAGAAAAAGCGCCTTCTTCTTTTCTTTTTTCCGAACATACAAAACTGCCAGTATTGCGATTGCCACATCTGCGCCAATCACCGCAACATTATGTCCCACCTCTGGGCCAAAGAGCCCTACTGCTAACAGTATTGCAATTAAACTCCCAAATTCGACAAGTCTTATACAGTTATTCATCTTCATATCATTTACTAATCCTGAAAGCGGTCACTTGCCGGCTTCCTTGGCAAATATGTGGCATAACAAGCAGTACCAACATATATTTCTACGTTCGTCTTATTGTACATTTTTCTCTGCATTTTGTCAATCGGTTTTTGTTATTTTGTCATCCCAGAAATCTTCCTGCCCGCTATTGACGTAATCTGGCCATACTGCTATACTGAAAATACCAAATTCACCCCTCCCCCTCCCGGGGGCAGGGGCGTTGCCGCGTTGTCAGTTTTGTCGAAAATGAGGTGTTCCCCATGAAACTGCTTACCGCCGCCCTGAACGGCATACCGGAATTTCAACAGCTCCTTTCCGCCCTGGAGGGGGGGCGCTCCCCTGCGGCCCTGTCCGGGGCGGCGGCCATCCACCGCTGCCACATGGCCGCCGGCGTCGGTCTAATTACCGGGCGCCCGGTGGTGGTGATCTGCGCCGACGAGACCGAGGGCGCCCGGCTGGCCCGGGACCTGGCCGCCTTCGCCGGGGTCCCCGTCCCGGTGCTGGGCCCCCGGGACTTCACCTTTCACAACGCCGCCGCCCTCTCCCGTCAGTGGGAGCACAGGCGGCTGGCCCTGATGCGGGGGCTGGCCCAGGGGAAGCACCCCTTCCTGGTGGCCACGGTGGAGGGCCTGCTCCAGCGGACCATTCCCCCCCGGGTGCTGGAGGGCTGCTGCCGGGAGCTGAAGACGGGGGGCGTCTACGACCTGAATGAGCTGGCCGAGGACCTGGCCGCCGCCGGGTATGTCCGGTGCGAGCAGGTGGAAGGAGTGGGCCAGTTCGCCCTGCGGGGGGGCATTCTGGACGTGTTTTCCCCTGGCATGGACCGCCCCGTCCGTGTGGAGTTCTTCGGGGACGAGGTGGACGCCATGGGGGTCTTCGACCCCGCCACCCAGCGCCGGACGGAAAACGTCACCTCCGCCCTCCTCCTCCCCGCCGCCGAGGTGCTGCCCCAGCTTGCCCCCGGCGGAATGGGGGAGCTGAGCAAAAAAATCGGAAAACTGGTCGCCAAGGCCCTGCAAAGCGGGAACAAGGAGCTGCACAAAACCCTGGAGCAGGACGGCGAGGCCATCGCCCAGGGGCGGACCTTCCCCGCCCTGGACCGCTACCTCCCCCTCATCTACCCCCAGCTGGCCAGTGCGGCGGACTACCTGCCCCCCGACGCCTGCGTAATATTTGACCAGGCTCCCCGGGCGGCGGACCGGGCGAAGTCCTACCAGTGGCAGCTGGAGGAGGACGCAAAGTCCCTCCTGGAGCAGGGGGAGCTGGACCCCTCCTGTACCCAGCTGGCCCTCACCTTCCCCCAGCTTCTCAGCAAGCTGGAGGACTTCCCCCTGGTCTATCTGGACTCCTTCACCACCGCCTCCTACCCCACGCCCCCCAGGGAGCTGCTCTCCATCACCGCCAAGCAGCTGCCCCCCTTCCTGGCCAGCCTGGAGACGGCGGTGCAGGACCTGGCTCACTATCAAAACAGCGGCTTTGCCGCCCTGGTGCTGGTCTCCGGCGAGCAGCGGGCCATCGACTTGCAGACCCTCCTCCGGGAGCAGAAGATCAAATCTGCGGTGGACTTCCAGCTCAGGGAGCTGCCCGGGCCGGGACAGGTGGTTATCACCCTGGGGGGGCTGTCCAGCGGCTTCGAGTACCCCGAGCGAAGACTGGCTGTCCTCACCGAGGGGGAGAAGGCCGCAGGGAAAAAGCCCCGGCGGCCCAAGGACGCCACCAACCGGCAAAAGCTGAAGTCCTACGCCGACCTCACCCCCGGCGACCTGGTGGTCCACGAGCACCACGGGGTGGGCCGCTACGTGGGCATGGTGAAGATGCCGGTGGAGGGGGTGGAGCAGGACTATGTAAAAATCGCCTACGCCGGCACCGATGTGCTCTACGTCCCCGCCACCCAGCTGGACCTGGTGAGCAAGTATATCGGCGGCGGCGAGGACGCCAACGAGACCCGAAAGCTCAACCGCCTGGGGGGTCAGGAGTGGGAAAAGGCCAAGAAGAAGGCAAAAAAGGCGGTGCAGGACCTGGCCAAGGGGCTTATTCAGCTCTACGCCCAGCGCCAGCGCCAACCGGGCTACGCCTTCGCTCCCGACTCCCCCTGGCAGCGGGAATTTGAGGAGCAGTTTGAATACACCGAGACCGATGACCAGCTGCGGTGCATCGGGGAGATCAAGCAGGACATGGAGCGGCCCACCCCCATGGACCGGCTGCTGTGCGGCGACGTGGGCTACGGCAAGACGGAGGTGGCCTTCCGGGCCATGATGAAGTGCGTGCTGGACGGCAAGCAGACCGCCATCCTGGTGCCCACCACCGTTCTGGCCCGGCAGCACTACCTCAACGCCCTGCGCCGCTTCCAGAAGTACCCCGTCAACATCGACGTGGTGTCCCGCTTCCGCACCCCCGTCCAGATGAAGGAGACCCTCCGCCGGGTGGAAAACGGGGAGGTGGACATCCTCATCGGCACCCACCGGCTGTTTAACAAGGACGTGCGCTTTAAGGACCTGGGCCTGCTGGTGGTGGACGAAGAACAGCGGTTCGGCGTCCAGCACAAGGAAAAGCTGAAGGAGAATTTCAAGCAGGTGGACGTGCTCACCCTGTCCGCCACCCCCATCCCCCGTACGCTGAACATGGCCCTGTCCGGCATCCGGGACATGTCCACCCTGGAGGAGCCGCCCGCCGACCGCCAGCCGGTGCAGACCTATGTGCTGGAGCACGACTGGAATCTCCTGGCCGATGCCATGCGCCGGGAGCTGGAGCGGGGGGGGCAGGTATTTTACCTCCACAACCGGGTGGAGACCATCGACCGCTGCGCCGTCCGCATCCAGATGCTGCTGGGGGAGGACGCCGCCATCGGAGTGGCCCACGGCCGCATGTCTCAGGAGGCCATCGACGACGTGATGGCCCAGATGACCGACGGGGAACTGAACGTGCTGGTGTGCACCACCATCATCGAGACGGGCATCGACCTGCCCAACGTGAACACCCTCATTATGGAGGACGCCGACCGGCTGGGCCTGGCCCAGCTCCACCAGCTCCGGGGCCGGGTGGGCCGGTCCAACCGCCGGGCCTTCGCCTACCTCACCTACCGGAAGGGGAAGGTGCTCAGCGAGGTGGCCTCCAAGCGGCTGGAGGCCATCCGGGAGTTTGCCGAGTTCGGCTCCGGCTTTAAAATCGCCATGCGGGACCTGGAGATAAGGGGCGCGGGCAACGTGCTGGGCCCGGAGCAGAGCGGATTTCTGCTGTCGGTGGGTTACGACATGTATTTGAAGCTGCTGGAGGAGGCCGTCCTGCTGGAGCAGGGCCAGCCCCTGCCCACCCGCACCGAGTGCGCCGCCAATTTGAGCGTGTCCGCCTCCATCCCGGACAAGTACGTCCCCTCCCCGGAGCAGCGGATGGACCTGTACCGCCGCATCGCCGCCATCCGCGGCGAGGAGGAGGCCGACGAGCTGGTGGACGAGCTCATTGACCGCTACGGTGAGCCTCCCCGGCCGGTGAACAACCTGATTTCGGTGGCACTTCTCCGGGCGGCGGCGGCCCAGTGCCGCATCAACGACCTGGCCCAGAAGGGGGACCGGCTGATTTTCACCCTGGACGAGTTCCGCCTGGAGCCCTTCTCCGCCCTGTGCGCCCGGGAGAAGTATACCAAGCGCCTGCTCCTCATGCCCGGGGAGGTCCCCCGCTTCTCCTTCCGCCTGGCCAAGGGGGAGGACCCCCTCCGAGCCGCCCGGCAGGTGGTGGAGGACTACGGGAAGGCGCTGGAGGCGTAAAAAGCCTTCGTCCCCCGCAGGGCAAAGCCTTCCACCCTCCGGGGGGAAGGTGCCCCCGAAGGGGGCGGATGAGGGGGCGGGGCGGGCAAGCAGTTCTTACGATAAGAGGCAAAAACCTGCCGCACACCCTCATCCGTCACGGCCTTCGGCCGTGCCACCACCCTACCCTCTCTGGCCTTCGGCCATCTCCCCCTGACAGGGGGAGTCGGCCCCCTTTAAGGGGGAAGGCTTTTTGGTACGTTCTTTCACTGTGTGCTTTTTGACGCGCTGGGGCAGTGGCACACCAAACCCTAAAACCAGAGAGACAGGGAGCCGGGCCGGCCCCCTGTCTTTTTCTGTGACCCCGCTCTGCGCCCCGCCGCCGGCGCGCTTACCATGTCACTTTGTCGATAATAATGCAAAAAACCGCTTGCGTATATGGTCGAAATAGTGTAAAATACATTTACGAGACAGCAGAAGCATAAAGGCAGGACGTGAGAGGTTGCCCCCTCCCACGCCCCTATGCAGGAGAGCGTGTTAAGCCCCAGTCCCACACAGCAGAAATTATCTGCGCCCAAAGTCCATTATAACGATTTCCCCGGCAATAATCAATGGGGAAATCAGGCGGACGTGTGCGTAGCTTCGGCGGTGTAGGGCTTTATACCCCTGCGCCGCTTTTGTTGTCTTGATGGGAACGCCTGCGGGGGCCGGGAAATCCCGCCCCTAAGGGCTGAACCATTAAGACAGGGGGAGAAAACCCCTATTAAAAACAGAGGAGCGATACTATGAGTAAAAAATTGTTATCCCTCACGCTGGCCCTGGTGATGTGCCTGGGCCTGACTGTCCCGGCGTTTGCAGCGGGAGAACCTGGCTCCACCACAATCCAAGATGATGGCGGATTCAGCTATACCTTATCCAAGCCAGTCGTGGGCACCCGTGTTGATAACCAACAAGGCGTAACTTACTATCAAATCCCGGAAGGCACCATCATCTCACCTGTAGTCCCCGAAGGAACCGTAAAAGAGGTAGTAGAAGAGGATACGGGTTTGCCTTATGGCAATCTTGTCTACAAACTGCCCAATGGTGGAGGTGTTGCGGCGTATGTTGTGGGCACCGTTTTTGATAGTATTTACGGTGTTTACGATGCTCTGTGGTTTGGCGACCTGGAAGGTATGTCTACCCTTGATTTCCTTGATGAAGCTAAAGCCACTCCCACTCAGCCCTTGCCCGCTACTCCGCCTTTCGAGGGAGACAGAGGATATTGTTTAAGCCGTGGTTTTCGCGAAGACGACAACTCTTTCGGTGGTCTCGATCGCTATACCTATCTCTGGTTTGAGATAGTACCGGATAACGGGGGGACCACAACCACCCCCACCCAGCCCCAGCAGCCCGCCGGAACCACCGCCTCCCCCACCAATGACAAGCTGGAGGTAAACGGCGCGGCGGCCAACCCCACGGTGTATAAGATCGGTGACAGCAACTACTTCAAAATCCGCGACGTGGCCGCCCTGCTGAGCGGCACAGAAAGGCAGTTCGCCGTGGGCTACGATGGCGAGAAGAACGCTGTAACCGCCACCACCGGCCAGGGGTATGACAAGCAGTCCGGCGACCTGGCAGGGGCCGCCGCCGGCGGCAGCCAGACCGCCGACCCCAGCAACGACGCCATCTATGTCAACGGCGAGAAGATTACCGCCGAGGTGTATAAGATTAACGGCTCCAACTACTTCAAGCTCCGGGATTTGGGCAAGGCCCTGAACTTCTATGTGGGCTGGAGCGCAGAGCGCGGCATGTATATTGAGACCAGCAAGCCCTACAGCGAATAAATAAACCGCGCGGCGGGTGACCGAACAGGTCGCCCGCCGTTTTTGCTTGCCGTATAAATGGCAGGGCAAGGGCAGAGCCCTTGCCCACTCCGCGCCCTCTTACGACGCAGCCGCTTTTAGATTCTTAATCCGATAATTCTCCCCCGCCTGCTCGAACTCCACCGCCACGTCGGCGTCGAAGTGGGCGGTGAGGGTGTCGCCGGACCAGTGGAAGGGGATTTTGCTCCACCGCAGGAAGGACTCCACGAAGATTTTGTGGTCCAGGTAGAAGTGCTGGATGCACTGGCTCACGCTGTTGATGAAGGTAATGTCGTCCACCGGGCGGAACAGCTCCCCGGGGGCCTCGCACAAGGCCACGAAGGCGGCCCCCTGGTCCCCGCCGGTGGGACAGCGGTAGTAGCACCGGTCCTCCGCCAGAGCCCCGCACACCACCATGGAGAAGTTGTGGCCGTTAAAGGTGTCGTTCAGCTCGCACTGGGCGTACATCAGGGGCTCCAGCCCCCAGGTCTGGCCGTAGGTCCGGGCGATGTGGGCCTGGCCCAGCAGGTTGTCCGGGAAACTGTTCACGTTCTCCCAGCCCCACAGCCAGGAGTTGGACACATAGGACTCACTGCCCAGGAACTGCACCCGGAACTCATATTTTCCCAGGGTGAGGGTGCCCTTCTCAAAGTCCACGTACCAATCGGGCTCGTCCTTCACCAGCTCGGCCAGCCGGTTCTGCACGGTGTACATCTTGCCCAGACAGGCGGAGAACACCTGGTCCCAGTCGGACATGTCCAGGCCGTCGGGGAAGAAGGACGCCAGCGCCCCGGGCCCCGCCTGGGAGGCAGGCGCCTCCTTCGGCCCCTGCTTTTTGCCGAATAAATTGCCAAACAATGCCATAGCGGTCGCTCCTCTCATTTTTTCAACAGTTTACCATACAATAAAGGCAATTGCAACCGCACGGTACGTCATGTAGGGCAAGGGCTCTGCCCTTGGCTATCCCGCCACGTCCAGGTACGCGCCAAAAGCCTTACCCCCCACACAAAAATCTGCGGAAAGCACCTTCTCCGGGCTTGCCCCGCTCCTGGATTTGTGGTATGATAGGGGCTGTTCACGATTTTCCGGCAAAGAAAGGAAGCATTTTATGAAAAACAGGAAACGTCTTGTGGCTTTTGCCCTTGTTCTGTCCCTCACCGCCCTGAGCGGCTGCGGTCCGAAGCCCTCCGGCTCTGCCGGCTCCGGTTCCGCCTCCGGTTCGGGCTCGGGCAGCTCCGACTCCATCACCCCTATGGACCTCTCTCAGGTCACCGACCCCGCGCTGGCCGTTGCCGGTGTAGCGGGGGAGGAGGTGCTGGTCAAGCTGGGCACGGCGGAGATCACCGCCAACGACTACCTCTACTGGCTCCAGCGGAGCATCAGCGACTACTTGGAGCCCTTCGGCGGCCAGATGACCACCCTCCCCTGGGACACTGAGATGTCCGACGGCCTCACCTTCGGCCAGTATATGCTGGACAACGCCCTGGACGCCGCCGCCCTCCACTGCATGCTGCGGGAGCTGGCCCGGCAGGAGAACCTCACCCCCGACCCCGAGGTGGCCACCCAGGTGGATAAGCAATACGCCGACATGGTAGTCCAGGCGGGCAGCGACGAGAGCCGGGTCATTCACACCCTCTGGACCCAGATGCTCTCCCGGGAGCTGCTTACCACCCTCAACGAGAACACCGAGCTGTTCGACCAGCTGGCGGAGCTGTACTACGGCGAGAACAGCGGCCACTACCCCACCGACGCCGAGGTGAACGCCTATCTGGACGAGGTCGGCCGGTACAAGGCCAAGCACATCCTGCTGGCCACCATCGACCTGGACACCCGGGAGCCCCTGGACGAGGCCACCGTCGCCCAGAAGAAGGCCCAGGCGGAGGATTTTCTGGCCCAGCTCCGGGCGGCTGAGGACCCCATCGCCCTGTTTGACGACCTGATGAACGAGCACAGCGAGGACAGCGGCCTGGCCACCAACCCCGACGGCTACACCACCGCCAAGGGCGAGATGGTGGCCCCCTTTGAGGAGGCCGCCCTGGCCCTGAAGGCCGGGGAGATCAGCGAGGTGGTAGAGAGCGATTTCGGCTACCACATCATCCTCCGTCTGCCCCTGGACCCCGACGACTTCCGGGACGACTGTGTCGGCTCCCTGATGGAGAAGCGGATCGACCAGGAGATTGAGCGGCTGGGCCTGGAGAAGACCGCCGCCTTCGACAAACTGAACGTGGGCGATTTCTGGGACAAGCTGCAGTCCCTCCAGTACGCTGTCCAGATCGAAATGGCAAGCTGAGCCCCCAGGAGCGCCCCGCCGGGCGCTCCTTTTTTGGGAATTTTCCTGAATGTAAACTAAAGTTGGTTGCCGAATCGGGGAAAACGGGGTAAGATGGGTGTATCACAGCAGGGGCCGCTGCCCTCGGCGGCCCGTTGTCACCAATTTTGCGGACTGTTGTAACATAGCCAGGAGGTGTTCTCTATGGACCTGAAAGAGAATTTGCAGCACTTTAGAAAGCGGCAGGGGCTGTCTCAGATCGAGCTGGCGGAGGCGCTGGCGGTTTCCCGTCAGACCATTTCCAAGTGGGAGACGGGAGCCGCCCTGCCCTCGGCGGAAAATCTGGCGGCCCTGGGGCAGCTGTACGGGGTGGCGGTGGACCAGCTGCTCCACGGCGGAGAGGCGGAGCCCGTCCCTGTCCCGCCGGAGCGGTCCCCGACCCTCCCCCCGCCGGAGGCCGCCCCCTCCCCCCGGCGGTCTGTTTGGGGGATGGTGGGGGCGGTGCTCCTCTTTGACCTGCTGATGTTCCTGCTGCAATTTTACCTTTTCAATCTCAACATGACATCCGAAGCCCTCTGCCAGCTGCTCCGTTTGACAGGCTGCTGCCTGATGGGTCTGGCTTTCGCCTGGCTGGACCGCGCCCGGCCGGTCAACTGGCGGACCTCCCTGGTGCTGGGCGGGGCCGCCCTGCTGCTGGGGCTGTATGCGCTGCTGATGCCGGTTCCCCTCCTCTGGCGGCTGTACGACCGCGTGGCCTGGATCGGCACCTCCCTGGATACAATGATGACTGCGGGCCGCCCTGCCAATCCGGTCTTCTTTTTCCTGGGCTGGACCCTGGCCGACCAATGTGCCTTCTCCTCCCACATGCTTTTACTCTCCCTGTTCCAGCTGGGACGGATCCTGTTTTCCCGAAAAGCCACCCACCGGCCTCAAACCGCCCACCCCATCTAACGAAGCAGGAGCGCCCCACCCGGGCGCTCCTGTTCACTTTCTTTTCTTGTTGCACCTCATTGCAACACCCACATATAGAGAGATTTTCTATTTTGATTTTGTTGCAGGCGGCCAGCTTTCCCCATCAGTTTTTCTTCCGCTTATAGGGCCTGGGCTCGTCGGTGAGGCCCAGCAGGTAGTCGGCGGAGACGTTGTAGTGCTCACAAATAAGGGATAGCTTTTCCAGCGTTGTAGACGCGGTGCCGCGCTCCAATTCGCTGACCTGGCTTTTTCCGACGCCGAGGAGCCGCCCCAGGTCCTCTTGCTTCTCGTTGTGGGCCTTTCTGGCAGCGCGTAGCCGCTGCCCAAAAATTTCAGTAGAAAACATTTTTTACCCCTTGACAGTTCGATTATATTGTATTATAATACGCCCAAAAGATTCGATAAAATCGGAATTGGGGAGGCGCAGGGATGGACAGACTTCTCTTTGAAATTTACAACGACACCTATAATATTACCCCAAAATATAATTTAGGAGAGGCAGAATTAAACAAAAAGCTGAGCGCAAAGTGGGAGGAAGTGCAAAAGGCCCTTGGGAGCGAATTTCTGGACAGTCTGCTGTCACTGGACGGGGAGCGAATCGACCGGGAGGGCTTTTACTACTACCGCGAGGGCTTCCGCCTGGGGGTAAGCCTCATGCTGGAGGCCCTCACATCGGCCACTGCGTAACAGCGTTGTAAGCCGCCCGGGCCAACTCCAGAAAGCGGTCCATCCGGGGGAAAAATTTCTCCTCCACCTGCCGCGCCTCCCGGGCCTGCTCCTCCTCGGTGTCGAAAACCGAGATATAATCCCGGCTGCCCAGATACCAGCCCCCGCCGTCGCCGCTGAGGCCGTTGACCGCGGCGGCGGTGGTGACGGTGATCAGATGGGGCCCTCCGCCCGGGCCGGGGCGGACCTCCACCTTGTCCTCCGGACAGGCCAGCAGGGCGCTGCGCAGCTCCAGACTGCCCAGCACCAGCTTGGTAAAGGGGGCGTTTTCCGTGCGGATCAGCCGCTTTTTGGTGACCTCGGGACAGCCGAAGTCGGTGGAGTAGCCGGCGATGCCGGACACCGATTTCAGCACCGTGTTCACCCCGCCGGACAGGGCCTTTTCCGCCCCGATGGTCAGCTCATAGGGCCTGGCCAGCGCGACGGGCACCCGGGCCCGGACATAAGAGAAGGTGCCGCTCCGCCCGCCGGTCACCATGGACAGGTCCACCGCCAGGGGCCGGTCCTTCCAGGTGAGGATTAACAGACCGTCGTCCGCCTCGCCCGCCAGAAACTGCCCGCCGCGGGCCTTGTGGTACTGGTAGAGAGATTCGTTCCAGGACATAGAGGACCTCCTTTCATTCCGGGCCCCCATGCGGGGGGCGAAGGTTTTTTGTGAACAGGGCCGTATGTAGGGCAAGGGTTCTACCCTTGCCTTTTCTGACACGTACAGGTACGCGCCCAAAGCCTTCCCCCTTCCAGGGGGAAGGTGGCACGGGCGAAGCCCGTGACGGATGAGGGTGCGCGGCAGGTTTTTG
>ERZ808037.530-NODE-530-length-34512-cov-11.429505_pt1 | contig 34512 bp, 27 predicted proteins | sample MGYA00380190_ERZ808037 | MGnify/ENA primary metagenome ERZ808037 (study PRJEB31490, sample SAMN06133399) | mouse gut metagenome | isolation source: J9 | host: mice | place: China: Chengdu | collected 2015-05 ...
GCGACAAGCACGCCTGTCTCATCCCATCTTCGTAGAGTTGAGACAGAAACGCCTAACTGATTAGCTGCTTGTTTTATACTTAATAATCTACTCATAATGAGTAATTATACATATTTTTATGTAGTTTTGTGGTTACTGTTTGTAACCCCTTTAATATATTTGCCAATAGTCACAACAGCGACAGCAAGTTTGCTAAAATACAGCTAATTATATTTAGCTACCGGAACTTTGCTTTGAAATCACTAAATCTATCAAAAATCTATTCAGCACTCCTTTTATCAGGGGCGGCATTGTTTGTAGCCGCTTGTGATAAGTCGGACACCTCGGATCCTGTTGTAACTAATGAGACTGCAAGCGATGCTTTAAATTCTGAACAAAGCATTAAGCAACACGCTGATATGTTTTCAGGCTGCTACACCGTGAGTCAAGATGAGCCTGCGCAAATTAAGATAAGCCAACAGGCACAAGGCTTAGTGATGCAGATGAAAGAGCCTAAATCTGCCAATAGAGTTTGGGATGACCCAGAAGCTTTAGAGCCCATCGCTCTTGACCAAGTCTCAAAGTACTTCTCTATTGATAAAAACAATGTAGAAGGAATGATTGGTCGACCAGATAGAGTGTTTGTGGTGACGCAGGTTAAGCAGGCTTATGTCAATATTGATCCTACTTTAGACAGCCCTTATCTAGGCTCTATTCTGCAAGGCTCTAATACTATCTATAAAGTTGAGTGCGATGACACACCGGCAGAAGAGCTAGTAGAAAAACCACAGCAGAATAAAGACGTGGGTAATATCGTAATCAAGCCTGCAGGCAAGGTAGAGAGCTAAACGGTTTTATTTAAAAGTATAAAGTTTAAAAGCTCAAAGCACACTAATGCATAATGAGTTTTAAAGCCTCTACAGCATTAAAATTTAGTATCTAAGTCACTAGGTAATTAGGAATAAAAATGGGTTTTTTAAATTATTTATTAATGGGGGCGTTGGCTTACGCAGCAGGCTGGGCAGTTCGCTTGTACGTATTAGAAAAAGGCCCTAAGCCAGAGCAGCCTTATAGCCTTTCACATCCTAAAATTAAAATTTATTTGGCAATGTTCTTTGGAATTATGCTGTTAATATCTGCATTATTAGGCAAATTCGTGTTAGGGCATGAAGGTTTGGATGTGGCGTTTGTTATTGTTAATAGCTTAGTGGCAACCTTTGTTTTTTCTTTTGGCTTAAGTCCGGATCACATCAGACACGACTTACCTGACTAGAGATGTGTTTGATTAGAGATTAGTCATCACAATAACTAAATTACCAGCTAACACACCATAAAACAAACCCCATAAGTTAACTTATGGGGTTTATTTATTCACTAAGAAGATGACGCTTAAGGCTCAACCACCTCAACCCCTTCTTTAGTATCTACCACTTTAGAGCCAGCAGGGTGAGTTGTGGTTTCAACAACAGAGATATAAGCATCCGTATTGTTGTCATCGTTAACATCTACCGAGGTTAACTCTTTTTGCTTAACCACTTTAACCGGCTGATTGGCCTCAATGGTATGAGCTTGCTCAGGCGTTACAATAGCAGGGCCGCGACTGGCTTCAACCGCTTGTACAGCTTTTTGCTTATCAGTTTGACCGTCAAAGACATTCACTAAGTTGCGGTACTTAGAAGTAGGAACAGCAACTGGGCCTAAGTTAGCGCCGCCGCCCAACACACGATACAGGTCAATCTGGTTATTTAGACGCTCTTGCTCTAAATTCAAGATAGACTGCTGAGTTGAGAATAAAGAGCGCTGCGCATCTAGAACCGCAAGATAGTCATCAACTTGGGCCTTAAAGCGCGCTTCAGAGATATCAAATAGGCCTTGATAGTTCTCTTGTAAGCGGTATTCAGCTTGGGTTCTTTGATCTAGCGTTGCGCGGTCAGCCAGTACGTCATTCACTTCTTTAAAGGCCGCTTCAACAGCACCTTCGTATTGAGCAACGGCTTGATCACGCTCAATTTGCGCCACTTCATAGTTGGCGTCACGTTGACCGGCATCAAATAAAGGCAGTCTGATTGATGGGCCAAATGACCAACTTGCAGAGCTGCTCTTAAATAGGTCAGATAAATCACCACTTCTATAACCTAGATCACCCGTCAAGCTGATTGACGGATAATACGCAGCACGAGCCACTTCAATATTAGCACCCGCTGCTTTTAAGTTATATTCAGCTTGAAGTACGTCAGGACGGTAGCGTAGCAGATCACTAGGCAGGCCAGCACTTAATACTTGGCTAGAAGCAATAGCCGGTACTGCAGGATCTGGCAGCATATCATCAGTGATTGGCGCACCTACCAAGAACTTAAGCGCATTTCTGGCTTTTAACACTCCGCTTTGAGCATTTAAGGCAGCAATACGAGCAGTTTCAGCAGAAGCAGCTGCTTGTAGTGAAGGCGCTTTAGAGTCGATACCTGCGTCTAAACGGGCTTTAGTGATGCGTAATGACTCTTCACGAGTTTGTAGCGTACTCACCGCAAGCTCCAGCTGTTTTTGCTGATAGCTTAGATTGACATAGCCCTTAGCAATATTGGCAATTAAGCTGACTTGAGCGGTGTCTCTAGCTGCTGTGGTGCTTAAATAGCTTTGTAGCGCTTGATCTTTTAAGCTAGCTACTTTTCCCCAGAAATCAAGCTCATAAGCAGCCATTCCAAGACCAACGTTGAAGTCGTCAGTGCCATTGTCATAGCCACCTTTACTTGAACGGGTATAACCGCCGTTAATACTTACAGAGGGCGCATCACTACTATCGGTAATGCGGTACTGAGCTTGAGCTTTCTGGATAGCCAGTACAGCTTGCTTAACGTCTTTGTTATTATCCAGGCCCATTTGAATAAGCGCTTTTAGCTTAGGGTCGGTATAAAAACTCTGCCAACGTACTGCGGCAAGACTTGAGGGTACTTGGTTATTCCCATATAGCTCGTAATTTTCCCCTGGTAAAAGAGGAATATTAGGACGAGCAACCACCGGACTTGTATCGGCAGTCGGGACTGTCTGACAGGCGCTAATAGCGACTGTCAAAGCAGATAAACCAAATAACCGTGCCCATTTATTAGATGTATTCATAGCAAATGCACTCACGGCTCGACTTTTAGAAGTTATATTTGATTTTACAGATGTCGTCATTGAGTGTTATCTCCAAAATTGGCTGGGGTAGAGGCTGTGCTCGTATCAGTAGTCGCTAATGCTGGATTAGGCTGAGTTTGAACACCATTGCCAGAACCGTTATTTGTGCCATCTCCTTTATATTTAAATATGGTACGTACCCATACATAGAACATAGGAATAAAGAAGATACCTAAGAAGGTTGCGGTAAGTACACCACCTACGACACTGGTACCGATGGCATTCTGACTTCCTGCACCTGGACCGGTTGCTAAGTAAAGTGGTAATACACCTAGACCAAATGCTAATGAAGTCATGATAATAGGACGGAGTCGCTGACGGGAAGCAATCATAACCGAATCCTTCAAGGACATACCGGCCTCTTGGTGTTCTTTAGCAAACTCAATAATCAAAATAGCGTTCTTAGCGGATAGACCTACGATGGTTAATAGACCCACTTGCAAGTAAATATCGTTTGCAAAGTCTCGGAACCAGGTAAACATAACCGCCCCTAATACCCCTAATGGTATCACTAAAATAACCGCAAAGGGCACCGACCAGCTTTCATACAAGGCTGCTAGACATAAGAAAACAACTAAAATAGATAGAGCATACAGCATCGGCGCTTGAGCACCTGACTTTTTCTCTTCAAGTGACATGCCCGTCCATTCATAGCCCACACCTTCAGGCAATTGGCCTACCATGGCTTCCATCGCTTCCATCGCTTCACCGGTACTTAAACCAGGTGCGGCATTACCTTGAATGTTCATTGAAGGGAAGCTGTTATAACGAGTTAGACGCGGAGAACCATGTTGCCATTCACTGTCTGAGAAAGCATCAAATGAAATCATGTCACCTTTGTCGTTACGCACATACCACTTGTTAATGTCTTCAGGGTTAGTACGACTGTCGGCTTCACCTTGAACGAATACTCGCTTCACACGACCTCTATCTACGAAGTCATTGACATAGGATGAACCCCAAGCAGTTGATAGTACACTGTTGATAGAAGACAGGGGTAGACCATAAGCCGCGGCTTGTTCTTGGTCAATATTAACTTTTAGCTGTGGTGCATCTTCTTGACCGTTAGGACGGACACCCGCAACTTGATCGCTCTGGCTCGCCATACCTAACAGCTGGTTACGGGCTTCTACCAGACCGTCATGACCAATATTACCCACGTCTTGTAGCATTAAATCAAAGCCACTGGCGTTACCCAGTTCAGTAATAGCAGGTGGAACGACTGCGAATACTTGAGCTTCATTAATCTGGGTAAAGAAGTAGCCCATGGCGCGGTCTGCTACCGCTTGAGCGGAGTTTTCTTTACCAACACGGCCCTCCCAGTCTGACAAACGGACGAAGGCTAAGCCCATGTTTTGACCTTGACCGGCGAAACTAAAGCCAGCTACGGTAAATACAGAGACCACGTTGTCAGGCTCTTGGCTTTCATAATAACCTGAAACTTTGTCTAGTACCGCTTGGGTTTCATCTAAAGAGGAGCCCGAGGGTAATTGTACCAAGGTAATCATAATCCCTTGGTCTTCTTCAGGTAAGAATGAGCCTGGGATACGCATGAAGATCACTGCCATTAAACCAATAATAGCTGCGTAACCTAAAGCATATAACCATTTTACATTAACGCTTTTACCAATAATATTCTCATAAGAGCGACTGGTTTTATCAAAGGTGCGGTTAAACCATCCGAAGAAGCCTTTTTTGTCTTCACCATGATTTTTTTGACGCTTCAATAAAGTCACACACAGTGCTGGGGTAAAGATCAAGGCAACTACCGCAGACAGTACCATACTGGTAATTAGGGTAATGGAGAACTGACGGTAAATAACCCCTGTTGAGCCACCGAAGAAGGCCATTGGTACGAATACTGCTGATAAAATCAAAGCAATACCAATAACAACCTTACTAATCTCGCCCATCGATTGGATGGTAGCGTCTTTAATAGAGATGTGCGGATCTTCTTCTAAGATACGCTCAACGTTTTCCACAACAACAATCGCGTCATCCACCAGTAGACCGATGGAGAGAACCATAGCGAACATGGTTAGGACGTTAATACTAAAGCCGGCAATGTACAGTACCGCAAACGTACCTAACAGAACCACAGGTACCGCTAGTGTTGGAATAATAGTGGCACGCCAGTTCTGCAAGAATAAGAACATTACCAAGAATACTAAGATAATAGCTTCGATTAGCGTCTTAACAACTTGCTCAATAGATAATTTAACGAAAGGCGTAGTGTCATAAGGAACTACAGATACTAGCCCTGGTGGGAAGTTGGCTTCAAGCTCGGCCATACGCTGTTCAACCAATTGTCTGGTATCTAAAGCGTTAGAGCCTGGTGCCAGTGAAATACCCATACCTGCTGATTTTTTACCATTGTATAGGGCGTTAACACTGTAGTTTTCACTACCTACTTCAACATTTGCTACATCACGCAGACGAACTTGAGCGCCTGAGCTGTCTGTTTTTAGTAAGATGTTTTCAAACTCTTCAGGAGTCTGTAAATAAGATTGTACGGTAACTGTCGCGTTAATAACTTGTTTATCGCTATTAGCAGGCGCTTGACCTAATTGACCCGCTGAAATCTGAGCGTTCTGAGAACGAATGGCGTTAACCACATCTCCTGGAACTAAGTTATAGCTACGTAAGCGAGCAGGGTCTAACCAAACACGCATGGCGTAAGAAGAACCGAATAACTGTACGTCACCCACCCCTTCAACACGGCTAATTTGGTCCACAATATTTGAGGCCACGTAGTCCGCAATGTCTACGTTGTCCATAGAGCCGTCTTCAGAGATGAAGGCTTGAACCATTAAGAAGCCACTTGAGGACTTGTTAACGTTTACCCCTTGACGCTGTACAGATTCAGGAAGCGCACTCATGGCCGCTTGTAGTTTGTTCTGTACTTGAACTTGCGCGGTATCTGGATCGGTACCGTTTTCGAAGGTTAGGGTAACTGAACCGCTACCACTAGAGGAACTCGTTGATGACATATACATTAAGCCATCAAGACCCTTCATACGTTGTTCGATCACCTGAACTACCGAATCCTCAACAGTCTGAGCGTTAGCACCTGGATAAGAGGTACTGACACTAACCGTTGGCGGTGCAATACGAGGGTATTGCTCAATCGGCAAGTTAATGACCGCGATAATGCCCAGTAGCATGATTAAAATTGATATTACCCATGCAAAAATAGGGCGGTTAATAAAAAATCTCGACATGATATTTTCCTAGTCTGCCTATTTTTGAGTTATTTTGCAGCGTCCGTCTCAGGCGTTTCTTGCTTTTGCGGCGCTACCGGGCCTTTTGGTGTTTGAGACTTATTGGCTACAGGACCTTGTGCTTGAGCTGCGCCGCCTTGCTGTGCGGCGTTACCTGCAGAAGCAGCTTGATAAGGCTTACTTACCACTTCTTGCTCTGGCTTCACTTTAGAGCCACCTATCACAACGATGTTTTCACCGGCTTGTAAACCGTCGGTAACAATCCAGTTGCCGTTATAAGTACCTTCAACAGTAACATCACGGACCTGAATCTTATCGTTTTGATCAACGATATATACTTGAGTGTCGCCTTTAGGCGTACGCGTTAATGCACTTTGTGGCAATAAAACAGCGTTGTTAATTAGGCCTTGAACCAGACGTGCTTTGACATACATACCTGGTAGTAGCATATAGTTATCATTTTTGAAGATAGCTCGTAGAGTAACCGCTCCAGTATCTTGATCAACATTGGCTTCTGCTAAAGACATCTGACCTTTAATAGGGTAGGTGCTACCATCTTCTAATACCAACTCGACCGTATTGGTGCCCGCTTGAAGCGCGCCACTGGCCTGTTGTTGTTTTAGTTTTAATAACTCAGAAGAAGATTGACTGATATCTACATAAATAGGGTTAATCTTAGAAATAGTAACCATAGGGTTGGCTTGGTTAGCATTCACTAACGCACCGGCAGTCACATTAGAGCGATCTGAAATACCAGAGATTGGGGCTCTTACGATAGTACGATTCAGGTCTAACTGAGTGCCTGACAATTGAGCTTTGGCAGTATTTACAGCAGCTTGTGAGCTGGCAATGTTAGCTTGTGCTTGCTGCGCGGCCGCTTGAGCACTATTTAAACCAGCTTGAGCGGTCTTTAACTGCGTAACTGCTTGTTCGTATTGCTGTGCTGAGATAGCTTGCTGAGCAACCAAAGGCTTAAGACGTTGAACATCAGCTTGAGCTTGTTCTAAAAGCGCTTTTTGTGATTCGATATTGGCCACAGCGTTGTTATAACTGGCTTTAGCAGTTTGAACGTTCGCTTCTGCTTGTTGCACCGCAGCTAGGCTAGCGCCTTGATTAGATTGATAGTTTTCAGGGCTGATTCTATATAGAGGCTGACCTTTTTGAACCATACGACCTTGCGGATAAAGGATTTCGTCCACAACGCCTGTCACTTGAGGTCTGATATCGGCTACCTCGTACGCGGCAGTACGACCTGAGAACTCATGAACTAAAGGCACGGTTTGGAATTGGACGGGCATGACATTCACAACTGCCGGGGGCATCTGTTGCTGAGCAGCTGCAGCATTTGCTTCGTCGTCTTTTTTATCACAGCCAGCAATAAATAGGCCGGATACAGCTAAACTAATAGCGATGAAAAGGTGCGAGTGTTTCATGTAAAAAAACCTTAATAGTGGGTCATCACAAGCAAAATTTTGCTAGCTTGTACGCAAGAGGATGGTGTGTGTTTACAAATTACACGTACTTTAGCAATGAAAAGCTAGATGCTTGTTTTAAATTTGTAAATATCGTAGTGACTATACTTTCATCTTCCTAGTTTATAAATAAATAGGCGACTTATAAACCTTTTTTAGCAGTAATAATTACTGTAGCTACATTAAAGAAAAGCAAAAAACAGAAAAGTCTGGTTAACTTTCAAATTCGCTAAAAGTAGCTATGGTGGCTTTTTGCGAGCATTAGACCGACTTAATGTAAGTAAAAACTGACGATATTTTTATAAATAAAAGCAACATTATATATTACAAGTGTAATGTATAACAGGCATGAACCTACAAATAATGCTATTTAGTTAGATATTTTTAGTCACTATTAGTCTATTAACTCAAAAAAATGAGCTCAGAAGATGGTTGCATCTTCTGAGCTCATATTGCTATTTATTAGGTTCTTATAGGATATAGATCATAATGGAGCAACAAGCAGATATCTTTTAGACCAAATAACAGCTTAAGCCAAACGAGAGCTGGCAAGTTCAGTTAATTGCCATAGACCTTGACGGTACTGGTTATCAGGAAGTTGGCTTAGCGCTTGTTGTGCCAAGCGGGTTTCTTCTAAAGCACGTTCGTGGCAGTAATCCAGTGCCCCTGACTCTTGCACTAATTTAATTAGGCCTTGAGCATCATCAACTTTACCGGTCTGAACCGCAATGCGTAATTTGTTGTACTTGGCTTCATCGCTTTGTTTTAATAAGCGTAAAGCAACAATAGTAGGTAGGGTAGGCTTACCTTCAGCCAAGTCATCGCCTAGGTTTTTACCCATAAGTTCACTGTCGCCACTGTAATCTAGCACGTCATCAATGATTTGGAATGCATTACCGAAGTGTTGACCAAAGTCACTAAAGGGCTGCATAAATTCTGGCTTATCTTGTAAGATTGCCACACCAGCGGTTGCCATCATAAACAGTCGAGAGGTTTTACCATCAATAATGTTCATATAGTCTTGTTCTGTGGCTTCAGGGTTGTGCTGATGCTGTAGCTGCAACACTTCACCTTCTGCGATATCACAAGTACCATCTGAGAACAGCTGTAATAAAGGTAGGCTTTGAAAACCAACCAATAAGTTAAAAGCACGGGCAATTAAATAGTCGCCTACCAGTACCGCAGTAGGGTTGTCCCAAGTAGCATTAGCGGTAGGACGGCCACGGCGCATTCCAGACTCATCAATCACATCATCATGCACTAAAGTAGCGGTATGAAGCATCTCGGTAATCGCAGCCAAATGCATGGCATCTTCAGATTGCTCATCCTTACACAGTCTTGAACACAGTAAAGTAATAAGAGGGCGCATACGTTTGCCGCCAGCATTAATCACATGCTGAGAGACATTCATTACCAATTGAACTTTAGAGTTTAAACTTCCAAAGACCTGCTTATCCATGATAGCGAAGTCATCAGCGATAATCTGTTGAATATCAGCATAGTCCACGATTGGAGTTTCATTTGATAACGGAGCTGAAGTTTCAGCAGCTGATGAAGCGGTATTTGATGTGGTCATATTTACGGTCAACTAAAATGAGAATAGTGAAAAGTTATTATAAAGTGATTCAAATCTACAACAGGCCAACTAACCTAACAGTTAATGGTCTTAAAACTAATTTAAACACCTAAAGTTTTATAGTCTGACAAATAAGTGTCTATTTAAGTAGCTATTATAGTGTATAGCAATACTTACCATATAAAAAATGATTCGATATTAAACCAGCCTATAAATAGCCATTCTATTACTGTTTTCATTGCTTAACAGTTATATATCGTTTTTGCATTGTTAACACAGGTCGGATAAATAATAGCTATTAATGGCATCACGCATAATAACATAGGCCTAATTTGCATTCATCTATTGCAATTTTGGCCATAAGTGCGTAAAATTCCGTCTTCATATTCAAAGCTTATGGCAATACCGCATCAGTTAATAATAAAGACTCTCTTTATTTATTGGCCTATCGGAATTGTTTCAAAGCTATTTTCTGTAACTTTCCCTGTCGTGTACGTAGATCAGGCAAAAGCTGAAGTGTTATTTTAAATACTTTCAGGTATTTGGATAACCACGGCACACGGGTTAAACGGAGTCATAAGATGTACGCAGTTATTAAAAGTGGTGGTAAACAGCATCGTGTAAACGTTGATGAACTACTAAAAGTTGAGCTACTAAAAGCTGAAAAAGGCGAAACCATTAAAATCGAAGACGTATTAATGGTTGTTAATGGCGATGATTATAAAATTGGTCAGCCAGTTGTTGAAGGCGCAAGCGTTGAAGCTGAAGTAGTAGAGCACGGTCGCGGTAAAAAAATCCGTATCGTTAAGCACAAGCGTCGTAAGCATTATCACAAAGAGCAAGGTCACCGTCAGTGGTACACGCTTCTTAAAATCAAAGCGATTAATGTTTAATAGCTGGTTATTTCCCTTTACAAGTATGTAGATAGCTGGCTTTTACATTAAACAATTTACAGTATTGGTTTGATGTCCTAATATTAGCTATCTATATAATATAAAGTTTTTATAAATTAGTCTCAGTAAGGAGATTTCTCATGGCACATAAAAAAGCCGCAGGTTCAACTCGTAACGGTCGTGACTCTAACCCAAAAATGCTTGGCGTAAAAGTATTTGGTGGTCAAGATGTTGTGGCTGGTAACATTATCGTACGTCAACGTGGTACCGAATTCCACGCAGGCGAAGGCGTAGGCATGGGTCGTGACCATACTCTATTTGCTTTAACTGATGGTGTTGTTAAGTTCGATACTAAAGGTAAATTCAACCGTCGTTACGTTTCTGTTCAAGAAGCATAATCACTTGAATTTGGGTTGGACAACCAATCCCAACCAAAAAAGGCCCTGATATTTTATCAGGGCCTTTTTTTATGTCCGTAGTTGGCAAAATATCAAATGTTAAAAGTTATTACAGAAATAGAGTATGTGACACAATTAAGCGTTTAACGCTATGCAAATCATAACTGTGTAACAAGCCAGAAGTTTTTTTTGCAATTATCTTCTAGTCAGGTAATAAAAGAAATGGCACACTACTCAGCAAGTTATAAGTAGGGCGGTTTATATGAGCTGATGTTAACTGCTTATATTTTTGATCGACTTAATTTAGTACGATTTGTGCCACTACTCATCATGACTAATAAGCTATATTTTATGAAATAAGCTATATTTTATGAATAGGTATTTTGCTTTGAAGTTTTGGCAGTAGGGCACTTAACCATTGAAGGACAATGAAATTATGAAAACTCAAGTAAATGATAATAACAAGACAAAAGCTATGATGAAAAAAGTAATGGGCACTGCGCTATCTGGGGCTTTAATTTTGGGTATGCCAGTTATGGCTGTGTCACAAGCCGCGCAAGCTGCCACAGCAGCAGATAATTTAACTGCAGCTAAGCGTTTAAATACGCTATTAAGTAATACCAAAAGCATGACAGCCAACTTCACTCAAACTACCAAAGGGGCAAATGGTGGTAAAAGTGGTCTAAGTGCTCAAAGTGGTACTTTTTCAGGTAATGTGAGTTTGCAGCGTCCTAACAACTTCCGCTGGAACATCACTTCACCCTCTGAGCAGCTTATCGTAACCGATGGTAGCGCGCTTTGGGTATATGACAAAGATTTAGAGCAGGTTACTCGTCAAAATGCCGACCAGCAACTAGGCAACACGCCAGCCTTATTGCTATCTGGTGATCCAAGTAAAATTGCTAAAAACTTTAAAATAACTCAGCCAAATGCTAAGAAAAACTATTATGTACTGTATCCAAAATCTAGTGGCAGTAACTTCAATAGCTTAGCGGTAAGCTTCAGTGGCGGTAAGCCAGTGATGATGGTGTTAAACGACTCATTGGGTCAGGTAACTTCGATTAAATTTAGTAACGTGAAGCTAAACTCTAGTATTCCAAGCAGCCAATTCAAGTTTACTCCACCTAAAGGGGTAGATGTTATTAATCAGTAATCTATTGATTAGTTTTATTGATTAGTAAGAGGCTTCATTAACCTAGATTTTATGGGTTTTAAATGAGCTGACTAATAGAAAAAAATCAAAAGGGCTCAAGCATAAGCTTGGGTCCTTTTGGGTTGTGGTATTGGGTAAAAAATTTAGTTCTTTAAAAGATATGTTAAACTCAATATAGGCACAATAGGATTTAGGCTCTGTATATAGTTAGGCTATATTAATAATTGATGACTAGTCGATAAGAGTTTAAAACCACTAATTACTGATACTTGAGGACGAAATGAACGCCACAAAAGAAAAGTCACCCCCCAAACGCTCAGAACAAAAACGCTCGCGCGAGACGAAGTGTAAGATACTTAATGCTGCTTTAAAAGAGTTCGCTTCTGCAGGGTTTGAAGGGGTTTCTACACGGGCTATTGCCAGCACAGCAGGGGTAAACCATACACTTATTACCCATCACTTTGGCACCAAAGAAGACCTTTGGAAAGCTGCCGCTGAAGCCATATTTGATACGTATACTGAACAATCAGAAAAATATCTTGAGAGCCTTGGCGACTTAGATCAGCCTCAGGTGGTCCGAGAGCTACTGAAACACTATATTAACTTTAGTGCAGATTTTCCCGATTTTCACCGCTTTATGATTCAAGCCAATCGAGGCGACTCAGAGCTATTAAATTGGTTCACTGATAAATACATCAAGCAGTATTCAGACTCTGAGTTGGATCTGTTGAAGCAGGCTCAGAAGTTGGGATTAATGCCTAAAGGGGATAGCTTACACGTCCGTTATTTATTTATAGGTGCGGTAACCTCTATCTTTACCTTTGCCCCACAGTTTAAGCGTCTATCCGGAAAGGATCCGTTTTCAAAAGACATTGTAGAGCAGCATATAGACTATATCTTCAAAATTTTTGCAGACAAAGATTATAAAGCTTAACAGTCCATGCTGCTATTTATGAAGCTACTAGCCCCTTATTTAAAAGGGCTAGTTTAAAAGGGTTAGCCATTTTTTGCGAACAGAATCAGCCCAGTCATAATGATGGCTATGCCTGCCAATCCTAAAGCAGAGGGCATAGGGTTATTTAAAAACACCATGCCACCCACTAAGGCAAATATCACTTCACTGGCCTGAGTGGCATCGACACCTGCAACTTCACTTGAGGTTTCTGCTCGTTCTCTAGCGAATAAAAAGACACTAGTGGCTATAACGCCTGATAAAAAAGCCACCAATAAAGTATTGGTTACTTGGCTTAAATCAGGCAGTTTGGGCTGAATGAATAGGCCTAGAATTAACCAGAATGGCAGGCTACCCATGGTCATCAGCCACACCTTATTAAATGAATTACTCAGCAAGTTAGTAGGGATAGTTGGTATTTTAGCCACTAAAACTTCTAACTTAGACTTGGGCAACTCTTCTACTTTAGGGGTTGGACTGTCAGTATTAATGTAGTCGTCCATTTCAAGCGAGATAATTCTAGGAGAAATGGTGGTCAACGCCTCAAAGGCATCAAAGCCCTCATTGTCCCAGTAGATTTGGTCAACAGAGCGCTTGGCAGTTTTGGCTTTTGCAATCTCTTCTACATTTAATTGCCGCGAGTTATAAGAAGCCTGCCACACCAGCTGACTACCGATAGGATAGCTAAATGAGGCTATGATACAGGGCAGGGCGCCATAAATTAAAACCGTTGATAACGGGATATCCATTATGGCTCCCGTAGGCGCAGACAAGGCTTCACTCAAGTTGACTAGAATAACTCCGACCAATACTAAGACGGCATAGAAGATAAGCTTTCTTTCAAACTTATGACCAAAAGCCATCAACACAAATAAACTGGCCACTACGGTGAACATGAAGGTAGCAGCAACGACCCAGCCACTGACATGATCGGCGGCATAACACAGTCCGGCATAAAAAATACCGAAACCGATACTACCGGTGATGGTCCAAAAGCCCCAGTGATTTTTAAAAATTGTCCATAACTGTTGAACCCGGGAGGGTCCGTGTTGTATGCCAATCATTACGGTTAATATGACTAACATAAACAGGTAGCGCAGACTTGAGGACCAAAACCAGTGTCCCCCGGAGTTACTCATTAATTCGTTTAGGATATAGGTAGAGCTAAAAAAAGCACTAGCAATTAAGGTAATCAATATCAGCCTGACCATGAGAGACTCCTTCTAGTTCGGCTGTTGTGTGGGTTTAGGGTCTTCTATTTACCTTTAGCATCTGCCCATATAATTTTATGAAGCTGCAGCTGTAATCTTACTGGCAGAGCATCTTCTAAAATCCATTCGGCCAATTCACGGGCCAAACTAGGGACATCTACCGCTGCCACATCCCCTTGAGCATCTTCATGGACGTTGAACATGGGGGAGAACCATACTGTGCCTACTTTTTTATCTAGCTGGTACTCTGCGACCTTCTGTTTTGACCACTCATAATCACTACGGTTCATAATGACGAACTTTAGCTGGTCATGCTGGGTCAGGTGATCTAAATTGGACCACAAGTTTTTATCTGACTCACCGCTACTTGGCGTTTTGATGTCCATAACTTTGCTTACTGCATCAGGTACTTCAGCCACAGATAAAGCCCCGGCTGTTTCTAATGAAACCTCATAACCTTCTTCAAGCAGTCTTTTGATTAAAGCGATGCAGTTAGGTTGAGCCAGAGGCTCACCGCCAGTCACACAGACCCGCTTACAAGGGTATTGGCCAATATCTGCCATAATGGCATCTAATGAGAAGCGCTCACCGCCAGTAAAAGAGTAGGTGGTATCGCAATACACACAGCGTAGCGGACAGCCTGTCAGACGAACAAATACTGTGGGTAGGCCTGAAGTCAGAGCCTCCCCTTGTAAAGAGTAAAAAATCTCCGTCATACGTAACCCAGATTCAGGGTCAGTGACAGGAATAGCTTGGCTACGTAGGGGTGTATTTTGAGTCATAATGTGTGCCTTGATAAATTTGGCGATGAGCAAAAAGCAAACAAAGAATAGGGTGCTCGTGTATAGAGTAATACTTGTTAGAATTTGAGGAGCAATCAATAAAAACGAATAAAGGTGCTTAGAGTTATCTAAGCACCTTATCCATATCTATGTAGCTATCAATAGTGTCTAGCCTGCTAATAACTGGCGAAAAACCTTAGCAAAATCAATACCTATCACGCTAATAGCAATTAAGCTAAGCGTAATAGCTCATTAATACTGGTTTTTGATCGAGTTTTTGCATCGACTTTCTTGACGATAACTGCACAGTATAAGCTATGTGAGCCATCTTTTGAAGGCAAACTGCCAGAAACTACCACAGAACCCGCTGGTACGCGGCCATAGTGAACCTCGCCTGTTTCGCGGTCATAAATTTTAGTAGATTGACCGATGTAAACACCCATAGAAATCACTGAGCCTTCTTCAACGATAACGCCTTCAACGATTTCAGAGCGTGCACCGATAAAGCAGTTGTCTTCAATAATAGTCGGGTTAGCTTGTAGGGGCTCTAGCACACCGCCAATACCAACACCGCCTGATAAGTGGACGTTTTTACCGATTTGAGCGCATGAGCCAACAGTTGCCCAAGTATCAATCATAGCCCCTTCATCAATATAAGCACCAATGTTGGTGTAGCTTGGCATTAATACCACGCCTTTTGCGATAAATGAGCCACGACGCGCAACGGCAGGAGGAACCACACGCACACCAGACTCAGCGAATTGTTGTTCAGTCCAAGTGGCAAACTTAGTTGGAACTTTGTCATAAAACTGTAGATGTTCACCCGTTTGCATCGGGTAATTATCGTTCAAGCGAAAAGACAAGAGTACTGCTTTTTTAGCCCACTGGTTGACTGTCCACTCACCATTTTTCTTTTCAGCAACACGCAGGCTACCATTATCTAGTTGTTCAAGAACGCTATTAACTGCGTCTTTAACGTCTTGTGGCATGGTGCTGGGGCTATATTCAGCACGGTTCTCAAAAGCTTGTTCAATAATTTTTTCTAATGACATATATTTTCCAAATAGAAGGGTTTAGATCCAAAGCGTCCTGTTATACAGCAGGTAACGCCTTGGATATTGTCGCTAATTTTTTTTACTTTAGCAAACTATAAAACTTAAGAGTGGGTTATAAGGCTTAAGATTATCTTATTTAGAGGCTTGGTTTATCCAATCATAAAGGTCTTGATAAACTTGTTGGTTATCCTCTTCGTGTAATGGCTCATGGCGCATTAACGGATAAATCTGCTGGCTTAAGTGATTAAATCCTTGTTTTTTCATGCGTTTGGTTAGCTTGCGTATGCCTTTGCCCATATTACCAACAGGGTCGTTTTCTCCACTAATAAATAGCATAGGGAAGTTAGGATCGATGGTTTCAGCCCAATTTTTGGTAAGACCTGTATCCATTAGACTAAATAAAGTCCAAAATCCGTTGTTGGTAAAGTCGAAGCCACAAAGAGGGTCGCTTTCATATTCAGCCACTGCTGCTTGATTAAGCGATAACCAAGCAAAATCTGAGTCTGAAGTTTTATCTTTTAATTGAGCATTAAACATCTTACTCATGATAGTGGCAAAAGCAGGATTAGGGCGTTTAGGCTGTAACTGGTTAAGCACTTTAGCTATTGGTAAGGCAGCTTTAATTAACGGGTTGTAATCACTGCTGCCCATAATAATAGCGCCCGCAAACTCGCTGCTGTGCACTTGTAGCACGTTGCGCACTATAAATGAGCCCATTGAATGTCCCATAATAAAATGTGGCACATCGGGATACTGGCGCTTTAGAGTGTCGGCCATAATAATTACGTCTTTTAGCAAGGTTTGCACCGGATATGATTTAGAAAAATAGCCCAGTTCATCAGCATTATTAATACTGCGACCATGTCCTAATTGATCATAGGTTAATACGGCAATATCCTGCTCAGCTAAGTACTGTGCAAACTTTTCATAACGGCCACTGTGCTCAGTCATGCCATGTACAATTAATAAAGTCGCCTTTGCGGTATTCTTTGGGGCATATAAGGTGTTATGTAATGAATGTACTTGATCGGACGACATAATAGTCTTAGCCATGATGAATCCTTAAAATATATATTTACTTTACAGAGGGGGTACTAGAGTTTTTTTTGAAAAGGTTAAGTCTTATGTGTACCATAATTTATTGTGCTTTAATCCATAGATTATATCGAATTTAAGAGCACAGTTTTTATTGTTTTAATATCGCTATAGCGTAGGGCATCCAAACTTCATGCTAATAGCCCCTATTAATAGCTTTTTTAAGGGGTTTATGACAACAGTAATCACTTGCCAATAAGCAATAGCTACTAAACTGTATCAGTTTGTAAGATTATATGTTATAAATACAAGTGTACTTATTAATAGCCTTTAAGCATTGAAAATATGCTTTAGGAATTTAATGGACTTTATATAACAATATTAGGAAAACGGTATGATGGTTATCTCTTCTTTAAATCCCTCATTCAAATCAAAAAAGCTAGGTCTAGCCTCTTTAATATTGATGTCGACTCTAGGCCTAACTGCCTGCTCAAACCAAAGTGATGAAGTAGCGACTGAGGGCGGCGATACTACTGCTGCAGAAGTTGCTGCGGATAAGCTGCAAACTAAGTTTGCCACACTAGCGACGGGTGGTGCTTCTGGCCCATACAATATTATTGGTACGTCTTTAACTGAAGCGTATAACCAGACCTACGGTGTGAACTCAAAAACACAGACCACAGGTGCTTCAGTAGAAAACATGAACCTGATCAACCAAGGTAAGGTTGAGATGGCTTTTGCAATGAGTGATGTGGTGAATGATGCGGTACTGGGTCAAAACAACTTCAGTGCTCCAATTCCAAAAGTGCAACAAATCGCTGCTTTATATCCAAACTATGTTCAAATCGTAACCTCTAAAAGTTCAGGTATTAAAAACTTTGAAGACCTAAAAGGTAAGCGTATTGCAGTAGGCGCTCAAAACTCGGGCGTTGAAGTGAACGCGCGCAACCTGCTAAAAGGTTTCGGCATGACTTATGATGATGTCAAAGTTGACTATCTAGGCTACGCTGAAGCTGCGGATGCTCTGAAGTCTGGAAAACTTGATGCGGCATTCTTGACCAGTGGACTGCCAAACTCATCGCTAATGGAACTACAACAAGGCTTTGACTTACAGCTTGTAACCATCGATCCTGCGAAAGTAGCTGAGATTGCTAAAAACGAGACCTACTTTACAGCTAAAGAAATTCCAGCAGGTACTTATGGTAACGAAGAAGCCATTCCAACAGCTGCGATTATGAACGCATTTGTGGTTAGCTCAGACTTATCAGAAGATGATGTATATAAGTTAACCAAAACGTTCTTTGAAAGCTTAGATAAGCTAAAAACAGCTCACCAAGCAGCTGCTGATATTAATGTAGAGACTGCACAGCAAGGTCTAGTAGCGCCTATCCACCCAGGTGCGAAGAAGTATTATGACGAGCAAGCTGCTCAATAATTAAATCTTAGTTGTTACACTAAGATGAGTGTCTTTATGAAAAACCAGTATGGCAAAAGCTGCTTTACTGGTTTTTTTCTCCCTAAAATGGTTCTCTTTTTGACGGTTTTATTAGCAGCTACATTCACTTTGTATGCGATAAATAAGAAGCAAGAGAGGATTGAGGTTACGTTTAATGAGCAAAGCTGTTTGCTTAAGGGAACCTCCTTTGAGCTACAGTGGGAGCATTCGGTAGAAAAGCAGTGGTGGGTTGAAGCCTATGAAGTAAGAGCAGGGGCTTTGCTATTGACTGACACTTACTTTGAGACCTTTGGTGCAGGCTCGCCCTCAACCACAGTAGAGAGCTTAACTCCTCAAGATCATATCAGCCAAGAGGTGGGTGAGAGTAGTAATGATGAGTTGCTACAAAGTCTGCGACAAGCAGATTATCAAAGCCGCCAAAGCTATCTGAATGAAAAATACAAAGGCTATGTGCATTATCAGGTCAATCAGAAGTTGCCTTATTTAAACTGGATGATCTCGTCAAATGTGAAAGCAGTCATTATTAATCAAAAAGAAATACTACCTATATATCAATGGGTTGGTGACTATACTAATATTTATATTGCTCCTAGAAAGGTCAGCTTATGGGAGCAGAAGTTAAAGGAATCTTGCCATGACTACGCCTCAGGCAGTGCAGCCAGAATCAGTGATTGATCCTGATATGCCAACTGCAGAAAAGCAAAAGGAAATATTAGAAAAATTTGATAGAGAGTCTATTACTCGACATCTAAAGAATAAGCATGTGGGTTGGTTTATTACGGCCCTTGCGATTGCTTACGCTATTTTTCATTTATACATCACATTTAATCCTATGCCAGCACTGTTACAGCGAGCGATTCACGTTGGGGTTGGCTTTGGTTTGATATTCTTAATTTACCCTGCTACTAAGCAAGCATCACGATTGAAGGTCGCTTGGTATGACTGGATTTGGTTTTTGTTGTCATTATCAGGCGTGGGTTATCTATTGATTGAATATCAAGATATTGTCACTGTGCGGGGCGGTATACCTAATCAGTTGGATATTATCTTCTCTATAATTACGGTGCTTTGTGTTCTAGAAGGAACACGCCGGATTACAGGGTTTATCTTACCGTTATTTGCGTTGATATTTTTAGCATATCCCTTTATCAGTCACATGAATTTTATGCCAGATAGGCTGCTGACTCGAGCTTACGACATGGGTGATATCTTTGGGCAGCTGTACCTTAAGACTGAAGGGCTTTACTCGACCGCCATTGGGGCGTCAGTGACCTTTATCTTCCTATTTATTTTGTTTGGTGCCTTTTTATCCCGCTCAGGTATGGGACAGCTGTTTAACGATTTAGCTCTGGCACTGGCAGGTCACAAGCAAGGGGGCCCTGCGAAAGTTGCGGTTATCTCAAGTGGCTTTATGGGAAGTATCAACGGGGCTGCGGTTGCCAACGTTGTGGGAACAGGTGCGTTTACAATCCCATTGATGAAAAAAGTGGGTTATCATAAAAACTTCGCAGGGGCAGTAGAGGCAAGTGCGTCTGTTGGCGGTCAAGTTCTGCCACCTATTATGGGGGCAAGCGCTTTCATCATGGCGGAAACCACAGGGGTTAAGTACAGTACCATTGCATTGGCAGCCTTATTGCCGGCTGTACTTTATTACCTAGGGGTTATTGCTCAGGTTCATTTCAGAGCCGGTCGCCGAGACTTAAAGGGTATTGCTAAAGAAAGCTTGCCCCAATTAAAAGAAGTCATGAAGGCGCGTGGCCATATGTTGCTGCCCATTGTGTTCCTAGTCTTCTTACTAGGTAAGTCAGTTCCTGTTGGCTTTGCTGCTGCTTATACCATTGGATTTACAGTATTGATGAGTATGCTGCGACCAGAGACGCGTATGAGCTTTAGTGACATACTTGGAGCGCTTGCAGATGGCTCACGTCAGTCCTTAGCGGTAATGGCTGCTTGTGCGGTAGTAGGTGTTATTATTGGTGTGGTGAGCTTAACCAGCTTTGGTAGCGTGATGACCTCTTCTATTGTTACTTTAGGAGCAGGCTCATTATTCTTAACCTTAATATTGACGATGCTAGCCTCTATGGTGTTAGGTATGGGACTGCCATCTATCCCAGCGTATATCATTACTGCGACCATGGCTGCTCCAGCATTAGCGGGCTTTGATATTCCTATTTTAGCGGCGCACATGTTTGTATTCTACTTTGGTATCTTTGCCAATATTACACCGCCTGTCTGTTTGGCTGCTTTTGCCGGCGCGGGTATTGCTGGTGGTGACCCCATGAAAACTGGATTCCAGTCATTACGATTGGCATTGGCAGGATTTATCGTACCGTTTATGTTTATTTATAACCCAACGATGCTAATGATCGACCCAACAGGGTTAGCGGTAACTGCCAAAGAGTTTCCATTACCACCCGTGCTAGATATTATTACTGTGGTCTTTACTTCTATTACTGGTGTTATTGGATTGAGTGCTGCTGTTGAGGGTTACTTTAAAGGCTCGATGAATGCCATCACCCGTATTGTCTTAGCGATAGGAGCTTTGTTGCTTATTTATCCTGAGCTGATGACGGATATCGTGGGCGGGGTTATTGTATTAGGTATTTTTGCTTTAAATATGAAAGCCAATAAGTCTAACAATAAGCCTGTTCAAGTAACCACTTTATAGTTAAGTACTTATTATGTACAAAAAAAGGAAGCCAATCGGCTTCCTTTTTTATTCAATACTATCTGAATTTAAATAGCTACTTAGCTAATAATTCGATGGAGATATATTAACAACCCAGTTTCTTACCCTCAGCTTCAGCAGCCAAAGCTTTTTTACTACGGATAGGCGCTGGGCAATCTTCACCATAGTATTGACGGTCGGCAAAGTAGCTTGAGCGAACCATAGGGCCGGCCCAAATACTAAAGAAGCCAATTTTTTTGCCATAGTCCATGTAGCGCTGGAACTCGTCTGGATGCACATAACGATCCACTGGGGCATGGTTTTTACTAGGTTGTAGGTACTGACCAATAGTAATCATGTCCACATCATGTGCTTTTAGATCGTCAAGTAGGGCATAAACCTCTTCTTCCGTCTCACCAAGGCCAACCATAAAGCCGCACTTAGTTGCGATGTCTGGACGACGTGCTTTGTACTGCTTTAGCAAGTCTAGTGAGTGTTGGTAGTCAGAACCTGGACGGAACGCTTTATACAAACGAGGCACCGTTTCAATGTTGTGGTTAAACACATCAGGAGCGGTTTCTGTTAATAAGTCTAAAGCTATTTCCATACGGCCACGGAAATCAGGTACTAAGATCTCAATTAAGCAGTTTGGGCTTAATGCTTTTGACTCATTAATCACATCAACAAAGTGCTGAGCGCCGCCGTCTTTTAAATCATCACGGTCAACTGAAGTGATAACTGCATATTTAAGACCTAAGCCCTGGATGGTCTCAGCGGTATGGCGTGGCTCATCTTTATCTAGCTCATTTGGGCGGCCATGTGCCACATCACAAAATGGGCAGCGACGGGTACAGATATCACCCATAATCATAAAGGTAGCGGTACCATCACCGAAGCACTGCGGTAGGTTTGGGCAGGCTGCTTCTTCACACACTGTGTACAGCTTTTGCTTACGTAAAGTCTTTTTGATGCGATCAACTTCAGCAGGTGACGACATCTTAACGCGAATCCAATCTGGCTTCTTCGGCGCTTCTACCGTAGGGATTACCTTAATTGGGATACGAGCTACTTTGTCATAGCCACGAAGTTTTTCACCTTTAACCGCTTTCTTTGGTTTTGGTGGGGCTGCTGGCACGAAAGTTTGCACTGTAGTTGTCATAATCAGCTTCTGTCCTAACCCTTGATAATCTTAGGGTTTATTAGTTATTCAAAATATAAAAATGAGTGGTCGTATTATATCAGATATTAGGCTAAACGCGGAGAATTCAACCCGATAACAGCAGCAAGATAATCTTCACCCAACTGACTAGAGTGAGTCATCATCTAAATCAATGCCCAGTTCAGTTAAAGCTTCTATAGCGGCTCGGAATGCTTCTTGGGTAGCAGGCGCGCCGCAATAAGGCAGGCTGTGCATCAGTACTTCACGAATCTCCGCCACAGTTGCCCCATTATTAATTGCTCCTCGGACATGGCCTTTTAATTCATTGGGGCTTTTTTGAGCGATTAAAAAGGCTAGGGTAATGAGCGAGCGGTATTTATGTGGCAATACTTCATCGTCTTGCCAAGTGCTGCCCCAAGCATGCTCAATAATCCAGTCTTGAAGAGGCTGGGTAAAAGCAGTGGCCGAATTTAAAGAACGCTGTACATGAGACTCACCCATAACTTTAGTGCGTACTTTTAGTCCATTTTGATAAGAGTCACTTGTATTGTCTGCCATAAGTGTATTCCTGTTAATAAAAAAAGGAGTGAGCTGAGAGGGCTTTAAACAGGCCAATCAGTCTCATGTTACTTAGTTTAATTATTATAGCTTAAGAAAAGAGCAGCCTAATAAGTTATCCAGAAATTTAGCCGATATTTTCGCTGCTGCCATTACCATAACAAATTATGGCCACAAGGCGTTGAGTTATAGTACATATTTCTAAAATAAATGTTCGATATGGCCTTAAAAAGTAAAGGGTTTGCAGTTTGGTGATTAACTTTTTGAGCGTTTTAGGCTATATTAGTGCCGAGAGTTAAACCCACCTGCAAGGTACTGGCAGCCACCACAAAATTCTACTGTTAATATTGACTGATAACAGTAACTAAATCCTGTGGCAGCTACCGAACCTGCGTAAAATAATGAAAGAGGACGCTTATTGTGTTAGACGCATATCGTAAACATGTCGAAGAACGTGCCCAACTTGGTACAGTGCCATTACCACTATCTGAGCACCAGACTGCCGATTTAGTTGAGCTGTTAAAAAACCCACCAGCGGGTGAAGAAGAGTTTTTAATGGACTTATTGGTTAACCGTGTACCAGCGGGTGTTGACCAAGCAGCTTACGTTAAAGCGGCGTTCTTAGCAGCTATCGTAAAAGGTGAAGCGACTTCACCGCTAATCGATAAGAAAAAAGCGGTTGATATCTTAGGCACTATGCAAGGTGGTTATAACGTATTACCTTTAGTAGAAGCGTTAGATGATGCTGACGTGGCTGAAAACGCAGCAGCAGCACTTAAGAAAACCCTATTGGTATTCGACGCATTCAATGACGTTACTGAAAAAGCAGAAGCGGGTAACGAGAAAGCGAAAGAAGTTGTTCAGTCATGGGCTGACGCAGAATGGTTCTTAGAGCGTCCAGAAGTACCTCAAAAAACAACTTACACTGCGTTCAAAGTAACGGGTGAAACCAACACTGACGACCTATCTCCAGCACAAGACGCATGGAGCCGTCCAGACATCCCACTACACTCATTAGCAATGCACAAAAACTCTCGTGATGGCATCCAAGCTGACGAAGAGGGTGTACGTGGCCCAATGAAGCTTATCGAAGAGCTTAAAGAAAAAGGCCATCCATTAGCTTATGTTGGTGACGTAGTAGGTACAGGTTCTAGCCGTAAATCAGCGACTAACTCAGTACTATGGTTAATGGGCGATGATATCCCTAACGTACCGAACAAACGTGCTGGTGGCTTAGTATTAGGTGGCAAAATCGCTCCTATCTTCTTTAACACTATGGAAGACTCAGGCGCTCTACCTATCGAGAACGTTGCTGTTGATAACATCGATATGGGTGATGTATTTGACATCTATCCACACGAAGGCAAAATTACTAAGCATGATTCTGACGAAGTACTGTCTACTTTTGAGCTAAACTCAAACACACTTCTTGACGAAGTTCGTGCTGGTGGTCGTATTCCATTAATCGTAGGCCGTGCTTTAACTAACCGTGCCCGTGATTACTTAGGCCTAGAGCATTCAGAAGTATTCGCTAAGCCAGAACAACCAGAAGCTTCAGACAAGGGCTTCACTCTAGCTCAGAAGATGGTTGGTAAAGCTTGTGGTATGGAAGGCGTACGTCCAGGTATGTACTGTGAGCCTAAGATGACTACAGTTGGTTCGCAAGACACCACTGGTCCTATGACTCGTGACGAACTAAAAGACTTAGCTTGCTTAGGTTTCCAAGCAGACCTAGTAATGCAGTCTTTCTGTCACACAGCCGCTTATCCAAAGCCAGTTGACGTTGAAACTCAGCACACACTACCTGACTTCATCATGAACCGTGGCGGTGTAAGCTTACGTCCAGGTGACGGTATCATTCACTCATGGCTAAACCGTATGCTTCTTCCAGATACCGTTGGTACTGGTGGTGACTCGCATACTCGTTTCCCAATGGGTATCTCATTCCCAGCAGGTTCTGGTCTGGTTGCGTTCGCAGCAGCGACTGGTGTTATGCCACTAGATATGCCTGAATCTGTACGTGTTCGTTTCGTTGGTGAGCGTCAGCCTGGTATCACTCTACGTGACCTAGTACACGCTATTCCATTACAAGCGATTAAAGAAGGTTACTTAACTGTTGATAAGAAAGGTAAAATCAACGAGTTTAATGGCCGTATCTTAGAGATTGAAGGTCTAGAAGACTTAACTGTAGAGCAGGCGTTCGAATTATCAGACGCATCAGCTGAGCGTAGTGCTGCTGGTTGTACTATCACTTTATCTGAAGAGTCAGTAACTGAGTACTTAAACTCAAACATCACACTACTTAAGTGGATGATCTCTGAAGGTTATGGCGATGCTCGTACTCTAAGCCGTCGTATCGAAGCAATGCAAGAGTGGTTGAAAAACCCAAGCTTAATGCGTGCTGACGAAGATGCAGAATACGCAATCGATATGACCATCGATATGAGCCAAATCAAAGAGCCAGTACTTTGCTGCCCGAACGATCCAGATGATGCTAAGACACTATCTGACGTTGCTGGCGACAAGATTGACGAAGTATTCATCGGCTCTTGTATGACTAACATCGGTCACTTCCGTGCCGCTGGTAAACTACTACAAGAAGTACCTGCAGGTAGCTTGAAAACTCGTCTATGGATTGCACCACCAACTAAGATGGATGCACGCCTATTGATGGAAGAAGGTTACTACAACACTTACGCACAAGCTGGCGCACGTACTGAAATGCCAGGTTGTTCACTATGTATGGGTAACCAAGCACGTATTGCTCCAAACTCTACTGCGGTATCTACCTCTACTCGTAACTTCCCGAACCGTCTAGGTCAAGGTGCTAACGTATACCTAGCATCAGCAGAGCTAGCAGCAGTTGCAGCAGTACTTGGTAAGCTACCAACTAACGAAGAATATCAGCAGTACGCTGGCATGCTAAACAGCATGGGTGACGAAGTATATCGTTACATGAACTTCGATCAGATGGAAGAGTACACTGAAGAAGCAGATAAAATTAACGTAGCTCAACTGTCATAAGTTGATGCGCTAAACGTTTAGTTTTAGCTGAACAAAAGACCCCGTATCCTAGGATACGGGGTCTTTTTTTAAAGGCTTTAGAGCAATAGTTACAATTGGTGCTAGACGCATGAATGGCCGGTTCTATATACTGGTAACTATAATAATTATATTAAATGCTGGCTGGCATTATAAAAATATCAACCCACCCAATAACGTTATAAAAAGAGAGCGATATGCAGTATCAATTTTCAGAGGTGATCAACGAACTCAAACCCTCATTTATCCGTGAAATATTAAAACTAACCGTTAAGCCAGAGATCATATCGTTCGCTGGTGGTCTGCCAGACCCTAGTTTATTTCCACATCAAACCATCAAAGATGCCAGCAATGCCATGTTTGATAGAAATGATCGAGGTATTTATCAATATACAACGACTGAAGGTCACGCAGGTCTACGAGAGTGGATTGCAAAACGCTTTTCAGCCACTCATAACGTTGATGTATCTGCAGACCAAGTCATGATCGTTTCAGGTTCACAGCAAGCCCTAGATCTATTTGGCAAAATATATATTGACCCACAAGATGCTATAGTCATGGAAGCGCCCACTTATCTAGGGGCGATACAAGCTTTTCGTATGTATCAGCCAAAACTCAAAGAGGTTGAGCTGCTAGAAGATGGTTTAGATACCGATCAGTTCCGTTCTACCATGCAAGAGGCGGACAGTAAGCTCTTTTATGGTATTCCAAACTTTCAGAACCCAACTGGCTTGACTTACTCCTCTGAAAAGCGTCAGCAAGTGGCTGATATCTTAAAAGATACCGGTAAACTGATGTTAGAAGATGACCCTTATGGCGCTTTATTGTTTGATGAGGAAGGTGAATCTTCGCCAGACACTAGACCTATTTATGCTTTAGCACCTGAGCATGTGGTCTATATGGGGTCATTCTCTAAGGTGTTTGTTCCAGGCTTTCGTTTGGGCTGGGTCATTGCACCTAAGCCTGTCTTAGCTAAGATGGTTATTGCAAAGCAAGCTGCAGATCTACATACCAACTCATTTGTTCAAGAGTTGTTATATGAGTATGTCACTAGCCATGATCTTGATGCTCATATTGATTTGATTCGTCAAACTTATGCTACCAAAAAAGCGTGTATGGTAGAGGCTATCAACACTTATCTAGGTGAAGAGGTTGAAATGTATCCTACATCAGGGGGTATGTTTATTTGGGTACGTGTCCCTGGTGTGGCCATTATGGACTTACTCGAGATTGCTATCGAAAAAAATGTGGCATTTGTGCCAGGTGAGGCCTTCTCATTATCAGGCGGATATACTGACCACATGCGCTTAAACTTTACCAGCTTAGAAGAAGATCAGATTGTTGAGGGTATTAAGCGTTTGAAAGCTGCGTTAGATGCTTATCGTGCGACTCAGCAGTCTTAAGCTGACAGGAATAAATAATTAACCAGATTAATTAAAATCTAAAGCCCTTGTTATTTGATAGCAGGGGCTTTTGTATTAAACTGTGTTAAGGATTAAAAGATCATACAGGCGGAAACCGTGGCTCTGTATTTGAATTTATTTGTTGTTTCGGGGCGGGCCGATACTTTTAGTGTGCATTATTTTTGTACTTAGGAGTGTGTGTTGATTACCTTATCGCCTCTAAAGCGTCGTTTGGTGTATGTGACTGTTTTTGAGATTATCGCAATTATATCGTCGACTTATGTGTTGATGTGGTTAAGTGATAGTGGGGCTTCAGAATCGCTACCTGTTGCTGTCATGGTGTCAGTGGCAGCAGTTGTTTGGAATTTTATATTTAATACTGCTTTTGAGGCCTGGGAGCGCCGAAATAAAGTAAAGGAGCGAACCTTCTTAATACGCAGTATACATGCCATAGGTTTTGAAGGCGGGCTGGTATTAATCTGCTTGCCGCTATATATGCTGTGGTATAACGTGGGGCTGTATAAAGCCTTCACTATGGAGTTGGCATTATTGCTATTTTTCTTGGTTTATACGTTTATCTTTACCTTGATATTTGACAAGATTTTTACTTTACCTCAGCACTATAAGTCTGAATAAAAAAAGGGCTACCCTTAGGTAGTAATGCCAGTCAGTTAAGAGATTTTATAGCGAAATTCTGAAATTCGTTTTTTCTAGAAACCCCTGTTTATGGAGTTCTCTGGTTTTAAAAAACCATATCTCCGCTAAGTCTCTTGTTTAACTGACTGGCATTAACCCTTAGGTAGCCCTTTTTTTATTGTAATTAGTTGGACAATTACTGATTATAGACGGGCTTACGTTTTTCAATAAAAGCAGTAATACCTTCAATGAAGTTATCAGTTTTGGCCAGTCTAGCTTGCTGATGCACTTCCATATCTAAAGCTTCATTTAACCCCATATAAGCATGAGTGTTGATAAGGTGCTTCATCGTGGTCAACGCAGTAGCGGGTAATTGGGTCAAGCGATTGGCCAGCTTTAACACGGCTTCATCAAGCTCATCGGCGCCAACTACTTGATTTACTAAGTTTAAATCTGCCATATCTTGAGCGCTGATTTTATCGCCTAACATGACAAGCTCAGTCGTTTTAGCTGGACCAACCAGCTCATTTAGCAGGTAGATACCTCCTGCATCAGGCACTAGACCAATATGAACGAACGCTTGGACAAACTTGGCATTATCGGCAGTAATGCGAAAATCACAGGTTAAAGCTAAGTTCATGCCAGCGCCAGCAACCGCCCCTTCAAGCTTGGCAATAATAGGCTTATGAATTTTACGCAGCAGTAAACTGACTTCACCAGCGCCTTCAACCATGCTTTTTAGCTTCTCTGAAAGTGCTTCTCTTTCTAGACCATCTGACAACATCTCTTTGATATCGCCGCCGCTTGAGAAGTTACCGCCAGCCCCTTGCAAAATAATGACACGAACATCAGCATCGGCTTCTGCTTCTTGTAAAGCAGAAATAATGGCCGATTTCATTGGGGTGCTAAAAGCATTTAAGCTCTTTGGATCATTAAGAGTAATGGTCGCGATATGGTTTTCAACATTATAAATTACAACATCTTGGGACTGGGTCATAATAGATATCCTAATGCATTGAAGCAAAAATATTTATAGGGTAGAAGTATCACTTGTTAGTTATACACTTTTATTGCTAAGGATACAAAAACAATTCTCTTGGCCTAAGAAAAGCTTTAGTTATTAGAGCTATGAGCCTCTAGCATAGCAATAAAACGATCTACCTGATGTTCAGGAGTGGCCCAAGAGGTCACCAAGCGGCAGATGGTAGAGCCATTATCTAACTGTTCCCACTCATAAAAATCAAACTCAGTTTTTAAGGTAGTGATAAGCTCGGGAGGCAATAGAGCAAAAACCTGATTACTTTGGGTGGGTACGAATAGCTCAACACCATATTTCTCTAGACCTTCAGAGAGCTTTTTAGCCATAGCGTTGGCATGCAGACTAAGCTCTAGATACTTATCGTCTTTTAATAAAACCTCAAACTGCAGACCCAGTAAGTAACCTTTGGCCATCAAGCCACCATGGCGTTTTAGATAGATATTAAAGTCGGTGGCGATGTCTTTGTTAGGAATAACTAGGATTTCACCAAACATGGCCCCCATTTTAGTGCCGCCAAACCAAAAGATATCGGTTAACTCAGCGAAGTCTGCAAAAGTTAGCTTACGCTCATTAGGATTGCTGTGGGTATAAGCAATAGCAGTGCCCAATCTTGCCCCATCCATGAATAAATACATGTCGTTGCTACGGCAGTAATCTGATAACGCTTTTAACTCTTCATAGGTATAAACTGTACCAAGCTCGGTGGTATTAGAGATATACACAGCTTTTGCTCTGACGACGTGCGGAGTGAAGCTATGGCGTGCTTTTACTTTTTCTAAAGCTTCAATGGTCAGCTTACCTTGTTTTGATTCTGCCAAGATAACCTTATGGCCTGTGGCCTCAATAGCACCTGCTTCATTTACAGCGATATGGCCGGTATCACAAGCCACGATGCCATCGATCGGCGATAGCATAGCGTCAATACAAACCAAGTTTGCCTGAGTGCCAGTAATTCCAAAATGGATAGCGATGTCTTTATTGTCTAATTGCGACTTTATTTTTTCTCGTACTCGCTCAGAGTATTCATCAAAGCCATAGCCCTTATGTTGTTGTAGGTGGGCATCTTGCATGGCCGTGATGATGTCAGGGTGGGCACTTTCGCTGTAGTCGTTTAAAAAATGAAACATAACTTGGTTTTAAACTCTCTTTTAAGTGTAACAAAGGTTAGGCCGAGGCCGGTTGGGTGAAATAAAAAGGAGCTACTAAACCTTAAGGTAAGTAGCTCAGTTAGTAATTAAATAGTCCAATAGTTTTTGCAAGTAGGGCTTGCTAGTACCGTTTACTTTTACTGCTAAGCTCTACTCATCGTTCTCAAAGCTGGCGTCTGCCATATAGTGATCAGGCGTTAGGTTAATAAAGCGAGTATATTGACCTTCGAATGCCAAACGTACGGTACCAATAGGTCCGTTACGCTGCTTACCAATAATAATCTCTGCCACACCTTTTAAGTCAGAGTTTTCATTATAAACCTCATCACGATAAATAAAGGTGATTAAGTCAGCGTCCTGCTCAATAGCTCCCGATTCACGTAAGTCAGACATAATAGGGCGTTTATTAGGACGGTTCTCTAGGCTTCGGTTAAGCTGAGATAAGGCGATAACTGGACAATTTAATTCACGCGCCAAAGCTTTTAAGCTTCGTGAAATCTCAGAAATCTCTTCCACACGGTTACCGCTTAAGCTAGGCACTTTCATTAGCTGAAGGTAATCGACAATTACCATGCCGACTTTACCATCATGGTTCTTGGCAATACGGCGACAGCGTGAGCGTACTTCAGAGGGGGGAAGGGCAGTACTGTCATCAATGTACAGGTGCTTGTCTTGCAGGTGAGAGATGGCATTCATCATACGTGCCCATTCATCTTCATTCATCTGGGCAGAACGTAAGCTGGTTTGGTTAATCTGACCCCAAGAAGACAGCAAACGCATAACAATAGACTCTGCAGGCATCTCCATAGAAAACACGATTACCGGTAAGTTTTCGTGGAATAAAACCCCTTCTGCTAAGTTCATAGCGAAGGTGGTTTTACCCATAGAAGGACGTGCGGCAACGATAATTAAATCACCAGGTTGTAAGCCTTGAGTTTTGTTATTGAGCTCATCAAATGGGGTTCGGAGACCAATCATACCATCTGGGTTGTTTTTCAGCTCGTCCATTTGCTCAATGACGTTTACTAGAACCGAGCCGACATCGACAGGCCCTCGTTGTTGGGCGCGTTTGTTATGTTGCTCATTAATAGCAAAGATTTTAGATTCAACCGTATCTAGGATATCACTGACACCGCGCTCTCTAGGATCATAAGCAAGGGCAAGCATTTCATTACCTGTAGTAATGAGCTGGCGTAAAGTTGATAACTCACGTACACGCTCTGCATAAGAGACGATGTTGAACATGGTGCTCGGGCTTTGAGTCACAATATCCGCCAGATAGCTTTCGCCACCAGCTTGTTTTAGTAATTTTTGTGAGTTGAGCCAGTCATGGACCATGACCGTATCATACGGTTCGCCCACCAAAGCTAGATGAGCAATGGCAGCAAAAATATGCTGATGGCGACCGGCATAGAAGTCATCTTTTGTGACGATATCAGAGATCTTGTCAAAGGACTCGTCAATACTCATCAAGGTAGCCAACAAAGCTTTTTCGATGTCTACATTATGCGGAGGCTGCTGACTTAATAAATCGGTTAAACCAACGTCATTATTGTCACTTTTTACACTTCTTTTTTTACTTTCGGCCATAATTCTATTGTCATTATCAAAATACGGTGGTGTTATAGGCTCAGACAAATCAATTGCTGAAAAATAGGGGGCAACGCTTTATGATGTTACAGACTAAGGAGTTACTAATATATTATGCTACTAAAATAGCAGAGTAATTAAGCACTTACTTCAAGTATTTTTAGATTTAGGTGTTTACAGAAGGTTTATTCCCTAAAGATTGAAACCAGTCATATTTAGGGTTAAGGTTAGAGATTGCTAACGGGGTGTTTTGCTAAAAGCGTCTGAAAAGCGGTTCATATATCGATAAATCAAGTTTGTGATTTGAGCGACAAAGTTTAACACATTGGCACCCGTTATAAATTAAAAAACACATGATTTTATTTTTGCCGCTTAAGTTTTATCATGAAAAATCTGTCATCCACTAATCTAATAATTGGGATTAAATCAGGGCTGATCAAGGTCTGGGTGCTAATAAGGCAAACTAGGCTTAACCTCTATTATGGGCTTAATCTCTAATAATTGTTAACAAGGGAATATTAATGACCACACACTCAAGCGATTTAGACAATACCAGCCAAAATATGATTGATAGTCAGTCGTCATCTGCTCTGCCACCTTTAATGTTAACCACAGGTGAACCTGCAGGAATTGGCATGGATATCGTGTTGCAGTTAGCGGTAGCAGGGGAGCTTAGCAAGCTAGACTTCCCAGTGGTGGTGTTGGCGGATGAAGAAGCATTAAAGCAAAGATTTGCGCAAGTCTACGGTAAGCAGATTCAAAGCTTAGAAACTCCGCTTTGGCAGCGTATTGCACAGGCCAGTGATATGATTAATGTATCAGATAACTCACCGCAGTTTCTTAATGACAAGATTTTGCAAGCTAAATCAGCAGGTGTGGCAGCTGATATATCCCCTAAGTTTTATTTAATCCATGTTAGCTGTGACAGCCCTGTCATTACTGGACAGTTAAATGTAGACAACGCTGCCATGGTGATCACTCAGTTACAAATAGCGCATGAGCTAGCCCAATCTAAGGCGGCAAGTGCTATCGTAACAGGACCTCTACAAAAGTCAGTATTAATTGACGCGGGCATCACTTTGGAAGATGGTTCGATGTTCACGGGTCACACTGAGTTTTTTATGCAAAAAAGTGGCTGTGACAAGGTAGTGATGATGCTCGCCAATAATGCGATGAAGGTAGCGTTAGTTACTATTCATATGCCGTTAAAAGAAGTGGCAGAGGAGATTACTCCAGATAATGTGCGCCAAACGGTACAGATTTTATTAGATGATTTACAACAAAAATTTGGACTTGCCGATCCCAAGGTCTTAGTTTGTGGTTTAAACCCACATGCAGGGGAGGACGGCCATTTAGGGACAGAGGAGATTGAAGTCATCAACCCAGTGTTAAAGCAATTTCAGGATAAAGGGGTGGACATCTCTTCTGCCATGCCTGCCGATACCTTATTTACCCAAAGACATCTAAAGCATTGTGATGCAGTTATTGCGATGTACCATGACCAAGGTTTACCTGTGTTGAAGTCACATGGCTTTGGAGATACCGTGAACTTAACGCTAGGGCTGCCTTATATTCGTACATCAGTGGACCATGGGACGGCGTTAGATTTGGCCGGTAATAAGAGTCTCACGTCTGCTGAAGTGACTGAAGCCGATGGCGGGCAGGCGAGCAGTAGCAGTCTATGGCAAGCGTTAAAAATGGCCAATGATATGGCCAAATCTACCTTGGCCCTGAGCTAAGTGAATTTTCAAAGCTGGATAGGCAAGTAATCCTGTGAAATATGCTAAACTAGACCCTTTTACTAACTGATATCTATCGACTTATGACACATTCCGACGCTTCAAAACATCCGTTACATGGCGCTTTAAAAAAAGCAGCCAAACATCAGCCTAGAAAAAGGTTTGGTCAAAACTTTTTGCACGATGACAGTATCATCAGTCAAATTGTGGATTCTATTGGTCTAAACCGAGACGATAACTTAGTGGAGATTGGCCCTGGTATGGGCGCTTTAACCGAGCCTTTATTAGAGCAAGTCGATGCCATGACGGTGATTGAGCTTGATCGTGATCTGGCCAGCAGCCTACGTATTCGTATTGGGGCTAATAGCCATCCTAATTTTAATATCGTCAATACCAACGCCATGCAGTTTGATTACTCAACTTTATATGATAAAGAGGCTGAGGGCGTAAAATCGCATAAGCTGCGTGTCGTGGGTAACCTACCTTATAATATCTCCACGCCACTGCTGTTCACCTTATTGGATTACTCAGATATTATTGAAGACATGCATTTTATGCTACAAAAGGAAGTCGTAGAACGTATTACTGCGGATGTGGGCAGTAAAATATACGGCCGTCTGTCAGTCATTATGCAGTACTACTGTGAAACTGAATATCTGCTTACAGTCCCAAGAGGCGCTTTCAATCCTCCTCCAAAAGTGACCAGTGCAGTGTTCCGTCTGCGTCCTCATCTAACCAAGCCGGTACAGGCAGAAGATGAAAAACTCTTTGCTTTAGTGGTGCGTGAGACGTTTAACCATCGTCGTAAAACACTACGTGCCATCTTCAAACAGTCTTCATTAATGGCGACATTAAGTGATGAAGATTTCGCTTCTATTGGTATCGAAGGCAACGCCCGTCCTGAAACCTTGGATGTCAAAGATTTTGTCGCATTAAGTAATCTGGTAAATAGCAAACAGAGTAATCCGCTAGAAAATAGCGAAGACTAAAAATGCTAAGCGGACAAGGCTGTGGCGTGTGCCAAGGACGGTTTGAATTAAAACGAATACACGAGTAAGAATTTATCACCGGTCGCCGTAAAACCACCCACTTCAGGGCATAGGTATCTACACAAATTTACTAGCGGCATCAGCGAATTCACGTAGTTTGTCAGGGGGATAATGATTTACCAGT